>JAEEGJ010008125.1_pt1 | contig 29199 bp, 22 predicted proteins | sample 8958761 | NCBI WGS metagenome assembly JAEEGJ01 (sample SAMN16246546, study PRJNA631951) | gut metagenome | biome: gut microbiome; feature: rumen; material: RS-attached | host: Bos | place: Iran: Karaj | collected 2018-10
TCTGACGGGCAACTACCACCTGATAATGATTTCAGCCGTGTCGCATTTCGATATGAAAATCATTGTCCCCGTGGCCGTTGGCGTGGTGGTGGGGCTGTTGGCGTTCTCGCATTTCCTGTCGTGGCTTTTGAGCCGATACGCCCGCCAGACGATGGCCGTGCTCACAGGCTTCATTTTTGGCAGCCTAGGTACCATTTGGCCGTGGAAAAATCCTGTCTATCTGATGCAGGACGGCGTTGAGGTGCTGAAAAACGGCAAACCAATTATCCAGAGTTACCAAATGTATTTCCCGCAAGAATTCAGCGCTGAAGTGGCCTTTGCCATTCTGCTGATGATTGCCGGAATGGCGGCACTTTGGGCGCTTGAGAGGTCGTCGGAGAAGGCAAAAACGCAATAAAATCATCGCACAGACAACACAGATTACACTGACTATTTAATGAATATCACTAACCAACAATGAAAAAGCTACTCTTATCCTCAATGCTGACGTTGATTTTCTGTCAATCTTACTCCCAAGATTTGATTGTAACAACCAACGGAGACTCGCTGAATTGTAAGATTAAGTACCGAATGTCAGGAATCATTCATTATAAGTTTAGTCAAGGTGACAAAACATATCATTCAAAGTTGCCCAAATCCGATGTGAAAACTTATAAGTATGACTTCTACAACAGTAATTCAACCGAAAAATATTTAAACGATAACGGCCCTAAAGATTTGGTTTTGACGCAGGATGGCGATTCAATACGCTGTAAAATAGTAGCGCTTAAGTTTAATCAGTTATATTACAAAGTTGACAGTTCAGCCGACATTAAACATCTTACTGAGGACCAAGTGAAAAAATATAGGTTCGACTACTATCATCCATTTTCCAATTATCAAAAGTGGACATTATCGTTTAATGGCGGGTATAGCAGGCGTTTGACAGAAATTTCGAAGAATTTGGATTCATATTATGACGACCACATCAAACAACTAAAAGAAGGATACCATTTGGAGGCTGATTTCACCTATTATTTCTCCGAATATTTAGGCGTTGGCGCTAAATGTGCGTTGTTCAAAGCCTCAAATTCACAAACCATAGTCGGACCCGAGATTATAGTACCATATAATAGTTACGAATATGGTCAATACTCCTGGGCGGGTTTCTGTACCTTGAAAAAGAATGTTCGTGTGGAGGATAAACACACTATTCCCTACATCGGATTGATGGCTTCAGCAAGGTTATATGACTCCAAAAAACGGGGAGCACTTTTGGTTAATTGTTCTGTCGGATATTTGGGATACACCGATGACGGAACCTACGCTGGTCAATCTTTTACCATTAAGGGAAATAAAGACGTTGATAATTATTTTGCTGGATATTTAGAATACACCGGTGACGGAACCTACACTGTTCAATCCCTTAACATTAAGGGAAATAAGCTGTGGTTGGACCTTGATAATTATTCTGCTGGATATTTGGAATACACCTATGGCTCCTACCTCGATAGCGGAATCTACGCCGATCAATCCTTTACCATTAAAGGAAATACGTTGGGTTTGGCTCTTGATTTTGGTTACGACTATTGGTTTTCAAGAAGTATGGCATTGGGTGTACGCATCTCGTTGATTAGTGGAGTATTAAAGGAATGCACAAAAGAAACGGCCGCAACCAAAGAATACGCAGTAACAACAGAGAAAATAAAACTCACTAGAGCTGAATACGAAAGTCTTGGCCGATTGGATATTTCGGTGGGCTTGCGTTTCGGGAAATAATAATTATGAAAACATTCGGATTAGTCGGCTACCCGTTGGGGCACTCTTTCTCGCAGGATTATTTTACAAAGAAATTTGCGACGGAAAATATTGATGCCCAATATCTTAATTTTCAGATTGAAGACATAACACTAAACCAACAATGAAAAAACTATTCATCTTTTCAATGCTTACACTGATTTTCGGTCAGTTAAGCGCTCAGGATTTGATTGTGACCAAGAATGGCGATTCCATTCAATGCAAAATCGCAACCATAAAACATAACAATATTTACTACCACACCACAGAGGTTACCGATGGTGCCACCTTGCCTAAAGCATTGCCCGTCAGCAATGTGGAAAAATACAAGCATAATTATTTCCGACCTCAAATTACAGATTATCATAAATGGGTGTTTTCGATAAATGGTGGCTATAGCCAACGTTTTGCTAAAACTGAAAATGGCAAGTATGCGGAACACAACAAAAAACTAAAAAAAGGATTCCACATAGATGGGAATGTGGCTTATTATTTTTCAAAGCATTTGGGGTGTGGCGCAAAAATCACTGTTTTCAAATCCTCTCATTCACAAGATGACGCAGTCGCTAATGGCTCATATTATTATACCCCAAAAAAAGAGTTAATTTATTATGGTCCACCGACCACATTAATCGGGCATCGGCAGTTTGATAAATTTACTCTGAAAGATGAACACACGATTTATTATGTCGGGCCTATGTTTTCATCAAGATTTTTCGATATGGGAAAGGGCGCATATCTGATTAACTGTTCAGTTGGATATTTGAGTTACATAGATGAAGGGACTGATGAAAATGGTAGTTTTACAATTAAAGGTAACACGGCAGGGGTTTTGATTGAATGTGGTTATGACTATTGGTTTTTAAAAAATAGTGCATTGGGATTCCGACTGTCATTGATTGGCGGAAACATAAAGGAATGTACAAAAGAAGTAAAGAGTACTACGGAAAAAATTGAATCAAATAACCACGTTGGCCTTGGCCGATTGGATGTTTCGGTAGGTTTACGTTTCGGAAAATAATAATTATGAAAACATACGGATTAGTCGGCTACCCATTGGGGCACTCTTTTTCGCAAGATTATTTTACAAAGAAGTTTGCGGCAGAAAATATTGACGCCCAGTATCTTAACTTTCAGATTGAAGACATTGCCCTTTTTCCCGAAAAGGTGCTGACTGCTCCTGGTTTGGCTGGACTGAACGTCACCATTCCCTACAAGCAGAAGGTGATGCAATTCCTCGACGAGATTGACGAGACCGCGCAACGTGTTGGTGCAGTGAATGTTGTGAAGATTATCCGCAATGGTGACAAAATTCGTCTGCGCGGCTGCAACTCCGATGTTGTGGGGTTTGAGAACTCGCTGAAACCGCTGTTGAAACCTTGCCACACCAAAGCCTTCATTTTGGGAACTGGCGGTGCGTCGAAAGCCGTGCGCTATGTGCTTGAAAAACTGGGAATTGAATATCAGTTTGTGTCGCGCAATGCCGATGCAGCAAGCGACATTCTTTCTTACGCCCAACTGACCGATGAATCAGTTGAAAGCCATAAACTTATCGTCAACTGCACGCCTCTGGGTATGTCGCCAAAAACCGATGCCTGCCCCTACATCCCCTACTCCGCCATCGGCTCCGACCACCTTTGCTTCGACTTGATTTACAATCCCGAAACCACCTTGTTCTTGCAAAAAGCCAAGCAACAGGGCGCAACAATCAAAAACGGACTTGATATGCTAATCGGTCAGGCTGTGCGGGCTTGGGAGATATGGAATGAATGAGTGGTTGAAGAATTATTGTAATTCACTACTTTCGCGGCCGATTTCAGAAGAATAGATTATGTGGCTGTTGTTTGCGTTGTTGTCGAGCGCGCTGTTAGGTTGCTACGACATTTTCAAAAAAGCATCGTTACGTGGAAATGCTTATATCCCAGTACTTTTTGTGGCAACTGCCACAGGTGCGGTGCTGTTTAGCATTGTGCTGATGCTGTCGCGGTTGGGGGCGGTTTCTGAAGGCAGTCTTTTCTACGTTCCCGAAATCACTGCGCACGAGCACCTTCTCTATTTCATAAAGGCAATGATTGTCGGCAGTTCGTGGATTTTCGCCTATAAAGCATTGAGCCAGTTGCCGATAACTATTGTGGCGCCCATTCGTTCAACAGGTCCGGTTTGGACAATAGCCGGAGCATTTGTGATTTATGGCGAACGCTTCAACGGCTGGCAGTGGCTGGGCTTTGCTGTGGTTATCTTCTCGTCCTACCTTTTCGCAAAAGCGGGCAAGAAGGAAGGCATCAACTTCAAGAGCAACCACGCCATTTGGGCCATTGTTACGGCCACGTTGCTCGGTTCAGTTTCATCGCTTTTCGATAAATATTTGCTTGCCCACTATGACCGCATGGCCGTACAAACCTGGTATTCAATCTATATGGGCATTTTCATACTGATACCGCTGGCGTTTTGGTTGCCAAAACGCGCAGTGCCGCCACTTTTCAACTGGCGTATCATCATTCCAATGATTGGCATCACTCTTTCGGTGGCCGATTTCATGTATTTCTACGCCCTTTCGCGGCCCGAAGCCTTGCTTGGCGTGGTATCAGTTCTGCGGCGCAGTAGCGTTGTGCTGGCTTTCTTGCTTGGTGCGGCTATTTTCCACGAGCACAATCTGAAATCGAAAGGCATCGCCCTTGCGGGAATAATCATCGGCGTGTGCGTGCTGGTGCTGGGGAGTTGAGCGATTCTTAAAAGCGTTGGAGTTATTCCGACCTTTTGGCACGCTCCCAATTCACGCTCTGGCTGTTGCGGCAGTATCGCCACAGGCCCATCCACATGGCTTTATTAGCAAGATAGAAATAGTAAGGAAAATAAATCCAACTTGCATTTAACTTTCTGTTTTGCAGAGCGAAACCTAAAAATGCAAAGAAGTAAAAAATGACTTGCGCGAACAGCACAAGTGTGAATAAATTGCTGAATGCAAAACCGTTAAGTACACACAGATAGATGTTGAGCGGGATTATAAGCACCATGGCCAGCGGCACGGCAATCCAGCGTAAAACCTTGTGCGACACGTACTGGAACGTTAGCATCGGGTGGCGGAAAAAGTTGAAAAGTCCGCCCAATCGCAGCATTGTCTGAATGCTTCCGGTGGCAATACGAACCTTGCGTTTCATCTCCTCACCGATGTTTGCCGACGGCCTCTCAATGGCGCAAGCCGATGGCGAATAGCCTATTTTATAGCCAGTTAAGGCGATACGGAGCGACATTTCAAAATCGTCAAGCAAAGTGTTGTCGCTGACGGGCTGGTAAAGGCTGCGACGCATGGCAAACAACTCACCAGCAGCACCAATAGCCGAACCGGCGGCCGCATCGTTGCGTTTTATCCACGACTCGTAACGCCAATAGGCTCCTTCGCCCGATGAGGCGGCATTTTCCTTCGAGTCGCGGTTGATGCGTTTCTCACCTGCCACACAACCTATGACCGGATTTTGGAACAAACGAACCATCTCCTTCACGCTTTCGACTGACAACATGGTGTTGGCATCGGTAAAAATAACAATTTCAGTATCAACGAATTGCAATCCGCGCTTCATGGCATGAACCTTACCTCGGCGTTCGGGCTCAAACAGTACTTTCACATCAGGGCACTTCTCAAGCAGATGGTTTGTGTTGTCATCAGAGCCGTCTGTAACCCACATAAGATGCAGACGGTCAGACGGATAGTCGATTGCACGCGAATTACTGATTTTGGCCTCAACAAACTGCTCCTCGTTGAATGCAGTGACAAAAAGCGTCACATGCGGCAGGTCGTCAGGCAATTGCGGCTGCGCCGCTCCGCGCTTCAGTCTTGCAATAGCGGCTATCAGCAACGGATATGCAATGTAGGTATAGACAACCGTGCCAACTAAAATCCAGAATAATATTGTCAACGCTGCAACCATTGTTTGTAGAAGTTGTTCAAGCCGCTGATTATCTTGCGGTTGTTGAAACTAGTATTGGTAAAGGCGAAAGCCTCATCGGCCACTTTGCGAGTATATTCAGCATCGCCGATAGCCTTCAGAATCAATATTTTAAGTTCGTCGGGAGTTGAGCCGATAAGAATCTGTTTGCCGTTTTCGGCATCAATTCCTTCGGCGCCTATTGGGGTGGTTACAACGCAACGCGAGTGCGCCATGGCTTCAATGATTTTTATCCGCATTCCGCTACCAGACAGCAGAGGAACCACCATAATATTGTGTCGCTCTATGAATTCCTGTGCGCTTGCCACTTGGCCGTCGAACACTACCGGATATTTGCGCATCTCACCGGCAAAACTCTCTGGCGCGTTTCGCCCAGCAATGTGAAACTCCCAATCGGGATGTTGCGGCTGAACATCGGCCCACACATTGCGCACAAACCACAAAACAGCCTCCTGATTGGGTTCCCAGTCAAGTGCGCCAATGTAAAAAAGCGATTTTGGCACGGCAGGCTCCTTGTACGGCGCAAATTTCTGCGGTTCAATGCCCGTTGGCGCAACATACGTGCGGTGCTGGTCGAATGGCAGTTTTTCGGCATCGTTACGCGTTATCGGCACTAGAAGGTCTATCTTGTTGAGTGTCTGCAACTCAAGACGGCCGATACGGCGAGCAAGGAGTCGTTTGTAGAATCTCCGCGCCACGTTGGTTTCTGTTTCGGCAAGGCGCTCCCAAATCTGTCTTTCAACATTGTGCGAGCGCATCGAAATTGTTGATTTCGAATATTTTCTGATTGTCGGAATATAACTCGACAGATAAAGTCCTTCCAGTTGGACAATATCGTAGTTGTTTTGAAGCAGTTCTTCCAATTTCGTGTTAAACTCCTCTGACACAAACCTTTCAGCGTTGTATGGCAGCCGTGAGAAAAACAGATTCTTCAGCAACCTGCCCAAACGAATGTCTGTATCTATCCAAACCGAATGCCAGTTGATATTCTGCTTGAGTTCGTCCGACAGTTTTTCGAGCGGGAAATTGTGTTTAGGCGTCTGCATAGCAAGCACTTCAACCTTGTTGCCCTGTGCCGCCAACCCCATAATCATGTTGAGCGTGGCAATGGTGCCCCCGTCGTTCGACGGATACGGCATCTTGTTGCACAGCACAAGAATATGCAGTGGCCGCTGCTGGTTATCAGGCGTTTGCATTGTTGTTGAATTGATTGAAAATCGCCTTTTTTTGCCGTTCCAATTCCGCCTCAAGTTTGGCCTTTGCCTTCTTTTCCTCTGATATGAATCGATTGATAACGGCTGCAAACTTCGGATATTTCATGAGTTTTGCGAAAATGCGGCGGAAGAAATCGGTGTAAGTGCTCAATTCAAGAAGTGTGGCGTCTTTGACTGCCTTGTAGGTCAGGAACGCGCCCAGCGGGGTAAACACTATCGATGACATCCACATGCCAAGCCATGCCGGCCATGTACCCATTTTGGCTGCCTTTCCGCAACTGATGTCGGTCACGTAGTAAATCACGAAGAAAAGCACCGAAATCACAATTGGGGTGCCGATGCCGCCCTTGCGGATAATAGCGCCCAGTGGTGCACCAATGAAAAACAGCAAGATACAGGCAATCGACAAGGTGAACTTGCGGTGCCACTCAATCTCGTAACGTTTAATGATTTTATTTTTCGTCTGAAATTCCGAAGCCGATTGTGAAATGTAGGTTTTCGCATTGCGCGCGTTTTCAACAGCATAACTGAGCACACCTGACAAGTCGCCTTTTGACATATTGGCAATAATAGAATCTATATTAATGTTTGTGGTCGCGGGCACTTCCTTCTTCTCGTACCACAAACTGTCCCTATTACTGAACTCCAATTTTTTGAAATAATTTCCTCTGGTAAGAGTTGTCAAATAGTTGTCGGCTGCTTTCGCATAATTATCATTCAACGAGTCGGTTGTATATTGAAGTTGGCTTAAATTCAACATAGCGTATCCCGTTTTGTAAAGCGACTCGTCCGACCTTTCGAAATCCATTCCCGAGAGGTCAATCATGAATCGTTCCTCCTTGAAACTGGTAGTGCGCTGGGGATACGACTTGTCCTCCCAACGTCGGCGTTTTTCAACCTCCTCAACATAATTGGTACCGCTGTAGAGCGTGATGACCATATACCGCTTGTCATTTGTAATAACCATTGTCCCGGAATCGGCCAATGTGACGTCGCGGTTGCCATTGTCCTCGGTGTGATTATAAATCATTATATCATAAAGCATTGGCCCTTTGCGGCTCTTGCGTCCCACTTTAATACTGTATTGTTCAATTGCATCGCTGAACACACCTTCCGGGATCGACACTTCGGGCTTCTGGTGCTTGATGTCATGGAGCAGCGTCTGCATTTTCAAGTTGCTGTATGGCAAAATATTGTTAGAGAACAAAAAAGCACAGATGCTGACACCTATCACATAGAAAATCAACGGGCGCATGATTTTCACAAGCGATATGCCTGCCGATTTAATGGCCATCAGTTCGTAGTGCTCGGCTAAATTGCCGAAAGTCATAATTGAACTCAAAAGCACCGCCAGCGGCAAGGCCATGGGCACCAAACTACTGCTTGCGTATAGTAGAAGTTCGGCTATCACGCCTGCTCCGAGTCCTTTGCCCACAATCTCATCGAGATACCTCCACAAGAACTGCATGAGCAGAATGAACATGGCAATGAAAAAAGTCAGGACGAACGGCCCGATGTACGACTTAAGTATGAATTTATCTAACTTCTTCACATTCTGAAATTTGGCGGTCAACAATTATAACAACCCACAAATTGCAATAATACTGATTTTCGCGTAATTGCCGAAACTTACACCGACTTTTGTGATTCTTGAATCAAAAGCCCTTTCTTGTCGAAAAATAGTTTCCAACCTTTTTCAACAATGTTTTTGTTTTTATTCTTTAATTTATAAATTGCACAAACCAAAAAAAAGGCAATGGCTAAAGAACAATTTGAATTGGAATATCATTTCAACACGTCGGCAAAGGTGCTTTTCCCGCGTCTAAGCACTGCTGTTGGCTTAAACGAATGGTTTGCTGATGATGTGAATGAAAAAGACAACATCTTTACTTTCAGATGGGACAAAGAAGAACGAAGCGCCAAACTCATATCAGTAAAAGAATGCAAAAACGTCAGATTTCATTGGCTTGATGATGAAGATGAAGAAACGTTCTTTGAGTTCAAACTGACAACAACTGAACTAACCGACGATCTTGCTCTCGAAATCACCGATTTTGCTGATGCTGACGAAATTACTGAAATGACAGAACTTTGGGACGCTCAAATTATCGACCTTAAACGAGTGCTTGGCGCCTAATATTCAGTTTCAAACTGACAGTTTGGCAATGACTTATTTGTCCACAACAATAGAGATTTTACCTATATATTAATAGGTATGCCACTCATGCCATTCTTTTTTTTATGAATATCGATGGCTAATCTTCATATAATTTCTATGTTTGTACATTTGAATGATGAGTTCAATCACAAATATTTATTTATGAAACATTATTTTAAATGCTTATTCCTTATGTCAATCGCAATAACAACTATGTCATGCAGTAACTCAGACCTGAGTTCAGGCATAAGGACAGAAAACCTTGATACGACCGTAAAACCGGGCGACGATTTCTACGAATTCGCAGTTGGCAGTTGGCTGAAAACCAATCCGCTTCCACCAGAATACGCTCGTTATGGCGCGTTCGAGATAATCGACGAAAGCAACCGCAAGCGTCTCAACGACCTAATTGTGGAACTTTCATCAAAGCAAAACGAACAAGGCTCAATCGAATATAAAATTGCCACCATCTACAACCAAACGATGGACAGCGTGAAACTCAACAATGACGGCATGAAACCGCTAGAAGCCGACTTAAGCGTCATCAAGGCTGTAAGCAAACGTGAGGATTTATTCCCGACGATGGTCAGTTTGATGAAAAAAGGAATCGGCGGTTATTTTGGCTTCGGATTTGGTCCCGATGCCAAAGACAGCAAGAACAATATTATAACCTTTTGTCAGGGTGGCCTTACTCTTGGATCGAAAGAATACTACACTGAAACCGACGACAATACACTATCCATCATGACAGCATTACGTGCACATATGGCAAAAATGTTCGTCATGATCGGTTACAGCGAATCTGATGCCAACCGCAAAGTTGAAGATGTTCTCTGCATCGAAACCCGCCTGGCCAAAGCATCGCGCAACAACGTTGAACTCCGCGATCCAGAATCCAACTATAACAAACTGACTTACGCTGAATTGAAAAACAAATGCAAGCATATCGATTTCGACATATTCTGCAAAACAATAAACCTCAACGATCTCCAGGAACTTGTTGTCGAGCAACCTGACTTTTTTGACGAGGTAGACAAAGTTATTGCCGAGGAAAGCATCGATGCACAAAAATCATACTTGGAATGGCACTATATCGATGAAGCTGCAACCTTCCTCTCTGATGAGTTCCGGCTTCAGAATTTCAGTTTTTACGGCAAGGTTATCAGCGGCAGCCAGCAAGACCAGCCAAGATGGAAACGGGCTGTAAGCCTCTGCAGCGAAACAATGGGTGAAGCCGTTGGACAATTATATGTTGAGAAATTTTTCCCTGCCTCGCACAAAGAACGCATGATCATACTGGTCAAAAACCTGCAAGAAGCCTTACGTGAACGAATTCTTGCACAAAACTGGATGAGCGATTCCACAAAAAAAGTTGCGATCGACAAATTAAACGACTTCCATGTAAAAATCGGCTATCCCGACAAATGGCGCGACTATTCGGGTTTAAATATCACAACTGATAAATCATTGTGGGAGAATTTGATGGCCGTCAACAGCGACAATGTTGAATATGTCGTCAACAAGAAATACAAGAAACCAGTTGACCCAAGCGAGTGGTTTATGACACCACAAACCGCAAACGCATACTACAACCCCACTACTAACGAGATTTGCTTCCCCGCTGGAATTATGCAATATCCGTTCTTCGACATGCAGGCTGACGATGCCTTCAACTACGGTGCCATCGGCGTTGTCATCGGTCACGAGATGACTCACGGGTTCGACGATGAGGGCCGCCAATATGACAAGGAAGGCAACTTACACGAATGGTGGGAAAAAGAAGATTCTGAGAAATTCAACCAACGAGTTAAACCTCTTGCCGCCTTCTTCAGCAATATCAATGTGCTTGATGACCTGAAAGGCAATGGCGAACTCACACTTGGCGAGAATCTTGCTGACCATGGTGGCCTGCAAGTGGCTTTCCAGGCATTTAAAAATGCCACCAAAGACGCCCCGCTGAAAAACAAAGACGGATATACTCCCGAGCAACGGTTCTTCATTGCATACGCAACAGTATGGGCCAACAATATTCGTGACGAGGAAATCAGGAAACGCACCAAAAGCGACCCGCACGCGCTTGGAAGATGGCGTGTGAATGGCACTTTGCCGCACATCAATGCCTGGTATGAGGCATTCAACGTGAAGGACGGCGACAAAATGTTCTTGCCTTCAGACGAACGGGTAGATATCTGGTAATAAAAGACAGTCAACTATAAATGGTTTGATTGTTCAGTTCTTGACTTTCAAACCATTTTTTGTTTTCGACTTGTTCAATTTTATATCTTTGCAACGCAAAACGAAAACAGACATGAATGTGAGATTATTAGTTGCCATTATCACAGCCGTTTTTGCTATCGGCACCGCATCTGCTCAAAACAATGACATCTACCGTCAACTCGATGAGCAGCATCCTGATTATGGCAAAATCACAATCAAGCAGGATGCAAAACTATATCTGATGGTCGATGCCTTTGCCGATGCCAACAAACGCGACGGCATAAAGGGTTATCGAATTCAAATTTATTCAGGTTCAGGACAAAACGCCCGCTCCACAATGCAGACCATCAGCCAGCAGTTTTTGAAAAATTTCCCTGATTTCGACCCGGCGCAAGTCTATCCGGAATACAAAACTCCATATTTCAAATTATGTGTGGGCGATTTCCGCAGCCGCGGTGAGGCAAACGCATTTTACCACAAAATTCGCGAACTCTACCCCGACTCATACATCGTGAATTCCAAGATTAAATTTCCGAAACTCACTCCGGATGATGTGATGGAGTAACGAGCCACAACTACAGTCTGTCCGTGTTTTCTGCCAAAGGGTTAAAAGTCAAACAAATCCATTAGGCACAACCGAACTGAAATAAAATTTGTTTTTTAAAAAAGACCATCTATCTTTGCAGTCGCAAATCGGATAACGATTTTGCCTATACATCGCGGGGTAGAGCAGTTGGTAGCTCGTTGGGCTCATAACCCAGAGGTCGCTCGTTCGAGTCGGGCCCCCGCTACTAAAAACGGAACAAACTACAAGTTTGATTCCGTTTTTTATTTTAAAAAGAGCCAAATAATGTTCTTCATACACTATTATCGTTATCTTTTAAAAGCTACATCAATTTTTTTCAAATAAATGATTCGACTAAACAAATAAAATATACTTTTGCGGTCGATTTGAAATGAATAATAATTCGTGTGATATGAATAATAATACCAAAATCAATTTCGTTTCGGCAGCCGAGGCTGTCAAGGTCATCAAATCGGGCGACCATGTTCATTTGAGCGCTATCGGCAATGCGCCGCAGGTACTGATTAAGGCCATGTGCGACCGCGGACGAGCCGGCGAGTTGAAAGATGTTCATATTCACCATTTTCACACCGAAGGCGAAGCCCCCTACTCTGCTCCAGAGTTTGAGGGCGTGTTTCAGCACGACGGATTCTTTGTTGGCGCCAACACCCGCAAGAACGTGCAGGCTGGCTATGCCGACTACATTCCTGTATTCCTTGGCGAAGCCGCACGGCTCTACCGCGAAGGCTATCTGCCCTGCAACGTGGCTATGATTCAGGTCTGCCCGCCCGACGAGCACGGATATGTGTCGCTCGGAGCATCGGTCGATGCCTGCCTGGCTGCCATGGAAGTTGCCGACTGCGTGATTGCCGTTGTCAATAAAAATGCACCGCGCGCCTTTGGTCAGGCAATGATTCACATGAGCCGCATAAATATTTTTGTGCAGGATGACTCACCGCTTATCGAGAAATTCTACGAGGAACCCAGCGAGACCGACCTTGCCATCGGTCGCCACTGCGCCGAACTGATCGACGACGGCGCCTGCCTGCAACTAGGCATCGGCTCACTGCCAAACGCCACTTTGGCCTGCCTTGGCAACCACAAAAACCTCGGCATCCACACCGAAATGTTTGCCGACGGTGTTCTGCGGCTTGTCGAGAAGGGCGTAATCACTGGCGCGAACAAGGCTCTCGACCGCGGCAAGATTGTTTCGACCTTCCTGCTTGGTACAAACAACGTTTACAAGTTTGTCGATAACAACCCGCAAGTGCTGATGCAGGATGTGGCCTACACCAACGACCCGTTCATCATTGCGCAGCAGCCAAAAATGACGGCCATCAACTCGGCCATCGAGATTGACCTGACTGGCCAGGTTTGCGCCGACTCCATCGGCACAAAACAATTCTCTGGTGCAGGCGGACAAATCGATTTCATTTATGGTGCATCGCGTTCAAAGGGCGGCAAGGCCATCATTGCCATGCCATCGATGACCAAGAAGGGCGTGAGCAAGATTGTGCCCACGCTGACTCCTGGCGCAAGCGTGGTTACCACTCGCTTCCACATCCACTGGTTTGTGACGGAGTTTGGTGCTGTGAACCTTTACGGCCGCACCATGCAGGAGCGCGCAAAACTGATTACCAGCATCGCCCACCCAAGCGTGCAAGAAGACTTGGACCGCGCAGCATTCGAGCGTTTCGGCCCGCACTATCACTTTGGTAAATAATTGATTAACTGAATGATTGAATAATTGAATTAAGGATTAGCGAATCATATTACTAATCCTCAATCATTATTAAGCATCCAACAGTTCACGGGCCTCTATCATTCTTTCTGAATAAGCACCACCGCGTAGGCCGACATTCCCTCCTCGCGGCCCTCAAAGCCGAGTTTTTCGGTTGTCGTGGCCTTGATTGAAATGTCATCAACGCTGATGCCGCACACTTCGGCCAGGCACTGCTGCATTTTCGGTATAAAATCCTTGATTTTAGGCCGTTGCAGACAGATTGTAGAATCGATATTGCCAATGCTGTAACCCTTTTCGGCTATCAGACCAACAGTTTTTTTCAGTAAGATTTTGCTGTCGATGTTCTCGTAGGTGGCTGAAGTATCGGGAAAATGGTAGCCAATGTCGCGCATATTAGCAGCACCAAGCAATGCATCGCAGATGGCGTGAATGAGTGTGTCGCCGTCGGAATGGCCAAGCGGGCCTTTGGTGTGCGGAACCTCAATGCCGCCCACAACCATCTTGCGCCCTTCAGTGAGTTGGTGAACATCCAACCCGAATCCTACTCTTATCTTCATATCTGTCTTGTTTTCAAATTGTTTTTAATCAAAAAAAGGGAACTGAAACAAAATTCCGTTCCCTTGTATTTCAAAATTCATACCTCGGCTACTTGCCTGCTATATCCTCAAAATCCATTATGAGCGAGAAACGCCAAGTGTTCTTCAATGGGCTGTTCGAGAAGTTTCCTGCCGGAATCAAATAAGAGAAATCAAGACCCAAAACTCTCATTTTCAAACCAATACCGGCCGTAAAATACTTGCGGTTACCTTTTTTGGCATTCTCATAGAAATAACCCAAACGAGCAGCAAACTGATTTGCGTACCAATATTCGGCACCGAGTGAAACGGTAATCTCCTTCATCTCCTCGCTGAATCCGTCAGGCGCATCGCCAAACGACTGGAACACACCTTGAATGATGCCCACATCGTCATTTTTGCCTTTGGCGATTCTGCGCTCCCCTGTCGGGCGTCCGTTTTCATCAAGCACCTCTTCATAAATTGGAGGAGTCGGGATGAGCAGTTTGTTAAAGTCGGCTGTTCCTGTCACTTTATTATACTTATCAAGATTCAAAGTCAAAGCACCGCCAACGCCCAAGTTTGTTGGAATAAAATTCTTTGTATCTGCAGAATAACCCAATTTAGAACCGAGGTTGCTGATACTGAAACCTGCAGCCCACGAACCATCGTATTGCGCAATTTTAATGTTGTCGGTATAATAGCCATTAATATCAACAGCAAACGATTTGCCGCTCTCAACCTGCTCATTATCCTGCCCACCTTGTCCACCGGTCAGATTCGAATAGATGAATCGTCCGGCTAAACCGAGTGAGAAATTATCGGAAAGTTTGCGATTGTACGACAGGTCGAACGCCATCTCATGCGGCGAATAACTGCCTATTCCGTTGCCGTTGTTGTCATAAAAATTCACGTTGCCCATTGTGAAATAACGCAAACTTCCACCGATAGCTTGCAACTTATCTATCTGATAATAACCAGAAACATAGGCAAGGTTCATATCGTTGATGAGTTGGCGCAACCATGGAACGTAGGTTATTGACACGCCATAAGGAGTCTCTACGAAAGCCAGTTTCGATGAGTTCCATATTTGTGCGTAAGCATCTGGCGACAAGGCTATTCCGGCATCGCCCATGGCACCCGAACGCGAATCGGGAGCAATGCGCAAGAACGGCACTGCCGAGTTGATAGCGTTGGCCTTGTCCTGACCAAGTGTCTCATTATAATTAGGCCCGCTTTGTGCATTCAAGCCTAACGAGCAGGCTATTGCTGCTACTGATAAAAAAATCTTTCTCTTCATACCTAAAATTTTGCATGCAAATATAGAAACTATTTTTTGCCCCGATTATTGCCTTGCAATAACCATTTTGCCCGATTTACGACATTTACCGGCACGGCCGTCGATTTCAACCGTATAGATATAGACTCCGTTTGGCAGCGGCTTTCCGCCTTTCATGCACTGCCAATGAATAACCGATGACTCTCCCACGCCTCTGCGTTCTTTGATTTCCGCAATTTTCCTTCCCATCGGATCGGAAACAGATATTCTGATATCAACATCACCATCAGTTTGATTGTGATTGACAACAAAATAAGTATCGGTCGCAGCAGGATTTGGATAATTATAAACGCTGCCCAAATGCGGCAAATCTCCGTTTGCCACAACGAAACTGATTTCAGTCTCCGACGGGTTGTTATAGATATCCCACGCCTTGAATGTGAGCGTGTGCTCGCCATCTTCGAGCCCATCAAGCCGGAAACGCACTTCACCCGAATTGTATTGGTCAATATATCCTTCGTAAAAACTGTTCAACACAACGGTTGTTGACGGGTCGCCATCCAAAACAGCCGTAATATCGTGCCCAATGCCATTACCTGTGGTATTGATCCCTGACTCATCAGACAATCGTGCGATAAATAATGGGTTGATGCCAGCAATGGCGCCATCGCCGAAAATAGTATCTGTAAGATATAGTTTGATTTGCGGTCCATCGAAATCCAGAATCCTCGCATTGGCCGGAGTTCCGCCGATGAAAATAGCATCAGAGCAACCTGTAACATCCGACGAATCCACCACTGCATAAAGGCTGATGCGTCCGCGGCCATACGAGAAGTTAATATCCTTGGGCATTATGAAACTGAAATTGAAGAATCCGTCGGTTATCGATGCCTTGCCTTGGTAGAGAACGCTTGTGTTAGCCTCAAAATCGATGACCGGCGATGATTTGTCGTTACCGCGAGTCTGCAAGGTCACAGGCTTGTCGAACACCGTCAAATACAGTATTCCGTTGCCCGACATTACATTGCCATCCGAATCACATGCATACCCCTCAATCGTGACCGTATCGATGGCGTGAATGGTGTCAGTAAGTGTTGACACCACAGATTTGCCGTTTATCTTCGTGACAAACAAATTGTTATTGTCGGGATGGACAAGACGGAGTGCCGGATCACCTAACAGTGTGAAATTACGCATATTCACTCCCGACTCAATTCCAGTTGCATTCTTCGCATTTGCCACCAAATCACCCAGCCTCAATTCCGATGTCAGCCTTTGTGAATAAAGATTCGCGCACAATTTGTAGTTTTCCGAATTATAGACCACTCGAGTTGTTGTCAAGGCGGCAATAGCAGCCCCGACAGGATTGAGCACAAGTTTTTCGCCGAACGAAACAACATCAGGATTGTCGTATCTTCCCACCTCACAACTCGCCGTCACAAACAAAGTCAGGCGGTCTAAATTGGTCATTTCCACAACATCCTGTTGTTTGAGAATAGTCTCATGAGCAATACGTTGTGTTCCTCCGTGTCCGATATAATGCGTAATGGCAGCGCCAAACAACAATTGCCGTTTCAGTGCTGCAGTTGCATCAGGATATGTGGCTCCCGACGAACCCGAGACCTGTCCATAAGCATCAAGATAAATTTTGTTGATATTGTATTCGGGCGAAACCTGGTTTACCAATTCACTTAATTCCTCAGCGTCATTCACAAAAACACCATTTTCCTCATCGTCAGCCACAAAACATATAGTGTTACGCCAACTGCCGAAATTGGTCGAAGTCAAATATTTCTTAATCTTATCAACCACCTGCTGAGCATCTTGCACTGTCGATACCGGCAACCGCCCTATACCAATATCAAGCGTACCGTACAACTCGCCCTCGCCATCTTCGAGCATGGCAAAGAAATCATCGCTGACATAACTTTTGTCGTCACTTTCACCATCTTCCGACTCAAATGTCATAATGCAATTATCACTCTTCCCCTTCAAATTTTTATTGTCGTAAGAGCCTTTCCCAAACATCAACAAATACTTGAATTTGTCGCCACGCTGATGCAGCATTCTAGCAAAATTTCTGATTGCCGACGCGTCTGGTGTGCCACCCGAAAACTCATTGAAAATCTGCTGTTGAGTAACCACCAGCACATCATAGTCATCGTAAATACGATGCAGATTAGCCAGATTCTCAGCCTGTTCCGCGAGATTAGGATTGCAGACAATAACCATGTCGGGCGTTGACGAGCCATGCAGATTCTGATTCTCGACTCGGCCTAAACCATCGCCTACCAAAATAGGTGACTTCAGATTCCCAGCATCGAACGCAATAAATTCGTGCATCACACCATCGTTGTAAGACACAAAACTGACAGCCGCACTATCTTCAGAAACATCAATGCTCTGAGGGACAAGCGGGTTGGTGACATCCCAAACTTGCGGCATTGTCTCGCCACAACTGATGAAAAAACGCACTGAATCATCGTCAGCCGTGCGATTATCGCGGAAACCAAGTTGAGATTTTCCATTATACCGAAGCCTTTCACGAGCCGCCACTCCTATTTTATCTATATATCCGTCCGATTGCCAGACATTACTCACAAAGCGGTAACTCAGATAAAAATTCGGAGAAGAAACATTTAACTTAAACGTGCTCTCAACATACTCGGCGTACCTATATAAATTATATTCCTTGTCAATACTCTTCTGCGCGACCGTTTTTCCATTAAATCTGAATTCAAAAAAAGTTGACCAGTTCTCTGTCGGTTTTCGGCCTGCCGCATTCACTGTAACTGTAACAGGTTCATTTTCATCGATGTTGGGAAATGAAAACATAACCGAATCAGGAACGTTGATTGTCAGTTTATTATCGAACCAGCGCCGTCCGGAGTTAATCAGGTTTACCTTGTCGTTCTCCACATATCGGTAACTATCGTACGAATCGGTCTCAACATCAGCCGATTCGGGCTGAGCGGCCTCCTCAATTCGCATTCCCGCACCCAAATCCGATGTCAGAAACAAATAAGTATAATCTGAATAACAATGCTTTGCGTGACCGAATGTTTTTTTCTCACTATCATATTTGAGCGTTACGGGACCCTCAACATAAAACATCACATAACCGTCAACTGCCATAACGGGAATCTCATTCACATCGTCGGGCACATCGTTGGTGCAGTAATAGGGCAACTGCCGCCCACCATAACTGAAAATTCTGACATTGCGAGGTTCGGCCACGCCAATTCTGGCAAGTTCGTCATAAGTCAACTTATAGACACCCGTGGTATCGACCTTGATTTTAAACCAATTGCCCGACGAAAGCAGCGAATTTCTCACGTTTGAATCAGACTGTCCTCCATCGACCGTTGTGTCCGCAACCTGTTGAGCCGCAGCAATCGAGGCAACCGCCATAAAGACAAACACGAGAAATATTCTAACCATAAAAACACTCCTATCGGCGAGGTGCTAAAAATATAACTTCTTTTTTAACGTTTGACTGCCATAAAACGGAAGAATAATTATTTTTATTGTCTCTTATGCCGACGCCGATGCGCTACAAACACGTACTTGTATTATTGCTAACTGCCGTTATGCCGTGTCTTGCCAACGCCCAAGACAGCCCGCTGAGCCAATGGTACAACTACGCATTCTCAACCAACCCCTCGATGGTTGGAAGCGCTGGCAAACTGCGCGTTCACCTGTTTTACAGGAACCAATGGCCGAAAGCCGATGCAGGATTCGCATATTATGGCGCCGAAGCCGACATGCCCGTCGGCAAAAGCATGGCTTGCGGTCTGCTGTTCACCAACGACCATGCCGCAGCCTTTTCAAAGCCAACAGTCACTGGTGCATATGGTTATACAGTAAAATTGAATCAGAAGACAGCCGTGAGAGGCGGACTCAGTCTCGGTTTGATTCAAAAACATATCAGCACATCAGACCTGATTTTTGAGCAGGAAGAACCTGCAATCACCAAATCATCGAGAATCAGTCTCGACGCGGGAATCGGGATCAATCTCATATCTGGCAGTCTTACAGCATCGGCGTCGCTCAATCATCTGACCAAACCACAACAAGGTATATCGTCAGAATCTGACGCCCGAACAAACATGAAACTCACATTGGACATTGGCTATACCTATAAAATAAAGCCCGCAACTTGGAAAAATGGCATTGAAATTACACCAAATGCGATTTTTCAGCGGCATGGAACGCAACAAAATCTACAAATCAGCGTTATAAACCATGTTAAAGGCCTGCTGACGGGGCTAGGTTGCCGAAAAAATCTGCAATCAGACCCGCCGACAGCAATTATTTTAATTGGATATAAAACTGAAGATTTTAGAATCGCATACAGTTACGACTTTGAAACTAACGGAAAAACAAATAGATACGGAAACGCACACGAAATATCAATGACAAAATTATTCGATACAGGAAGAAAGAAAAAACACAAACCGATAGATTGTCCTTCTTTTTTATGATAAAAAGTTAGGCGTAAATGATTTTAATTATATTTGTAATTGCTTTTTGAGAAACAAAAATGAAGAAATATATGAGAGTAAAAAAGTTAAATATCGTTGTTTGCGTTGCAATTGCAGCGCTGATGTCATGCGGTAAAGAGGTATCACAAACCACTGGTTGGGAGTACAATTTGGAAGACAACGGCGGTTTTGAAAAATACCAGGGAGAATACGAACAGGAGACAGGTCCTGGTTTGGTGTTCATTGAAGGCGGTACGTTTACAATGGGCCGCGTTGAGCAGGACATTCTTTATGATTGGAACAACGTTCCACGCCGCGTAACGGTTTCTTCGTTCTACATGGACGAATGCGAGGTAAGCAACCTTGACTATCGTGAGTATCTGTATTGGATTTCGCGTGTGTTTGTTGAGTACCCTGAGGTTTACAAAAAAGCATTGCCCGACACATTGGTATGGCGTAGAAAACTGGCCTACAACGAGCCGTTTGTTGAGTACTATTTCCGCCACCCTGCATATCAGGATTATCCAGTTGTTGGTGTCAACTGGCTGCAAGCCAACGACTACTGCGCTTGGCGTACCGACCGTGTAAACGAGCGTATCCTCATCAATATGGGTTTCCTTTTGGAAGACCCGAACCAGATGGGAGCACAAAACTTTAACACTGACGCTTACTTGGCTGGCCAATATGAAGGTGCTGTAGGCAATGAAATGCCTGACCTTGACCCGAATAAGGACTATCGCCGCATCAAAATGGAAGACGGATTCCTGCTTCCAAAATATCGCCTCCCGACCGAGGCTGAATGGGAGTTTGCAGCGTTGTCAATCGTTGGAACATCAGTTGGCGAGCGTGTTTACGAGCGTAAGATTTATCCGTGGGTTGGTGATGGATTCCGCAACCCGTCGTCGAAAGATAAAGGCCGCATCGTAGCCAACGCCATGAGAGCAAGAGGTGACATGATGGGTGTTGCTGGCGCATTGAACGATAACGCCGACGTTACCGCACCCGTTACATCATACTGGCCGAACGATTATGGTTTGTATTGCATGGCTGGCAACGTTAACGAATGGGTTGCTGATGTATACCGTACCTTGTCGCAAAGCGATGTTGAGGAGTTCCGCCCGTTCCGTGGCAATGTGTTCAAAACACTTGTTAAAGACGAGGAAGGCAATGTTGCAGAGAAAGACAGTCTGGGCCGTCTGCGCTACCGCGAGATTTCAGAGGAAGAGGCTATCGACCGCCGCAACTACCAAACTGCCGACAACATCAACTATCTTGATGGTGACTTTGAGTCGAGCCTTGACTACTCGAATGAGGACGCATCGCGTGAGCGTGGTTCAAAGAGAATGTACTTCACTGGTAAGGACCGCCTCGACCCGAGCATGACATCACTCGTTAGCGACCACGTGAGAGTTTACAAAGGTGGTGGTTGGCACGACCGAATCTACTGGTTGGGTGCTGGTACCCGTCGGTTCTTGGATGAGAACTTGAGCCAGGATGACCTGGGCTTCCGTTGCGCAATGACCCGCGTCGGTGATTCGAAAGGAAACTAATTAGCAATCAAAAAGATAAGAGAAAAGCCTCGCATTGCGAGGCTTTTTACATTAAATAATAAGCGGTAAAATGAACACATCAGCATTATACGAGATCTTTCTGAAATATCCGCACATCTGCACCGACAGCAGAAAGGCTTCTGAAGATTCGATATTCTTTGCTCTGAAAGGCGAAAACAACGACGGCAACCAATATGCGGCACAAGCCTTGCAGAAATGCCCTTATGCAGTGATTGACAATCCTGAATGCGTTGTCAACGACCACTGTATTTTGGTAGAAGATGCTCTCGACACGCTGCAAAAATTAGCCGCTTACCACCGCAAACGCCTGGGTGTGCCAATTCTTGCCATAACAGGCACAAATGGCAAAACAACAACAAAAGAACTGGTTGCCCGCGTATTGTCAAAGAAATACAAAGTGTTCTACACACAAGGCAACCTCAACAACCACATTGGCGTTCCGTTGTCGCTTCTGTCAATCGACAAATCGCACGAATTTGCTGTGATTGAAATGGGTGCGAGCCACAAAGGCGAGATTGCCGCGCTTTGCAAAATTGCCGCCCCCGACTTCGGCATAATAACAAACGTCGGACGGGCACACCTTGAAGGATTCGGCTCGTTTGAAGGCGTCAAAGCAACTAAAGCGGAACTTTACAAATACCTGCACGACAACGACGGAATGGCATTTGTGAACTACGACAACGAATTTCTTGAAGACATGAATCCGCCCCATAACATAATTTATTATGGGACAAAGAATTTCACACACTGCCAGGGCACTCTGCTCGAGAGCCCGCTATTCATGTCGTTCAAGTGGGCACCATCGGATGAAATAATTGCCGACGAGATAAAGTCAAACGATGAGTGCTACACTATACACACGCATCTGATTGGTTCATACAATTTTGAGAATGCATTGGCAGCGGTGAGCGTCGGCTACAATTTCGACATCAGCGCCAGCGACATAAAAGCGGCAATTGAGGATTATGTGCCACAAAACAGCCGCTCACAAATGCAGAAAACCGAAAAAGGAAACAACCTCATCCTCGACAACTACAATGCCAACCCGTCGAGTATGGAGGCTGCGCTGAACAATTTTGCAAAAATAGATATGCCGAACAAAGTGCTGATTCTCGGCGACATGCTTGAATTAGGTTCGGCTGCGCAACGCGAGCACAGCGTAACTCTCGGACAAATAAACAAATTGGGATTCAAGGATGTTTATCTGGTTGGACAGGCATTCAGCAGTCTCAACGTCCCAGAGCCAATTCATAGTTTCAGCAATGCCGATGAATGCTGCAAGTATTTGGAAACAAACAGCATAACTAATTCGACCATTCTGATTAAAGGCTCGCACGGCATGAAGATGGACAAGGTGGTTCCTTACCTATAAAAGAAAAATTCGACACAAATAAAGAGTCATTACCCCAGCGGGCGATGGCTCTTTTATATTTGCGGAAAACGATACGGCAACAAATGACGATAAATGATATAAACGGTTGGATTTCAGAAGGCTGCGATTTTGTATTGTTCCGATACCCACAGCAGACCGATGTGCATGCCGCACACTCGGGAGAAACCGTTCGCCTTGCTTCAGTTGCCGATTTGAAACTAATTAACAAAGGGTTCATCTTTGCTCCGTTCGCCGAAGGCCGCCTTCCGATTGTTGTGTTCGTCAATCCGCAAACCGAAACATTCAAACAGCCCCAACGCGAACCTGCAGTGGCAACCACAGCCGAGTCAGAGGACGTAACTGGCACATACACAGCAGAGTTTGATAAATTCCGTGAGGCTGTGCGCAACGGTCAATTCAGCAAACTGGTGCTTGCCCGCACGCATTGCACCAGCATTCATTCAAATGCGCTTGACATCTTTTTTGATGCCTGCACGGCCTGTCCGAACAGTTTTGTCTATCTGTTCTCATCGGCTGAAAGTGGAATGTGGCTTGGCGCCACGCCCGAAATACTGCTCGAAGGCAGCCCCGAACAGATGCACACTGTGGCACTGGCTGGAACAATGGCCTGCATGAATGGCAAACTACCCGACATTGGTAGTTGGGATGCAAAAAACCGCAACGAGCAAAAAATCGTCACCGACTACCTTCTTGCTCAAATTCAAACATTTGGCAATATCATAAACACAACCACGCCGCAATCGGTGCGTGCTGCGCATCTTGCCCATTTAAAAACAGATATTTTCTTCAATATCAATGGGAAAGACCTTCCGAAACTGATTTCCGCACTGCACCCCACCCCCGCCGTTTGCGGACTGCCAAAAGATGAAGCAATAAGATTCATCAACGAAAACGAATCGGCTGACCGCGAGTATTATGCAGGATTATTAGGCTGGTACGACGCTCAAGCCGACACTCGCCTGTTTGTGAATCTGCGTTGCATGAAATGGATTGACAAACAGACGGTTAAACTTATGGCTGGCGGTGGCATTCTTCCCGAATCGGAACTCGAAAGCGAATGGCGCGAAACCGAAAACAAGATGCAGACGCTGACCAGGCTTAACTCGTTCAGATAAACCAAACGGTCTTGTTCGAATCAATTTAGTGCCATCATCGGCTTTTTTTGTACTTTCGCCAAACATGATTTGTCGATTATGTATTCCACAAAAAAGAACATACAGCAGTTGCTGTCGCTGATGGAACAGCATGGGGTGACGGATGTTGTGCTGTCGCCAGGCTCGCGGAATCTGCCGCTGTCGCAGTCGTTTGCCGCACACCCGAGTTTCACCTGCCATGCTGTCACCGATGAGCGCAGCGCAGGATTTTTCGCCATCGGGTTGGCACTCAACAAGAAACGTCCAACCGCAGTTTGCGTGACATCGGGCTCGGCGTTGCTCAATCTGGCATCGGCAGTGTCTGAAGCCTACTATCAGCAGGTGCCGCTTCTGGTTATTTCCGCCGACCGTCCAGCCGCATGGATTGGGCAAATGGACGGCCAGACCATTCCGCAGACGGGTGTTTTCGGGACGCTTGTACGCAAAGAAGTGTCGCTGCCCGAGCCCGCCAACGACACCGACCTTTGGCTCTGTAACCGTCTGATTAACGATGCTTTACTCGAACTCAACCACCATGTGTGCGGGCCAGTTCACATCAACGTGCCAATCAGCGAGCCGTTTTTCGATTGCTCGGCCACCGAAATTGAGACTGAAAGGACGATTCGGCGCGGCTTGCCCGAAATTGACAACTGGCGCTCGGCAAAACGACAAATTGTGATTATTGGCCAGTTACAAAAATCTGAAGCAGAGCAACTTAAGCCAATACTTTCGAAACTTGACTGCCCGATACTTTGCGAGCATATCTCAAATTTAGGCAGTCACCCGAATTTTATCAGCGATGCCGATTTAATTCTCAATTCGGCTGACACAGAACAAATTAAGCCTGATTTAGTCATTTATCTTGGCGGGCACATTGTTTCGAAACGGATAAAAAACTTCATAAGAGCCGCCAAGCCACGCCAATGCTGGCGTGTGGACGCTGAAGGCGCCTGCACCGACACGTTCCAATGCGTCACGCAGATTATAGAAATGCAGCCGACAGACTTTCTGAAAATGCTGACACCTACTGAATGCAACTGGCTGAAAACATGGCAGAAAGCAAGCGCAACAGTTGAAGTGGAAATGCAGAAAATGGATTTTGGCCACACACCCTTCGGCATTGTCAAGCGTGTTTTGAAACAGATTCCGCCGCAATCGGCTCTGGTGCTGGCCAACAGCAGCATGGTTCGTTACGCGCAACTCTTCAGCCTTAATGCCGATGTGGAAGTACTTTGCAACCGCGGCGTCAACGGAATTGACGGAACGCTCTCAACTGCAGTTGGTTACGCATCGGCAAATCCCGACAGAAAAGTCTTTGTGATGGTTGGCGATTTGAGTTTCTTCTACGACATGAACGCCCTTTGGCAGACCAATCTGCCGCAGAATCTGCGCATTGTACTTATCAATAATGGCTGCGGCGAGATATTCAGAGTGCTGCCAGGACTGCCCAAAAATGTCGACACCGAACGATTCGTTATGGCATCACACAACACATCGGCAAAAGGCTGGGCAGAATCGCTAAACATTGATTATCAATCGGCCAGAACCGTATCAGAAACAGAAAAATGCATCGAATTGATAATAAAAAGCCCCAAAACGGCGCTTGCTGAATTCTTCACAAATCCAGCCACCGACGAATCTGTATTTAACAATATTCAAAAAATCAAAATATGACACACGATTGGAAAACGATAAAAAAGTACCAAGACATCCTTTTTGAGATGTACAACGGCATTGCGCGCATCACCATCAACCGCGAGCGCTACCGCAATGCCTTCACCCCCACCACAACTGCCGAGATGGGCGACGCACTCGCCTATTGCCGTGAGTGTCAGGACATTTACGTGGTAGTGTTCACTGGCGCAGGCGACAAGGCGTTCTGCAGCGGCGGTGACATGCACGTGAAAGGCCACGGCGGCTACATCGACGAGTCGGGCAAACCGCGCCTGACTGTACTCGATGTGCAGAAGCAAATACGCTCACTTCCAAAGCCCGTCATTGCGGCGGTGAACGGCTACGCGATTGGCGGCGGCAACGTGCTGCAGGTGGTTTGCGACCTGACAATCGCTTCCGAAAACGCCATTTTCGGGCAGACGGGTCCCAAAGTCGGCAGTTTCGACGCAGGGTTCGGCTCATCGTATCTGGCAAGCATTGTGGGACAGAAAAAGGCGCGCGAAATATGGTTCATGTGCCGCCAATACTCGGCTCAAGAAGCGCTTGAGATGGGGATGGTGAACAAGGTTGTACCGCTCAATCAACTTGAAGATGAGTATGTTGCATGGGCCGAGAAGATGATGGAATACTCGCCGCTCGCCTTGCGCATGATTAAGCGCGGACTGAACGCCGAACTCGACGGACAGGCTGGTATTCAAGAGTTTGCGGGCGACATGACAATGCTCTACTACTGTCTCGACGAAGCGCAGGAAGGCGGACGCGCGTTTCTTGAAAAACGCAAGCCCGATTTTAAAAAGTACCCGAAATTTCCGTAAATGCCCATTGACATTATTCCATACACGCTTCATTTTAAGCAACCTGCGGGCACGTCGCGGGGCGTTTACACCGAGCACAAGGTCTGGTATCTGAAAATGCACGACAACAGTGGACGCACAGGCTGGGGCGAAGTGGCACCGCTGCCAAAGTTGAGTTGCGACGATGTGCCTGATTTTGAATCGGTTATGCACGATGTCTGCAAGAATTTCAACGGAACAATCGATTATGAACGGCTGCGCAACTACCCTTCAATCCTGTTCGGGCTCGAATGCGCGCAAATTGGTTATAATCAATTTAATAACGTCGATTGGAAGACACCGTTCGCTTTGGGCACGAAAGGCATCCCAATCAACGGACTTGTGTGGATGGGCAGTTTTGGAGAGATGAGCGCCCGCATCGAAGAGAAACTGCGGCTTGGCTTCTCGTGCATCAAAATAAAAATCGGCGCCATCGATTTTGAGAAAGAAGTGGCGCTGATTGAGAAAATCCGCAACCGCTTTCCCGCCGATGTAATCACAATCCGCGTGGATGCAAACGGCGGTTTCAAGCCAGCGGACGCGCAGCAGAAACTTGAACGGCTGTCGAAGTTCGGCATCCACTCGATTGAACAACCGATAATGGCCAACCAATGGCGCGCAATGGCCGACCTGTGCCGCAACACGCCCATCCCCATCGCGCTCGATGAAGAACTTATCGGCGTGAACGAAACGAGTCAGAAAATCAATCTTTTAGACGAGATACGGCCGCAATACATCATTCTGAAGCCGTCGCTGCACGGCGGATTGAGCGGCTGCAACGAGTGGATTCGGCTTGCCCGCGAACGCGGCATCGGCTTTTGGGCGACGTCGGCGCTGGAATCGAACATCGGACTGCTATACATCGCCATGTGGGCTGCAACGCTCGGCGTCGGCATTCCGCAAGGGCTTGGCACTGGCGCGCTCTACACCAACAACATCGATTTGCCGCTGCAAGTTGTCGGCGAGAAACTATGGTACAAACACATTGATAATTATGACTTTAGCCGATTTTTTGCAAGATTGGAATAGTCAGTCTGACACTGTTGCCGTGCGCACATCGGGCTCAACGGGCACGCCCAAAACGTTGCTTGTCGAGAAACGGCGGATGCTTGCCAGCGCGCGCATGACCTGCGATTTTCTGAATCTGAAGGCTGGCGATTCGGCGCTGTTGTGCATGTCGCTCGATTATATTGGCGCTAAAATGATGGTTGTCAGAGCCGTAGAGCGGAATCTGCGGTTGATTGAAGTTGCACCATCGGGACATCCGCTTGCCGAAATTGCTGAAGATATTGATTTTGCGGCTATGGTTCCGCTTCAGGTTTACAACTCGCTGCAAGTTCACAATGAACGGCAAAAACTAATGAAAATCAAACATTTGATTATTGGCGGTGGTGCTATCGACAAGAAAATGCAGGAAGAGTTGCGCACGTTCCCAAACGCCGTCTGGTCAACCTACGGAATGACTGAAACGCTGTCGCACATTGCCTTGCGGCGAATCAGCGGCCCCGAAACAACCGATTGGTACACACCTTTGGCTGGCGTAAAAATCGGACTGACCGAGAACCAATGCCTGACTATTAGCGCACCGCACTTGACGCCAAACATACTGACAACCAATGATATAGCAAAAATTGACAGCAACGGCAATTTCAAAATTCTTGGCCGTGCCGACAATGTGATAAACAGCGGCGGTGTGAAAATCCAGATTGAAGAAGTGGAACGACGTCTGAACGATTTAGGCATTGACAACGTGGCCGTTAGCAGTTGCACCGATGAAAAATTCGGCGAAGCGGTTGTTCTGCTGAATGCCAGCGCCGTCAGCAATTCAACTCTAAATCAAGCCATTAGCCAACTACCGAAATATTGGCAGCCAAAACACATCATCATGGTTGATGCCATTCCGCTGACTGAAAATGGTAAAATTGCGCGACAGAAGGTGAAGGAAATTGCAAAAACCGCAGAATAACAAGTCGTTATCTTTGTTTGTTTTTTGCACAAATTTGGCATTCCGCACTTTATATCGAATAACTACAACATTTTAAATCTAATCGATTTTCTATCTTTGCCGCAAATTCTACAGAAAATGGCACATAAAGCAGGTTTTGTGAACATTATCGGCAACCCGAACGTGGGCAAATCGACGCTGATGAACGCCTTTGTGGGCGAGCGGCTCTCGATTATCACCAACAAGGCGCAGACCACGCGCCACCGCATAATGGGCATTGTCAATGGCGATGATTTTCAGATGGTTTACTCTGACACGCCAGGCATTCTGAAGCCGCACTACAAGTTGCAGGAAGCAATGCTGAAGTTTGTCGACACAGCACTAGTCGATGCCGATATTATTGTGTATGTGACAGATATGGTGGAAACGTTCGACAAGAACGGCGAGTATCTTGAGAAGGTTCGCAAGAAAAACATTCCGATTATCCTGCTTATCAACAAGATAGACTTGAGCAACCAAGCCGAACTCGAGGCAAAGATTCAGATGTGGCGCGAGGTGCTGCCAAACGCTTACATTTATCCCGTTTCGGCACTGCACAAGTTCAACACGGCCGAGGTTTTCGAGAAGATTAAGGAACTGCTACCCGAAAATCCGCCTTATTTCGACAAAGACGAACTCACCGACCGCACTCAACGCTTTTTCGTTCAAGAAATTA
>JAEEGJ010008127.1_pt1 | contig 29196 bp, 26 predicted proteins | sample 8958761 | NCBI WGS metagenome assembly JAEEGJ01 (sample SAMN16246546, study PRJNA631951) | gut metagenome | biome: gut microbiome; feature: rumen; material: RS-attached | host: Bos | place: Iran: Karaj | collected 2018-10
TGTGATGCAGAATCAGATCAAGGGTTGCGCTACCTCCGGTGGCCACGGAGAGCAGATGGCCGTCTTTGGCAGCCACGTAGAGATTGCAGGTCGCAAGCTGACCGATATCATCGGCACTGCAGAGTTCCCTGCTGAGGAGTGGGAGCAGATGAAGGTCGATGTCACCAAGGGTGGTGCCAAGATCATCGAGCTTCGCGGACGCAGCTCTTTCCAGAGCCCCTCTTACCTCTCTGTCGAGATGATTCGTGCCGCTATGGGTGGTGAGCCATTCCGCTTCCCCGTTGGTACCTACGTGAAGACCGACAAGTACGACCACATCATGATGGCTATGAAGACCACCATGACGGCCGAGGGTGCTAAGTTCGAGGTTCCTCAGGGTACAGCCGAGGAGAACGCCAAGCTGGATCAGAGCTACGAGCACCTCTGCAAGATGCGCGACGAGCTCGTTACGCTGAACATCGTTCCTCCCATCTCTGAGTGGAGCAAGATCAATCCAAACCTCTAAATCGAGAAAGGATCACACTTGCAAAAATAAAAAAGTCTCGCTCCCATGTGGGGGCGAGATTTTTTTGATGCCGCTATCAAACGCATCTTCTCTGAATAGAGCTATGCTTCCCCTTCCGGAATATCGAAGGGTGATATCGTACTTGGCTCATGATTGGGAATCTTGATCGTGCCGAACTCCTTCTCATAGCGCATGACATTCTCCTGAAGCGCACCGAGCAAGCGCTTGGCATGTTCTGGAGCCAGGATAATGCGGCTGCAAACCTGAGCCTTTGAAACGCCTGGCAGGACACGGGCGAAATCCACCACGAAGTCGCTTGATCCATGCGTTATGATTGCGAAATTGGCATACTCTCCCTGCGCCACATTCTGCGGCAACTCAATCTGCAGTCTTTCCTGCTTTTCATTCTCGTTCATACTATTCCTTTTTGCTTTTGTTTCTGCAAAAGTAGTAATAAGTTTCTTAATCTCCAAATTTTTTCGTACCTTTGTCCCCATTATGGCATTAATCAAGAGTTATAGAGGTCTCTCGCCCAAGTGGGGCAAGGACTGTTATTTCAGCGAGAACGCAACGATTGTAGGGGATGTAACCATGGGCGATGAATGCTCAATATGGTTCAATGCCGTCGTGCGTGGCGACGTAGCTCCCATCACTATCGGCAACTGCACGAACGTCCAGGACGGCTCGTGCGTACACGTCACCCACGAAACGGGCCCAACTCATATCGGCAACTACGTCACAATCGGACATAATGTTACTGTCCACGCCTGCACCATCCACGATCATGCCTTGATAGGTATGGGCTCTACCCTACTCGATGGCTGCGAGATTGGTGAAGGTGCTATCGTTGCTGCGGGCGCACTTGTGCTTCAGAACACAAAGATTCCCGCTGGTGAGATCTGGGGAGGAGTACCAGCGAAGTACATTAAGCCCGTACGCCCAGGACAGACCGACAACGCAGAACACTACGTGGCCTACTCCAAATTCTACCTCGAGGAGGAGAATTCGTCTATCTGATAGTGGCTACGACATACTCGCTCTGTGTGCCGATGCGGAACTTGCCGCCCCAAATGCCGATGCCCGAGGAGACATAATACTGAGTGGAGCCACGCTGATGACTGCCCCACGAACATTCATAGATATGATCAGTAATCCAGGAGATGGGCCATACCTGTCCACGATGAGTGTGGCCGCTGAGTTGGAAGTCAACACCAGCAGCTTCTGAACGGTCCAGATTGTAGGGCTGATGATCGAGGACAATGATGTAGGGAGATTGGACATTCACCAATCCGTTGACGAGATCCTTGACGGGCTTACGACGCATGTTGGTGCGATCATCACGCCCGACGATGACGATACTGCTATCAATGGTGGCAGCCTCATCAATCAGCAAGTGGATGCCGGCATCTTTATAAAACTGCTGAGCCCGTGGTTCGCCTGCATAGTATTCATGATTGCCCAGACAGGCATAGACGGGTGCCTTCAGCCGATGAAACTCCTCAGCCACCTTTTCCTCAAGCAAAGGCCGCATGCTGCCATCGATGATATCGCCAGCTACCAGGATGAAGTCGGGCTTCTCTGCATTGATCATATCCACCCAGCGTGCAAGTTCATACCGGGGATTATGATAGCCCAGATGGAGATCGGAAAGCATCACTACCCGATATTCGCGAGGAAGCGGCTTTGACGACTTTAGCTCTAAGGGCACACGTACCTTATTCTTATAATGGAGGTTGCCATAGAGGAAGATGCCGAATATCATGACAAAGATGGCGAGGGCTGACTGCCAGTTATGGTATACCAGCGAACGTGGCACGAGATGCATCAGCCGTCCAAGGTCGAGCACCAAGAAGAGCATCACCAGATAAAGCATCACCATGATTGATGATGTACCAATCTCATACGACCATTGCGCCAGCGACAAAGGCAGTGTATCGAACTTTCTCGCCACAGAGAGGAACAACAACAGGAAACTGCAAACACCCAGCACGATGATGGCCGTCTTCCACCAGCCAGAAAAGGGCAGAATCATCCATATATGCCACGCCAAATAGACAATAGCGACCAACGGCAATACCCAGAACACAATCATCCACATATATTTCATCCGTTTAGTAATTATTGGGCAAAATCACAATCAGGTTGGCGTTTGCCAACCCGATTAGCTATAGCTTCACATGGGATAAGACTTTCCCTGTCGCCCCAGCCAGACTCTGCACAAACCGGCCAGCACTCTCACCTGCAACCTTCAGTTTCTCCTTATCCGACAGGAACAAATCCATCTGGCTGGCAAACTGTTCGTAGGTCTGGAAGTCTATACCTCCACCAACAGCCTTCAGGCCCTGAGCTTCCTGGAACTTCTGGTTATTGGGGCCAAAGAACACTGGCACATCCCAAACCGCAGCTTCAAGCACGTTATGGATACCCACACCGAAGCCACCACCTACATAGGCGATCTCACCATAATGATAGATACTAGACAACAGACCAAAACAGTCGATGATAAGAACATCAGCCTTGCTGATCTCCTCTTCATCCTTGGCTGCGGTATAGCGCACGACACGTCGCCCCTCTAACAGTTTCTCTATCTGCTTGAGATGATCCTCACCAATGACATGGGGAGCGATAATCAGCTTCCAGTCTCTATGGTCATTAAAGTAAGGTATGAAGATCTCCTCGTCTGGCGGCCATGATGAACCTGCAACGAAGACATTGGCATCCTGTTTAAACGTCTCCACAATCTGCAACTGCTTGGCAGCCTCCTTAATCTGGAGTACGCGATCGAAACGAGTATCGCCGACAACCGAAACTGCCGTGATACCAATCTTAGCCAGCAACTCCTTACTCATCTCGTTTTGCACAAAGAAATGGGTAAAGCAGTTCAGTACGCGACCATACTGGCGGCCATACCACTTGAAGAACACCTGTTCTGGACGGAAGATGCTCGACACTGAATAGACAGGCACCCCACGATGCTTCAGGATATGCAGGTAATTGTACCAGAACTCATACTTGATAAAGAAAGCCATCACAGGACGGACGGTACGCAGAAAACGACGGGCATTGGTAATCGTATCCAACGGCAGGTAGCAGATGATGTCAGCTCCTTCGTAGTTCTTGCGAACCTCATAGCCTGAAGGCGAGAAGAAGGTCAGCAAGATCTTATACTCCGGATGTTCGCGACGCAACTGTTCCATCAGAGGGCGCCCCTGTTCAAACTCACCTAACGAGGCAGCATGAAACCATACATACTTCGCTTGGGGATCGACCTTCTCCCTTAATATCTTAAAGGCTTCGCGCTCACCGCGCCACATCTTGCGGACCTTCTCGTTGAAACGGCTATAAATAGCCACGCCCAAGAGATAGAGGTAAATGATCAGGTTGTAAAACATTAGCCAAGCACTTCTATTGCACGTTTCATTCTTGCAATCGTCTCCTCCTTACCGAGGAAAGCCGAGATATCGAACATGCCCGGGCCTTTACCTTCACCAACCAGTGTCAAGCGCCAAGCATTCATGATGTTGCCGAGCTTATACTCTTTCTGTTCTATCCAGGCATGTACGATTTGCTCCTGGTTCTCCAGAGAGAAGTCGTCGATGCCTTCCAGCACGCTGATAAGTTCTGTCAGCTGCTGAGCCGAGTCTTCCTTCCAACGTTTCTTGGCAGTCTTCTCATCATACTCAGTCGGAGCCACGAAGAAGAACGAACAAAGAGGCCACAGTTCCTTGACAAACGATACACGATCTTTCATCATAGCTGTCACCTTCGTCACACGCTCCAACGTCTCATCCGGACAATGCTCCTTCACAATAGGATAGAACAAGGCCGCAATCTCCTCAGCAGACTTCTTCAAGATATATTCATGGTTAAACCAGATACCCTTGTCGTAAGCAAACTTGGCACCTGCTTTCGAACACTTGGAGATATCAAACAAAGGCACCAGTTCATCCAATGTGAAGAGCTCCTGCTCAGTACCAGGATTCCAGCCCAACAAAGCCAAGAAGTTAATGACAGCTTCAGGGAAGTAGCCATCCTCACGATAGCCGCGACTGACCTCACCAGTCTTAGGATCGTGCCACTCCAGCGGGAATACAGGGAAGCCCAGACGGTCACCATCACGCTTTGAGAGCTTACCTTTGCCGTCGGGCTTAAGCAGCAGGGGCAGATGCGCAAACTGAGGCATGGTATCCTCCCAGCCGAAAGCCTGATAGAGCAACACGTGCAAAGGTGCACTCGGCAACCACTCTTCACCACGAATCACATGAGAGATCTCCATCAAGTGATCGTCCACGATATTCGCCAAATGATAAGTAGGCAGCTCGTCAGCACTCTTATAAAGCACCTTGTCGTCAAGGATGTCACTCTTCACGCGGACCTCACCACGAATCAGATCGTTGACAAGTATTTCCTGCCCGGCATCGATCTTAAAACGAACCACATACTGCTTGCCATCAGCTATCATCTGCTCTACTTCCTCTTTAGGTAGAGTCAGGGAGTTGCGCATCTGACTGCGCGTATGGCAGTCGTATTGGAAGTTCTGTATCTCCTGGCGCTTGGCATCCAGTTCCTCAGGAGTATCGAAGGCAATATAGGCCTTGCCTGCGTCCAGTAACTGCTTCACATATTTCTTATAGATATCACGGCGTTCACTCTGACGATACGGTCCCTTGTCACCTCCGAAGCTGACGCCCTCGTCGAACTTGATCCCCAACCATTTGAAAGACTCAATGATATACTCCTCTGCCCCAGGCACAAAACGGTTGGAATCTGTATCCTCAATACGGAACACCAGATCACCACCATGCTGCTTAGCAAACAGATAATTATACAGGGCAGTACGGACACCACCGATATGTAACGCACCCGTTGGACTGGGTGCAAAGCGTACTCTTACTCTTCTTTCTGACATTGTTTTCTAATAATTTGGTTGCAAAGATACAAAAAAGTTAAGAGTTGTGGGGTGAAAGTTGAGAGTTTTTTGTATTTTTGCATCCATAAAAGCATAAAATATAGGAAAATGAGCAGTTTCAATATCAAAAACGACCTCCAATGGCGTGATATTCTTACCCGCATAGGCCTCGTCCTTGTCACTACGGCCATCATTGTATGGCTGATGCCACGTAATAGCACAACGAACTTCAAGATCGAGCGAGGAAAGCCGTGGATCTACACAGAGCTAAGTGCACCATTCGATTTTCCGATTTATAAGAGCGACGATGTCGTAAAGGCTGAACGCGATAGCATGATGAGGCAATATGAACCTTACTTTATCATGAACAGTGAGATTGCTGGCAAACATATCAGACAATTCTACAAGGACTACAACAAAGGCATTCCAGGCCTTACAGACGACTACCTGAGCATCGTAGCAAACCGTCTGAGGGAGCTCTATGGAAAGGGCATCATGAACAACACAGACTTTACGCGGCTGCATCAAGACAGTTCCCGCATGATCAGGATCATCAATGGTAAAGATGCTGCCAGCGCAGCCGTTAGCAATCTCTATTCGGTAGCATCGGCTTATGAGCAAATATTCCAGGACGAATCACTGGCCAAGCACAAAGACATCCTACAGAAATGCAATCTCAATGACTATATCTCCTCTAACTTAACCTATGACAAGGAACGTAGTGAGGCCAGCCTCAACGAACTGCGCAACAGCATTGCTCTGGCAAGCGGTATCGTACAGCGAGGACAGAAAATTGTCGATAGAGGCGATATCGTCGACAAGAAGACATACAACATCTTGATGTCGTATAAGAAAGAGACCGAGCGCCGAGAAGAAGGTAAAAAGGGGCTCAGTCTTGTTATTGTGGGACAAGTCCTCTACGTAATGATTCTGATCGCTTGTTTCACCATCTATCTAACCCTGTTCCGCAAAGACTATTTCGAAAAGGCCAGATCTACTGCCATGCTCTATTCTTTAATAGTGCTCTTCACCGTAATAGCCTCACTGATGGTCGAGCACAGTGTGCTTCACGTCTATATAGTCCCATTTGCAATGGTTCCCATCTTCATCCGGGTTTTCATGGACTCACGCACAGCGTTTATGGCACATTTTACCATGATTACCATCTGTGCCTGTATTCTACAGCACCCACTGGAATTCATCTGCGTAGAAACCGTAGCTGGCTTGACCGCTATCTTCTCACTCAGAGAACTATCAAGTCGTTCACAACTTTTCTGGACTGCCGTATTCGTAACATTCGCCTCAGCACTAGCAAATCTCTCACTTGAGTGGATCCGCAATAGTGACATTCTGAAGCTCAGCCTCAGCGAATACAATTACATCGTTATTAACGGCATCCTGCTGTTCTGCTCATACCCCCTACTCTACCTGATAGAAAAAACATTTGGCTTCACTTCGAACATCACCCTGATTGAGTTGTCGGACATGAACAAGACACTGCTCAGGAAGATGAGCGAGGTGGCACCAGGCACCTTCCAGCACTCTATTCAGGTAGGCAATCTTGCTGCAGAGATAGCCAACAAGATCGGAGCCAAGAGCCAGTTAGTACGTACTGGTGCCCTCTACCATGATATCGGCAAGATGATGAATCCTGTCTATTTCACAGAGAACCAGTCTGGCGTCAACCCCCATGAGAAACTCGGTGCCATCGATAGTGCCCAGATGATTATCAGCCACGTGACGGAAGGCGTCAAACTGGCAGAAAAATACAACTTGCCAAACACCATCAAGGATTTCATCTCCACTCATCATGGACTTGGAAAGACAAAGTTCTTCTATATACAATACAAGAACACACATCCAAACGAAGATGTCGACGAGCTGCTCTTCACTTATCCAGGCCCGAATCCATTCACAAAAGAACAAGCAATCCTCATGATGGCCGATACCGTAGAGGCGGCCTCACGTTCACTTCCTGACTATACGGAAAAGACTATACGCGAACTCGTCAATAAGTTGATTGATGCACAAGTAGCAGAAGGATATTTCAAAGACTGTCCTATCACTTTCCGTGATATCGCCTATGCCAAGACTGTGCTGATTGAAAAGTTGAAGACTATTTACCACACACGCCTTAGCTATCCAGAACTGAAAAAGTAGTCGAAAGACTGCACACATCACACCCCATTTGTGCAATAAAAACTTGCACAAATGGGCATTTTTGTGCAGGAAAATCCCTATAAATAGTTAATGGTTGTTAATTCTGTGTGCGCAAACAGCCGAATACGGAACAATAAATATACCTTTGCAGCCGATTTTTAGCAAAAAGATGTTTAAGGATATGAAAAAACTCTATGCAGTGCTTACCGGCGTGATGCTGGCGGCAACAACCACAGCAACGGCTGGCGGTATTTTAACAAACACAAACCAGAGTATTGACTTCTTAAGGAATCCAGCCCGTGATGCCGCCATCGGCCTCGACGGCGTTTATTCTAACCCCGCAGGTGTCGCCTTCCTACCCGAAGGTCTCCATATCGGTTTCAACTGGCAATATGCCCATCAGACACGTACGATTACTAGCACCAGTCCCGTATTTGCATTAGGTCGTAAGAATAACGGTGAATCCACAAAGACTTTTGAAGGCGTCGCCGATGCACCGTTTATCCCATCACTGCAGGGTGCCTATAATAAAGGTAACTGGAGCGTACAATTCAATTTCTCCATCCCTGGTGGTGGTGGCAGCTGTGAGTTCTCCGAAGGTCTCGGCTCTTTCGAAAGCGTCGTAGGTGGTATTGCCAACCAGTTGAGAGGTCTCGACCAAATCGCTACTGCACTTGGCCAGCCTGCTCCTGGTGTAAGCGGCTATGACATGGATGGCTATATGCAGGGGCGCCAGTATTATTTCGGTTTCCAGCTCGGTGCAGCCTATAAGATTACACCCGACCTCGCAGTATATGGTGGTATGCGCATACTCTACGGAATGGCTACCTATAAGGCAAAGATCAGTAACATCATGGTAAAGACTGCTGGCGGCTATCAGGACTTCGGCAGCTTCCTTCAGTCAGCTACAGCAATGGTTGATGGTGGAATCAGCTATGTCAACAGTAGTCTGGAGCAGGTAAACGCTGGTATGGCCCAGTATGAAGCTGCAGGTGCTACGGTAGCCCCCCAGTATGCAGAATTGGCTGCGATGAAGGCACAGCTCGAAGGCTCAGCAGCCACCCTGCAAGGTACAAATGACAACTTGGCTAACCTTCAGAAATATTCTGAGGGTGTGAACCTGCTTTGTAATCAATGGAGTGTAGGCGTAGCACCAGTCATTGGTGTTGACTGGCGCGTTGGCCAGTTCAATTTCGCTGCCAAGTACGAGTTCAAGACACAGATTCAAATGCACAATGAGTCAACTGTCAACAAGGCCAGTGAGATTCCGGCTGTCAACAAATTCCGTGACGGCGAGAAAATCGATGAAGACTCACCTGCACAGCTTGCCCTAGGTGCCATGTGGAACATCACCGACGACGTACGCGTAAACCTTGGTTATCATCACTTCTATGACACTAATGTGAAATGGTACAACAACTCCCAGGAACTGCTTGACGGCGGTACGAACGAGTATCTGGGCGGTGCTGAGTGGGACGTCACAGACAAACTCACCATCTCTGCTGGTACCCAAGTTACTCGCTATCAGCTTACAGATGCCTATATGAATGATATGTCGTTCGTTGTGAACAGCATGAGTTTCGGCTTCGGCTTCAACTACAAGGCTTCCGATATGGTTACACTGAAGGCTGCCTATTTCCAGACAAACTACGACGACTATAAGCGCGTTACCTCTACAGAACCGCTTATCAGCGACACTTTCACTCGTACAAACCGAGTTCTGGGTATTGGTTGCGAGTTGAACTTCTAAAGAAATTCTTACAGCGGATCTACATCATAGTAGATTTGCAATGATACATAGCGCTTGTCTTGTAGCATCTGCTGCTGGGCAAGCGCTAAGTATTTGCGGACATCTCCCATATTGATTCCAAGTTCGAGTTTCAGAACGAGCTTACGGATAGAAAGCGACTTCACCTTGGCGACAGCCGGTTTGTCTGGCCCCAACAAACGAGCACCAAACCACTGGCGCAGACGACTCGCCATCTCGGCAGCAGCAGTATCTACTACCCAATCCTGCTTGTGTTTCAAATAGACATACACAAGACGGTAATACGGCGGATAATGGAATTGCTGACGCTCGGCAATCAATGACTGATAATGCGCGGCATAGTCATTGCGCACCACTTGCTGAATGATTGGTAAATCGGGACTCTTAGTCTGTAGAACCACCAGTCCCCGCTTACCTTTCCGCCCCGCCCTACCACTTACCTGGGCCATCATCATGAAAGCATGTTCATACGCGCGAAAATCTGGGTAGTTCAACATCGAATCTGCATTCAGGATACCTACGACACTGACCTTATCGAAATCAAGTCCCTTAGAGATCATCTGGGTACCGATTAGCAGGTTGGTACGTCCAGAAGCGAAATCGCTGATGATACGTTCGTAAGCACTTCGACTTCTGGTGGTATCAAGGTCCATCCGCGCAATACGGGCTTCAGGGAAAATGTCCTGCACCTCAGCCTCAATCTTCTCCGTGCCATAGCCTTTTGTACGCAGTTCATGACAGCCACAGGCGGGACACTCCGTAGGTACCTGATAGGTATAACCACAATAATGACAGGTCAACTGATTCAGATTACGGTGAAGCGTCAGACTGACATCACAGTGCTGGCAATGGGGTACCCAGCCGCACTGTTTACACTCAATCACCGGCGCATACCCTCGTCTGTTTTGGAAAAGGATAGCCTGCTCTCCATGTTCAAGTGCTCCACGTACTTTATTTAATAAATAAGGTGAGAAAGGACCATTCATCATCTTGCGGTGTTGCAGGTCCTTGACATCTACGACCTGTATCTCTGGCAGTTCAATGCCTTTATAGCGCTGGAAGAGTTCAACCAGTCCATACTTCCCGGTCTTCGCATTATAGTAGGTCTCAACCGAGGGCGTTGCAGTACCTAAAAGCGTCTTTGCACCAAACATCTGCGCAAGGACAATCGCTGTCGAGCGAGCATGATAGCGCGGCATCGGATCCTGTTGCTTATAGCTGGTTTCATGCTCCTCATCGACAATTACCAGACCAAGATTCTGAAAAGGCAAGAATACTGCACTACGTGCACCTAAGATGACATCATACGGATTCTGCGAGAGTTGCTTCTGCCATATCTCCACTCGCTCTGCATCGGAATACTTGCTGTGATAGATGCCGAGCCGATTGCCAAACACATGTTGCAACCGCTGCATGATCTGAACCGTCAAAGCAATCTCTGGCAAAAGATACAACACTTGCTGTTTCTTTTCCAGTGCCTGTCGAATCAGATGGATATAGATCTCCGTTTTACCACTTGAGGTAACCCCATGGAGCAGCGTGACATTCTTCCCCAAGAAAGAGAATTGTATCTTGTTAAAGGCGTCTTGCTGTACATCACTCAATGGCCTAATTTTCTCTAGATGGGGTTCTCCACCATGATTCAACCGTCCGACTTCGCGCTCATAGACCTCAAGGAGGCCTCGCTTGACGAGGGCATTAACAGTCGGAAGACTATGACCTGCATTCAACAGCTCGTCACGTGTAATCTCCACAACAGTCTCTCGGCAGACACTTCCCTCTACACTATCCCAATGCGACAGTGCCAGATAATCAATCAAAGCCGCTAGCTGTTTATCAGCTCGATGCAGCATATTCAAGGCCACATGGAGTGTCTGCTCATTCCGGAATTGGGGCGTCAACGTGATATAGGTCTCCGTCTTTGGTCGAAAACCATCTTCCGCTTTCAGTCCTGATGGCAAAGCAGCCTTATACACCTCACCAATAGGCGACATGTAGTAATCTGCTATCCAATGCCAAAGCCTTAGTTGGCTGTCTAACAAGATAGGTGTAACGTCGAGCACCTGCAGGATATCCTTCGTCTGATATCCTTCAGGTGCCCGATGATGCTTCTCAGAAACAATGCCGACGTAGGTTTTGTTCCTACCTAATGGAACAAGAACCCGCACCCCCCTCTGCACCTGTTCTTCCAACGATGAAGGAACGGAATAGGTGAACATGCCGTCGAGCGGCAAGGGTAGTATAACATCGGCAAACAAGTCGGCTTAGAAATAAACGGCAGCTCCAATCTGCCAGGCGTTATTATGTGTATCTACATCATTCCAGCCACTGAACTCACCAGACTTACCAGCGGCAAGGTTGTAGGCAAAGCCAACCTCCAGGTGCTTCAACAGATAAACACCAGCACCGAAGTTAAAACTTAGATTAGCATCCTTCAGACGATACTCACCGACCTTGGTATTATACACCTTGTCACCTACGGGGAAACCAAATTGGGGACCAGCAGCCAGATAAATGCCGGCGGAACCACCAATACCAATGTTATAACGGAGGTTGACAGGAATGTTCAATGTCTTCTGAGTAATCTTTTCAGAACCCGGTGCTGAAGCCGCCGCGTTTGAAGGAGAAATAGTCTGACTCGCGACAGTAGCATCTGGAGTTCCGACCTTGACATCAGCTGTACGCTGGTCATAGAGCGCTGCAATATCTACGCCCCAACCTAAGGGCAATGAAATCTTCACGGTCGGACCGATATAGAATCCTGTCTGGTTATCTGACTTGATGACATCCCTGTTCAGTGACATCTTGGTAATATTCAAGCCACCCTTCAGTCCAAACTTAACACCTTGAGCCTGCATTGACAAAGTCAAGGCAGACATAAGTACCACCAACGAAACAATCTTTTTCATATCTTTTCCAGTTTAATGAGTAATACTGGTGCAAAGGTACGACTAAGAACGTAAAAAAACAAATTTTATATGAGTTTTTTTATGTGACCTAATGGCGCTGACGACGAACAGTGACACGAGCAGAACCACTGGCTGAGCTCTTGGACGAACTGTAGTTATTAGACTTACCAGCCTTTGTTCGACGGGAACTCCTGCTTGACGATTTCGTACTTTTCACATGCTTCACGTCAAGCTTAGCTATACTATCGAGCGAGTCTTTCTTTGCCGGATCACCATATATCTTTTTCTGGAAATCCTGCAGTTCTTGCTCTATGCGCTTTTGTTCCGCAGTCATTTTCTCAGTATCGCCATCGCATAGCTGAAGCAACGTCTTACCTTGCGCATTGGTAGTCTTATAAATAGTACCGCGATACATATTCAACGTGAAATAGTCATCCATCGATACCGTTGCGGCGTTGTTCAGATTGCTGGCCATCACTGTCTGACGGTTCAGGAAAGGTTCCACATCATTGTATTTTACCCAAAACAAAGGATATTGGGTAGCCTCTCCCCCAAAGTCATCATCCCGAAGCATCACCGGACACAGAGCTAAAACTTTGATATGGAAAGAGGAATTAGCCTGATCATAATAGGCACATTCCTTCAAATAGAATTTCTTAACCTCTGCAGAAGGGATATCACTGTTGTCTACTTTCAACTTACCATCCTGCTCCTCATAGAAAATATGATAATTGTCAAGGATCGTCTTCATCTGAACCTTTGTTTCATCCGTGAGCACATCACTTCCATCGGTAGGGTATTCATAGACTGGTATATAACCGTTCTGGGCCAGTTTAAAGATGTAGGTAAACAAATTGACCTGACGTCCCTGCGGATCCACTGGATAATAAAGTCCTGCATTGGCATCCTGCATCAAATCTAATTCGCGATAGATATCCCTTCGCCACACAACCTCCTCTGGCATCTCAAGTGCCGTAGGAAATGATATCTGAGCCCTCATGGACATCGCCGATGAAGGATTCTTTTTCTTCTGCTGTTCTGACTGAGGGACACGACTCTTCTTTGGCTGGGCCACTACTTGACCAACGGCCAGGACCATCATCATCAAGACCAAAACTTTCTTCATATCTTCTTTATTTTACAATCACTTCCATCGGGTTCTGCAATGTTCGCGTCAGACCATCAGGACCAACCACTGTCACTCGCGAGACGTAGAACCGTCGGTTACGAGCCAACTTGCGGAAAGTCTCTTTCTGGCGCGCTGAGAAGTTGGCTCCATCTGAGGCCATCGGCACGGCATTACCCATATTATCAAAAAAAACAGTTTCAAAACTCTGTACACGAAACGCGATATCCAAGATACCATCATCGATAGCTGCACCAATCGCATCAGAGGCTACCAATTGTGACTTCGCCAAGCCTCCACCCTTGTAACGTGTTGGATTACCATGCTCATCTTTCATAGCAATATAAGGTGTCGGATCAGGCAACTTACGCACACGGAACTTATACTGTCCCATCTGCTGTGGCCGTCCTGTATTGGTCGATACCACACTGATGGTTACATCCTGTCCGACTTTTGATGGTCGCGCAATATACCGACCTGGGCCGACTGCCTGCAACGTGCCATTAGTCATCGTTGCCTGAACCTTATTCAACGGGACACCAGGCACACTCACACTGATGGGATTGTTATAACCGGCATATAGCATATTCATCAAGTCGGCTGAAACCGTAGCACTCGGATCAACAACCGTGTATTTCTGGTTGAAGTCACGTTTGATCTTATCACCACTACCATTCACGGTCTCGATATAACCCGACAATGTAAAATCGCCGGTACGGTTACACACTGTCTCATACAGACCGTTGCTCAGGTTTACCTTTTGGTTCCCTATATAGATATCCGGGACCTGGGTCGTATCGACCGCTGCCATCACGATCTGCGCCGAAAAACGATCTCCCCTGACGACTGTCTGAGAATTAGGAATGACAAAAGCATTCAAGGCATTCACACGGATATCTTTCACATCAATATTCTCAACAAGCGTATGGAGGGCCTCTCGCTCTGCATATCGTACATCACTCTGCAACTTCGACAGCAATGTGATAGCTGCGGCAGCAGGCATGTCTTCAAACATATACTCCTGCCAGTTCTTACCCATGGCCTTAGCCTTGGCTGGTACAGTCGTAGACAGGTTCGCACTGATAATCTGCTGCTTGCTCATATCAGAGGTCATATTGATAATACGACGACGGAACGAACCGATAGCCATATACAGTTCACGGCCTCTGCCTCGACCTGGGGCAAGCATCACTTGATTGGCCGCTTCCAGATCTTCCTTGTTTCGGATATCCTCTACTTGTCCGTCCTTACCATCTGCCTCTTGGACAATTGCCAACTTGAGTTCGTCTGCGAAATTATAAAGGGAATCGCTGATACGCCTGACTTCTTTGGCTTTTTCATACCACTCTCGGGTCTTTGTCGGGTTCAGACGCATCTGCATCTCAAGGTTATCATAGACGAGCTGATTTTCTTTGATAGAGCCTCCTGTGGTACGATTCAGACTATCCTCCACAACAGAGAAGCCGTTGAGTACTTCCGTTGAGACATTCAGCGCAAGCATTGCCATCAAGACGACATACATCAGATTAATCATCTTCTGGCGTGGGGATACTGGTCTTTTCTTGATTGCCATCTTTGCTATACGTTCAACTTAGCGGTCATCGCCTCTATCATACGGGCATAGATCTTGTTCAACTCTACAATCTGCTCTGCCATCTTTCGCGTCTGCTCATTGATTTCATCGATTGTGCCTATTTGTGAACTGGCACTCTTCAACTGCATTTCATAGACCTTACAGATTCCTGTCAGAGTACGGTTCAGATTTTCCATCTCTTCGGAGTCATGGGCCAATCGTTCGCTCTTAGCCGAAACACGGGAGAGCATCTCTGTCAAGCGCTTCAGCTCATCGACGTAGCTGGAAGTAGCCTGTTCCAACTCGGGATTGATCGCAGGTGGCACAACAGCCCCCGAGAGGCCTGACACCGTACTCACTGACGTAGATACAGCCGAGATGGCTTCGGTATCCACCACAGGTGCCTGACTGGCTGACATAACTGGCGACTGTCCGACAATCACAATGGGTGACTGTCGGGCTTCCACATCATGTTCTTCTTTCGGTTCTGACGTCATATGCACATCTAACTCCATCCCATCAGCTGTCTTGTCGAAGGGGCGGTCAAAAGCTGAGATAAAGAACACCAACACCTCAGTACCCATACCCAAGAACAGGAAAAAGTTGGCTCCCGGCAAATGGGTTAACTTAAAGAGAGTACCTAATATCACGATGGAGGCGCCCCAACTGTAGGCATAGTTCAGGAACGTCTGTCCAGCAACGCTGTCCATCCATTTCTGTAGCCTGTAAATAATATTGTATTTACTGTAAATTGTCATACGCTCGTATCCTTTTCTATTTTGACCTTTTTACTTTAATTTTCTCACTCGTAGTATTCGCGAGACTTCGCACACAACGGAAGCCTATATATGAACGCGGCTGATTCTGATACTCGGAGGAACGCCATGCCGAACGGATATAAGACTCTGGGTCTTTCCAGGAGCCACCACGCACACTTTTCTTTTTCAGACGATAAGGATCTTCGGGCGCTGCATTGTACTTGAGTTGAGGGTTGATGTCGTTCATAGACTCCACGCCTGCCTCCGTATAGATAGTACTCGTCCACTCGGCCACATTACCTGCCATATCGTAAAGACCGTTGCTGTTAGCGGCATAGATACCGACCTTGCTGGTAATCAGATTACCATCCTTGGTATAATTTCCGTCATCTGGCTTGAAATTGGCAAAGAAACAGCCTTTGCCACTTGCAACATCCTCATTGTCCCACGGGAACTCATTCTGATCTTTACCACGAGCGGCATACTCCCACTCTGCCTCTGTCGGCAGACGATAACGTTGCACATAGCGCGCAGAGGGTCCAAGGCCTTTTAACAGATACTCCGTACGCCAAGCGCAAAAAGCATTTGCCTGCTCCCAAGTGACACCCACAACGGGATAGTCATTATAAGCCGGATTCGAGAAATAATAGCGCATATACATCTCGTTATCGGCATTGGGGAAATCATTAACCCAACAAGTCGTATCCGGGAAGACATTCACAATATAAGTATTCAGGAAATCCCAAGGACCTGTCAACTGACGGTTGATGGTCTCTCGTACAATGCGGCCTTCATCGTCAATATAGGCTGTATCCTTTGATATCCAAACCTGTTCGTCTGGATTGACAACAATATCCGTATTCAGATTCCTTTCCTGCGGATTGATCCGGTTACGACGCAATGCAGCAGCCGTATAGTCGTAGATCTCATAGCGGTAGTTTAACTGACGGTAGTCAAGCATCTTGTCACCTGTTACCGGATTGGTAACATACATACCATCGATAATCTCCTGCTCATCCTCACTCGGACGCCTTGGCAGCGCCTTCTTCCAGTTGATGAAAGAACCGATCTCTTCACCATCTTTGTCGGTCTTTACCGTTTTGTAGGTCTCGTCAATCTCTGAGAGACGCTCTCGGAGAATAGAATCACGAACGTAGTTGACAAACTGACGGTATTTTGAATTAGTGACTTCCGTCTCGTCCATCCAAAAGCCTTCAACAGAGATGTCTCGCACGGGTGTTTTCTTGCCCCAAAGCGAATCCTGCTTCTCAATACCCATCTTCAGATGGCCTCGCTTAACCAACGTCATGCCATAGGGAGTTGGTTCCACAAACGCACGACCGCTCACGCCTGTCACCTCACCTCCACCCGAAGTGGCCATCTTCCCACCGAAACAGCTGCTCAGTAAGAATAAAGCTCCTAATAGGAGAGAGGTCCTACAGCCCTTCACAAGAATCTTTTCCATATTTCTGATGATTCTATATTCCATATCTGACTTTTTTTTGCTTTTATCTTTTTTCTACAGGATGCGTACACTCTTATGGAGATTACGTCCTTTCTTATGCAAGTTGATGTCGGTCTGATAACCAATAAACAACTCATGGCTCCCATTGCCGAAACTGATAGATGAGGTGTATATCTCATAGCTATAGCCTAATCGCACCCCACGAATAACACCCCCTATCTGCACTGTCACAGAATTCGTCGGGCTATAGGAGAGTCCCCCATACAGATTCCGCTTCTCATGGCTATAGACAAGCCGACCAGAGACATCCGCTCTATAAGCAACTCCATCCGTACGCCCCAACACAGAGGTCTGTACTGTTAAAAACGGATGATTCAAATGAATATTGTATCCACCCGTCAAATAATAAGTGGCAGAGATGTCCAACTCGTTCTTCTCTCCCAATTCTATATGCGGTGAATTCAAATGCATCACAGAAAAACCGGCATACCAATCGGCACGACGATAATAAAGACCAAGACCTATATCAAAACCTGAGCCGTTGACTGGCGTTGTGGTGAATAAGGGGTCTTTAGTGTCGTCAATATCTAATTTTGATCCGTCAAACTTTTCATTCAGCATTGATAAGTTCAAACCCAATCCCAGCCTTCCACCAAACAATTCGGGCTGATAGGCATACTGCAGCCCAATTCGCTTGTGAGAAAACAAACCGATGGCGTCGTTGATAAACTGTATGCCCACACCATGATAAGATCGTAGTGCATAGAACGGCATATCTGCCGCAGCATACATGGTATTTGGGTTATGCTCGAAACCTGCCAGTTGGATGGCATAGGCACCAGTAAAGTTTAGTTTGGCATCCTTACCCACGGTCGCAGGGTTGAATGATGGTTCCATCGACCAATAATGGCCGAAGGAAACATCATACTGCGCACTGGTCGTCAGAACTGACAGAAGCAGTAGTCCTATGATTAGAAATAGTCTTGACACCTATTTCTAATAACGACAAGGAATACGTTTTTATTATTTAAGTATCTATTAAAAAACAATTAAAATAATAAGCGGCATTCTTGCTCAATTAAAAATATTTTCATACTTTTGCAACGCAAAAAAATTAAACGATACAAATAGTATTAAAATGAGACGAATTGTTATTATTATAACACTCTTATCCATTTTTAGTTTACTTGGTAAGGCTGAAATTGATCCCAATTTCTATATTTATCTTTGCTTTGGACAGTCAAACATGGAAGGACGTGCCGAGGCAGAAGATATTGATTATCACGTAGATTCTCGGTTCCAAATGATGGCTGCACGTGACTTTACTAATCCCAAACGTATTAAAGGAGAATGGTACACAGCAATACCTCCTATCGCTAATCCCGGAGCGAGGATTGGTATGGCTGATTATTTTGGGCGCACTATGGTTGCAGCCCTTCCTACAGAGATAAAAGTTGGCGTTATTGATGTCGCCATAGGTGGCATTAGTATCGAAGGGTTTATCCCAGACAAATTAGATGAGTATTTTGCGAATGCTAGTGATTATATTAAAGAAGCTGCTGAAGCATTTGACAACAACCCTTACCAACGACTTGTAGATTTGGGAAAAGCTGCACAAGAAAGAGGAGTTATCAAAGGCATCTTATTACATCATGGAGAATCTAACAACGGAGACGGCAAATGGACCGAAAAGGTTAAAAGTGTGTATACTTCCCTATTAAAAGACCTTAACCTTAAAGCAGAAGATGTCCCCCTATTTGCAGGTGAAGTGGTGGGCACAGAGTATAATGGTCTTTGCGCTTTGAATAATGTGGTCATTAACAAATTGCCAGAAATAATAGAATCCTCTTATATTATCCATTCCAATGGCTGCCCACCGCAGGATGATAAACTTCATTTTACGGCGAATAGCTATCGGATAATGGGAAAGCGTTATGCATATGAAGTACTACGGGAAATGGGATTGGAAATAAAAGCCAATGAGAAATACGATTTCCCTAACAACCTTAAAGGGTTCTATGAACTGACTCATCTCAACGAGTCAGATGAGATATTATTAAATACGGGGCGAAGTACGAAACTCTCATTATGGGGCACTTTTGCTGACGGACATGCCGAAGATCTAACATACGAAACTACATTTGCAAGTGATGACTTTACAATTGACGGCAACATCATTACCGCATATGAAGCAAAAAAAGGAACTGTTACAGCAATACACACAGACTTTTTTGGACACACGCATAAAGCTATCATCGATGTCAATGCTATTGACAGGGGGCCTAATCGCTTATTGGTAGTAGATAACGGCGAGGCAGGAGAAAACCTTTGGGATAAGCAATGCAACACGACATTAGGTATCCCAATGAAAGCTGGGAAAGAATATGTCATGAAGGCAACTATCAAATCTGATAATAGCAATGCTGTTATTTGGCCCATTTTAACAAAAGAGAATTCTGATGGTAGTAATAACATACAATATTTGACTTTTATTACACCAACGCCTTTCTTTATCGAATACACATGGGAGTTTCAGGCAGAACACGATTATGAGAATATTCAATTTGAATTTGGGAAATTAGGTGACAAGGTCTATTTTGATGACGTCTCCTGCAAAGAAAAAGGAACAGACATTGAAATGATTACTAATGGAGACTTTGAGAATGACGACTTATCCAAATGGGAAATTATTATGGATTCTCAACGCTTCTCTATTGAATATGAAAATCCGACAAGTGGGATTAAAACGCAAAAAATGATACAAGAATTGCCTAATTCTTTATATTTCAATCTTAAAGGGCAACAAACAGAAATGCCTACAAAAGGTTTCTATATAAAGAATGGTAAACTGATGATTATCAAATAATACAAATGATCACAGCCCTAAGATGATCGTCGACGAAGAGAGAACTCAAAGGTCAATCCTCCACCTTCGGTGGGTTTGGCCGTAATAGTTCCACCATGTAGTATAACAGCATTCTTGACGATGGCCAGGCCAAGTCCCGTACCTCCTAAGGAACGGCTACGTCCTTTATCTATACGATAAAAACGTTCAAAGATACGAGGCAAATGTTCGGGGGGAATGCCAACTCCATTGTCTGCAAAGACGAAATGCCAATAATCAGTTTCTTCAGCAGCATAGACCTTGACGATAGAACCCTGTCCTGCATAATTCAACGCATTATCAATCAAATTACGGAAAATGCTATAAAGCAACGATGGATTGCCTCTGACGATGATACCTTGAGGCAAGCTGTTTGTGAGGGTCATCTCACGACTTTCAAAAGCTAATGCTGTTTCTTGTACAATATCTGCAAATAATTGCGATACATCGACTCGTTCCATGGTGAGCACGTTTGCAGCATAGTCCATCCGGTTCAATATGGAGATGTCTTGCAACAAAGCTGTCAGACGCTGGGCTTGCATATGCGTGCGAGTAATAAACTGATTCCGGGTGTCTTCATCGATGCCAGGCGTATTCAGGATTGTCTCTGTATAGCCAAGTATACTGGCAACAGGGGTTTTCAGCTCATGGGCAATATTCTGAGTCAACTCGCGTCGCATTCGTCCCTCCTTTTCTGCCTGCTCGCGGCTGATGCGCTTGTCCATCTGTCTGGCATATCCCAATAGCATACCACCCAGTCCCACCATGACTATCAACGAAAACAGTAGCAGATGCCAGTCGCTTGCTTCATCGAACGGTTTGATGAAACGACGGTCATAATCCTCAAATAGAATAAAGATCACGGCATAGATAGCAAATACCACCATCACGCTGACCCACATCTTTCGTCCTTCACTCATCTTCTTCATGCTTCAAACAGATAACCATACCCTTGCCGCGCGACGATACAAGCCGCATAACGACCGATTTTCTTCCGCATACGCGTAATATTCACATCAATAGTCCGACTCGTAACAACGACATTCTGAGGCCAGACCTTCTCTATCAGTTCTTGACGACTGAAGACTTGCCCTCTATGACTCAAGAACAGACATAACAATTCCAACTCAGTCTTAGTCAACTCAACCTCATTACCATCAACGGAGACGGTCTTCTTCATCAGATCGACAGACAACCCTTCATATTCAAGGATTGTCGGCCGACTCTTGGCCGGCGATGCTGAGCGGCTTAGCACTGCTTTGACCCTTGCCATTACCTCGCGCACGGAGAATGGTTTAGTCACATAGTCATCTGCACCAATACCGAAACCATACAGCGCATCATCCTCTGTATCTTTCGCCGTTAGGAAAATAATAGGTATCTTAGCTGTTTTTTCGTCTCGTTTCAGACGCTCGGCGAATTCAAATCCAGAGAGACCTGGCATCATCACGTCAAGCAGCAACAGATCATAGTTTGCCAAATCCTTCTCCATCGCCTGTTCTGCAGAATATACTGCCTCGGCGACATAGCCACCTGTACGCAAATTGAAGAGCAAAATATCGCACAAGTCCTGCTCGTCATCTACAACTAGTATCTTCATTTGTTCCATATCGGTTGCAAAGATACAAATTATTTTCCAAATCTTGCCTCTACAACATTAACAACATAGTCACCAAGTCGCTCCAACGAACTTATTAGATCACCAAATATCGTTCCTACAGTATAATCATATTGGTGTTCATTAACTGCAGTGATGTTTGCCCTCTTAAGACGATCACGCATGGCATTGATTTGATTTTCAATGTGGAACGTATCCCTGATATCGTGTTCATCACGATGACCATGCATGGTTATGCACATCTGACAAAGGGCTTGGTCACAGAGAGCCATCATAGCCTGCAAATCAGTAACTTGCTGAGCCGTAAATGTCTTTCCTGTCTGTTCCAGTCGCGAAAGTGTACGGGCAAGATGATAGCAGGCATCACCTATCGATTCTAATTCTCCGATCTCTCGCATCATCTGACGGATTTTATGCTTTGTTTCATCGCTCAGATGATCATCACTCACTTGCTCTAAATAGCGGGCTATCTCCAATTCCATACGATCTGACATATCTTCCTCATGCTCTATTTGGTCAAAGCGTTCTGTAAAGCGCTTGGCATTTGTTTCTGTGAACAAGCCTTGAACCATACCGAACATCTGATGGGTATTTTCGGCGAAGCGCGCCACCTCTTTCTGAGCCTGCAGAACAGAAATCTCCGGTGTCTGTACAAGATTGGTCTGGATGTATTGCAACTTGAATTCATGACGTTGAGACTGTTTCTTGTCTGGCATCAGCCAGCAGACTGCTCGTTCTATCTGTGGCACAAGTCCCACCAAGATAGCTGTGTTCGCCAGATTGAAACAGGTGTGGAACATAGCAAGCACTACTGGTAGTCTTTCTGCCTGTCCACCTGTTGCCACATCATAGCCCACAAAACCACATACGATATCAACGAAGGAATAGAATACCGCTATGACCCACACGACACCGAATACATTGAATAGCAGATGGGCCAAAGCAGCCCGTCTTGCCTCGATGCCAGCACCCAAAGCTGCAAGATTTGCAGTGGCTGTAGTCCCAATATTTTCACCCATAACCAAAGCTATGCCCAAGTAGATTGGAAGTACACCTGTTGAACAAAGCATAATGGTAATCGCCATCACTGCGGCAGACGATTGGACCAGACAGGTGATAAAAGTTCCGATGGCAAGAAATATCAGAATCGTAAAGTGACTTTTAGTATCGAAGGAGGCAAAAAACTGAACTGCCGCCTCATTATGTTCTAAATCCAAGTCCTTACCTGCTGCACTTAACATAACCAGTGATAAGAAGAGAAACGCTATCCCGAAAAGGAAATCGCCCACATAACGATACTGTTTCTTGTAAATCAAGATCATGCCTATGAGAAACGCAGGGAACACCACTGTCGTCAAGTCTGCAGAATAACCTAGTGACATAATCCAGGCTGTCAGCGTAGTTCCAATATTGGCTCCCATAATAACGGATATCGCCTGTGCCAGAGTCAGTAATCCTGCACTCACAAACGATACCGTCATCACGGTGGTGGCTGACGATGATTGAACGGCACATGTCACGAATGTTCCTGTCATAATGCCAGTCAACCGGTTCGTTGTCATTTTAGCCAAAATATGTCTTAACTGCGGACCTGCCATCTTTTGCAGGGCCTCACTCATCATTCTCATGCCGTAGATTAACAGCCCTAATGCACCCAACACTCTCAGTGCAATCATCATGTAATTCTGTTCCATCATCATAATTTTATATTTTTGGTGCAAAGATACGTTTATTTGGTTTTGCATCCAAGAAATATCGATTACGATACTGTTACAAAACAGATAAGATATGGTTACAACGAAAGTCCTAACTTATAAACTATTTTAATTCTCAGCACAAATTAAGGCACAAGTCCACATTTTTATCTATATTTGCAATCGAATCCTAAAGATAAAGACATCATGGCTTGGAAACGAAAATATCGTTGCAAAGGGTGTGGATATGAAGCTGAGATTTACGAGGGCCGAGGCTTGTTTCGACAGCAGATAACGGCCATGTCCTGCCCTGACTGCAAGACCATCCAGAATATCGTCGTGGGAGGCATCATAGCCGACGTAGCCCCATCATACAGAAGTGAGGTCGGACGACTGTGCTTGCAGTGCGGCAGCGACCATATCCGGATATGGGACATGCATACCTGTCCAAAATGTCAGGCAGAAATGGAAGATACAGGAGAAAAAGAATTCTGGACGTGAGGAGCAGTTTCTACTTCCGCACGATCACACTACCACTCGCCTGATGAGTGGCTAATATCAAGACCTCAGCAATCTGGACATGGGCAGGAGCATTAGCTGCATAGACGGCAACATCTGCGATATCATCACCAGTCAAGGGTTTGATGCCTTTATAGACATTGGCAGCTCGTTCGTTATCCCCACGAAAACGGACATTACTGAAATTGGTCTCTACCAGTCCTGGTTTGAGGTTAGTAACACGAATCGCTGTATCTGCGACGTCAATACGTAATCCATCAGAAAGTGCCTTTACTGCTGCCTTTGTGGCACAATAGACATTACCACCAGCATAGGCTGCATCACCAGCCACCGAACCGACATTGATAATATGTCCATGATTCCGCTTTACCATACCAGGAACAACAAGACGCGTCATTGTGAGTAGCCCCTTGATATTGGTGTCTATCATCGTTCCCCAGTCATCAAGGTCACCCTCATACTCTGGTTCAAGTCCAAGGGCAAGTCCTGCATTATTCACCAATACATCAATATTCTGCCAATCTGCGGGTAGGCTACTGATTTGCTTCTCCGCTTCTTCACAATTCCTCACATCAAAAGCTAATGTGATCACCTCGGCATCTAGTTCTTTCTTAATCTCGGCCAGACGCTGTTCGTTTCTACCTGTCAGTATCAGCTTATCACCATTAGCCGCAAATTTTCTTGCACAAGCTAAACCTATACCACTCGTTGCGCCGGTTATCAATACAATTTTGTTCATACTCTTTCTTTTTAAAATTATTCTCAAATATTATCTTTCTCTATTTATTGCCAATTCCCCCTCAAACGTTTTAACGCATTTGCCAAGCTATCCGAGAAGATCTCCGCTCCTTTACGATTTAAGTGCATCGCATTATAAAAATAGGCTGTATCATAGCAAATATCCATATAAGTGTAATCCACAATGGGGAAATCATATTTGCGTGCAAATCGATTATAATACTCATGCATATAAGCCTGATTGGTTGTTTTCTCTGTTGCTCCAATGTATTGGGGTGTAAAAACCAATACGACTGTAATCCCTTCTGCTTTCGCCCTTGCCAGATAGTCATCAAACACCTTAATTGTTGTATCATTAGGCGTGAATGTAATACTCCTTACTTTCTCAAAGACACTTCCATCCCAAGGTCTGTCCATGCCTTGATAACCTTTTATTAAGGTTTTAGGGCCTCTTCTTAAAGGCATGAACGATCGGAACCTGTACATGGGTATATATTTCTCCCAGAATGTAAAGGGTTCTGATTCGAAAAACTCTTCCCTCATGTTCCAATTCCAGAAATAGGGATACAATTGTTCCCTTTCATATCCTGTCTTGTACCCTAATGACCATGCATCAAGAGTCTGGACAATTATTTGGGGCTTTCGATTATACTTACGAAATAGATGGTACTTGTGTATCTGCCTATTAATACAACTACCATCCATACCAAGATTGTAGGTTTCAACACCTAATATACTATCAAGTATTGTCGGGCTTATCTGTACCCATGCACGTGAGTTGCCCATTACGACGAGGTCTGCGTCAATCTGCGAATGCATAAGATCGTACCATGACTCAACCTCTCTATTATTCGATCGTTGAACTATTGCAGATAATGCAAAATCAACAATATAAGGGATTAAGCAGAATGCTATTATAGAATAGATGAATTTTTTCATATATAATCAGAATTGGAAGTAAATAAATGTCTGACTTTCTCCAGAATATATGAAAATAATACCAAGAACTAAATAATAGACAGTCCATCGAACCAGACGGTAGTTAAATGGTTTAATCTCACTGAATTGCAATGCATGTTGTTTGTCTCTTTGAAGCCACTCAATAGCTAGAAGTGCAAGACCAAAGCATAGGAATTTCATGCCATACAAGGCTGAGGCATCGAAAAAAGGATTGCAAACCATAGCTGCCAGGTAGTCCACTGCTTGCATCATTGTTTCAGCACGGAAGATAATCCAACCAATGACAGCAAGAAAGAATGTCAGCCCAACCTGCAAAACTTCTTTGATACTCGGTATGAACCTACCATAGGCTATTACCTGCTTATATTTCGTATTAATCCCGAAAATATTATAAAGAGCTAACAATGTTGCATGAAATAAGCCCCAGCACACGAATGTCCAATTTGCGCCATGCCATAAACCGCTAATTCCCCAAACAATATAGACGTTACGAATAATTTTCCATTTATCACATCGGCTGCCACCTAATGGGAAGTATATGTAATCCCGGAACCAAGTGGTTAGTGAAATATGCCATCGACGCCAAAACTCTGGTATACTCCGTGAAAAGTATGGATAGTTAAAATTGCGCATAAGGTTGAAGCCAAACAAACGGGCACAGCCGATAGCTATATCTGAATAGCCAGAAAAATCACAATAGATCTGAAATGTAAATAGAACACCTATCAAGAAAAGTGAAGCACCAGGCAAATCCTGGTAACAATTCCAGTATTCATTGACTACCTCGGCGCAGTTGTCAGCAATGACGAGCTTTTTCAAAAACCCCCAAAGCATCTGGCGCATTCCATCTACAGCTTTGGCGTAATTAAACTGGCGTTTTTGCTGAAACTGAGGCAACAGGTTCGTTGCTCTCTCGATAGGGCCAGCCACTAACTGTGGGAAAAAGCTGATGTATGCAAAGAATTCTACTATGTCATGAGTGGCTGGCAACTTTTTCTGATAGACATCTATCGTGTAACTAAGAGCCTGAAACGTATAGAAGCTGATGCCGACGGGCAAAATGACATTCATCGTTACCCAGTCCAAATGACAACCCATCATGAGGAACAGGGCAGCAAGATTGTCCACAAAGAAATTATAATACTTGAACACGCCAAGGATGCTGAGATTCAATACTATATTAATGGCACTCACCATCTGTTGCCTTCGTCGCTTTCCGCCATAAAATTCAAGTAACAATCCACTTCCATAGCTACATAAAGACGTGAGAGCTATCAACAGTAGGAAACGCCAATCCCACCAACCATAAAACACATAGCTTGCTACAACAATCAGTAGATTTTGACTGCGTCGCCCACGGAACACAAACCAATAGAGTAAGAAAACTATTGGAAGGAATACCAGAAATTCTAATGAATTGAAAAGCATAACGCGTCTCTACTACAAAGAAAGAGGGTATCTTGCTTCTGCTTGTAATTGAGGTGTGCAAAAGCTTTTGCACACCTCAATTGTAAATTTTCCATCAGCACGTCTAAGACGGATTAATACTCATCCTCGTTGAAGAGAAAGTCTTCCTTTGATGGGTAGTCGGGCCATATGTCCTCTATACTTTCATACACATCACCCTCATCCTCTATCTCCTGCAGATTCTCTAACACCTCCAAAGGTGCGCCAGAGCGTATTGCATAATCAATCAACTCGTCCTTGGTTGCAGGCCAAGGAGCATCTTCTAACTTTGATGCCAATTCCAGTGTCCAATACATATTCTTAGTCTTTGGTTTTTACAATAATTCTAATTTGGGCGCAAAAGTAACAATTTATTTCCTATTGACAAACTATTTACCAAACTATTTCGCTGACACCCGTGTTAAAATTTATTATTTTCGCCAGTACGAATAGATAATCACTTAACCTATTCACAAATTGTAAAGTCTCAGGACTAATTATCGCTTCTTCCGACAAGGCTACAATACTTCGTTCGGCACGCCGACATACCGTTCGACAAACATGTGCCTGCGAGGCTGCCTGACATCCACCTGGCAAGATGAACCCCTGGCGTTCAGGCAACTGTCTCATGATACCATCCACCTGCTCCTCTAAGAATCTGATTTCACCTTCAGGGAGTCTGGCCGAATCGGATAATGAAGTCTGACTTTGATCGGTAGCCAAATTCGAACAAACATTAAACAGGTCTCGTTGTATCCGTATGATTATTTCCCGATACTCGCCATCAGGCAGCATGGATGCAAGAAGCCCCAAATGGGAATTCAACTCATCGACTGTACCATATGCGTCTAAGCGCCTACAGGATTTCTTGACCCGAATACCACCCACAATACTGGTTTCTCCTTTATCACCAGTCTTTGTATATACTTTCATTATCTTCATCTATCAACCATCTAAAAGTTAATCACATAGTTCATTTTATGTCGCTTCTTATCAAAAAGGACAATACCGCAATAATAAAGATCAAAGGTTATTGACGTGCGATCGTCTTCCTTCACTAATTGCCAAAACCGTTTGTTCCTATTGATTCCTTCTATAATCAGCACCGTGTTATCTTCTACCTTATTATATATTGAAAGGAGTTTCTTATGGTAATCACTGTCGTTGACGTCAAGGCGGACCATCTCCGACGATGGTCCAAACACCAAGTCCTTACATCCCGCCTGGAAGTATTCGTGATAGCCATCGCTCTCAACCACCTTGGGCTGACGCCAATTACTCAAACGGAAATATAGTCTCCCTAATTTCCGTTCGAGCCAATCACTGGATTTACCGAGATCATCATAATGATAATAAGGCCAATGCTCATTGATGACATATCGTACCATCCAGTAGTCTGTAGGCGACTGAATGCCAAATCCTCTACAATGAAAGATCCTACTGAGCCAGACGAAAGGATACGATACTGAAAACATGCGTTCTGCTACTTGCACTCTCCTTCACCATAGACATAGGCAAAGGCATTGCTCGTATAATCAAATATCTCCTCGTCCTTGAAGAAGCGTTTGAGTTCTATTGCAGCATTCTCTACAGAGTCAGAAGCATGGACGATGTTCTGTTGGTTGCTGATGGAATAGTCTCCACGTATGGTTCCTGGCGCAGCCTCACGACCATTCGTAGCACCAGTCATCGTACGAACAACTTGTACAGCATCCTTGCCAGAAATAGCTAATGCAATGACTGGGGAGGCCTGCATAGAGGCTGCAAGTGAAGGGAAGAATGGCTTTTCAACGAGATGAGCATAGTGCTCACGAAGGATGGCATCACTTAACTGCATCATCTTCATTCCAGAAATACGAAGGCCACGACGCTCAAAACGGTTAACGACTTCTCCAATGAGCTGACGCTGAACGCAACTCGGCTTTAGCAATACTAATGTTGTCTCCATTTGAATATTATTTTAGGAAATTATTATCAAATGCAAAAATACAAAATATAATCGAGAAACGCAATACGTTTTGAGAAGATTAACGATTTTTCAGTAGAAAGAAGAAAACTGTAAAATAAAAAAGCCCCGACTCACGTTAGTGAATCAGGGCTCGGAATAAAAGTGGCGGCCTCCTACTCTCCCGCATTGCATTGCAGTACCATCGGCGCAGGCGGG
>JAEEGJ010008128.1_pt1 | contig 29191 bp, 18 predicted proteins | sample 8958761 | NCBI WGS metagenome assembly JAEEGJ01 (sample SAMN16246546, study PRJNA631951) | gut metagenome | biome: gut microbiome; feature: rumen; material: RS-attached | host: Bos | place: Iran: Karaj | collected 2018-10
TTGGCACCCGGGGTAGGCCACGTTTCATAGCATAGGACGTCTATTTCGTAGCCGACCGATTTGACAAATTCCTGGTCAGGTCGAGAATTAGGAAAAGGAAGAAGTCTGGGGATGCCTTATGCGGGCGGCGGGAGGCTCCGGCGGATTTCGGCTTTCATCGACCGCGAGCCGCGAGGGAAGGCGCAGTCCCGGCAGGGATGACGGCGTTTGTTTGAGCGCTAGTTAGGCCCGCCTGCGGGACTAACTGAGCGAGTTCGCCGTCAAGCGCCTTCCCGACACCGTGCGAGCACGATGAGAGACGTATGGAGCCGGAGCCCCCTGTCGCCCGCCAGACCTTCCCCGGGCATTTATAGAAATACAGAAACACCAAATTCAGAAGGAGAGTTGCCTTGAGAAACTCCGAACGCTTGACTACACCAGCAACTGAAGGTCTTCTGGTTTAAGGAGAAGAGCTTTTGCCAGGCTGGCGGAACGACTGGAGAGACCGCGGCGGAGCATCTCGACAGCAACATCCAGACGGGTCTGGAACGGTACTTTGGAAAGCTTTCGTCCACAACGTCTGACGCAGATTTCGTTGCCCTGCCGCCGGAGGTCCTGGATCGAACGGGATTCGAGATAACGACTATGGATCTGCTGCTTCAACCTGGCCTCGTCATCTTTCTTGATATGCATGAACGCAATGAATGTGAAGACGGATCGGAAGAAATGTTCAACGGCTTCAAAGTCGATGAATGATTCGGGAAGTATCCTGCCTTCATTATCACACATCCAATGGGCTGGAAGGGATATCTTCGTGTGGAACAGACGGCGCCGCTCCCGCACTGACATATCTCCCATCCTGCGACCCTTGAAGAAATGGCGTTTTTCGGAGAAATAGATATTCCCTGATCCCCAGGCATACTCCCCCGGAAGTTTCCTGAAAAAGTCCAGGCAGTTACGATACACATACATGAACTTGATCAGGACTTCATCGTGCGTCTCGACCGGATCACACGCAAAATAGATCCCCTGTCCGGGAAACCACTTCTGTAGCCGTTGCTGAAGGACGTTCCGAAACCGCTTTATGCGGACCTTCACACCTTTGACCATCGAGTGAAGATGCGTATCGTTCACTGTCAATACCCACACCCGCACCCCGGCTATCTCCGCGCAAACCGCCACGCTGTTCCAAGCATAAAGCTTGTCTTCATCCGTATTGAAAGGAATATCCGCCCGGGTGCCGTCCGAATAGACATGCCACATGTTTTCAACCACTTCGTCCTTCATACTCTTCTTTTGCCCGCAAGGTACAGCGACCTATCCGTTTTCGCAAAAAGGGAAACGGATAAAAAAATAAAAGCCCATTCCAGAAGCTTACAACGCGGTTTTCGGAGAAACCGTTTCAACAAAAATCAAGGATAATCGCGTAACAAGAAAGATTTGGAAAAGATGCCGAATACGCTCGGGCACGCTTTCGCCCTCCTACGACACGAAACGTGGCCGACCCCTGTTACCGGATAGGGGGTCGGCCACGTTTCGTTGCACAGGGCATCGTTTCCGTGCCCGAGCGATTTGAGAGATTCCGGGGCATCCTTCGACAAGCTCAGGAACCGCCCGGAATGACGAGCAAACCTGGCAGGAGATTTCTCGACTCCGCCTACGGCTGCGCTCGAAATGACAAGGGGATTACTCCCCTTTCAGGTACTTGAGCCAGAAGGCGTTGTTTTCGGCCTGGAAGTGCAGGCCCTGGTAGCCGCGGTAGCCGTGCATGCCGTCGGGGTAGACCATGAAGTCGAAGGAGGCGCCGATCTTCTGCAGGGCGTCGATCAGCTGAAGGGTGTTCTGGTAGTGGACGTTGTCGTCGCCGGTGCCGTGGGTGATTTTAAGCATCACGGAACCGTCGGAGACAGTGCCTTCCGCGGGAGCAGAGCCATAGGGACGGGCCGGGTAGGAGGCGATGCGGTCCACGGCACGTGTGCGGGCGTAGCCATCAGGGTTGTCCTCGGGTGTCGACATAAAGCGTTCCGTGTAATGCGTGTCGTAAAGCTTCCAGTCATAGACACCGCCGCCGGCGATGCCGTAATGGAAAGCCTGCGGGGCTGTGGCGACGAGGACGGCTGTCATGGTGCCGCCGAAGGAGAAGCCCTCGACTCCGATCTTGTCCCCCTTCACATACGGGAGGCTCTGGAGGTATTCCGCCCAGGCGACAAAGTCATCGACCTCCACCGTGGAGAGCTGTTTATAGATGCAGTCCAGGCCGGCGCGACCGTTGTGGCCGGAGGCGCGGCAATCGGCGATGAGTTCGATGATGCCGTTGTCCGCATACCAGGCGTTGCGGGCAGGCGGAGACCAGCGGTCGGTCACCTGCGGGGAATCCGGACCGCCATAAATGTCCACATGGACGGGATACTGTTTGGCCGGGTCGAAATCGACCGGATAGTAGATGATGCCCGGGAGGACGAAGCCGTCGTTTTCAATCGTGATGACTTTCCCCAGGGAATACTTGGAGGGAGCGGAGAAAGCACCAGCCTGGTCTGCGACCAGCCAGTTCTTGGAAGGCTTGGATGTCTGATACACACGCAGTTGCGGAGGAACCGCCAAAGAGGAAGTCTGTGCGACGAAATACTTCCCGTCCGGGGAGAACTGCACGCCTGAAACGTTCAGGGATTCGTCCGTAAGCGCCGTGATGACACCCTTCGGAGAGACCTTGTAAAGGGCCTGGCGGATGTGGAGATCGTCCCGCTGGGCGGTGAAATAGACGGTGCCGTCCTTCTCCGCACGAACCAGGTTGACACGCCAGTTGGGACCGTCGGTCAGGCGTCGGACCGTGCCGTCATAGCCCAGGAAATAGATCTGCTGCCAGCCCGTTTCGAAGGCGCGGACCATGTACAGGCCCTTGTCCGTAAAGAGCATTCCCTCGATCCAGTCCAGCCAGGTAGGATAATACTCATGGTAGATGACGTTCTTGGAACCGTCCGTCGGCGACACCGCATACAGGTCCAGGGTATTCTGGATGCGCGGCTCGCGGGCCACATAGAAAGTCCGGGAATCGTCCGACCAGAACGGGATGCCGAAATACTGGTCCTCCTTCTCGTCGAAATCGGCCCAGACCGTCGATACCCGGCCGGCAAATGCCGCAGGGACATCGACGAAGCCGATCTTCACATCCGGGTTCTTCTCCCCCACTTTCGGGTAGTGGGTTTCCCGAAGCTTCCCGTCCTGGCCGAAGGGCGAATAGATCGGGAACATCGGTACTTCCGTATCGTCGAAATGGTAGAAGGCGAGACGCTTGCTGTCCGGCGACCACCAGAACGCCCGGTAACGGGACGGACGGCCCAGGATTTCCTCGTAATACACCCAGGAGGCATATCCGTTCATTACCGTAGACGTCCCGTCGAAGGTCAGGCGGCATTCCTTCCCGTCCGCGATGGAGACCACATACAGGTCGTTCGCGCGGGTAAAAGCGAGCATCGTGGAATCCGGCGAATACGTCAGGTTCACGGCGCCTTCCGGCCGAAGCGGGAAATCGGAGAACTTCTCCGGAGCCTTCACGCCCATCACCTTCGTCCCCTTGGGCATCACCAGTTTGAAACAGGTGTCGTCGGTGTACATCATGTTGTAGGTGAATGCCACTTCCTTGTCACTCAGCCACTTGTAGGCATATGGCATCCGGCTGGACTCCTGGGCGGATGCGGAAGTGACAAGGACCGCAAGGGCCATGGATACAATCAGTTTCTTCATATAAACAGTTCGTTTTTGAAATTCACGAGATATACTTTTTCGACAGCACGCGTGAGGGCCGTGTACAGCCATTTCAAATCATCCGGAGTAAGGAAATCCTGCCAGAAGGGATTGTCGATGAATACGCAGCGCCACTGGCCGCCCTGCGACTTGTGGCAGGTAATCGCATTGGCATACTTCAATTGCAGGGCGTTGAAGAAAGGGTCCTCCCGGACGGCGTCGTACCGCTTCTTCTTGGTGGACAGGTGCGCGTAGTCCTCACTGACACCCTGATACAGGGCGTTCGCCTGCTCATAGGTCAGGGAAGGCGACTCGGCGTCCAGCGTGTCCAGCAGGACCTTCGCCACGATTTCCTGATCCTGGTAGTCGGGGAAACGGAGCCTCGCTTCGGCGAAATGAAGTCCGTAGCGGTCCTCATACTTGCCGATGCGCACGAGATTGCACATGTCTCCGTTGGCGATATAGTCCGTCCCGTCCAGATCCTCGGCGAAATGGTAGCAGTTCCGGACGATCATCAGCTTGTCGTCCCGGACCAGACGCTCCTCCCGGAACTGGACCTGCGCCCGGATCCCGGCATTGTAACGGTTCGCCCGCTTGTTGGACCGGCACAGGACGATGGTCTCGTCCTCGCCGTACCGTCCGTAAGCATCGGTCAAGGTCTCGATGAGCTCTCCGCCGGAGATGCGTTCCACGTCGTCAAATCCGGCAACCGCCAGCCCTAGTTCGTCCAGCGGAATCTCGCAGTCCTCCTCCAGCAGTTCCCGCAGGTGCGTCGCATTCACGAGAATACCCGAACCCGCCTGCTGGCGGACTACCGTCCGGAGCTCCGAGAAACGCACACCCCCGGCCCCTGACATATATTCTTCCGACAGCGCCGGAGACCGGTCCAGCCCTACAGGCGGCAGCTGCGCCGCGTCCCCGACCAGGATCATCCGGCAGTCCACGCCGCTGCGCATATACAGGATCAAATCCTCGAGAAGGTTTCCGGAGCCAAAGACGGCCGTCGATTGCCGTTCCCCCGCGTCAATGCCGATCAGCGAGACCTCATCCACGATGAAAAGCGTGTTCTTCGCCTTGTTCGGTGCCAGGGAGAACTGCCCGAAACCGTCGTCTCCATGGGATTTCTGCCGATAAATCTGCTTGTGGACGGTCGATGCTGGCCGCCCCGTATAGCCGGACAGGACCTTGGCCGAACGGCCCGTCGGGGCCATCAGGACACAGGGTGTCTTCAAATCAGTGAAAGCGGACACAACCGCCGCGAGAACCGTTGTCTTGCCCGTCCCCGCATACCCGTTGACCACCAGGATATCCCCGTCGTCCGATGTCAGGAAAGCTCCGATGTCGCGCATCAGGGCATCCTGGCAGGAGGTCGGCTCGTACGGGAGCCGACGCAGGAATTCATGGTACAGGAATCCCGCCCGGTCCATAGGCTAGCCCTTGCGGAAAATACTCGCAAAGACGGCGAGCACGGGATAAATCTCCACGCGCCCGAGGAACATATCGAACGAGAAGATGAACTTGAGGGCGTCCGGCTCCGCATTGTAATTGCCGAACGAGCCGATCGTCCCCAGGGAGGGTCCCACGTTCGTAAGCGACGCGATGGAACCCAGGAGAGCATGCTGGTTGGGATCGCCGATGACCACGCACAGGACGGATGAAAGGGCGATCAGGAGAAGGAACAGGGCGATATAAAGGACTTGCTGATACACATCCTCGTCCCGGAGCATCCGCTTACCAAAACGGACCTCGAAGATGGAGGACGGATACAGCGTCTTGACGATCTGCATCCGGATGGCCTTGAACAGGACCAGCACACGGTCAGACTTGAGTCCGCACGTCGTGGAACCTGCGCAACCGCACACGAGGCCGCCGATCACCAGGATGAAACAAGGCAGCATGGGCCAGTTGGAATTGTCACTGATGGCCAACCCCGACGTGGACGTATAGCTGACGACGTGGAACGTCGCATCCAGGAAGGCTTCCCCCCAAGTGGCATCTACGCCCTGAAGCTTGAGCGAAAGGGCTGCCAGGATGGAACCGCCGGCCAGGCTGAAAAGGAAGAACTTCAGTACCGGATTGTTGAGCGGACGGAGCGAACGGGACACGAACGAAATGTACAGCAGGCCGAAATGCAGTGATGCAAGGACCATGAAAACAATGGTGAGCACCGAAATGAGCGGGGAATGGAAATAGCCCACAGACAGGTTATGGGTGGAGAATCCCCCCGTCGCAGATACGCTGAAAGCGTGGTTGACGGCATCGAACGCGGACATGCCGGCCGCCCAGAAGCTCAAGAAAGCCAGGGCGAAAAGGCCAAGATAAACCCGCGCAAAGATGGACACGGACTTGTTGGCCCTGGACTGGTAATCATCCCGCGAAAGGGACGACAATTCCATATTGGTCAGGCGCAGGCGCACCGGCGATGAGTTCGGGATGATCAGGAGCAGGAACACCACGACACCGAGACCGCCGATGAAATGCGTGGAAGACCGCCAGAAAAGCAGGCTGCGCGGCAGCGCTTCAACATCCTCCAGGATGGTGGCTCCGGTCGTAGTGAATCCCGATACGCTTTCGAACCAGGCGTTGGCAAGCGTGAACGGACCGCCATATAACGCATAGGGAAGCATGCCGAACAGGAAGGACAGGATCCAGGACAGGAAAATGATCATGTATCCGTCCTTGAGCGTGATTCCCTCCGTCTTCCGCACGAAAATGAAGGGGAAGATGCCCACGGTGAAAGTCAGCGAGAAACTGATCAGGAGCGGGGCCAGGGCTTTGTCACCGCCGTCGATGAGCGATATGCCCGCCGCAAGCAACATGAACAGCGCACTCACCAGGAGCGCCATTCCCGTGTTTCTCGATATGACTCTCAGGTTCATTCAGACTCCTCCGTCCGGGTTTCCCTGAGAAGCTTGATCCGGCGACGGTACTGCCGGTTCTCCTCCGTGAGGTCAGTGATACCCTCGTTGAGTTCACTCAGCTGGTCATCTCCGTCGAAAGTCAGGCTGTACCGTCTGCCCATGGAACGGTAATCGGTCAGTTCGTCCAGCATTTTGTTCAACGGATTCACGTAGTAGGAAATGATGAAGAACATGAGCAGGAGCACGAGGAGAACACCCACGAGGACCGCGACCACGATCGGAATCATGCTCCGGTAAAACCCCCGGTCGAAATCCTCGGAGTTCGCCTGCAAGTCATCGTACATCGCCTGGCTGAGGCGGTCGATATCGCCGCTCAGGCGCTTGAAGGAAGGCTGCAGGCGTTCGAAATACCAGGTCCGGGAGTCGATGAAATCGGACTGGATGACCTGCTCCAGTTCCAGGGACGTAAGCATGTAGGCCGAGTAGGAATACAGGACCGAGTCAGTAAGCGGAAGGACGTTCTCGCCGGAGAATGACGAACGGAGCGAGTCGCAGTAGAAGACAAACCCCTGCTGGTCGAAGTCAGGCAGCGAATTCAGGGAGTCGTCGCCGATGACGGCGAGAATCTGCAGGTTATAGTTGTCGGTAACCGCCGCGAGTTTCTGCGCTACATTGATGCTGTTGATGTCTTCGGCGATCATGTCGGACACATAGTTGGACATGCGCCGGTACTCCACGAAGGAGATGACACCTGTCACGATCAGGACGACGGCGATGGCGCTCAGGGCCAGCACCGTCTTCGCCTTCATCGACAACCGGAAAGAATTCCACCAGTTTTTGAGCCTTCCGAACATAGCGTACACTTTTCTCAGAATACAAATATAAGGTTTTTTCGCATAACTTAACAGGTCTCCCAATTTTCTGAAAAATAAATGAAGAATTTTTCAAAACCATCTTTTATTTTCTAAAAAATTATCTTATTTTTGTCGCTATAAAGCGAAAGACGATGAGAACTACATTCCTCGACAAAAAAGACAACAAGAATTCCATCCTGAAAAAGACCATCTTACGTCTGTGCATCCAGGATGGTGAATACAGCATCGCCGCCCTGAGCGAAAAGATCAACACCAGCGTCCCGACGGTGACCAAGCTCATCGGCGAACTGATGGACGAAGGCTTCATGATCGAGCTGGGCAAGTCCGGCACGTCCGGCGGCCGGCGTCCTTCCATCTACGGACTGAATCCGGATGCGGGCTATTTCATCGGCCTGGACATCCGGCATACGCATGCCAGCATCGCAGTGACGGACTTCAAGGGTGCCGTGAAGTGTTTTGAGGACAACATTCCGTTCATCCTCGAAATCGACGAGGCCTGTCTCCATACCATCGCCAAGAATATCCGCAATTTCTTCGTGGAACACGACCTCGAGTGGAACCGCGTGCTCGGCATGGGAATCAGCGTGGCCGGCCGTGTGAACCCGAAGACGGGCTACAGCAACCTGTATTCCTTCGATCCCGAACGCCCGATCAACAAGATCCTCTCCGAAGACCTGGACATCCCCGTGGTCATCGAGAACGACTCCCGGGCGATGACCTACGGCGAATACCTCTCCGGCGTGGTCAAGAAGGAAAAGAATGTGCTCTTTGTCAATGTCAGCTGGGGCCTCGGTATGGGCATGATCCTGGACGGACGCCTGTATTACGGTACTTCCGGCTATTCCGGTGAGTTCGGCCACTTCCCGCTGCTGAACAACGACCAGATCTGCCGCTGCGGCAAAGTCGGCTGCCTGGAAACGGGTGCCTCGGGTTCCGCTCTCGTGCGCATGATCACCGAGCAGTTGCAGGCGGGCCGTGCCTCCTCCCTGTCCCGCACCTTCAAAGACCAGGGCAAGGTAAACCTGAACGACATCTTCAAAGCCGTCCAGGAGGAGGATATCCTCACGATCGAAACCATCGAGAAAATCGGCGCCAACTTAGGACGCGGCCTGGCGGGCCTGATCAACGTCTTCAACCCGCAGCTCGTCGTCCTCGGCGGCAAGGTGTCCATGGCCGGCGACTACCTCCTGCTGGCCGTCCGCAGCGCCGTGAAGCGCCATGCCCAGACCATCGCCAACCAGGATACCGCCATCAAGTTCTCCAAACTCCGGAACCAGGCCGCCCCCATCGGCGACTGCATGCTGTCCCGCAGCCACCTGCTCGGGATCATCTGAAACGGCTACCCCCGCTGATTATCCAGGACCGAGTATTTGGAATTCAAGCTCTTGAATTCCGGTACGAGGTCCTTCATTTTTGCGACCGTCACCATCGGATCGAACTGGTAACTGGCCTGGATAAGCTGGTTTATGTCATTGGCGACATCTTCATAGTCGTACTCCCGAACGGAAGCGATCATGATTTTGTCATGCGAGGTGGGTTTCGTATTCTCGCGGGTAGCCAACAGTTCCTCGTACAGTTTCTCGCCATGACGGAGACCGGTGTACTCGATCTTCACATCAGTGCGGCCGGACAGCTGGATCATCTTTTTCGCGAGGTCGGCAATCTTGACGGGCCGGCCCATGTCGAAAATGTAAATTTCGCCGCTCTGACCCATGCTGCCAGCCTCCAGTACCAGCTGGCAGGCCTCCGGAATGGTCATGAAATAGCGGATGATCTCCGGATGGGTAACCGTGACCGGACCGCCCGCGGCAATCTGCTTCCGGAACAGCGGAATGACGGAACCATTGGAACCCAGCACGTTGCCGAAGCGGGTGGTGATGAACTGCGTCGGTGCTGAACCGTCATTCTGGATCTTGCGGGCCAAAGCCTGCACGTAGATTTCGCAGATACGTTTGGAACAGCCCATCACGTTGGACGGATTCACCGCCTTGTCCGTGGAGATCATGACAAAACGGGAGACCTTGTATTTCACGGCCAGGTCCGCCAGGATCAGCGTGCCCTGGATATTGTTCTGGACGGCCTCGGTCACATTGTCCTCCATCATCGGAACGTGCTTGTAGGCGGCGGCGTGAAAGACATAATCCGGCCTGTACTCGGAAAAGATGGATTCCATCCGCGCCTTGTTGGTGATGCTGGCCACGATGGTAGGCGCTTCTATCTCCGACCATTTATTCTTCAGTTCCAGCCGGATGTCATGGAGCGGGGTCTCGGCCGAATCGATCAGGATCAGTTGATACGGGTTGAACATGGCAACCTGCCGCATGATCTCGCTGCCGATGGAGCCGGCAGCACCTGTGATGAGAACCCGCTTCCCCTCCAGATGGGCGGCTATTTCCTGCATGTTGATCTTGATGGGCTCGCGCCCGAGCAGGTCCTCGATCTGAACTTCTTTCACGACCTGCTTCTGCCTGCCGGGCTCCCAGTCGTCGGACACCTCCGGGGCCAGATAAATCTTGATGTTCTCCTTGAGCAGCCGGTCCGCGAGGTCGGAATCCTTCAGGGTCTGCGCCTTGGCCGGAGAGACGATCAGCGCGCTCACGTTCTCGCGGTGGATATTGTCCATGAGTTTCCCGTCATTGGCATACACGTTGACACCCATCATCACCTTGCCGACCACATCCGGATTGTCTGCGACGAAGCCCACGATACGGAAACGGTTATCCGACTCCGAACGGAGCGCCTTGGCGATGTCGATGCCGGAAATCGTACCATAGATGAACGTGTTCACCAGTTCCTGCTTGTTCTGCTTGAAATGGTCGTACAGCATCTTGATGGCCATCCGGGTAGTTGCCAGGATCATAAAGCTGACCACGTATGTGATAATCAGAACCGGAACGAAGGTCAGCTGTTTCCCGAATATGGGCGGCCACAGCAGCGCAACGACGACGCAGATGAAAAAAGCCAGTGTCGATGCCACGAAGATATGCATCACATCCACGAAGGATGAGAGGCGCAGCACATTCGAATAGGTCCGGAAAAGCTTGAAACAGGCCAGGTGGATGACCGTGATGATAGCGATGGCCGCCCACGGTGAGGACCCCATCTTGAGAACGTCAGCGGCCGGAAACCGGACGAAATAGGCGAAAACCACCGACAACGCGACGATAACGGCGTCGAAGAGGAAAATCGTCCAAGACGGAAGAATCTTGGACGAGAATATCCGTTGAAAAAAAGACATGGGCAGTCAGTTTATGTCGTAAAGATACGACTTCTTTTCAAGATGGGCAAATCAGCTCCGCAGGCGGGAGAGCAGCTCATCTCCCAGCTCCCGCTTCACGCGGATATGCTCCAGGACGGCTTTCACGAAAGAGTTGGATTCGAAAGCACCCCGGACCTGCTCGAAATCGAGCTCTTTCTCTTCGCGGGATCCGTCGGCGCCGAAACCGGTCATCGATGCCAGGTCGAACTCCTTGCGGGCGTCCTCGTACAACATTTCATCCAGGCCGATGACCGCATCCTTCCATTTCACGACGATTTCGCGCACCTGCGCGGCCGTGATCGAATCCAGCGGGAAACCGAAGAAATCGCCATACTTGTCATAAGCCCAGGTCCATTCGAGCCGGTAGTAGTCCGCGTGCATCTGCCGGAACGCCTTGTCCACGGCATCCAGGTCCGCCACCTCTCCCCTTTCGATCCGGTTCAGGAGCGCGTCCACCAGCCCCTTCGGGGCGATAAGCCCGCTGAGGTCCGTCCATTTCCCTTTTCCGCCGGGGAAATCCGGCTTCAGCATCGCACGGATCTCGGCATCGGTCGCACCGGCGGGCAGGTCTTCCAGCCTCTTGATGATGGAATTGCCCAGGAACTTCGTGATGGCCGTCCGGTACAGGTCCAGGCCCCTGCGCAAGGAACTGTTCTTGATCTTGGCGCTGTGGTAGGAATAAACGTCGGAAAGTTCTCCCGAAGAATACTGCAGGTTCTTCAACAGTTGGATGCCCTTGAACATCTTCTGGATGGTATAAGGGCTCAGCAGGTTGTAGTTGATGCTGTCCAGGCGGTCCGGGTCCGTGCGTCCGTCACGCTTGGGCCACTTCTGGGCGTCGCGGATGGTTCCCACGCTGCGAAGGTTCACACCGGGAACGAGATAGGTGGTATTCTGCTGCTCGATAAGATAGGAGAACGGAAGCCACGTCGTGTCGGAATGATTCACGTGCCGCCCCATCACAAGGGAGAAAGCACCCACCCGGGAAGGCCAGAGGATATAGGAGTCGGAAGATGTTTTTGCACCGCGCTCCAGGATGCCCTGATGGATCGGGCCCAACTTATACATGTGGTTGGACTGGTTGGAACCGCTGCCCGCGTTCATGAAGGAGAAATGTCCCGCTATAAGCAGCGTGGACTTGTGGTGCGTTACCGTGAACGGGCCGGCGAAGATAGCGCAGGCCTCTCCGTTTTCACCCTGGCAATTGGAGAAGAACAAAGAATCGGAAGCACTGTAACCGTGACCGAAACGGCATGCCTGGCCGATGAAGCAGCGGGCCATCGAAGTGTTGTCCGAAATATGCGAGCCGCTGCAGATGATGAAATCGTCCGCAATCACACCATGTCCGATCTGGACCGGGGCGGCTTCATTACTGTTCACGCTGCCGTTCCGGAGGCGGTTCACACCGCTGATGACGGCATAATCCCCGATCCGGACGCCGTTCAGGTAACGGGTATTGCGGATGAAGACGTGGCTGCCGATGGTGCCGACGGACGATTCCTGCGACTTCGCATACGCTTCGACCATCCCGTCCAGCGCTTTCACCAGCTCGGGACGGTGCCGGTACATCGCCATCACATAGGCGACCTGCGCGCTGAGACGGTCGTAAATGAGCACTTCACGGCCGCCCGTCTCGTTCAGGACCGAAACGGAAACGCCATTGCCGAAACGGCAGGGGCCGTTCGTCAGGACAAGGTCCACGTTCTCCAGGACCGTATCGTGACCGATTTCATAATTGGCAATATAGTTGGAGATGCTCTCGATGAGGCAGTCGTCACCGACCGTCACGTTGTGGAGCGTCGCATCGCTGATGCCCGAGTGTTTCCTGAGTCCGCCGGGAAGTTCGAAATACCGTTCGAACTTACCGAAACGGACCGTGCCGGAAAAGCGCACGCGGCGGATATGATCCACCTCTTCCCCGGCGCTCGTCAGCACGTTTCCCCAATCCTCCGCCTCACAGCCGGCGGCCTGAAGTCTTTCAATTTCCTTCTGAGTCAGATTTCTGTAAGCCATTCTCAATTGATCTGGTTTCCTGTGTATAATTCATAGTATTTGCCCTTCTGCTCCAGGAGCTCGAAGTGCTTGCCGCGTTCGATGATGCGGCCATGGTCCATCACGGCGATGTAGTCGGCGTTCTGGACCGTGGACAGACGGTGGGCAATCACGAAAGTCGTGCGCCCCTTCATCAGGGAGTCCATTCCCTGCTGGATCAGGCGTTCCGTACGGGTATCGATGGAAGAGGTCGCCTCATCCAGGATGAGCACGGGCGGATCCGCAACGGCGGCGCGCGCGATGGCGAGCAGCTGGCGCTCGCCTTGCGACAGGTTGCCGCCGTCAGCGTCCAGGACCGTGTCATACCCGTCGGGCAGACGCCGGATGAACGCATCGGCATGGACCAGACGGGCGGCGGCGCGGCATTCTTCATCCGTAGCGTCCAGACGGCCGTAGCGGATGTTGTCCAGCACCGAACCACTGAAGAGTTTCGTCTCCTGCAGCACGATGCCGAGGGAACGCCTAAGGTCCGCCTTCCTGATGCCCGCGACGCTGAATCCGTCGTAAGTGATCGTACCGTCCTGAATTTCGTAGAAACGGTTGATCAGGTTCGTGATTGTGGTCTTTCCCGCACCCGTACCGCCCACAAAGGCAATCTTCTGGCCGGGATAAGCCGTCAGTGTAATGTCATAAAGCACCTGTTTCTCAGGAACATAGCTGAAGTCCACATCCTTCAGGGACACCAGGCCTTCCAACTTGCGGAGCGAGCCGTCCCCTTCCTTCCAGGACCATCGGCCTTCGCCTTCCTTCTCCAGAGTGACCGTGCCCTCATCGACCTCGGAAACCTCGTCGAGGACGGCATAGACGCGGTCGCTGCCCGCCGTGGCCATTACGAGGCTGTTGATTTCGTTGGAAATCTGCGTGACAGGGCGGGTGAAATTGCGCTGCAACGTCAGGAAAGACACCAGCGTACCCAGGGTGAGGGCGGCGCCGTCCAAGCCGTGCAAGTACCAAGGGGACGCGTTCCCCAGAGCGATGACGGATCCCACAATGGCCAGCAGCACATACATGAAGTTCCCGATGTTGGAGTTGATCGGCATGATGATGTTGCCGATCTTGTTGGCGTTGTACACGCTGGAACGGAGTTCCTCGTTCAGGCCGGCGAAATCCTCCAGCGCCTTCCGCTCGTGACAGTAGACCTTCACGACCTTCTGGCCGGAGACCATCTCTTCGATGAAACCGTTCACGCGGCCCAGGTTCCGCTGCCGTTCCACGAAATACTTCTTGGAAATCTTGCCGAGAGCGGTCGTCACCTTGTACATCAGGAAGGCCATCGCCACAGCCACCACCGTAAGCGGCAGGCTCAGCACCAGCATGCTCACGAAAGTGGCGAGAATCGTCACCACCGACCGGAACAGGCTCGGGATGCTGTTCCCGATCACCTGCCGGAGGGTGTCCACGTCGTTGGTGTACACCGACATGATGTCCCCGTGCGAATGATTGTCGAAGTATTTGAGCGGCAACGTCTCCATGTGGGAGAACAGGTCCTTGCGGATGCGGAGCATCGTTCCCTGGCCCACATGGATCATGATCAGGCTCTGCGCATAACCGGCAATGATGCCGACGAGAAGCACGGCGGCGAGTTTCACGAGGGCGACGGCGAGCGGCGCGTAATCGGGCGTCGCGGATGTCGTCATGGGCGTAATGTAGTCGTCAATGAGGGTACGGGTGAACAGGGACGACGCCAGGGAGGTCAGGGACGAAACCACGATGCACAGGAGCACCACGACGAAACTGACCTTGTAGTTCTTGAGGATGTATCTGAACAGGCGGAAGACCGTGGAATCCTTCTTGAGGTCTTTGAGGGTGGCGCCGGCCCGCGGTCCGCGGTCCCCTCCTCCGCCACGCATATTTCCAAATCCGGGTGGCATAGGCTAGACTTTGGGTTCGTCGAAATCGCCCGAGCCGCCGCTCGTCTGCATTTCGTAGATTTCGGAATAGATATCGCAGGTGCGCAGGAGGTTCTCGTGGGTGTCGAACGCAGCCACACGGCCGTTGTCCATCACCACGATGCGGTCGGCCTCCTGGATGGAGAGGATGCGCTGGGAGATGATCACCTTGGTCGTCCCCGGGATGCGCGCGTTGAAGGTGGCGCGGATCGCGGCGTCGGTCGCCGTGTCCACCGCCGATGTGGAATCGTCAAGTACCAGGACTTTCGGCCGTTTCAGCAAGGCCCGCGCAATGCACAGGCGCTGCCGCTGGCCGCCGGAGACATTGGTGCCGCCCTGGTCGATGACGGTGTCGTACCCGTCCGGGAATCCTTTGATGAACTCATCGGCGCAGGCCTGGCGGCACGCTTCCTCACATTCTTCCAGGGTGGCGTCCTCCTTGCCCCAACGGAGGTTCTCCAAGATGGTCCCGGAGAAGAGGGTGCTTTTCTGGAGCACCATCGCCACTTCGTTCCGAAGGACCTGCATGTCATATTTCCGGACATCGACACCGCCCACTTCCACGGATCCTTCGGATACGTCATACAAGCGCGCCATCAGGTTCACGAGCGATGACTTTCCGCTGCCGGTACCGCCGATGATGCCGATGGTCTCTCCGGCCTGGATATGCAAGTCAATGTCCTCCAGAGCGTAGTCACCACCTTGCTTGTAGGAGAAATAGACATGGTTGAAGTCGATACGGCCGTCCGGGACGTTTTTGACAGGTTCTTCCGGATTCGCCATATCGGGTTCCTCGTCGATGACTTCCGCGATGCGGGCTGCGCTGGCGGCGCTCTGGGTAAGCTGGACGAAGATCATGGACAGCATCATCAGGGAGGTCAGCACGGTCATGATGTAGCTGAACAGCGAAGTCAGCTGGCCTGTCGTCAAGCTCCCTTCCACAATGAAATGCGCACCGAACCAGCTCAGGGCGATGATGCATGCGTTTACGATGAGATTCATCACAGGGCCGTTCAGAGCCATCAGCGTCTCCGCTTTCACATTGAGCGTGAAAAGGCCGACGACGGCCTTGTCGAATTTGGACATCTCATGGTCCTCCCGCACAAAAGCCTTCACCACGCGGATGGCATCGACATTCTCCTGCACGACGCCGTTCACGGCATCCACCTGAAGGAGGATTTTCTTGAACAGTTTTGCGGCATGTGTTATCAGGAACGCAAGGAAGATGCTCAGCACCACCATGGCAACCAGAAAGATGACGCTCAGCCGTTTATGGATCAGGAAGCACATCGCCAAGGCCGACACCATGTTGAGCGGCGCCCGGAAGGAAGTGCGGAGCAGCATCTGGAAAGCGTTCTGGATGCTGGACACGTCCGTGGTCATCCGCGTCACAAGCCCCGCGGTGGAAAACTTGTCGATATCGGAGAACGAAAAACGCTGGATGTTTTCGTACATGGCCAGACGCAGATTCGCCGCAAGGCCGGTGCTGCTGTAAGCGGCGAACCGGCCGGCCAGAATGCCGAACAAAAGGCTGAGGCACGCGATACCGATCATCATCGCCCCGTACTTATACACGTTCGGCAGACTCCCCGCACCGATGCCCTTGTCAATGATGGACGCCGTCACATACGGAATCAGCACGCCCATGATAACCTCGAGCGTCGTCCACAGCGGCGTCAGCAACGCCGCGGCCTTGTACTGCTTGACCTGTTTCAGTATCGTCTTGAACATGGATGCAAAGATAATCATTTTTTGCTCTCCCTCATCGTTTTTCGTCACTTCTCCCGCGCTTTTTATCGCTGATTTTCAAGAACTTAGATTCCCGTCTTTGTCCCAATCGGAACATAGACTTTCGTTTAACGGACTGATTATCAAGCGCATACTTTCCACGTTTCTCCAATAATCTCTCCGTTCCCCGTTATCCTTCGCCTTTCTTTTCCTGCCATGTTATGTAATTCACTTACTATTAACGTTTTACGCTTTAGTCTTTGTCCCATTCGGGACATAGACTAGACTAATACTCGCTGATTATCAATACTTTATGAAACAATAAAGAGATGGTAAGCGTCGAATAGGCGAAATTCACAAATAGCTTTTCCACAGTTTAATAGCCGGGCGTCTTTGTCCCTCAAAGGACATAGACCCAAGCCCTAAAGAGGAAAAGAAACAGATAAAATGCATACTGAAACAACACAAGTTTTCAACAGTCCGGCTGAAATCCGGGTTTCTTGACATATTATTGCGCTTCAAAACGATTGAAGCCATGAAGAGAAGAAGATTCCGAAAGAACGCCGTTCATCACATTTACCAGAAACCGGTCGAGGGTATCGTCATTTTCCACACCCGGAGGGACTTTCTCGTTTTCCTGACGATCTTTTTCACGGTCAAAAAGAAACATCCCGTCCGTATCCTGGGTGTCTGCCCGATGATCGATCATCTTCATACCGTGCTCCTGGCAGACACTAAACAAGACTTATCCACTTTCGTCCAGGAGTACACATCGAAATTTGTCAAGGAGTACAACCGCTCCCTGGACCGGGCGTCCGGTCGCCTGTTCACCCGCCGTTTCGGCTGTGCGCCGAAATGGGATGAGAAGAAATCCCGCAGCGCCATCAACTACGTCTACAACAATGCCCCCGAACGCAAACTCTGCGACCGCGCCATTGACTATCGATGGAATCTCCTCGCCTACGCGTCCAGCGATCACCCGTTTTCCGAGTCCATCGACCTGGGCAAGCGGACATCGGCAATGAAAAAAGCCATGTCCATGGTCAAATCCTTCTACCAGAGCGGCTGCTATCTCGGATATGCCATCCTCGGAAGAATCTATAAGGATCTCTCAGCAAAGGAAGCCAGCCAATTGACAGACTTTATCCTCAAAACATACTGCGATGTGGATTTCGACGATGCAATCGCCTTATACGGAAGCATCGAAAAGATGATCCTCGCCATCGACTACAACACGGGAAGCGAACATGACATGAAAGAAGACTGGGTCGGATACACCGACACGGTCTATGCACAAATGGGCAGGATGCTTCGAAACAAGACCGGCATGGCTGATATGAAAGCGATCTTGATGCTTCCCGAGCAAGAACGGCGGAAACTCTATCACTACCTTCTGAAGCAATCCGACTTCATCGAGCGGCAGGTCGAAAAGTATCTACAACTCCCGGACGCTAATCGCAAAAAGCGGAAGTAGGTTTGTGTCAATGTTTTAGGCTTCAGTCTTTGTCCCAAACAGGACAAAGACTAGCATGCAATGTGCTGATTATTAATCAAATAGTCATCACGAGAGCCCGTTAATCTCTCGTATCCTTTTAACGTAATTGCTTAATATTCAAATAATTAAGCCTTAATCTATGTCCCAAATCGGACATAGACAAACACGTAGTCACCTGATAATCAATCAATTATCTAGAATCGAATACCAAACGATATCATGACGATATAGAAAACCAATCAGCTGATTATTAGGCAGATAGGGTGTAGTCTATGTCCCAAACGGGACAAAGACTACAAACCAAATTATTGACTGATAACAAAATAACGATCCGACGAACGTACTGGTTCAGCGTTCGGCGCGCATGGGGTTCGTGAGGAAGTCTTCGTAAGCGAGGCGGATGCCGTCTTCCAGTTCGGTTTTGTAGGTCCAACCGAGGGCGGCGGCCTTGGAGACGTCGAGGAGTTTCCTCGGCGTGCCGTTCGGGCGGGATGTGTCCCAGCGGATGGCGCCGGTATAGCCGACGACACGGGCGACCAGTTCAGTGAGTTCCTTGATTGTCAATTCTTTCCCAGTTCCGGCGTTCACAGTTTCGTTGCCCGAATAGTTGTTCATCAGGAAGACGCAGAGGTTCGCAAGGTCATCGACATAGAGGAATTCACGCAGCGGAGAGCCATCACCCCAGCAGGTTACTTCGGAAAGGCCGGCGACCTTCGCTTCGTGGAAACGACGGATGAGCGCCGGAAGCACATGACTGTGTTCCGGGTGATAGTTGTCGTTGGGGCCGTACAGATTCGTGGGCATCACGGAAATGTAGTCCGTCCCATACTGACGGTTCAGGAACTCGCAGTATTTCAAACCGGAGATCTTCGCCAGAGCATAGGCCTCGTTGGTCTTCTCCAGTGCGCCGGTCAGGAGGCAACTCTCCGGCATCGGCTGCGGAGCCAGGCGCGGATAAATGCAGGACGACCCCAGGAATTCGAGTTTCTTGCAGCCGTTCTTCCAAGCCGCGTGGATCACGTTCATCTCCAGGATCATGTTGTCATACATGAAATCCGCCAGGGCGCTCTCGTTGGCCACGATGCCGCCCACCTTGGCCGCCGCCAGGAATACGTATTCGGGCTTTTCCGCCTCGAAGAAGGCTTCCACATCGGCCTGGCGGGTCAAATCCAACTCCTTGTGCGTCCGGGTGAGCAGGTTGTCATACCCCTGGCGCTTCAGTTCCCGGACAATGGCCGAACCCACCATCCCGCGGTGGCCGGCCACATAAATCTTTGCGTTTTTCTCCATCATAACGTTCCTCTCCTTCTGATATGCAGTTCAATGGCGCCTTCCGGGAAATGCATCCGGTCAGCACAGACAAGGGCAAGGTAGCCTCCTCCCCCGGCCCCCGGCATCTTCCACGCCAGAACACCTTCCATCGACTTGTATTTGTCAATATAGTCCTGTACACCCGGCTGGATCATCGCCGGGAACATCGCCACCTGCGCCTCGAAGGAAGCGCGGTAGGCAGCGGCAAAAGCAATGATGTCACGGTCGATGATCGCGTTCCAGCAATCCTCGGCGGCTTTGGCGAGCGCCTCGACCTTTGGCTTTGTAATATCCTTTCCGTCGACCACCGAGCAGCCCGGGCGCCGTGGGAACATCGGAATCATGCACAAATGGTCCTCCAGCCAGGTAAGAACAGCCTCGTCATGGCAGGACTCGATCTTCTCCGGCCAGAACCGGTTGTTGTACCAGTGCCGCACCAGCCCCGGCATGCAGATGCCGATAGCGTCCTGCGCCCCCGAGATGATACCATCGGACCGCTCGGGATCGTTCTCGAAGCAGAAGACGAGTTTCGCAAGCGTTTCCGGATCCATGTTCGGCAGTTGGAACGGCCAGATCTTCCGGATCATGTTCCGGGTCGATGTGGACAGCCCGCAACGGTCGCGGACTTCAAAGGTCGGCTCCAGGGAAATGGTGAGGGCCCATCCGGGCGCATAGCACGAGACATAAGGCTGGTCGATCCACGTGCCTGCCAGGTCCAGGCGCGTCGGAATCTGGCAGGGCGTCTGCTTCAGCGCCGTGCTGGAGCGGGCTTGCAGCCCCTCCTGCGGCGTGCGCTGGAGCACGACGTACTCGATTCCGCGCTCTTCGCAGAGCCGCCGCTTTTCTTCGCTGCCCCCGTCTTCGTTGACCACGAAGATATCAGGTTTGACAATGTCCAGCGTAGGGACGAAATCCATGACGCCGTCCCCGGCATTGATGAAAGCGTCTTTCACATAGCGAATGGCCTTCACCATGAACAAACGCTCCTCCTCGCTGTAGATCGTCTTGTGATGCTTGTAGTGCAGAATCGTCTCATCCGAGCCGATCCCCACATACAAATCCCCATATTGCGCCGCCTGCCGGAAAAACTCCACGTGCCCGCTGTGCAGCAGGTCGTAACATCCTGAAACGAATACTTTCATATTCAATGCTTTACGCTCTAGCCTGTGTCCTTTCCGGGACAAAGACTAAAGCTTAACAATCTATCATTCAGCTACTTAACGATTCCTTTCTCCAGATACTCCGCGAGATTCATCCGCACCTTTTCAGCCGCACCTTCGCCGGCGACCTTCGCCATATCATGCTCCACCATCAGTTTTACAAGCTGCTCGAAACTGGTCTTCTGCGGATTCCAGCCGAGCTTGGCGCGGGCCTTGGTCGGGTCGCCCCAGAGGTTGACCACGTCCGTAGGCCGATAGAAATCGGGACTTACCTCCACGAGCGTCTTGCCGATCAGGCTCTCGGGACCGCGGACGCAGACTCCCTTCTCATCAGCACCTTCCCCGACAAACTCCAGTTCAATGCCGGCATGACGGAAGGCCAGGAGGCAAAAGTCGCGCACGCTATGCTGGACGCCGGTGGCGACGACGAAATCCTCAGCTTTCTTCTGCTGCAGGATAAGCCACATGCATTCGACGTAGTCTTTTGCATAACCCCAGTCGCGCAGACTGGAAAGATTGCCCAGATACAGTTTCTCCTGTTTACCCTGCGCAATGCGTGCAGCGGCGAGGGTAATCTTTCGCGTAACGAACGTCTCCCCACGGCGCTCCGATTCATGGTTGAACAGGATACCCGAGCAGCAGTACATGCCGTACGCTTCCCGGTACTCCTTGACAATCCAAAATCCATACAGCTTTGCGACGGCATAAGGGCTGTACGGATGGAACGGCGTATTCTCGTTCTGGGGGACTTCCTCCACCTTTCCATACAACTCCGAGGTCGATGCCTGATAAATCCGGCAGGTCCCCGCAAGTCCGCACTGACGTACGGCCTCCAGGATACGGAGAACGCCGGTCGCATCGACATTGGCCGTATATTCCGGAGAGTCGAAACTCACCTGCACATGGCTCTGCGCCGCCAGGTTGTAGATTTCGTCCGGCCGGACCTTGCCGATCACCTGCACGAGGCTCATCGAGTCGCCCATATCGGCATAATGCAGATGGAAATTCGGACGGCCTTCGAGATGGGCGATGCGTTCGCGGAAATCCACAGACGAGCGGCGGATGATCCCATGCACGTCATACCCCTTCTCCAACAGGAACTCGGAAAGGTACGAACCGTCCTGGCCCGTCACTCCCGTAATCAATGCAGTCTTCATGGAATGATGTCTTTCTTTTGTCAAGTTGATATTCAATGCGGTCTCGATCTGCCTGAGACTCCTTGCGCCGATACCCACTTTCCCAGCCATCCATCGGCTCACAACCGTCTCGTCCTTGCCGATCCGCTCCGCCAATTCCCGCTGCGAAACCCCCTTCCGGTTCAGCGCAGCCTTGATTTTGTTGATAATCTCGTAATCTACCATACCTGCAAAGTTACGGCTTTTGTACGACTTGACAAAACTTTCAAGAAAGAATTAGATACTTGACAAAATAATGCCAATAGAAATTTGGTGTATAAACCGGATAGGTACAATGCTGTCTATCAATCGTTTAATTCCCAGTCTTTGTCCCGTTTGGGACAAAGACTACGCAGCAATCACTTGACAATCAAACGATTACGATGAAATTCAACTTAAGCAACACGTTATTGGCATTATAACCTGATTATTAAACAGTTACGCTTTTGTCTATGTCCTAAAAAGGACATAGACCGCAAAGCAAATAGCTGAGTACCAAGCGATTATAGCGTAAGATTGCCACACAATCAATCTGACATGCCATCCGACTATTAAATTGACAATCAATAACTTGCAGCAAAGTCTATGTCCTAAAAAGGACAAAGACCGCAAGAAAAACAGCTGGTAGTCAAGCGATTAAATAAAAACGGGGCACACCCGGAAGGTGTGCCCCGTTAAAGCAATCGCCCGAGAATCAGAGGATCGCCAAGGCTTCTTCGGCGGCGGCGCGGTCGGAGGAGCGGATGACGAAGGAGATGGTCAGTTCATCACCACCCTGGGCGGCGGAGATGATGTTGACGCCGTAGGCGCCGAGGGCCGTGTAGATGCGGCCGGAGGTGCCCGGGACGTTCTTCATACCGTTGCCGCAGACGGAGAGGAGGCACACGTCCTCCACGATGTCCACGGCGTCATCCAGAGATACCTGGCCGTCCTTGTACAGGCCGGAAAGGGCTTCGCGGGCAGCGGGAAGATCGTCCGAGGCAACCGCCACGGTGATGCAGAATTCGGAAGAAGGCTGGGAGATGAAACGGATGTTCACGCCCCCACGAGCCAGTGCACCGAAAATGGACGAGGAAACGCCCACCTTGCCGACCAGGCCGGTGCCGCGGACATTGACCAGCGCAAATCCTTCCTCGACAATAAAACCGGTGACCACATGCTCGGAAGCCGGCTTGCTCCCGGAGATAACCGTCATGCAGGACGGGTCGGAAATATCTTTCAGGAGGATGGGAAGATTCGCCTTCATCATAGGAAGGAGAGCGGCGGGGGCGAAAGCGCCTTCTTCGCCCATGCAGAACACCGCGGCCTCTTCATAGGTCAAGGCCGGGATGCTCAGCATCTTGTCGTCCAGGACATACACCTCCGCAGGTTCGCCGAAACGAGAAGCGATGGTCATGGCCATCAAGTCCTCTCCCCGACGGCCCAGCCGGATGCTGAAACCGTAGGGGTTGTGTCCATAGCCGCTGGACATTACGTACAGGCCGGACTTGGCGGTCCGCTCGCGCAGACGAGTCATGGAGGTATTCCAATCCACGCGAAGCGCGCCCTGGTCCTCCTCGCAAACCATCACTTCGGCTCCGTCGACGAAAGTGCCACCCACGACCGCATGGACGGTCTCGGCGCACAAACGCGCGCATTTGCCCAGCACGTAATCCCGGATCGTCTCAAAGGCCGGACGATAGACCACGCCCTCATCGACATAATGGCGGAGCGCCTTGAGTTCCGCGTCGATCCGCTCCCCGAACGCCGGATCCGGCACCAATCCCTTGAAATAGGCACTGATGGCGGCAAAGGCCGGCTTCGTGTCAGCCCGTTCGTAGATGGCCTGTTCGAGGGCGTCGATGAACAGCTGACGCACCTTGTGCTCGGATTTCACAACCAGGATGGCATCCTCCTTCGGGAGGTTGCCCAGATACTTCGCCGACGCCTCCGTCAGCTTGAAAATGCGGGTAATCATAGTTTGCAAGTTCTTTCCAATTGGTAAAGATAGCAATTATTTCAGAGAATCGTACAAAATTTCCAGGGGGTGCCGCGCCTGGAAACCGGTACCGTCCAGGATCTGGTGACGGCAGGAAGTGCCGGGGGCGGCAACGAGGGTCAAACGCGGACCGGTCGAAGATGTGTCGCTGGAACGGCCGGGAAGAGCCTTGTCCATGGCTTTCCGGACAGTCGGAAAGAGCACCATCTCCCCTATCGCCATCGACGTCGCGTAGTGCTCCTTCTCATAACCGAAAGAGCCTGCCATGCCACAACATCCGGAAGGGATGACGTGAACAACGGCACCGGGAATCATGCGCAGGAGGTCGGCGGTAAGACCGACACCCACGAGGGATTTCTGGTGGCAGTGCCCATGGAGCCAGATGTCGGCCCGGACCTCCCGGAAAGCATCGGGGCCGATGCGGCCGGCGCGCACTTCGCGCATCAGGAATTCATCGAACAACAGGCAGTTGCGACCGAGCGCCTGCGCGTCGGACCGCATCTCCGGCGGCACCAGGTCCGGATACTCATCACGGAAAGAAAGGATGCAGGACGGCTCGATACCCACAAGCGGGACCTCCGCGCTGATCTTGTCCTTCAGCAGAGAGACATTGCGTATGGCATACTTCTTCGCAAGCCGAAGGCAGCCCTTGGAAATGGCCGCACGCCCGCTTTCCACATGTTTGGGAACCTCTACGCGGTATCCCAGCCGGTTCAGCAGGCGGACAAAGGTAAGGCCGAGTTCGGCTTCTTCGTGGTTGGTAAATTCGTCGGCAAAAAGGTAAACAAGACGTCCGGCCACCGGTTGCCGTTCCATCGAGACCAACCGCCGCATGCTGTAGCGGGAGAGCGTGGGAATCTGGCGGTCGGCGGAGAAGCGGATGAGACGCTTGATCAGCGCAGCGGAAGGATTCCAGGAAGCGAAGAAGTTGTACAAGGGGCGCACCACGGCGCCAAGGGCCTCGAAGCGGGGCATCCGTGCTACCATCCAGGACCGGAGCGGCGTACCGTGACGGTCGTATTTCTGCTGCAGGATTTCGCTGCGAAGGCGCGTCATATCGACATTGGAAGGGCACTCGGACAGGCAACCCTTGCACGCCAGGCAGGAGTCAAGGATTTCTGCCACAGCCGGATCGCTGAAGCCGTCGCCGCGCGTCAGCGCTTCGCGCAGGATGTTCGCGCGGGCACGGGTGGAACGCAGTTCATCGGCCGATTCCTTGTAGGCCGGACACATCGTTCCGCCGATCAGATTGGATTTCAGGCAGGCACCGGCCCCGTTGCATTGCTCGATCGAACACATCAGCGCATGGGCCTGGGAACGGACCCCGCTGGCACCCTCGACCTTGCACTCGTCGAAGACTGCGCGCCAGTTGTAATACGTCTTGACGCCTTCCACGGCATATTGCTGCCCCACATCGAACCGCAAACCTTCGTCCATCGGCGGCGTATCCACAATCTTGTTCCGGTTGAACACGCCCTCCGGGTCCCAGCAACGCTTGACTTCCTGCATCAGGGCATACACCTCGGGACCGTACATCAGCGGGATGAATTCCCCGCGGAGACGGCCGTCGCCATGCTCGCCGCTCAGGCTTCCCTTGTGCTTCCGCACCAGGAGTGCCGTTTCGCGCGCAATGTCCCGGAACAGTTTCCGCCCCTCCCTCGTCTTGATATTCAAGATCGGGCGCAGATGCAACTCGCCCGTGCTGATATGCCCATAATAGACGCACGAAGTCTTCAGCCGATCCAGCATTTCGCCGAAATCCTTCATGTACGCGGGCAGACGCTCCGGCGCCACGGCCGTGTCTTCAATGACACCGATGGGCTTCGCATCGCCCTTCATCCCGCTCAGCACCCCGAGTCCCGCTTTCCGCAAATCCCAGACTTTTGCCACCTCCGCGCCGTAAACCCGGGTACAGGTATAGACCAGTCCGGAGGCTTTGGCATCTTCTTCAAAGGCCTGCGCCTGCCGGTCGATCTCCTCCCGGCTGTCTCCCCAGAATTCGGCAATCAGAAGTGCCGCCGGAAGACCCTCTACAAAGGTCGTATTCCGTTTCAGTTCGATGTTCTGGAAACTCAGTTCCAGGATCTTCCCGTCCATCAGCTCGACAGCCGCCGGACGATGCTTCAAGGCGACGAGATTGGCAAGGAAGCTGGCTTCCAGCGTGTTGCAATGGGCACAGACCACCATTTTCTCCTTGGGAGGCAACGGGTCCAGGGAAACAGTGATTTCCGTGATGAAGGCCAATGTTCCTTCGCTTCCTGCGAGGAGTTTACACAAATCGGTCTCCGGCAGGGCCTCATCGATGGCGTAGCCGCAGCTGCGACGCCGCAGGCTCTTATCAGGGTAATTCTCTTCGATAAGCCGGCATGTTGCCGGGTCGTCCCGCCACGACTCAAGTTGGGTGAGAATCGCGTCGAGAAGCGGACGAGCCTTGCGATATTCAGTATCGCAAACGCGAGTGGTATCAAAGTCCGTCCCGTCGGAAAGCACTCCTTTACAGGCCATGACATGGTCCCGCGTGCTTCCATACACCAGCGAATGCGTCCCGCAGGAATTGTTTCCGAACATACCGCCGATGCAGCAGCGGTTGCTGGTGGATGTTTCCGGCGTGAAAAGCAGCCCGTATGGCTTCAATGCCAGGTTCAATTCGTCACGGACGACACCCGGCTGCACACGCGCCCAGCGTTCCTCCGCATTGATTTCCAGGATCTTATTCCATCCCTTGATATCCACCACAATCCCCTTCCCCACGACCTGTCCGGCGAGCGACGTGCCCGCAGCACGGGGAATCAAGCAAGCCCCCCGCCGACGGGCTTCGACGACGAGTTCGCGGATATCCTCCTCCGTCCGGGGATACGCCACTCCCTCCGGCATCTCACGATAGGCCGAAGCGTCGGTGGCATAGGCGAGCCGGTGAATCCGGTCTGTAAAGATGGCGGGCATTTACCGGACGACGGGTTTTTCGAGTTCGAAAATCTTCTCCATGAGCCGCCACTTGTCCGTACTCGGGGCGGAAGGATCACAGCCTTGGAACTGAGCCACGTAGGCTTCCCACTCTGCCTGACGGGGCAAAGTGGCCAGGCGGGCGTTGTCGGCCGCGAAGTCGAAGTCGTCCACCGTATCCATGATCATGAACAGGCGGGTGCCCAACCGGTAAATCTGCATGTCCAGGATGCCGACTTCACGGATCCCGGCCTGGATTTCCGGCCATACATGGGCATGGGCCTCGACATATTTTTCAATCATCTCCGGATCGTCCCGGAGTTCCAGTGTCTGGCAGTAGCGTTTCATGGCTAATCCCGCTTGAAGATATCCCTCGTATAGACCTTGTCGGCGACATCGTCCAGGACTGCATCATAACGGTTGGCTATAATGGCGTGGGCCTGGGCCTTGAAAGCGGCCAGGTCATTCACGACGCGGGAACCGAAGAAAGTGATTCCGTCCTGCAGGGTGGGCTCGTAAACGATCACCTTGGCACCTTTTGCCTTGATTCGCTTCATGATGCCCTGGATGGCGGACTGGCGGAAGTTGTCGGAACCGGTTTTCATCGTGAGCCGGTATACGCCCACGACGACTTCCTTCTCCTTTGCGGTATCGAAAGCACTTGATGCGGTATAGTAACCGGCCATTTCCAGGACCCGGTCCGCAATGTAATCCTTGCGGGTGCGGTTGGAGTCCACAATTGCCTTGATCAGGTTCTCGGGTACGTCGTTGAAGTTCGCCAGGAGCTGTTTCGTATCCTTCGGAAGGCAGTATCCGCCGTAGCCGAAACTCGGATTGTTATAGTGTGCACCGATACGGGGATCCAGGCAGACACCATTGATAATAGACTGGGTATCCAGCCCTTTCATTTCCGCATAGGTATCCAGTTCGTTGAAATAGGACACCCGGAGCGCCAGGTAGGTATTGGCAAACAGTTTCACGGCTTCCGCCTCGGTAGCCCCCATGAACAGGACAGGAACGTCTTCCTTCAAAGCGCCCTCACGGATGAGTTTTGCAAAGGTATGCGCAGGGTTTTCCAGCGCATCTCCGTCATACCCTATGATAATCCGGGAAGGATACAGGTTGTCATACAGTGCCTTCGATTCCCGCAAAAACTCCGGAGCGAAGAGGATCTTCGGCGTGACTACGCGGAATGTTCCATCCGAGAGACGTTCGCGATAAGAGAACTTCTCACGGGCCGATTTCGTATAACCCACGGGAACGGTGGACTTGATGACCATTACGGCATCGGGGTTCACTTCCAGGACAAGTTCGATGACTTCCTCCACATGGGAGGTATCGAAAAAGTTTTTCTTGGGGTCGTAGTTGGTGGGGGCGGCGATGACGACGAAGTCGGCATCGCGATACGCAGCACGGCCATCCAACGTGGCGACGAGGTTCAAGTCTTTCTCTGCCAGGTACTTCTCCAGGTACTCGTCGGCGATGGGGCTTTCCTTGCGGTTGATCTTCTCCACCTTTTCGGGGATGATGTCCACGGCGACAACCTCGTTCCGCTGCGCCAGCAGCGTAGCGATACTGAGGCCCACGTAGCCGGTACCCGCAACGGCGATTTTCATAGTCGGGTTCAGTTAAAGTCTCGCATCTACGATATCCCGGTCCAGGACACCCTTGACGTCATAGACCACACCGTTTTCCTTGAGGAAACCCTTCACATCAAGGTTCATGAACTCCTTGTGCGCCACGGCCAGGATGACGGCGTCGAACTTCTCATCCGGAATCTCGTTCGTCACCTCGATGCCATACTCGTGCTTCACATGCGACTTGTCAGCCCAAGGGTCATAGACCGTAATCCGGTTCGTGTATTCTTCCAGGGTATGGTAGATATCGACAATCTTGGTGTTGCGGATGTCCGGGCAGTTTTCCTTGAAAGTGATGCCCAGGATGAGGATTCTCGCATCCTTCACCATCACGCCCTTCTTGTTCATGCACTTGACGGTCTGGTTCGCTACGTATGCGCCCATGCCGTCGTTCAGGCGACGCGCATTGTACATCACGCGCGGCAGCACACCGTAAACCTGGGCCTTCTGGATCAGGTAGTACGGGTCAACGCTGATGCAGTGGCCGCCCACCAGGCCGGGGCTCAATTTGATGAAGTTCCACTTGGATGAGGCCGCCTCGATCACGTCATGCGTGTCAATGCCCATCGCGTTGAAAATCTTCGCCAGTTCATTCATGAAAGCGATGTTCACATCGCGCTGGCTGTTCTCGATGATCTTGGAGGCTTCGGCCACGCGGATGGACGGGGCCTTGTGCGTACCGTTCACGAGGACGGAGTTATAGATGGCATCCACATAATCGGCGATTTCCGGCGTGGAACCGGATGTGACTTTCTTGATCTTCTCCACGGTGTGGAGCTTGTCGCCGGGGTTGATGCGCTCCGGGGAATAGCCCGCGAAGAAATCGACATTGAACTTCAGGCCTGAAACCTGTTCGACCACCGGCAGGCATTCTTCCTCGGTGACGCCGGGATAGACGGTGCTTTCGTAAACGACGACATCGCCCTTGGAGATAACCTCGCCCACGGTCTTGGACGCACCCCACAGAGGCTTGAGGTCCGGGCGGTTGTTCTCGTCCACAGGCGTGGGGACGGCAACAACATAGAAGTTGCAGTCGCGTACCTCCTCCAGGTCCGCCGTACAACGGAAGCCATGCTTGTCGATGGCTTCCTGCAGAAGTTCGTCAGAA
>JAEEGJ010008129.1_pt1 | contig 29183 bp, 26 predicted proteins | sample 8958761 | NCBI WGS metagenome assembly JAEEGJ01 (sample SAMN16246546, study PRJNA631951) | gut metagenome | biome: gut microbiome; feature: rumen; material: RS-attached | host: Bos | place: Iran: Karaj | collected 2018-10
GGCTCGTCACATCCTGGGGCTGGAGCAGGTTCCAAGGGTTCGGCTGTTCGCCGATTAAAGTGGCACGCGAGCTGGGTTCAGAACGTCGTGAGACAGTTCGGTCTCTATCTGTTGTGGGCGTTGGAAACTTGAGCAGGACTGACCTTAGTACGAGAGGACCGGGTCGGACCAACCTCTGGTATACCGGTTGTGGCGCCAGCTGCACCGCCGGGTATCCACGTTGGGTCAGGATAAGCGCTGAAAGCATCTAAGCGCGAAGCCGTCTGCGAGATGAGGTTTCCTTTGAGGGTCGTGGGAGATTACCACGTTGATAGGCAGGAGATGTAATGCCGGTAACGGTATCAGTCGACCTGTACTAATCGCCCGAAATCTTTCGGTGAAACCGTTTCTTTGCTCACCGAGTGTCTCTCAAGTAATATACTGCGGTGGTTTTAGCAGTGTGGACCCACCTCTATCCATTCCGAACAGAGAAGTTAAACGCACTTACGCCGATGGTACTGACCGACCAGTTGGGAGAGTAGGTAGCCGCCGTTCTTCGGATCCCCGGACGAAGCAATTCGCCCGGGGATCTTTTTTTGTGCCCTGCGGCTACCTACTCTCCCAACTTGGGGGGGCGGTTAAGTCACTGACACACAGCCACTTCCTGGAAATTAAATCGGCAAAAATTGCCGATTTTATTTCCGGTATCTCCCTGACACACAGCGACTTAGCTGCCCGGCCATTTCCGTCGCGGAACAGGCGACCTTCCCCTTTCTGGCCGACCGCCCTCCACGCTGTCCCGGTGTGAATGGTGTAATTTCAAGGGCGACACCATTCCCGCAAATCGGCCTCCTACGCACTTCCGGTGTGAATGGTCCCCGGGCTGAAATTACACCATTCACACCCCATGTCATTCCGTGGCCTTCTGTTGCCGTTCCGTGGGCAAGGTCCTAGCAAATCCGGGCAAGGTCTCCTCGCACCTGGGGGACCTTGCCCATCGGAACCACCTGTATGGCCGAAATCCGGGCAAGGTCCCACCCCTGAAATCAGACCTTGCCCGCCGCGCTGCGTTTTTCGGGAGGTCCGGGCGGGAAATCGGTGTTTTTTCTGCCCGCGCAGAAGATTTCGCACGGTCTGGGCAGGAAATCGGGCATTTTTCTGCCGGCGCTGTTGTTTTCGGTAGGTCCGGGCAGGAATCGGGGCATTTTTCCGCCCGCGCTGGGATTTTCGGCCGGTCCGGGCAGGAAATCGGGCATTTTTCTGCCCGCGCAGAAGATTTCGCACGGTCCGGGCAGGAAATCGGGGGTTTTTCTGCCCGCGCTGGTGGAATGAATGGCTTTTGGCGGGAGGGAGTTCTGCTGGGAGAGGGGGCGTTTTCTGCTGGGAGGTAGGGGGCTTCTGGGAGAGTGGTGTTTTGCAGGGAGAGGAACGCGCACCGTTGGGGGGAGGTGTGTTCTTCTGAGGGAGGGGCGTGTTCCGCTATTATAAAAGATTGAGTTCCGCGAGTTGTTTGCGGAGGTTGGGGCAGTTGGTGAAGGGGATGGCGTGGATGCCGATGGTTTGGGCGGCGGCGACATTTGCGGGGTTGTCGTCGATGAAGATGCAGTCGGCGGGTTGCAGTGAATAGCGTGATAGCAGTAGTTTGTAGATTTCCGGGTCCGGCTTGATCAGCGGCGCGCGTCCGCTCATCCGCGCCCCAGCACCACTCCCAGCACCATTCGTCGCACCACGCTCCGCAGTCGCGCAACCCTCCGCCACGTCACTCGCACTTAAGCCACTCACGCATGCTTCCGCAGCACCCCCAGCCCCACTCCTCGCAGCAAAGCCATCCGCATGCCCATCTGCACCACCATCCGCAGGCCCATCTGCAGCACCCCCAGCACCACCCCCAGCAGCACTCCTCGCAGTACCCTCCGCAGCAAAGCCATCCGCACAACCCTCCACGCGGGGTGCGCTTTCGAAGCCGGAAACCACCATCCCGTCCAGCAAGTTCAGTACGGGATAGTCGTCGCAGATTAGCGGAAAGGTTTCGGCAGACCAGTTGCTGAGGCCGTAGAGGCGGTGGCCGGCGGCTTTGAGTTCCCGCACCAGCTCGAGCATCCCGGGGATGGGGCCGCCGACCATCTTGGTCCACTGCGAATGGAACATCTCGATCTCCTTCGACCATTCGGGGAAGCGGGCGGAGAGTTCGGCGATGCCCTCCGCGAAGGGTTTGCCTCCGTCCATCTGCGTGTTCCATTCCATGGTGCAGATGTTCTGCAGGAACCAGTCCGCACGCGCGCGGTCCCCGAAATACGGATCGTACAGATGGTGGGGGTCCCAGTCGATCAGTACCCCGCCGAAATCAAATATCAGGTTCATACATCGAAATTTACTACCCGCACGGAAAAACGGCAACCGCCCGGCAACCACCCGCCAACCTCGCCAGGCCAACTTCGCCCGGCAATCGCCCGGCAAACGGCCAAACCCCGCCAGTCCACCACCGCCTGGCAAAACTGCCCGTACGGAGAAACGGCAACCGCCCGGCAAACGGCCAAACCCTGCCAACCTCGCCAGTCCACCTCCGCTCGCCAACCACGCCCGGCAACCACCTACCACGCAGCCCTCGCCACACCTACGAAACAAACCCACCGAAGTAGCCGGGGAAGAGAACGCAGGTGATCAGGTATCCCACCACCGTCGCGACGCCGACGCTGATGAGCCCCGGCATCATGAACGAATGGTTCAGCAGGTACTTGCCTATCTTCGTCGTTCCCGAACGGTCGAAGTTCACAGTCGCGATATCGGAGGGATAGTTGGGGATGAAGAAGTACCCGTACACGCTGGGCATCACTCCGAGCAGCACCGGCCCGGCGATTCCGAGGGAATAGGCCAGCGGCAGCATCGCCACCACGACCGCTCCCTGCGAATTAATCAGCACGGACACAGCGAAGAACACCAGCGCGATGGCCCAGGGATAACTCTCCACCAGACCGCCCAGCATCGCCTTCATCTCATCCATATAGTTCGAGAAGTAGGTATCCGCCATCCAGGCGATGCCGTAGATCGCTATCACCGCCACCATTCCGGACTTCCAGACGGATCCGGACACGGTGTTGGGCAGATCCACCTTGCAGAGCATTATGTTCAGGGCCGCGGCCACCAGCATTATTATCTGTATGCAGATGTTCATCTTGGGCAGGGCAAGCACAGTCGAAAGGGCCTTCCCGTCGATCTTGATCATCTGGCAGAAGGCGAAGCAGACAATCACCAGCAGGGCTGCCAGGAAGATGAAGACGGATGCCTTGGCCTCGCGGGTGATCTCCTTGTCGAGGGTAGTGGCGGAGCTGCCGTACATATATTTGTTGATCTTCGGGTCTGCCACCCGCGCCTGGAATTCCGGGTCCTTGTCCAGATCCTTACCGCGCCTGTAGGAGGCAGCGGCGGCGCACATAAGGCCTATGAGGCAGGCGGGGATGGTGACCATCAGCACCTGGGGGATGGATACCATATATCCGTTGGCATTCGATATGGTGACGAAGGCCACCACTGCGGCGGCGATGGGGGAACAGGTGATACCCACCTGCGACGCCACCGATGCCACTCCGCACGGGCGCTCCGGGCGTATCCCCTTCTTCAGCGCAATGTCGCAGATGATTGGCATAATGGTATAGACCACGTGCCCGGTTCCCACCAGCACGGTGAGGAAGAAGGTCACCAGAGGCGCCAGGAAGGTGATATGGTCGGGATGCTTGCGCAGCATCTTCTCCGCGATCTGGATCATCCAGTCCATACCGCCCGAGGCCTGGAGGGTGCCCGCGCAGGTTACGGCCGCGATGATGATGTAGATGACATCGGTGGGAGGAGTCCCGGGCTTGAGTCCGAATCCGAATACGAGGATGGCAAGGCCGATGCCGGAGATGGCTCCGAGTGCGAGGCTTCCGTAGCGCGAGCCCACGTAGAGGGCTGCCAGCACGATGAGAAGCTCGATGATCATGGTTATAGTCATAGGTACGCTATTATGTTATCGACCATAAAGTTAACAAAAAAATCGGCAGCACCCTAGGGATGCTGCCGAAAATATCGGATTGCCGGTCGGGCCGGCAATGACGTGCGGAGGCCGGCAATGACGTGCGGAGGCGGCAATGACGTGCAGTGCCGGCAATGACGCGCGTTAGCGGATCTTCTTGTAACCGTACTGGGCGGTGTCGCCAAGCTCCATCTCGATCTTCATCAGACGGTTGTACTTGCAGATACGGTCGGTACGGCTGAGCGAGCCGGTCTTGATCTGACCGCTGTTGGTAGCAACTGCGATGTCGGCGATGGTGGTGTCCTCGGTCTCGCCGGAGCGGTGAGAAGTAACGGTGGTGTAGCCGTTGCGGTGAGCCATCTCGATAGCGTCGAGGGTCTCGGTAAGGGAACCGATCTGGTTCACCTTGATGAGGATGGAGTTACCAGCACCCATCTTGATACCCTTCTCGAGGTACTTCACGTTGGTCACGAAGAGGTCGTCACCCACGAGCTGGCAGCGGTCGCCGATAGCCTTGGTGAGCTTCACCCAGCCTTCCCAGTCTTCCTCGGAAAGACCATCCTCGATGGAATCGATAGGATACTTGGTGATGAGCTTCTCGAGGTACTTGATCTGCTGCTCGCTGGAGAGTTTCTTTCCGCGAGGATCCTTCTTCTTGCCATCCTTGAGCTGCTTGTAGTCATAGTAGAACTTGCCGTCCTCCTTGAAGCAGAACTCGGAAGCTGCGCAGTCCATAGCGATGGTAATGTCCTTACCAGGCTCGAGACCGGCGGCCTTGATAGCCTCGATGATGCAGTCGAGAGCATCGTCGATTCCCTTGAGTGCGGGAGCGAAACCACCCTCGTCACCCACTGCGGTGGAGCATCCGCGGCCCTTCAGAACCTTCTGCAGAGCGTGGAAGACCTCGGCACCCATACGGACGGCCTCAGCCTCGTTGCTGGCACCGACGGGACGGATCATGAACTCCTGGAAAGCGATAGGAGCATCGGAGTGGGCTCCGCCGTTGATGATGTTCATCATAGGGACGGGAAGCACATAGGTGTTGGTGCCGCCGATGTACCTGTAGAGAGGAATGTCAAGATAGTTAGCTGCAGCGTGTGCAACTGCGAGAGAAACACCGAGAATGGCGTTTGCGCCGAGTTTGCTCTTGGTAGGAGTGCCGTCGAGTTCGATCATGGTCTTGTCGATGGCGCGCTGCTCGAGAGCGCTCATTCCGATGATGGCGGGAGCGATCACGTCGTTGACGTTGGCAACGGCCTTGAGCACGCCTTTGCCGCCGTAACGCTTCTTGTCGCCGTCGCGGAGCTCGAGAGCTTCGTTCTCACCGGTGGAAGCTCCTGAAGGGACAGCTGCCACACCTTTGATACCGGATTCGAGGATAACTTCTACTTCGACTGTCGGATTTCCACGTGAATCGAGGATTTCGCGACCTGTAACTTGGATAATTCTCATAATTTTATGCTAAAAAGTAAAAAATCTTTGCTAAATGCGCCGCAAAATTACGAAATTCCCACATATTTATCAATAATACGTCAGTATTTCGTAACTTTGTCTCTCTAAAAAAACCTAACGGAGATGTCAGCAGTAACAGGACACATTTCACAGATCATAGGCCCGGTGGTAGATGTGCATTTCGACCTGGATTCCAAGCAGGAGAGTGCGCTCCCTTCCATTCACGACGCGCTGAAGGTGCACAAAGCCGACGGGAAATCACTGATAATCGAAGTCCAGCAGCATATAGGTGAGGATACCGTCCGCTGCGTCGCTATGGATTCCACCGACGGACTCCGCCGCGGGCTCGAAGTCGAGAGCACTGGCAGCCCCGTCACCATGCCCGCGGGCGCACAGATCCGCGGCCGGGTGATGAACGTCGTGGGGGATACCATCGACGGCCTGGGCGAGCTCAGCCGCGAAGGGAGCCTTCCCATCCATCGCGAAGCCCCGAAGTTCGAAGAACTCACCACCAGCCAGGAGGTGCTCTTCACCGGTATCAAGGTTATCGACCTGCTCGAGCCCTACCTCAAGGGCGGCAAGATCGGCCTCTTCGGCGGCGCCGGCGTGGGAAAGACCGTGCTCATCAAGGAGCTCATCAACAACATCGCAAAGAAGCACAACGGATTCAGCGTCTTCGCCGGAGTAGGCGAGCGCACCCGCGAGGGCAACGACCTCCTGCGGGAGATGATAGAATCCGGCGTCATCAAATACGGCGAGGAGTTCGAGAAGGGGATGGAAGAAGGCAGATGGGATCTGTCGAAAGTGGACCGCGAGCAGATGGCCCAGAGCCAGGTGGCGATGGTCTTCGGCCAGATGAACGAGCCCCCGGGAGCGCGTTCCAGCGTTGCCCTGAGCGGCCTCACCCTGGCAGAATCCTTCCGCGATTCCACCGACCCCGCCGATCCCAAGGACATCCTCTTCTTCATCGACAACATCTTCCGTTTCACCCAGGCGGGTTCCGAGGTAAGCGCCCTGCTCGGCCGTATGCCTTCCGCAGTGGGCTACCAGCCTACCCTCGCAACGGAGATGGGCCAGATGCAGGAACGCATCACCTCCACCAAGAACGGATCCATCACCTCCGTGCAGGCCGTCTATGTGCCGGCGGATGACCTCACCGACCCGGCACCGGCCACGACCTTCAGCCATCTGGACGCCACCACCGTGCTGAGCCGCAAGATCGCCACCCTTGGCATCTACCCGGCCGTGGATCCCCTGGAATCCACCTCCCGCATACTCGACCCCAATATCGTCGGGCAGGACCACTACGACACCGCCCAGCGCGTGAAACAGATACTCCAGCGCTACAAGGAGCTGCAGGACATCATCGCCATCCTTGGCATGGACGAGCTTTCCGACGAGGATAAGCTCACGGTGAACCGCGCCCGCCGCGTGCAGCGCTTCCTCAGCCAGCCCCTCCACGTGGCCGCCGCCTTCAACGGCTGCCCCGGCGTGATGGTGGATATAGAAGATACCATCAAGGGATTCAAGATGATACTCGACGGCGAGGTGGACCATCTCCCCGAGCAGGCCTTCCTGCAGGTAGGAACCATAGAAGATGCTATCGCCAAGGGCGAAAAGATATTGGCACAGGCTAAATGAAACTCCAGATAATCACTCCTACGGGCATCGAAGAGCACACGGTGGAAGCAGTTTTCCTGCCGGGTGCCGCGGGTGCTTTCGAGGTGCTCAAGGGCCACGCCCCCATCATCTCCGCCCTGGTTGCGGGAGATGTCCGCTGGCGCGAAGCCTCCCACGAGCACTCCCGGCCCGTCGGCGGTGGTATGGTGATGGTAGAAGATGACATCATAAAGATATGCGCGGAATGAGGAAGATAATGATATTGCTGATGGTGTTGCTTTCTCCGGCTCTTCTCAGGGCCGAAGAAACCGACATAGGCAAAGTCATCTTCGACCACGTGCTGGACAGCTACGAATGGCACATCACCGACTGGAAAGGTAAGCCGGTGGCAATTCATCTGCCCGTAATCCTGATCGACGGAGGAATCAAGACCTTCAACTCGGAACACATACTTGAAACTGGAGAATACGCCGGCTACCACATCGCCCCCGAGGGCGCTCCCCACGAGGGGAAGATAGTCCGTGCGGATGGCAGCAAGCCCTTCGACATATCCATCACCAAGAACGTGTTGCAGCTCTTCATAAATGCCCTTCTCTTGCTTGTGATAGTGCTGCTTACCGCCCGCTGGTATCGAAGGCACGACGCCCTCAAGGAGCATCCCACCGGCATCGCCGCCCTGATGGAGCCGCTGATAATGATGGTGCACGAGATGGCCCGCGAGAACATAGGCGAGGAAGATTACCGCCGTTACTCGCCATTCCTGCTGACGGTGTTCCTCTTCATCCTCTTCAGCAACTTCATCGGCATCATCCCCTTCTTCCCGGGGGGCGCAAACCTCACCGGAAACATAGCCTGCACGCTGGTGCTGGCCCTCTTCACCTTCTTCACGGTGAACCTCACGGGCACGAAGCATTACTATAAGGAGATATTCTCGCCGGACGTGCCCGGGCTGCTGAAGCCGATTATGGCTGTGATAGAATTCTTCAGCGCCCTGGTGAAGCCGATTTCGCTCACCATCCGACTCTTCGCCAATATGCTCGCCGGCCACATCCAGATACTCTGCATGGTGTGCATTATCTTCATCCTCAGCAAATACGGCCCGTTGATGACCGGAGGCGCCACGGTGATATCTGTTTTTTTCGGAATCTTCCTGGATGTGCTGGAAGTGCTGATTTCCTTCATCCAGGCATATATATTTACCATGCTCTCGTCCATCTACATAGGGATGGCCAGGCAGAAAGCGGAATAACAACTTTAAAACTATAGAATTATGGTACTTGCAATTATTCTTCAGGCAGTTGCCGGTGCGGCCCTCGGAAAGGCCGGTGCGGCAGTTGCAGCAGCTCTTGCAGCATTCGCAGCGGGATACGGAATTGGTAAGGTCGGCAACGCTGCTATGGAGGCTATCGCCCGCCAGCCGGAATCCGCAGGAAACATCCGTTCCAGCATGATCGTCGTTGCGGGTATGATCGAAGGTGCGGCCCTCCTTTGCATCATTGTCTGTTTTCTTGCGATGGTTGTCTAGTCTATGAACCTGATTACTCCGGATAGCGGCCTCCTGTTTTGGATGGTCCTCATCTTCGGCATAGTATTCTTCATACTTGCCAAGTGGGGCTTCCCTGCCATAACAGGAATGGTGGACAAGCGCAACGCGCACATCGACGAGTCGCTGCGGCTCGCCGAAGAGGCCCGCGTGCGTATGTCGAAGCTGGCCCAGGAGCAGGAAGAGCTGATAGCGAAGACCCGTCAGGAGCAGGCCCGCATACTCAAGGATGCGGCCCAGGCCCGAAGCGAGATCCTCGCCCAGGCCAAGGAAGATGCAAAGGCCCAGACCGCTGATATGGTGGAGAAGGCCCGGGAACAAATCGAGAATGAGCGAGAGACGGCCTTGCGCGACATCCGCCGCCAGGTGGCCCTTCTTTCGGTAGATGTTGCCGAGAAGGTGTTGCGCGAAAAGCTGTCGAACGATCAGGCACAGCAGGCGCTGATAGACCGTTTCGTAAATGAATCAAGGAGCAATAGCTAGCAGGTATGCCAAGGCCTTCCTCCGCTTGGTGGAGGAAAGCGGCCGCGGGGAGCAGGTCTTCACCCAGGTGAGGGCCCTGCTTGCGGACGCATCTTCCGCCCCCAGGCCCCTGGAGCCCGACATCGAGAAGCTGGTATTGCTGCTCCGCCGCAACAGGCGGCTGGATTGCCTGAAATTCGTGCTGAACGATTTCGTCCGTATGTGGTGCGAGGCCAATCACATAGTGGTGGCCAAGCTGGTTTGCGCGGTGGCATCTCCCGACCTTCCTGCGCGTGCCGAGGAGCTGATCGCTTCCCGCACGGGATGCAGGGTCATACTCGACTGCTCCGTGGATGCCGAGCTGCTTGGCGGCTTCGTGCTCGAACTCGAAAATGAGACGCTGGATGCCAGCGTACGCCGTCAGCTCGACGACATACGCCGCCAGCTCGTACAAAAGAACAACAGAATAATATGACGCAGAATACTATCAAGCCCAGCGAGATTTCCGACATACTGCTCGGGCAGCTGAAAGACATCGATACCACCGTCCATTTCGAGGAGACCGGCAAGGTGCTCCAGGTGAGCGACGGCGTGGCCCGCATCTACGGCCTGGTGAATGCCGAGGCCGGAGAGCTGCTGGAGTTCGACTCCGGAGTCAAGGGCGTGGTGATGAACCTCGAAGAGGATAATGTCGGCGCCGTGCTGCTCGGCCCTACCGATCAGGTGAAGGAGGGTATGCCCGTCCGCAGGCTCGGCCGCATCGCTTCCATCGAGGTGGGCGAGGGGATGGTAGGCCGCGTGGTGAACCCGCTCGGCGAGCCCCTGGACGGCCTGGGAGATATCAAGGGCGAGCTCTTCGCAATGCCGCTGGAGCGCAAGGCGCCGGGAGTGGTTTTCCGCGAGCCCGTCACCGAGCCTCTGCAGACCGGCCTGAAGGCCATCGACTCGATGATTCCCATCGGCCGTGGCCAGCGCGAGCTGATCATCGGCGACCGCCAGACCGGTAAGACCGCCCTCGCAATCGATACCATCATCAATCAGCGCAGCTGCTTCGAGGCCGGCAAGCCCGTCTATTGCATCTACGTTGCCGTCGGCCAGAAGGGTTCCACCGTGGCTTCCATAGTGGAGACCTTGCGCTCGAAGGGTGCGATGGATTACACCATCGTGGTGGCCGCGACCGCATCCGATCCCGCGGCCGTGCAGTATTATGCGCCTTTCGCCGGGGCTGCCGTCGGGGAGTATTTCCGCGACACGGGCCGCCCTGCGCTCATAGTTTACGACGACCTCTCCAAGCAGGCAGTGGCCTACCGCGAGGTGTCGCTGATCCTCCGCCGCCCTTCCGGGCGAGAGGCTTATCCGGGAGATGTGTTCTATCTGCACAGCCGTCTTCTCGAGCGTGCTGCCAAGATTATCGGCCAGCAGGAGGTTGCGGAGCAGATGAACGACCTTCCCGAATCCCTCAAGGGCAAGGTCAAGGCCGGAGGTTCGCTCACGGCCCTGCCCATTATCGAGACCCAGGCGGGGGACGTTTCCGCCTACATCCCTACGAACGTGATTTCTATCACCGACGGCCAGATCTACCTCGAGAGTTCCCTCTTCAACCAGGGTTTCCGTCCGGCCATCAATGTCGGTATTTCGGTTTCGCGTGTGGGTGGTTCGGCACAGGTGAAGAGTATGAAGAAGGTGGCTGGTTCGCTGAAGATAGACCAGGCTCAGTACAACGAGCTGGAGGCGTTCAGCAAGTTCTCTTCGGATATGGACAAGGTTACGGCTATGTCGCTGGACAAGGGTCGCAAGAATAACCGTCTGCTGATCCAGCCTCAGTACGCCCCTATGCCCGTGGGTGAGCAGGTGGCGGTGCTTTACTGCGGCACGCACGCTCTTATGGCGGATATCCCCTTGGAGAAGGTGTCCGAGTTCGAGGGGCTTTTCCTCGACAGGATGCGTTCTTCGCATAAGGATGTGCTTGCTGCTCTTTCGGATGGTAAGATAGATGCGGATATCGAGGCGGTACTCACCAAGGTTGCTGCCGAGGTTTGTTCGCAGGTTAACGTTTAGTTTTGCGCGATGGCTTCGCTCAGGGAGATAAAGGATCATATTGCGTCGGTGCGGAGTACGCTGAAGATTACTTCGGCGATGAAGCTTGTGGCGTCGGCGAAGTTGCGGAAGGCGCAGCAGGCGGCCGAAGGCATTAGGCCGTACACCGCCGCCCTGTCCCAGATGCTTACCCAGGTGCTGGCGTATCCCTCCGCGACGGGCAAAGGGCCCGTCAGTCATGCCCGACCTGATCGGGCATCTGGCGCGGGGGTGCCCGGAGAGGGGCAATCCGTGGCGATAGTGGCGGTGGCGAGTAATTCGTCGTTGTGCGGAGCGTTCAATATCAATGTGATCCATAAGGTACAGGAGGTGGTCGAGGAGTGCCGGAGGGCGGGGGAGAGTGTGGAGGTGATTTCCGTCGGACGGAAGATGGCGGAGGCCATGCGTAAGGCAGGGTTTGCGCCGGAGGATAATGCCGACCTCGTTGGGCGCAACAGTTTCGAGAAGTCATCTGCGTTTGCGCAGACTCTTATAGACGGATTCAATTCTGGGCGCTACAGCCGCGTCCTCCTCATATACAATCACTTCGTCAGCACCGCTTCCCAGAAAGTCTGCGTCGAAACATACCTTCCTTTTGCCATGTCCGGAGGTGAGGAACTACCCACCTCCGGACAGGAGCCAGAGGAATACATCCTGGAACCCAGCCGGGAGGAGATTCTGGCGACGCTACTGCCGCAGGTAATGCGGCTGAGGGTCCATACGGTGCTGCTTGATTCGATAGCGGCGGAGCATGCGGCGCGTACGCTGGCAATGCAAGCCGCATCCGACAACGCCGAAGACCTCCTCGGCGAACTCACGCTCGAATACAACAAAGGCCGCCAGCAGAAGATTACCGCCGAAATCCTAGACCTTGTAGGAGGAGCCCAGCAATGACAGCAGTAATCCTCGCAAACGGCGAGTTTCCCCGCAAGGAATACCCCCTCTGGAAACTTCGCAATGCCGATGTCGTGGTCTGCTGCGACAGTGCCGTGTCTCTTCGCCGGCTGCGCAGACTTGGCATAGAGCCAGCGGCGGTAGTGGGGGATATGGATTCTACGCCTGCATCCGTGCGTGAGGCCCTGGGCCCCCGGGCCGTGCGGGTGGAAGAGCAGGATTACAACGACCTGGACAAGGCTTTCCGCTGGCTGCGGGCGAATTATCCGCAGGCAGATGATATCTGCATCCTGGGGGCTCTTGGCCGCAGCGAAGCGCATGCGCTGGGGAACCTCTCGTATCTTCTATTCTGGGAGAAAGAGATGGGCCTCTCTGCCGCCGGGGTCAAACTGGAGATGGTCTCCGATTATAATACTGCGTTCGTGGTTGCGGACAGCTGCGAACTGCACGTGGGCGAAGGTCGCAAGCTTTCCTTCTTCGTGCAGGATCCTTCCCTGTGCATACGGACTTCGGGCCTGCACTGGCCCCTGGACGATGTCCATTTCGATTACTGGTTCCGAGGCACCCTGAACCGCGCCACCGCCGACGTGGTTTCCCTCCGCTTCAATCATCCCTCCCCCGCCCTGGTGGTGCTGGATTAATTGTGGTTATCCATACTATTTTATGAATTATTGCTATATTTGCAATATAACACATAGTATCGTATGGATAAACAAGTTTATTATCCGCTGGAAATATTTGACAAGAGTCCGGAAAGGGCTATTTCCATTCTGAAGGAGAACGAACGGCAGAGGCGCCTGGAAAAGGGCGTAAGCAGGAAGCTGTTGTCGAAACTTACAGGTGTTCCGGCCCCATCTATCGAGCGTTTTGAAACGACGGGGAAGATCTCGTTAGAATCTTTTGTAAAGATTGTTTGTACTTTGAACTATTTTGATGAACTGGTAAACGTGATGCACGAACCAAAGTATAGAACCATCGATGAACTGAAAGATATACAAGATAACGAAAACAGGAAAAGGGGGAAGCGATGCAAATGAAAGATATAACTGAAGTCTCTGTTTTATATCATGGCGCAATCGTAGGCAGATTACGCATGATAAAGGGTAAATGCGTATTCGAGTACGACAAGTCGTGGCTTGCTGAAGGGTTTTCAATATAGTATCCATCAATAAGGATGACCATTCCAAGAACTTCAGTTTCATATACCGGGAACCATCCGGTTGGGAACTTGCTCCAGCGTATGACCTCACGTATTCTCCGGAAGGGACTCGCGGAGAACACTCAACATCAATTATGTTCAAAGGAAATCCATCGCTTGACGATGTGCTCAAAGCAGGCACCGGCATACGGATTTCCAAAAACAGATGCTTAGATATTGTCGGCGAGATTCAGACTATTTGCGCACAGCATTTGGAACATACTGTCAAGTTGCTGGATTAATTGACAAGAGCCCCAAGTAGCTATTTAAATATTTTAATAAATTTTTAAAAGTTTTTATTTGTTACTTTTGGGCGGCAAAAAATTAATATTTGTAAGCGGCTATCCCGCTCATACACATGTTTTTTTGACTTTTTCTTTAAAAAGCGACTCCAAATAGAAAGGGATGCACTATTTGGTCTATTTGGATTTATAATTAATTTTTCCGAACTTGCTAGCCACTTTTTGCGCAACCTATTGTTTGCAAATGGAAAGCGAACAGTTACAAACAGTATAGTTAGTTTAGTTTTATTGTTTAATTAATCAAATGGCTTATGAGAAAAATTAAGCTTGTTATCTCGGCTTTGATGCTTCTGTTAAGCGTTACCGCACTCGCTCAGAACATCACTGTCAACGGTGTCGTTTCTGACACCTCCGGGAATCCGGTTCCCGGTGCAGGAGTCTTCGTGCAAGGAACTAACAAGGGTGTTGCCACCGATTTCGACGGCAAATATACACTCTCTGTTCCGGCAGAAGCAACCCTTGTTGTTTCTTCAGTCGGCTATGCTACGCAGACAGTGGCTGTCAATGGACGTTCCGTTGTCAATGTAGTGCTCGCTGACGACGCCCAGCAGTTGGACGAGACCATCGTGGTCGCCTTTGGTACTACTACAAAGGAGGCTTTTACCGGGTCCGCCGCAGTCCTTAAGTCTTCTGACATCCAAAAACGCCAGACCGGCAATATCGCGAACGCCCTTGTCGGGCAGGTGGCTGGCCTTCAGATGAGAAAGAGCGATGGTGCTCCTGGAGGAGGTAATGGTAAAATAAATATCCGTGGTATAGCCTCCATGTATGCAAACACCGATCCTCTGATTATTGTTGACGGGGCACCTTATCCTGCTTCTCTCTCGAATATTCCTCAGTCAGATATCGAGTCTATAACCGTCCTTAAGGATGCAGCTTCTGCTGCACTTTACGGTGCTCGAGGCGCCGCCGGTGTTATAATCATAACCACCAGGAAAGGACGCAGTGCAGATGCAGTGGTAAATGTTGATGTCAAATGGGGTGTCAACACGAGATCGGTCCCCGATTATGACTTCATTACCGATCCTGGAGAATACTACGAAGCTTACTATGCCCAGTTATACAACCAGTATTTCTATGGCAGGGGTATGTCTGCTGCACAGGCTAATGCAGATGCCAACACCCGAATGCTGAGCGACCTCAAATATCAGGTCTTCACCGTCCCTACGGGAGAGCAGCTCGTCGGCATGGATGGCAAACTTAACCCGAATGCGACCCTTGGATACAAGCTCGATAGCGGCGGCGAAACCTACTGGTTCCAACCCGACAATTGGACTAACCTGGCCTACAAGAACGCACTTCGTAAGGAATACGTAGCAAGCGTCTCTGGCGGGACAGAAAAGGCATCATTCTATGCCAGCGCAAACTATCTCAACGAAGATGGTATCATCGAGTATTCCGGATACGAGCGTTTTGGCGCACGTCTAAAAGCTGACTACCAGGCTAAAAAGTGGTTGAAGCTGGGTGCGAACGTCGGCTTCATCAACTCGGTCCGCGACTCGAACCCTAATATGGATACGAATCTCGGTTCCACCAACCTAATGTATTATGCGTCGCATATCGCTCCGATTTATCCGGTTTACGTATATGTGCTTGATGCCAACAACAACCCGGTAATCCGTACCGACGCCAATGGCAACCCTCAGTACGACTACGGTAACGCAGGTAAAGACTACCCTATCAACCGTGCCTTCCTACAGACTGGTAACCCTCTTGGCAACAACCGATACAACACGGACCGTCATAATGTCAATCAGTTGAACGGCAACTTTACCGTAGACCTCACCATTACAGAGCATCTTTCGGCCAACTTCGTTTCGACCGTTATCTGGGGCTTGGATCGTTATCTTCACTATGATAACGCGTTATATGGACCGAAGGTCAGCGTGAACGGACAACTTCGTAAGGAAGCCAACACGTCGTTCAGGACGAACCACGTACAAAGTCTTAACTATGTCAACCAATTCGGAGACTTTAACATCAATGTGGTTGCTGGTCACGAATGGTATGACAATAAAAATGCCTATCTCCACGCTGAGGCTCAGGGTATATACACGCCTGAGATTCTTGAAGTGGATGCCGCTGCGAACGACCAGTACGGCTCCGGTTCCCGTTCCACAGAATATAATGTCGAGGGTTTCTTCGCTAGCGCACAGGCCAATTACGCCCAGAAGTACTATGCTTCTGCTTCTTTCCGTCGTGATGGAACATCCAACTTCTACCAAACTAATCGTTGGGGTAATTTCTGGTCTGTTGGCGGTGCCTGGATTGCCAGCAAAGAATCTTTCCTCGAAAATGTTTCCGCTATTGACATACTGAAGATAAAAGCATCCATCGGTCAGCAGGGTAATGATGCCATTGGTAGTTTCCGTTATACGGACACCTATGTTCTTGCTCCGAGCGGCACCTATACGATGGCCCCGACATTCTCTGGTATGGGCAACAAGGACATAACTTGGGAGACCACCACCAATAGCAACGTTGGCGTAGAGTTCAGCCTCTTCCGTGGACGTGTTTCCGGTAGTGTCGATGTGTATTCGAAGCTCTCCGACGGCCAGCTCTTCTGGCTCTCGGTTGCCGAATCTGTCGGCTCCCGTGGTTATTATGGCAACCTCGGTAAGATCCGCAACAACGGTATTGAATTCGTGTTGAACACCGATATCATCAGGGCCAAAGATTTCGTATGGTCCGCCAACTTGAATCTCGCCAGCAACAAGGACAAGATTATCAGCCTCCCGGATTCCAAGAAGATTCCTGGGACCAACGGATTTACCGAATCCAGCAAGTGGCTTGAAGAGGGCGGCTCCATGTATGCTGCTTTCCGCCACGTCTATGCAGGCGTCGATGAAAACGGCCAGGCCCTTTATTGGATAGATGATGAGCTTAATGGAGCCGTCAACCGTCCCGGTAAGAATTACAGCAGGACCACGACCAACCCTAATTCGGCTTCTTACTATAATCTCGGCAGTATGCTTCCTAAGGCATTCGGAGGTTTTGCAACTAGCGTTAACTTCAAGGGATTTGACGCTTCCGTTACCTTCGATTTCCAAATTGGTGGAAAGGTATATGACAGGCGTTATGCCGGTTATATTTCCCCTTGCGCAGACTCCGGTTCTGCGGGTAGCACGTTCCATAAGGATTGGTACAAATCCTGGAGCCCCAACAACACATCCAGCAACATGCCTCGCTGGCAGTATGGCGACCAGTTCGCGGCTGCTGCTTCCGATCGTTTCCTGACCAATGCAAGCTATCTTAACTTCCAGTCTTTCTCTGTAGGTTATTCTCTCCCTGAAAAGGTCGTCAATTATCTTGGTGCGTCTAAGATACGAATCTATGTCATGGGCGAAAACCTCAAATTCTGGAGTGCTCGCAAGGGCCTTGACCCTAGATATGACTACGCGGAAAACACTACTGTTACCGTCTATTCTCCTGTCCGCACCATCTCGGGCGGTTTCCAGTTAACTTTCTAATCAAAACATAGGAGAACTGATTATGAAAACATTTTTTAAGACTATCTTGATATCTGCCGCTTTGCTTCTTTCAGTGAATTCTTGCCTGAAGGATGTTACACCGCAAAGCAGTACTATTACCGAAGAACAAGCACTGAATGCACCTGGCGCTTTCCAGAATTTCGTCGATGGCATTACCGGAGCTTTGACTGGGCAGTTTACTTATTCCGCCCCAGATACCGACCCGTATGACTTCGGATATCCTTCTTTCTTCATCCAGTGGGATGTTATGGGCCAGGATCTGGTACCGGAAACCTCCAGCAGCGAATGGTTCGGAACTTGGTACGAATGCGGTACTGCGCTTGGGCCCAACTATGCTTATTGCCAGGTCCCTTGGACGTATTACTTTAAGTGGATCAAGAACTGCAACGTTGTTCTTAGCGTAGCCGGAGACAAGCCTTCTGACGACAAGAAAGCCGGAGCTGGTATTGCTCACGCAATGCGTGCTATGTTCTATATGGATCTGGCCCGCATGTATGCCAACACCAATTATGCAACGGATAAAACCGCTCCCACTGTCCCTATCGTCAGCGAAAAAACCACTCCTACAGAGGCCTGTAATAACCCTAGGGCCACGAATGAAGAGATTTGGAACTTTATTATCGACGATTTGAATAAGGCTGAAGATCTCCTCTCCGGATATATTCGTCCTGATAAGTTCACGCCGGATACTACCGTAGTCTACGGCCTCAAGGCCCGTGCTTACCTCGAGATGGAGGATTGGGCAAATGCGGCCAGTTATGCAAAGAAAGCCCAGAATGGATATACTCTTCTTACCAAGGAGCAGTACCTGTCCAAGACCGATGGATTTAACACACCTAACGATGCGTGGATGTTCGCCACAGCCAATAAAGCTAGCGATCCTAACATCGCCCTCAATGATGCCGATTCCTGCTGGGGATCTCAGATGATTATTGAGGTAAGTGGTTCCGGTTGCGGTTATTCTTCCAACTATGTCGGCCCTAAGCGTATAGACAAACACCTCTACAGCACTATTCCCGACACCGATTTCCTCAAGATGTGCTTCCTCAGTCCCGACCTTGATGCTATGTCCAATGCCGACGCCCTTGTCGCCCTCGCCGACTACACCAACGACCCGGCTGGCGTGCTGAAAACCGCTAGGCCTGTTAGTCAGCGCGGACCATTCGAATGTATAGAAATCAAGTTCCGCCCCAAAGATGGAGAGCACAACGACCAATATGCCGCTTTCACCGTTGCAATTCCTCTTATGCGTGTAGAGGAAATGTACCTTATCGAGGCTGAAGCTACTGGTATGCAGGCTGGAAAGCAGGCTGAAGGAATCGCTCTTCTTACTGCCTTTGCCAAGACCCGCGATGCCAGTTATACTTACGGCAACCATAATGAAGCCTACTACAACTCTTCAACTTCCGCATTCCAAAATGAGTGCTGGTGGCAGCGTCGTGTAGAGCTTTGGGGCGAAGGTTTCGCCACCAAGGACATCAAGCGTCTCAACAAGGGTATCATACGTAGCTACGCCGGAACCATTCACAATGAGGATTGCAAGTGGAATATTCCCAACGTTCCCCAGTGGATGACGCTTTGTTTCGTGGGTACGGAGGCTAACTACAATACCGCCTTGGTTCAGAACCCTATCCCTGAACGCCCCGATTCTGATTCCGATGAGTTTGTCTGGTAATATTTAAGAATACTGAACAATGAAAAGAATATTATACATAACTGGTATCGCTTTGCTGGGGTTGCTCATGACCTCTTGCCAAGCAGAAGAGGGCGCAGTCCCCGGGAAAGATGCGAATCCGCATGTTACCATCTACCAATATACACCTTCAGCCGAATATAATTCCGACGAGGATGTTCAAATCCGTTTCGTAAAGAACAATCAGGTAACATCTGCAAAATACTTTGTCGAGAAAAAAACCGATAAGGATGCTGCTATTAAAGCCAACGGAGAGGATGCTTATATCCAGAAAGTCATTTCCGAAGGTTCTGACATTAATTTCACTGATGGCGTTGCCGATGTGACCATTACGGGCCTTGCTAATGTTTACGACATTAGCGTCGTGGCCGTAAATGGCGACAAAAAGGGCTTTTCTGCTGCCACATTTGAGGGCCTTGCTTGGAAAGCGGGTGTTGCTGGAACATACAACTTCTCGGCATTCCTGCCCTCGAAAGGATACACAGCTGCCAGTGTTGCTACGGAATTCCAGCAGTGCGAGTTCGATGAGGACTTGTATCGCTTCAAGGATCTGTATGGTGCGGGAAAGAGTTTGAAGGTCCGTATGACCGACGATGACCCTGTCCAGGATGCCGGAGGTAACACTTACCAATATTTCCGTGTAGAGAATCAGGCGTTGCCTTTTACCTATTTAGACCATGGGACGCTTTATATCAGAGATATCGGTTACGCTGTAAGCGAGGACTATTTCTATGCCCTTGGGCAAGGATATGACTGCGGCGTTTGGGAAGACGGACATTGTGTTCTCAATGTCGGCTACTATGTAGCCGCCGGCCGTGCCAGTTGGGGATGGGACGAGACTTTCATTCCGAATCCTTAATAGAATAAATCGCTAAATTAATTAAACCTGGGTTCTTTCTAGAATCCAGGTTTTTTTGTCCCCATACCCCTTCAGCGATAAATTTGGGCCTTCAAGCTGCGGAAGCCCAAATTTATCGCTCCTTTTTTGCCGAACCAAAACTATAATCGCTACATTTACAAACAGTTGGTAACGATAGGTATAGTGTTATGGTTAGTTCGGTTCTCAATGATCGCCGGATAGTTCCGGGCGACATCTTGCACGCTCTCATCAATCTTCAGCAGCTCGTTTTCGAGGTGACCGACGCGTGCAATCTCCGATGCAAGTACTGTGCATACGGGGACATGTACTTCGGCTACGACAAGCGCGAAGATAGTTTCCTCCCCATAGAGAAAGGCAAGGCAATCATCGATTATCTCTCGGATATCTGGGACGCCCACATCACCTCGGCCCAGACCCCGATGACCTATGTCAGCTTCTACGGCGGAGAGCCTCTGATGAATATGCCGTTCATCGTCGCGATAGTAGATTATGTCAAAAAGAAGAAGCTCCGCAGGAAGATCCAGTTCGCGATGACCACGAACGGGATGCTGCTCGACAAATACGAGGATTTCCTGGCGGAGAACAACTTCAACGTCCTTATCAGTCTGGATGGCGACGAGTACGGCCACAGCTACCGCGTGACCAAGGCCGGCACCAACTCCCATCCGCGCGTATATAGGAACATAAAGCATCTCCAGGAAAAACACCCCGAATTCTTCAAGGAGCACGTCAACTTCAACACCGTGCTCCACAACCGCAACGATGTCGAATCCGTATTCAACTACGTAATGACCGAATTCGGCAAGGAGCCCCAGATCACCGAGCTGAACAATTCCAATATCCGCGAGGATAAGAAGGCCGAGTTCGACGCGATGTACAAGAACAAGGCGGAAAGCATCGACAAGGCCACCGACAGGGAGGGCCTGGTGAACAGGATGTTCATGGGCGATGCCAACACCGCCGACCTGCTGCTCTTCCTGCACCAGCACAGCGGCAACTTCTTCAAGGATTACTCCGACCTGCTGATCAATCCCCAGAAGATGCATTACTGCCCCACGGGCACCTGCATCCCCTTCGGGAAGAAGATGTTCGTCACCGTGAATGGGAAGATAATCCAGTGCGAACGAATCAGCCAGGAATACGGCATAGGCCAGATCGACGACAGCAACAAGGTCCATCTCGACCTGGAAGAGATTGCCGCGAAGGTGAACGCCCTTATGGACAAGGTGCAGTCCCAGTGCTCCGCCTGCTTCAAGAAGAAGAGCTGCATCCAGTGCCTCTATTACATCGACGGCATCAACACCCCCAAGGCCGTCTGCCAGGCACATATGAACAAGAAAATGTTCGAGGAATACGCGGGGGGATGCATGGCATATCTCTACGAGCATCCCGACCTGTATCCGAGATTGATGAAAGACGTCGCAGTTAGCTAGGAATCATATGGAAAAGAAATTCGTATTACCGTCAGACTGCTTCGTCTGGCGCAAAGGAGAAGACATACTCGTATATAACGCTGCTACCAAGGCCCACGTGGAAGCGAAGGTGACGGATGCGCGCATAGGGGAGTTCTGCGACCATATGGACGACCTGAGCAAGCTCAACACCGACATACTCGACGAGGCCGACCAGGCCAATGTTCCCTTTACCGCCTTCATCGATTCCCTGGTGGCAGCCGGCTGCGGCAGGGTGTGCCCCGGGGATGCCTGGGTGTTCTCCCTTCCCGCAAGGCCCTTCGTCAACCACAATGTGGAAAGGATGCAGCAGGAAGGGGCCAGCGCCGCCGAAACCCTGAGGCTCCTGGAGACCGAGACCATCTACCTCGGAGGGAAACACCGGGAGAACGAATGGTACAGGCAGCAGGCCTATCCCTTCCCCTCCAAGGTCTGCCCGAGTGCGGATGAAGTGCTGGATTTCATCTCCCGCAGCGACAGCGGGAACGCCCTGGGCGTCATATTCGTCGTAGCGGACGGCAACGACAAGAGGCTGCCGGTGCTGTCCGAGGCGCGCAAGGGCCGGCCGGCCAGGTTCGTCTTCAGCCCGGAAAGCTGGTGGGGGAACGTGCAGTACCTGCATAAGATTGCGGAGGATGGGCACGAGCTAGCGCTCAGTATGTCCCCCGGCGACATCGCCCGTTTCCGCGACGGAGGAGCATCCCTCGCGGGGGAGGTCCGTCCCGAACTCGTCACCTTTATGATAGACGGCCCCACCACCCTCGAATCCGCCGAAACCATACTGCCCGCCATAGGGGCCAAGAGGCAGAATTTCGTGCCGGTCTGGAACGACAACAAGGAATTCTTCGAGGAGCAGGTCCTGCTCAGCAAAGAGGAAATCCTCTCCTCCTGCGAATCCAAGAGGAACATCTTCATCCACCAGCTGATCAATGTGAACTATTGGGGGACGCTGACCCTCTTCCCGGACGGCAGCGTGTATTCCGATGTCAACCGGGCTCCGCTGGGGAAGATTTGGGAGGATGTCCACGCGCTGATCCAGAAGGAACTGTTCAGCCAGAATGCCTGGCGGCGCGTGCGCGAGGAGGGCAGATGCGCCGGCTGCGTCTTCCAGTGGCTATGCCCTCCTCCGGGGGCTGCCGAGGCCCTGTCGGGCCTAAGTGCCTGCAACGGCAGATAATCCTATCCGCGATACACTCCTGAAGGGGGGCGGGGAGCTATAAACAAGCGCCCCCATAGTATTAATCTTTAATCAAGTATTGTTATGAAAAATCTCAAGCTTATGGTTGCAGAAGGTAGCCTTCTCAACGAGAAAGAGATGAACGCCGTCCGTGGCGGCGAGGCCGGTTCCTGTGGTTGCGGTTGCAACTATGAGAACCAGGGCGGTTCTTCTACTGCTAACAACAACGCAGCGAACAAGAAGGACGGTCTCCACTCTCCCGGCATGATCCACTGGATCTGGAAGATGAACGAGGACGGCAGCTGGTCTCCTTGCGACGTCTGGGTAAAGGTTGTCTAGGACAGCCCCATCCCCAAAACTAGTGTCTAACGTTTAAACAGTATTGTTATGAAAAAACTGAATCTCAATGCGGTAGAAGGCAATATCCTTAACGAAAGGCAGATGAGTTCCATCCGTGGCGGCCAGCCTCGCGCTTGCGGCTGTGCTTGCTATTACCGCAACGTGGGAGGCTCGGCAATCGAAGCCAATCGCGACGCTAACTATTCCGGAGGAGACCATGGCCTGTTCTCTCCAAAAATGTTAGTCAAGGGCGCCCAGTACAAGGCCGACTGTCCTGACGGTACCACCCAGATCTGGTAACCGACTCTCTACAGGGGAATCGGCTGCGAGGCCGATTCCCTATTATAAGTTTTTGTATATTTGTCATTGAACATTTAGAAACGATATGTCATTCCCTCACAGATCCCAGATGGACGCCATGGATTGCGGTCCCACCTGCCTGCGCATAATCGCAGAGCACTACGGCCGCATCATCCCCGCGGACTCCCTGCGCGAAGCCTGCCACATAACCAAGAACGGCGTTTCCCTTCTCGGCATTTCGGATGCCGCAGAAAGCATTGGGATGCATTCGGTGAGCGTCAAGCTCACCTGGGAGCAGTTGAGGGACGAGGCCACCTTCCCCTGCGTGGTCCATTGGAACCAGAACCATTTCGTGGTCGTTTACAAGATAGCGAAACACAAAGGGACCTGGTACGTGTACATATCCGACCCCGGCGCAGGCCTGCTGAAATACACCGAAGAGAAGTTCCTCAAATCCTGGCTCGAAATCAAGGACGAAGAAGGCTCCACCGTAAGAGGCGTCGCCCTGCTGCTGGAACCCACCCCCGACTTCTACTCCCAGGAAGTGGACGACAAGAAAGAGACCCGCTTCACGCTCAGGCACCTCACCAGATATCTGCGCCCCCACCGCCACAGCATAGTCCAGATATTCCTGGCTATGATAGTGGCCAGCCTCCTGAGCCTCCTGCTGCCCTTCATCACCCAGTCGGTGGTGGATAAGGGCGTATCCCTCGGCCGGCTCAGTTTCGTGGTAACTATGCTCATAGCCCAGCTGCTAATAGTCACCGGCCAGCTGGCCAACGACCTCATCCGCAACTGGCTGATGCTGCATATGACCGCCCGCGTGAGCATCTCCCTGATATCGGACTTCCTCTCCAAGCTGATGCGCCTGCCCATATCCTTCTTCGACACCAAGATGACCGGCGACATAATGCAGCGCATCCAGGACCACGGCCGCATCCAGGACTTCCTTACCAACTCCCTGCTTAGCATAGTCATGGCCGTCGTGCTGCTCATCATCTACGGAGTGGTGCTCGGCGGATACAATCTTACCATATTGCTGGTATTCCTGATAGGCTCCGTACTCTACATCGGATGGATACTGCTCTTCCTCAGCTGGAGGCGCAAGCTCGACTACATGCGCTTCCAGGAGGCCGCCAACAACCAGAGCAACATCGTGCAGATGATTGGCGGAATGCAGGACATCAAGCTCAACAGCTGCGAAAAGCAGAAACGCTGGGAATGGGAGAGGATACAGGCGAGGCTCTTCAAGATCAGCATCAAGGGCCTCACCCTCAGCCAGACCCAGCAGGTCGGCGGCACCTTCATCGACCAGACCAAGAACATCATCATCTCCTACCTGGCCGCCAAGGCCGTCATCGACGGCAATATGACCCTGGGTATGATGACCGCCCTGACATATATCATCGGCCAGCTGAACGCGCCGGTGAGCCAGTTCATCTCCTTCGTACGCGAATCCCAGGACGCCAACATCTCCATGGAACGCCTCGGGGAGATACACAACCGCAAGGACGAGGAACCCCGCGGGGAAGAGAGGATAAAGGAGATATCCCCCGATTCCGACATAGAGTTCCGGAACGTAGTCTTCCAGTACGAAGGCCCCCGCTCGCCCAAGGTGCTGGACGGCATCTCCCTGAAGATTCCCCACGGCAAGGTCACGGCCATAGTGGGAGCCTCCGGCAGCGGAAAGACCACAATGCTCAAGCTGATGCTGGGCTTCTACCCCCCGGCCGAAGGGTCCATCTCCCTCGGGGGAATAGAACTCAAGCACTACAGCGAGAGTGCCTGGAGGAAGGAATGCGGATGCGTGATGCAGGAGGGATTCATCTTCAGCAACACCATCGCCGAGAACATCTCCCTCTGCGACGAAACCCCCGACCTGGCTCGGGTGCGGAGGGCTGCCGGGATTGCCAACATACAGGAGTGGATAGAGCAGCAGCCGCTCAGCTACAACACCAAGATAGGCGCCGAGGGGCACGGCCTCAGCATGGGGCAGAAGCAGCGCATACTGATAGCCCGTGCGGCTTACAAGAACTCCCCGTACCTCTTCTTCGACGAGGCCACCAACTCCCTGGACGCCAATAACGAGAAGGTCATCATGGAGAACCTCGACCGCCTGTTCGAAGACAAGACCGTCATCATCGTCGCCCACCGACTCAGCACCGTCAAGAACGCCGACAACATAGTGGTGCTCGACAAGGGCCGCATAGTCGAGGAGGGCACCCACGCCGAGCTGGTGGCAAAGAAAGGATATTACTATGAACTGGTGCACAACCAGCTCGAATTAGGGAACTGATGCATATGGAAGAGAGCAGGAACAGATTTCATAGCGACGAGGTCCAGGAGATAATGGGTCGCAAGCCCTCCTGGATACTCCGGTGGGGGATTACCACTCTGCTGGCTCTCCTCGTGGGGATTGCCGTGGCGTGCTATTTCATCAAGTACCCCGAGACGGCCATCGCGGCCATCACCCTCACTTCCGACAATCCTCCCGCCGACCTGGCGGCCAGGGCCAACGGCATACTCGACTCGGTGTATGTGGCGGATGGCGACACCCTGCACCGGGGCCAGCTCATAGCCCTTATAGCCAGCACGGCGGATTACGGGCATATACTTGCGGCGGAAGAGGCCCTGAAGGGCTTCGGCAGCACCCCCGACGAACTGCCGCCCATACGCAAGGAGTGGAGCTCCTTCAAACTGGGCAACCTCCAGTCGGACTGGACCGCCTTCCTCTCCCTCTGCAACGAATACACCGACTATAAGGCCCTCGACCGCATAGGCCGCCAGAAGAAACTCATCTCCGACCAGCTGCTGCGCTCCAAGGAATACTACCGCCTGCTGGAGCAGCAGCGCCGCACCCTCGACGAGAATATGCGCTACGAGAAAGCCTCCCTCGAAAGGGACTCGCTGCTCTTTGCGCGCAAGGCCATCTCCAAGGCAGATTATGAATCCGGGCTCAAGAGCTATATCTCCCGCAAGAACGAGATCGCCGGCTTCGAGGCCAATCTGGCCAACGCCCGCCTGAACCAGCTGCAGCTCGAGCAGCAGATACTGGAACTCGACGTGCAGCGCGCCGCCGAGATTGCGGAATACCAGCGGAAGTTCAGCGAACGCAAGCTCAGCCTCGCCGGGGACATAGCCCTCTGGAAAGAGCAGTTCGCCATAATCTCCCCCTCCAATGGGATAGTATCCCTGCAGAACGTGTGGAGCAAGGGGCAGAAGGTCACCGCCGGCGAGCTCATCGCCAGCGTCATCCCCGCCGACGGGTACACCATAATGGGCAGGCTCAAGGTGCCCTCCGCCGGCTTCGGCAAGGTTGCCGTCGGCCAGGAGGTAAACATTAAGCTCAACGGCTTCCCCTACCTGGAATACGGCATAGTGAAGGGGGAGGTAGCATCCATCTCCTCTGTCCCCGAAAGCACCGAGAACGGTATGGTGTACACCGTGAACGTCGCCCTGCCCAAGGGCCTGGAAAGCACCTATCGCAAGCGTCTGCCCTTCGTGCAGGATATGGACGGCAGCGCCGAGATAGTCACCGAAAACCGCCGTCTCATCGAGCAGTTCATCCTCCCCATCAGATCCCTGTTCGTAAACCGATGAGAAAGCTCTGCACAGTCCTGCTGGCCCTGGCCCTGCCCTTGGCCCTGTCGTCCGCCCAGGAAAAGCGGGCGTGGACTCTCGACGAGTGCATGCGGCACGCCCTCGAGAACAACATCTCCCTCAAGCAGAAGGAGCTATCGCACGAGGGTCGGGAGATTGACCTGGCGGATAGCCGCTGGGCCTTCGCACCCAGCCTCTCCGCGAATTCCAGCGCCAGCCTTTCCACCGGCCGCGTGCTGGACCAGACGACCTACGAGTTCATAGGCAACAGCACTATGGGCAGCAGCAGTTCGTCGTTCTCCGGATCGATGGAACTCTTCGGAGGGTTCCGGAAGATATATGCGCTGAAGCAGGCCAAACTCAATCTGCAGGCCGAATCCGCAGGCCTGGAATCCGCGAAGGACGAGCTCCGCAAGAGCGTGCTGGCGGCCTTCCTGGGCCTGCTCTGCGCCGAGATGAATATGGATTCCGCCGTCAAGGCCAGGGAGCTGGTGGAGTCGCAGATAGGCCGCATAGAAGTTCTGCTGGATGCCGGCAAGATCACATCTACCGACCTTCTGCAGGCCAAAGCCCGCCTGTACGCCGCCGAGAACGACTGCGCCACGGCGGAGGGGGCGGTGGAATCTGCCCGGATGGAACTCTGCCAGCTGCTGGAGATCCCGGATTACGCCGGTTTTGCCATTGACGGTTCCGGCATTGCGGAATCTCCCCGTGGGATAATCTCCATCAGCGAAGAGGATGTGCTCGCGCGCCCGGAATTCCGGCAGGCCAGCCTGCAGGTCGATGCCGCCAAGCAGTCGCTCAACATCGCCCGTTCGGCCTTCTACCCTTCACTGTCGCTCTCGGCGGGCTACGGGACCAGCTTCTCCACCGCCCGCGAGAAGGCCATCCAGAACCCCGACGGCACCTTCCGCTACGAGGCCTATCCCTTCGCGGACCAGTATCTGGACAACCGCAATTCCTATGTCTCCTTGAGTTTGAACATTCCTATCTTCTATTCTTTTTCATATAGGAACAATGTGCGCCGGCAGAAGCTTTCGCTGATGGACGCGGAGTTCAACGCCTTGAATGTGAAGAAGGCCCTTGTGAAGCAGAGCCTGCAGGCCGAAATCGACTGCCGCACGGCCTATAAGAAATACCAGTCCGCCCAGGAGCAGCTGAGATATGCCGAAGAGGCCGAGCGCCAGATCCGCGAGCGCTACGACGCCGGCGCCGCCGACTTCGACAGCTGGAACGTCTCCGCCACCGAACTCGCCCGCAGCCGCTACGCCCTCTCCGAAGCCAAATACAGCTACCTCTTCAAGCTCAAGACCCTGGAGATGTTCTTGCGGCGCTAGGTCACGGCCCGCCGCCCCGTCATTGCCGGCCTCGACCGGCAATCCGCCCCGCCGCACCGGCATTAAACGTTTATTTTTACACCAACCCCCATTATACGCCCCTCCAGAGGGGTTGGCTGTAAAAAACAGGCCTCCCAGAAGGCACTTTTTTACAGCCACACGCCCTGGAAGCCACTCTGTGGCACATCCCTGAAGTAAACTTAGTCCATCTAGGACGCATCCACCAAACAGAGGGCTTTCCGTGGATACGGAAGGAGAACGCAGGGGCTCAGAGATAGGAAGTAGAGTCACCTTCTTTCGGCGGATCGTTAAAAAGCAGATACTCCCAAGTCTTGATAGTTTCCACCTCAGGATGCTGTCTCAAGAACTCCTCCAAGTGCGACCGGATGGCATTTATGTATTCCTGATCGATAGCGTCTTCGAGTGCTATTACACCCAACGGCTTACGAGAGGTGCTAGAATTCGGTTCCTCATAATAAAATAGCCAACCATTCACCTTTGACAAATCATAACAAAATTTACCTGATCGGCTCATGGAGAAAGGAATCATTACAGGAGAGAAAAAAGGCATCAAAAATTCTTCTTCAATTTGCTCATCTCCATGTGAAGGCTTTTCCTCCTTGGAGAAATTCCCCTTTATCACCAAGCGGTATACAAATCTACTGCGAATGGTGTCATCAAGACTTGGCGCATGGTGGGAAAGAGAATGAATAATCTTACCTTTGTTGTCAAAGCATCGGATTTGAATCCAAGATCGAAATGCAGAATAATCGCATGATTGCATATCCGATACTCCACCTATACATTTAATAGTCCAAGCATATTTCCCAATATACAAATAACATGTGTCACCACGAACGGAAAGCTTTGTTCTCCAATCCTTCAGCAAACATGTAACCTGTTCATCACTGAAATAAGAATTATCAATGGTATCGGTTCGGCCATAATAATTCATCTCCTCTTTATGCAGACATAAAAGTTCCTGTTTATTATTGGGATAACGATCATATAAAGCCCGGTATCGGAAGAGCAGCCTCTCAATAGGCGATTCCCCATAGTACGATTGCGATGGATTCCCTTCTTTAGACTTAAAGAGAATCTGCCCGAATGATGGAGTACATATAAGGGTTATGAGAAATAAAATAAAAACTCGTCTCATCACTTTTTTGACTGCCTAAAAATGTTGTTCTTTGAATGTATAAATTTTGCGGCATTCTCACCATTGAATCTTAGTTGAAGAAGTCGAAAATCTTGGGTGTTCCCAGGGTAGTTCTGCTCCACCGCGCCCGCGGCAGCGTACTGCACGCGGGAAGGAAGGCCGATGCGGTTGTATTCGACGGAGAGGGTATAGATAATAATCATAAAAGGGGGTAATCTATT
>JAEEGJ010008134.1_pt1 | contig 29168 bp, 28 predicted proteins | sample 8958761 | NCBI WGS metagenome assembly JAEEGJ01 (sample SAMN16246546, study PRJNA631951) | gut metagenome | biome: gut microbiome; feature: rumen; material: RS-attached | host: Bos | place: Iran: Karaj | collected 2018-10
ACGCTCGTATGGAGAGCTTCTTTGCCACACTGAAAAAAGAAAAGCTGTATCAGATACCTACATACCGAATGAAGCGAGAAGAGGTCAAGACCATCATCTTCAGATACATCTTCGGCTACTACAATACGCAAAGGATCAACAGCTTCAATGAAGGTGGTCTCCCACCTGTGGCACTAAGAAATTCAAAGCAGCTCTCTCACCACGCTGCCTGAATCCTGCCTATCCAAGATTTTGGGTATTCTCTGACTGCACATTTCTTGACAATTCCATATTAAATCAAAAAATCAGATGAATCACTTTAGTTATTATAAAAGCTTTTATATATAACTCACTACAATTTAACCAAGGAGGAAATATGATAAAAATCAAAAAAGGTATTTTAATGTCATTGGCATTAATAGCTTGTTGTGCTCCATTTTCTGCTAATGCAAGCGTTGAAAGCGATAATAAAGCATTTGAAGGATTCAATAAAAAGGATAAGGAGTATTTTGTTTGTGCACAGTTCAATCCGTCACAAAAGATTCAACAAGGAGAAGGATATGATCTGACAGCTAACAAATATGTTAAGCAAGTCTATGTACGTGCTCGCTCAGATGGTTCTACTGTGCCTCTTGTTGGAATTAGAATATGTGGTTCCTATGATTCAGGACGAGTGTACTCAGCCTTAGCACGTAATAAAGTAAATAAGATATATCAAACTCCGAGAGAAACTGTAAAAGACTGCAAAACATGTTGTCAAAGAACAAATTATGGTTGGTTATATTTTTAATCAATAAAACAAAGAAAAATAATAAGCAATGATTTTTCAAATAATCTTTATAAGGAGTTATACTACATGAATTTAAAAAAGGCACTTTGTCAAATTGCTTGCATAGCTTCTATAGTAACAATATTTACAGCTAATCCTATTAATAAAGTATTCGCAGCTCAAACTACAAATAGAGCATACTCCACCAAGTATTTTGATAATTGGTGGTGGCATTATGATGGTGTTGCACAGTTCAATCCATCGTACAAAATACCAAAGGATCCGGGATATTCGCTTGATACTGGAAAATATGTCAAGCAGTCTTACGTTAATTACACGAGAAAAAAGACTAAGATAAATGGTTTGCATATTACCCGAGAGGATGTTTCGGTAATAGGCGGTAGAAGTTATTCGCCGGTAGCTTCAAGCAAAAAAACAAATGCTACATATAAAGCTACTGCAACAGCAAAAGACTCACTGAATATAATAGGAAACCAGACTAAATTTTGGTATGGCTGGATTTATTTTTAATCGATTATATTAATCGGGACAATTAATATAATTACATCACATTTAATTTAAAATAGGTTGGTGATAATATCTTGTCATCAACCTATTCTTAATCGAATAATATTTTGACATTTTTTATATTAATGTAAGGATTAATTTATGATAAAAATCAAAAGAGAACTTTTCTGGATCATTCCTAATATTGTCATAATGGTATCGATTTCATTAATACTATGTTATCTGATGAATAAGATAAATGAAACTTATGTGCCTATTGATAGTTTATCAGATAAATATTATGACATTACGATCGATAATCCCGATACAATGCAGTGTGAAGAGTTACTTGAGTTATTTGATGACGATTTTGAAATATATCGAATACAAAAATATGCGGATAAAGGTTATACACCTGTATATCTGAAAAATACGTCACTGAATATTGATATGACAAGCGGTCGGGAATTCAGCGAAGATGATTTCAGAACTCATAATAACGTTATAATAATATCAGACGAATTACTTGATGGAACGTATCTGAATGAGGGAAAAAGATTTTTTTCAATCGATAATGATTCTTATGAGGTTATCGGAACATTTAAAAAAAGAGAGAATTCTATCAATAATAATTCCGATTGCTTCGTTAGTATGTGTGCTGCCAATTATTTAAAAACCGGGACATCCAATGGAAGATATTTTCTGGATAATGTTTCAGACGATGAGTTTTCAGATGTAACATATCCATGGGTCAGAAAAAATGAAACCATATTCGATTTATCGTTTGAAAAGCGATTAATCTTAGTTAAAGACACAACAATTGTCCCTTTTAAAATTATTGCTTGCCTATTTACATTTTTTATAGGCGGATCGATATTTTTGTTTGTGCTTTGGATAACATCTCAAAGACAATTAATAAACATTTGTTATATATGCGGCGGGGAAAAAATAAAATACGGATTCAGTTATATCTGAAATGGTTATGTATTTCAGGTTTTGGCTGCATCATTTCTATATTAACGTCTTTAATAGTTTTGTATGATCATGATTATGTACTTTCTATTTTAGCACTCCTTATCCTTTTATATACAATATATGTTATAATAATCAATAGCTATGTAAGAAATACAGTACGAAAGGAAATATAAATGTCAGCATTAAAATATGCATTCAAAGATATAAGAGATCATAAACTTATTATGATAATATTTTTAGTACTTAACATTATTATGTTCTCTATGTTAGGAGTTATTCTTGTTCATATAGATGAAAGTCGGTCTAAGATAAAAGGACTTAAAGAACTGAGAAAAAACACGGACGAAGCCTATGTACTTGTTGATACAACGTCGGAAGAAAAATTTAGCGGATTGGTGCAGGATTCGCAAGGGACAGTGAAAAAATATAATGATTTTTTCACTTCACTATCTGAATCAGAACTTACATATTATACTGCATACGGATATGACGTTGATTCAACCGATAAAGGAAATACTATCCGTGAACAGATAATAACCGAAAAGTTCCTGGATGTTTTCAGTTTATCAGTAGTAAGTGGAAGGTTGCTTAATAAAGATGACTTCAACACAACAAATGATACCGTGCCTATCATGATAGGATACGAATTACAGGACTATTATAAGCTTGGAAACACCTATGAATTGCTTAATGGAGGCAACGGCGAATACTTTAAAGGGCTTGTTGTCGGCATCCTTAGCAAAAATTCAGAGTATTATGAACTGAATTCGGTCAACGTATCATTTCCTTTGGATTATTCATATATTGTTCCGCAGTCAACTAAAGATATCAGTAATATGGGATTTTCTGATCTGGATATGGCCGAGACGAGGATGGTTGTTTTCGGATCAAAGAATGAAATACAGAAAATAATTTCAACTAAAAGTCCAATCGATATAAAATTAATTGGAGTTATCGATAAAATTGATGATTTGTTAAGAACACATAGAAATGAAATTATCCTCTTATTTGCAATATTGATAGTAATAGCATTGATCTCTGTTTGTATCATGTGGATCTTTTATTATCATATTTTCAAGAAGCAGTTTCATGTATATAATGTTCACTACATTTTCGGAGCTACGAATGCAAATTTGTATCTTCGTTTCTGGATAATCAGCTTTTTTATTGTATTTGTCAGTGGTGTTATTTCAATTGCTATTTTTCATTTAATGCCATATGTTTCAGAAATATTGATTTCAGCAATTGTTTTTGCAGCTATAACAGGATCGATTCCGGTTTTATTAATCAGAAAGAAAATGATGAGGTAATAATAAGAAATGACTGAAAAGAAATTGTTAGAACTGAATAAGATCTCTAAAACATATAAAAAGAAAAAAAGAACCATAAATGCTTTGTCAGAAGTTGACCTTATATTGAATAAAAAAGATTTTATCGGCATCATAGGAAAATCCGGTGCTGGAAAATCCTCTTTACTTAAAATAATTGGTTTAATCTCTAAGCCTACGGAAGGTGTTTATAAACTTGAAGGCAAGGAAATTGCTTCACTGAGCGAGAAGGAAAAGGCAAAATACAGGAATAAATATTTTGGATTTATTTTACAGGACTATGGACTGATAGATTCATATACTGTCTATGAAAATATTGAAATACCTCTTTCATATGCAGAGATTAAAATTGATGCAAAAGAAAAAAGAGAAAAAATCTCCGATGTGTTGGATAAAGTGGGAATAAAGCAGGAAATAGATGAACCCTGCAATAAATTATCAGGTGGTCAGCGCCAGCGTGTTGCTATCGCCAGATCACTAATAAATGATCCGGATATAATTTTAGCAGACGAACCTACAGGTGCTTTAGACAATGAAACAGCTAAAGATTTTTTAACACTGCTCCACATGATAAATAAAAATCTCAATAAAACCATTGTTCTTGTCACACATGATGAAAAAATGCTATTATATTGCAATCGAATAATTCAGATTGAAAATGGAATAGTATCTGAAAAGAAAACGTAAGTGCTCCACAAAAAGAGATATAATATTAACTCATGTTTCTGATCAACTATATCCTGATCAGTCTCTGGTATTCCTCCATCTCCAACTCACCATCAGCAGCCTTCTGTCGCAGTTCAACAGCATAGTCGCCCCACTCAGCAAACTCTGATTTGCTCATTTTCTTTTTCATAAAACGAGCGTAGTGCTGCTTGTAGGCACGGTTGTATATCTCCCACACAGGATCGTTCTTGAGTTTGTCCTTGAAGGTGTGTCGCATTGAGATGTCACGGCAGGATCTGGGCGGATTGCTGCTTATGAGTCGCTTGCAGTAGTGGGAGAATGTAGTATGCTTCATGATGAACCACCGACCGCAGTTGCGGCACTTGACAGGCATAAACTTTTTCTCGATGCACTTGAACAACTCAAAATATAGAAAGGCTCCCAGCGATGTGAAACGATAAGTCTCACAGAGTATGGGACCTTTTTTCGTTTCGAGAAGTGTATGTCCCATGCACATACTGCCGCTGGACTCCAGATTAAGATATGAGTTGCTGAGATTATGTGTTGCGGTAAACTTCTGAAATACTTCGATGACTTTTTCGATTGAAGGATAGTTATTGTGGGCGCAGAGTTCGTCTGCGAATGGCATAAAAACTTTTTTTACTCGCAGCAGATCGCCTATAAATGTTTTGAATTCTGTTGTGAGCTTGTCAATATGTATTATAAATTCTGCTCGGAACATCTTTCCTTCAGAGTCCATACCAACACGCAGATCATCGTAGTGATAATGCTTCAGCGGAGCAAGAAATTCAAGTCTTTCGGTGATATATCCTTCCGAAGGCGCAGCAGAAGTGCTGCCGCTGTCGGAGAGGTCACGCACAGGGTCAAACAGCATATAGTAGTACGCAAATAGATTTTGCAGCAGTCCATGTCTGAAATTCTTCTTGTCGTATGGCGGAAATTTCTGCGCAATGCGTATCAGTTCTTCGTATATATCTTCTATCTGCTGTGCTCTGGTTCCGATGTTGTACGGATCATAACCAGAATTTATGTTCAGTAGTTCTTTGGCATTTGAACATATCTCATATAGATGTATCAGATCGTTATTTTTATACGAAAAATAGCGCAGAAGTATTTCTCCGAGTGGGTATTCTCTTCCGTCTGACAAATAAATTTTTCGGTCGTGGTAGTGCGCTTCTATCTCAAACATAGCTTCTCCTTTCAGAATTTGTGTTCGCAGTAGTTGATACAACTATCATAACACTTGCAATCAATAATTATCTGCATAACGCTTTATAATTTGATTGTTCACAAAAAGTTTACAAATAATAGATAATAAATCGAAACTGATAGAGTTATTATACAACATCTATTGACTTCTGTCAAGGTCTGGTGTATACTGAACACAGTTAAGACGTCCGGACAACTCTTGACATCATTCGTTCAAAAGCTATTGTCAATTTGAAAGGAAGATGTAAATGAAAAACAATATCAACTGCACAGCATACACTAACGGCATCAATTCACCGCTGGAGTATCTCAACATCACTACGCCTGCCGAGTTCAAGGTGGTGATGAATCTACTCTGTTACTACGACAGCGAAAAGAAAACCTCGACCATAAGCCGTACAGGTATTGCAAGAGATACTGCGATGTCGGTGAGTAACGTTGAGCGCGCACTGAAAACTCTTGCGCAGAAGGACATCATTCGCATACACAACAACTATGCTGACAACGGTCGTCAGGTCGAGAACTCTTATGAGGTCGCATTTCTGAATTATGACATGGACGAGGACAAGCTCCGCGACGCAGAGTTGGCATTGAAATTTAAAAGCTGATTGTCATAGGGGCTGTGTCATGATGTCATACGCTTATATATTAAGTATACAAGATAATAGATACTTAATACAGAGAAGGAAGATATATATTACTTGATAGTTATATAAACTATGCGCCTTCTTTTCTTTGCAATAATAACTATGACAGGAAACGTGTAAGGAGCGAATATCCGAAACACGCGCAGAAAGTCCCTGATAGAACAGCTTGCCTGACAGGAAAAGCAGCGTTACCGAGCGGTACAGCAACGGTTCGGATGCTGTGCCTGCGAAACAGGCGAAAGGGGCATCCTTTTTGCCGCCTTCAGAGTGAAAATGGTATAGCTACCCCACCGCTCCCGTTGAATGCGGTTGTCGCGCAATGTGGAGCGAGTGTGGCGATACCACACCAATACTATTAGCAAAGGAAAAGGTAGTGACGGTGACAAAAAGTCTTCCCTTTGGGGAAGGCAAGCATCGCAGACGGCATTCCGCCCTGCCGCTGAAAACGGGAGAACCCGTGCCCCTTTTTGGTTTGCTGGAAAAAGGCTGGCGTCATTTGCGCCCGCCATTCCACCTCGGACGGGCAGTGCCCGCCGAAAAATCGGAGAATGTAGAATTTGCAAATTGGGGTCAAAATAAGAAAACGCGAAAAATCTTGGAGTCAAAAAATTTAAAAGCCCCAATTATTGCCTATAATTAGGGAGGTGTGACAGGAGTCAGAGAATCTTTTAAAACTGAATAGTATGTTTGGAAAAGTGTGACGTGAAAGGAGTTCATATGAAGTCTAAAACGAATGAAAAAGCTCTTTGCGTTGACAAGAAGATTACCATTAACGGACAAACCTTTGACGTGACGCTTGTTTTCAAACCTCCTGAAAAGTCAGGCGAGACCGTTGAGGATAAGATCAAACATCTCATAAACGGTGATAAAATAGGTTGAAAAAAGTCTGGATTTTCGGGCCGAGTAGTGATATACTGTGGGTGTATCCTATTCGGTTTGATTCCAGAAGCGAGTGCTTCGGAACAGGAGGATATATGAAAACAGAATCAAACGCGGAACAGATAACAGCGCTGTACTGCCGCCTCAGTCAGGAGGACTTGCGTGCAGGAGAGTCGCTGTCAATAGAAAATCAAAGATTGATGTTGAAGGAATACGCTGACAAGAACGGATTCCGAAATTGTCAGTATTACGTCGATGACGGTTACAGCGGCACCGATAATACTCGTCCAGAGTACGTTCATATGCTCAGAGATGTTGAAAACGGACTTGTCGGAGCAGTCATTGTGAAAGACCAGTCTAGACTTGGACGTGACCACTTAGAGACCGATAGGCTTATGGAACTGGTGTTCCCTGCGTATGATGTTCGCTTCATTGCGGTAACTGACAACGTTGATAGTGCGAACGGATTCAATGAGATGTCTGGTATCAAAAATCTGTTCAACGATATGTATGCCCGTGACTGCTCAAAGAAGATTCGTGCTGTACAGCGAGCCAAAGGTGAACGAGGTGAGCGTGTCGGCACAACAACTCCATACGGCTATATGAAGGACGAAAACAAACACTTGATACCGAATCCCGAGACAGCTTCTATCGTCAAGCGAATATTTGAAATGAGTGCAGAGGGAAAAGGTGTCCGAAAGATATGTGACATACTGACCGCAGATAAGGTTCTTACTCCGAGCGCTTATGCGGCACGAAAGTCGGGTAAGCAGAAAACAAGCTCGCCGTACCGTTGGTCGCTGAAAACGGTCAGGGAGATGCTGAAGAATCGAATCTACTGCGGCGATACGGTCAACTTCAGCACATACACAAAGTCCTACAAGCTCAAAAAGACGCTCAAGAATGAGCCTGAGAATATGCTTATCTTTGAGGACACGCATGAAGCAATCATTTCGAGAAAGTTGTTTGATGTCGTACAGAAGCACTATGAGGGTAGAAAGAAATCGGACAAGTTTGGCGAGACCGACAAGTACGCTGGTTTCCTTTACTGCGCGGAGTGCGGTTCAAAGCTCTACCTACACCGAGCGAGAACGCTTGACCCGAAGAAGAATAACTATATGTGCGGCGGCTATCAGAGCCGTGTCACGGACTGCACCGCTCACTATATTCGAGAAAAGGTGCTTGACAGTATTGTACTTCGGTATCTGAGACAGGTAGTCGGATACGCACGAGACAAATCCGATGAGTTTTATGCAATGGCAATGGCAAATGGTGAGGTTGAAGCTCAAAAGCAGTTTAAGGAGAATGAAAAGCTTAGAAGCGAATATGAATCCAAAATTAGTCAGCTCGACAATGCGATACAGCTTCTATTCATGGACAGGTCAAACGGAAAGATTACGGACGAGCGCTACGATATTCTCTCCGATAACTTTGAGAAGGAGCAGAGCGAACTTAAAGCAAAGCTCAGCACTCTTGATTTGCAGCTCGACAAAATGAAAGTGCAAGAGAAGTGTGTCAGAGACTTCATTAACAACGCAAAGCAGTACACGGAGATACGCAAGCTCACTCCCGAGATACTTAAGACCTTCATCTCACGCATCGAGGTCTACGAGAAGGCAGTCAAGCATTCAAGGACCTGCGGAAATCACATCGTCATCTGCTTCACATTCTCGGCTGACAAGGCGATAGTGATTGACAGAGTAATAAACGAAAACGGCGAAATACAGTTATTTTAATACCAAAAATCTCCGAGGGGACTATCCCTCGGAGATATCATAAATATTATTGTTCGTTAAGAAACGTGAGCTAAATGCCTGCCTCAATTATTTCTTTTCTGCTGCTACTGTATGATTAGCATATGTACTCCAATCAGGTTCATAATTCTCATCTGCTTGATTCCCCCACATATCCCAACCGTCACGGTCTCCGCGAGCAAATAATTCAAGTCTTGGTTCTGATGAACACGCTTCAATCAAATCAACAAATTCATCTGGCTTTCTGCTATGTTCACGTTTCATAGTCCTTAATAAATTAACCTGTGATCTTCCCGGTTGTAATGTTCTGTTCTTGCTACCTTTTATGCCAAACAAAAGAATTTCTGTAACGTTGCGAAAGTAAAATCCAACTCCTCTGCCATCAGGTTGTCCATCTTTCCGAACCTTTTCCCATATGAGGTTTGTTTTATATTCAAACCCCCATGCTTTCATAACTTCAAGTCCTTCCGGAAGCAAAGCGTTTGGAACCCAGAGGTATAGATGACTTTTTTCATCAGCAATATCCGCAACAGGCAACGCCTTGATTTCTTCAAGTGACATTGTCGAATATCTACTAAGTCGTTTATGCTCCGGAGCAACTTTGCCTGTTCTATTTTGAAACTGCCAAGGAGGATCAGCATAAATTGTTTTATATTTCTTTCCATTTGTAAAAGAAATAAAATCAGCAGTAGTTTCATCTAATAAACTCATTATTCGTAACCCTCTATACAAGATTTTTTTATTCCAACAGCTAATATTGGGCATCCACCGTTTCGCCTCGAATCCAACCTATATGTAAGTTTACCCATCCAAGTTGTGGAAGCTCCATATTTAGCCATTATATTAATCTTCTTAAATATATCGTTCAATTCCTCAGAACGTGTGACAATTATACCAACATCAATTATACCACAATCAAAATATGTTCTCATTGCCAATAAATCTCGATCAAAGGTTTGATCTTTACTGTTCCATTCAAGATCAAATGCAACATTGTTTTTCAGGAAATCAATGTTGTGACCATCTATATAACCCTCAATCATCTTTTCTTCAAAAGGTTCATTGGCAAAACGACCTCTGCGCTGAGCGTTTTGTCTGGGATACATTTTCACAAGCAAATCACCAGTAATTCGTATTTCTCGCCAGCCATATGGATATAAAACATCATCAAATTTTTTGGGTATTGGACTTTCATTACCACCTGCTTTCATAAGATCGTCCACGGAAATAACTAATTTCCTTAGACAATCTTGAATTTCCTGCCATTCAGTTGGAAAAGCATCTGATAATATTTCTAAAGCATGACCATAATTATAAAACTCATACTTATTATTCAAATCTTCTGGAATAGGTAACATTTTCACACCGCCTTAATATGCTAAAATGCCGACTATACATAATAGATAATATATCAAAATATAACTATTAAATTATATCATATTGAGCAAGGTTTGTCAATTATCGAATCAGCATATCCAATGCAAATAAATTCTTTCAGCTATCGCCAATTTTAATATTGTCATTTATATCTTGTTCTTAGCCACTATCAAATTGACTATATCGAGGTAAGCATAAACTGTTTCTGGGATATTTTGTCCGAATGACCTATGCAACGGAGAATCCCACGCAGCTAAGCCACAAATTTAGGATAAATAAGACAAAATTCGTTCAACAGATAAAGCTTCCCTTGTACCAAACACAGAATAAATATTACAATTTGGTACTTTTGCTGAAATTTCGACCGTTCTATTGTATAATTAGCACATAGGCATTGAGCCTAATATGTTATAAGGAGTTAAATGAATATGAAAAAAATAGCAGTTTTATCAATGGCAGCTGTTCTTGCAGCTGGCTGTTTCGTAGGATGCGGAAGCGATGACAGCAGCAAAAAAAGCTCAGGCAGCAAGTACGCTGGTAAGTATGAAGTTTCCAAGATCGTAAGCGAAGATCAGGAAATCACTACTTTGCCCGGCGGCTCATCTATTGCTACATTTATACAGTTTGAACTCACAGACGACGGCAAGGCTATCGGCTGGGACGCTGATAAGGGAGAAGAAGAAAAGGACGTTGCAACATGGTCTGTTGACGGCAGCGAGCTCAAGATATTTGAAGACGAAGACAAAGATCCTGTTATGACACTCAAGATCGAAGGTGATGAGCTCGTTATGGACGAGACATCCGGTAAAGCATACCTCTCAAAGGTAAGCGAGTACACAACTATTGCTGCTACAGAAGCCAACGAAGACTAATAACTATCCAAACAATAATAAGGACGTATCCTTTCGGATACGTCCTTTATTTATTATGCTTTATTAACCTTAGGCTCACCAAGACGTGAGAAATACTCATCAGCATATATGCGGTATTCCTCTCTGAACTTCTCGTCGTTCTCCTTGACATCGTGGAGATAAGCGTGGATGTTGGTCTTTTCGTCGGTCTCAATGAGACAGCCGGCGATATTTGAACAATGATCCGAGATACGCTCGAGATTTGTGAGTACGTCCTGGAAGATATATCCAAGCTCAACTGTACACTCGTCGTTCTGTAAACGGCGTATGTGGCGGTTCTTAAGCTCTGTGCTGAGGTTGTCCACCACTTCTTCAAGCGGCTCTACCTTATGAGCAATAGCAAGATTGTTCTCTTTGTAGGAATCAAATGCGCGGTTGATATTCTCGCGGATAGCGTCCGTGATAACCTGTATCTCAGCGATACACTCACCCGAGAAGGCAATTCCCTTATCGTGCATTTCCTGTGCAGACTCAACGAGGTTTACTGCGTGGTCGGAGATACGCTCGAAGTTTCCTACACAGTGCATCATCTTTGAAACGCTTCGGCTGTCATTGCCGGTAACGGAACTCTTTGAGATCTTGAGCAGATAGCTGTTCAGTTTGTCCTCAAAGCTGTCGATGATGTCTTCATTTTCAATAATAAGTTCAGCAGTTTCGCTGTTGTATTCCTTTAATATATCAAGTCCGAGAAGAATAGTCTCGCGTGTGAGCTCAGCCATCTCAATGCTGGCTCCCTTACAGGTCTGAACAGCAACAGCAGGTGTCTTAAGAAGTCTCTCATCAAGTCCTGAAAGATTCTTTTTCAGACTGAAATCTGTTTCCTTTCCATCGCGTACAATGATCATTGAAAGAGAAACAAGCTGTTTTGTGAAAGGCAACAATATTGCAGTAGTTGCAACATTGAAAATAGTATGCATAACAGCGATGCCAGTATAACCAACTGTTTTATTAAGAATACTAAGACCTACAACATTCTGAAGGATCAGTACAACAGGAAGAAGTACGATAGTGCCGATGATCTTTACAAGTATGTGGATACAAGCAACTCTTTTGGCATCCTTGTTAACGCCGAATGTTGAAATAAGCGCGGTAACGCAAGTACCAATATTACAGCCCATGATTATCGGGAGCGCCATACCGTATGTGAGCGCACCGGATTTTGAAAACGCCATAAGTATACCGATAGCACCAGCCGAGCTCTGTATGATACCTGTGAAGACAGCTCCAACTACTACACCGAGAACCGGGTTCTCAAAGGCTGTGAGCATTTTCTGAAAATCAGGAGAGTTTGCAAGCGGATCAACTGAATCTGACATAAGCGACATACCAGTCATAAGTACCGCAAATCCCACAAGGATACGTCCTATATCCTTTTTCTTGTTCTTCTTGGCGAACATAATGAGTATTACGCCGGCAAGTGCAACAAGCGGCGAGAACGATTTCGGTTTAAGCATTCTCAATACGAAATCAAGAACACTTCCGCTGCCGGTCTCTTTAATATCGCCAAGGCAAAGTATCCATGCCGTAAAAGTTGTACCTATATCAGCGCCAAAGCATACTGCAACAGTTTGCCCGAGTGTCATAATGCCTGAGTTTACAAAACCGATAAGCATTACCGTCAACGCCGACGATGATTGTATCGCAACTGTAACTCCCATACCAAGGAGTATACTTTTTATCTTGTTTGAGGTCATTTTCTTCAGCGCCACCTCAAGTTTACCACCGGTGAGCTTTTCGAGACCTGTGGACATTACGTTCATTCCGTAGAGGAAGAAGGCAAGTCCTCCGAGCATTGTGAAGATGTTAAAAATTGAAAAATTTTCGTCCATTATTATTCTCCTGAATAATTATTATTTGTTTCCCTCTATACTTATATCCAATTTATATTATACCTGAAAAATTTATTTAGTCAATCCCTTTCACCCAATTTTTACCCTAAATTTACAAAGCTGACAAAAAGCTCCCCATTTTACGGGAAGCTTTAAGATACAATTATATATGCCTAACACATTGACAAGATTTTAACCAGTATTTTGAAGTATAAAGGCATCTGAACGGATCAGGTCCGAAACAATTTTATAAAAATCCCCCGCTCCCGTGATTGACAAGCACTTGCAAAAATGCTATAATAATTGTATCTATGAACTTACAGAAAAGAGGACTTTTTCTATGGCAAAAGATAAAAAAATGGTCACTGCGATAACCTCAATGGACGAGGACTTCGCTCAGTGGTATACCGACATCTGCAAAAAGGCAGAGCTTATAGAATACACCAGCGTTAAGGGCTGTATGGTAATCCGTCCTTATGGCTACGCTATCTGGGAGAATATCCAGCATATTCTCGATTCAACATTCAAGGCTACCGGTCACGAAAACGTATGTATGCCTATGTTCATCCCTGAGAGCCTTCTTCAGAAAGAAAAGGATCACGTTGAAGGCTTCGCTCCCGAGGTTGCATGGGTAACTCACGGCGGAAGCGAAAAGCTTGAGGACAGACTCTGTGTACGTCCTACATCTGAGACTCTCTTCTGCGAGCACTATGCTAATATCGTTCATTCATACCGTGATCTCCCCAAGCTCTACAACCAGTGGGTAAGCGTTGTTCGCTGGGAAAAGACAACTCGTCCTTTCCTCCGTTCAAGAGAGTTCCTCTGGCAGGAAGGTCACACTATCCACGCTACCGCTGAGGAAGCTGTTGAAGAGACAGAGCGTATGCTCAATGTATATGCTGATTTCTGCGAAAACGCACTCGCTATGCCTGTTGTAAAGGGCAAGAAGACTGAGAGCGACAAGTTCGCAGGCGCAGTTGCTACATATGCTATCGAAGCTCTTATGCACGATGGTAAGGCTCTCCAGGCCGGTACATCACACTATTTCGGTGACGGCTTCGCTAAGGCTTTCGGCATAGAGTACACAGACAAGGAAAACAAGCGCGTTAATCCTCATCAGACGAGCTGGGGCGTTACAACACGTCTCATCGGTGCTGTTATCATGACTCACGGCGACGATAACGGTCTCGTTCTCCCCCCTGCTGTTGCTCCGATACAGGCAGTTATCATTCCTATCGCTCAGCACAAGGAAGGCGTTCTTGAAAAGGCTAACGAGCTCAAGGACAGACTCGCTAAGTCCGGTCTCCGCGTAAAGCTCGACGACAGCGAGAACTCACCCGGCTGGAAGTTCGCTGAGTATGAGATGAAGGGCGTTCCGATAAGAGTTGAGATCGGTCCTAAGGACATCGAGGCTGGTCAGTGCGTTATCGCTTCACGCTGGAACGGCGAAAAGGCTGTTGTATCTCTCGACGAACTCGAGACAGCTGCTGCTCAGAAGCTTCAGGAAGCTCACGACGGTATGTTCCAGAAGGCTCTCGACAACCGCAACAGAAGAACTTATGCCTGCACAACTCTCGACGAGATCACAAAGTCTCTTGAAAACGGTGACGGATTCATCAAGGCTATGTGGTGCGGCGATGAAGCCTGCGAGGACGAAGTCAAGGAAAAGACAGGTGTCGGCTCAAGATGTATCCCCTTCGATCAGGAGAACATCAGCGACAAGTGCGTTTGCTGCGGAAAGCCTGCTAAGTGCATGGTATACTGGGGCAAGGCTTATTAATTATGATAAAGATAAGGACCGCTTTTGGCGGTCCTTTTATTTATCTGTTTGCTGTCGGATCAGTCAATATCAAGCTCTATGTGCTCAAAACTGATACCGTCCTCGTTATCTTCGATAATAAGATACGAAGCACCTTCCAGTCCGGTCGCCGAAACAGAAACAACATTTCCCTGTACGAAATTTCTATGGGAATGACCGATCACAGCGAGGTCATATTTCTTCACGTATTCGCTTTCGCAGGTCTTGTCAAATACACCGTCTTTCAGTGATGACAGCTGTAAATACGGATATGCAGCTTCAATATCCGAAAACAGGAAATGTGAGAAATGTATTTTATGTCCGTTGGATCCCAGTTCATAGAACAGCGGCATTTCCATGATGAACTGCATCTGCTCGTCTGTAAGCCTGCTCCTCACATTATCGTAGTATTCCCTGAGATACTCGACATCAGGATCAACGTCAACTCCATATGCGGTATAGAGCTCGCAGTTGCCTTTCAAACAGACAATGTCACTGGCCTTTAATAATTCCAGGCACTCTGTTTCTTCATTTCCACGCTGGAAAATATCTCCCAGGAATATTGTAATGTCTGCATTCTTAGTCCTTATCTGTTCAAGCACTGCTTTTAATGCTTTAAGATTTCCGTGAACATCTGAAAAAACTGCTATTTTCATATAACTGCTCCTTTCTTTTCATTCATTGATTTTATTTACCGGCTGTATGTTTACACAGCCTTAAAACTTATGAAATACGAAAGGCGGATATTATCCGCCTTTTCTTATTATTCAGTGTCCGGTTCCATAAAATCGTCATAGAGTCCGCCGTTTTTTGCCAACTTATACAATTCCTCGTAGTTTTTTGTATTACTGCTGTCGGCCGGATATATTCCAATATATTCGTCGCTGTCCTTCTTCTTGCAAACGACCTTAACTACATCTACATCCTTTATAACTACAAAGTAATTGAGATCGTCCAGCTTATCAAAATAGTTCTTCATACTGCTGCGGAGCTCGTCAGTATCAACGCCGTCAGGAACATTTACATCAAGAGACTTATTTTCGCCAAGCACAAACTTGCCCGACGGGAATCCGCTCTTCGCGTCCATATCTGTGATAGAACTAAGGGCAGCCTTATCGATAGTGGCTGCATTTGAATTCAGCGAACTCTGCTTTGACTTTTTCACATATGTGAGCATAGACAGCATAGTTACGTCGAATTTCCAGCCTTCGCCGTCAGCTTCATATGCCATAAAGGTAGCTACTTCGCTCTTTCCGTCGGCAAAGAGCATCTCAACGTCAATGACCTTGCAGTCCTTGAGCATCTCGATGTATTTCATTAAGTCAAAACCAAGCTGTTCGCTTACTTCAGCGGTATCAGCAGCGGAACTGTTCATGGCCTCATCAAAGCCTTCGCGCATCTGCTTTACCAAGTCGTCAGACTCGTCATATTCAGCGACTTTTCCAAGCTTTACCGGAAGAGCGGTTCCTGCACCCTCTTTTTCCATGCCCTCTGCCATTTGCTTTGCCATATCTTCCATAGAATTTCCCTGTGCCTCGAGAGCCGCATTCAGGAGCTCCGTGGGATACATATAACTTATATATTCGACAAACTTCTTGTTGTTCAGGCAGTCTATCATATCCTTGAGGTCGTTCATATACGGAGCGTCATCACCCACAATATGACCGTTAAGCTCTTCTTCCGGCTCTGTTGAAGCCTCCATAGAAGTACCGGTCTGTACCTCGCTTGAAGCTGTAACGTCCTCAGTACCGTCAACTGTACTGTCGGAACCTCCTGCGCTGTTATCCTCGCCTGTTCCGCTTTCAGATGCAGATGTTGAAGAAGCCGCTGTTGTTGTTGATGTGGAACTGTCATCCTTGCTGCCGCAGGCTGTAAGTGTACAGCTGAGCGCTGCAAGTGCTGTTACAAATGCAATAATCTTTCTCATTTCAAATGCCCTCCTTAAAAGTATTACCATTATAGCATATTAGCCGGTATATGTCAATATTTCGGCGGTATCTATACAAAAAATCAGCCCCGGAGCTGTCTGCTCCGGGGCATTACTTTAATAAGGAAGAATAAAGCGGCCTACACGCCATTTTCCGTCGCTGCTGACAACTACTGAGAACTCAGCAGTCTCAGAATAAGGCTTATTGGCATCGAAGTCGTTTCCGTTGTAGTAATTCTCTACGTTGAATACTATCTCGTCGCCCTCTGTTGCCTTTATACCTGTTATCTTGGAAACAGAGTAATAGCGGTTAGAACCTCTTTCGGGAGCGAGCGCATAAACTGCGCCGTCCTTTTCCTTGTATACGTCTGTGAGTCCGGTGACATATCTTTCGCTGAAGACACGGCAGTAATCACGCTGAACATCAGCGATAGAAGTTATCGCTGGATCTGTGATCTTTGCAAATTCCCAGCCAAATTCATTCTTGATGACGTCAGAAGTATCCATCTGATACGGGCAGCCGAATTTGAATGCCCATTCTGTACGGCAGGCTGACTGGAACAACGCCTGTGCCGCAGATATCTTTACATCATCGTCAGACTCTTCCTTTGAATCATTGAAAAGAACAGCTCCGTTGTCATCATATTTGAATTCGCCCTCACCAAGCGGATCGCGCTGCTGCTTGGTAGTTGTTTCAGCATCAAAGTTTCCTGCTTTGAGTGTCGATTCAGTTGTAGATTCTGTCTCATTATTGCTGTTGGCTGCCGGAGTGCTGTTGTTTTCCTGCAAAGCTGAACCGTTGTTGCTGCCGTCATCAAGAGGTGCAAGCGGATCAGGCTGTTTTTCGCCGTCCACATCAAGTGAATAGTTTGAAAGTCCGTCTGTACTGCTGCTGTTCTTCTTCTCACATCCGCAGCAAATTGAAAAAGCTGCTGTGAGTGCTGTTAATCCCGCTAAGATACGTTCCTTTTTCATAGTTGTTTTCCCCTATTCATCATCATTATCAAGAACAAAATCAATAAGTCCGTCGCTGACATTTACTGCCGCGCAGATGACCTGCACTTCTGCGCCGAGTGTGTATGAAATTCCGCTGAAACGCTCGGTGAGCGATACCGGTTCGGAGTAGTCGTACTCGCCCTCCGGCAGAGTGCGTATGTGTATGAGTCCCTCTATCGTGTTCGGGAGCTCTGCATAGAAGCCGAATTCCGTAACGCTGGAGATACGTGCTGTAAAGCTCTCTCCGATATGTGACTTCATGTATTCAGCCTTGTAACAGTCCTCGCACTCGCGTTCTATCGCAACTGCTCTGAGCTCTGCCGCAGACGAACGCTCCGAAGCGTTAGCCGCAAAGGCTGCATATCTCTTGCTCAGCCACTCATTTCCGTAGCCTGCAAGTATATCCGTGATTATCCTGTGTACCGCAAGATCAGGATAACGGCGTATAGGTGATGTAAAGTGTGCGTAATCATCAAGGACAAGCCCGAAGTGTCCGAGCGGATCCTGTGAATACTTCGCCTTTGACATAGAACGCAGCACGAGAAGGTTTACTGCCTCGTACTTGTCCGTTCCTCTCGCTCTTTCGAGTATCTCCGCTGCGTGTACCGGACTGAATTCGCTGAAATACGGACACTGTATGCCGAGCTTCGGCAGTATCTCTCGCATTCCCTCTATCTTTGCCTCAGGCGGAGCTTCGTGTATTCTGTATACGAACGGCACTTTCTTGTCGCGCGCGAGCTTTGCCGCAGCTTCGTTTGCTGTCAGCATGAATTCCTCGATGATACGCTCTGATTTTCCGCGTTCTCTCGGAACTACTCCGCAGCATACGCCGTTTTCGTCTATTATCAGCTTGCTCTCAACTGTTTCAAGCTCCGGAGCGTGTCTGCGCTTTCGCTTTTCTATGAGCTTATCCGCAAGCTCGTCCATAAGCGGCAGACTGTCCAGTACAGCCGCATACTTATCAAGCAAGTGTTTGTCCTTACTGCCTGCAAGGAGCTCATTTATCTCAGTATAAACGCCCTTGACTCTCGAACGGATAACGCTCTTGCAGAAACGGTATGAGATCATTTTACCGTCCTTGTCGAGCTCCATAAACGCTGAGAGCGTGAGCCTGTTCTCGTCAGGGTTCAGTGAGCATATGCCGTTTGATATCTCCTTCGGGAGCATCGGTATGACCTGATCGGCATAGTATATGCTCGTTCCGCGCATGAGTGCTTCCTTGTCAAGAGCACTGTTGCCCTTTATATAATGTGAAACGTCCGCTATATGGACTCCGAGAAGATAACCATTCTCCGTCCTCGAAACCGATACCGCATCGTCGAGATCCTTGGATTCGGCGCTGTCTATGGTAAATATGTCAAGGTCACGAAGGTCCTCACGGTTATTGAAGGAGTAGTCCTGAACGCCGCCCTCTGCTATCTTTCGCGCTTCCTTGAGAGCATCGTCAGGGAATTCCACAGGTGCACCGTGTACCGCAAGTATCGAAGCCGCACACGAAGCCGCAAGCTCCGAACTTCCGAACACTGATACTATCTTTACCTTGTGCTCGGCGTGACGTCGTCCGCGGTAGACTATCTCTGCCATTACCTTGTCTCCGCCGCTGAACGGTACATTCTGGCCGTCGACTATGATCATATGGTTCTTTGAAGCTATGTCCGGCACGAGGTAGGGCTCGCCGTCAACGATCTCAATGCGTCCTGCAAGCTGCTGACTGCCCATTTCAATTATATCGACTATCTCGCCCTCCGGTTCGCCGGTACGTGATTCTATCGGCGATATTAGGACTCTGTCCTCAGGCATAGCGCCAAGCATACATTTTCCCGGGATAAAATACTCAACTCCGTCATCGGTCATAGCAAAACCAAAGGTCCTGCTGAGCCTTGTAACGACTCCTGTGTGGATGCCAAGCCGTGAACAAAGTCCGGCTTTCATCCCCTTTCTCACGATTATCCTGCCCTCATTGCGCAGTTCATCGAAAGCCTTTATGAAATTATCCCTGCCGTTTTTCTTTGTACGGCATTTTGACTCCAGCTGACTTATCGGCATCGTCTTTTTGTCGAAGGCTGTCAGAAAAGTAACTATTTTCTTCTTATAGCTTTCAACGTTAGCGCCGCTTTTTTTCGCAGGAGCTTTCTTTTTCGATTTTTCTGACATCAATACCTCCGATGCTGCACTCATAAAAGAGCTTTCTGTAACTTAAATAAATAATGCCCTATGACCTTTGTGTCACAGGGCAAAATACTTACTTGGAAAAGACCGGTATGAGATTTATCGCAAGTACGCCGACAAACATAAGGATACCGAGTGTTCTTGTGATCTTGTTGAGGATAGCTTCTTTAGTTCTGCCCTCATTCTTACCGTAGAATGAATCAGAGCTTGCACCGGTAAGAGCAGCTGTCATACTGTCCTGTGACTTCTGATCCTGTGAAAGACAAAGAATAATAACGAGTGCGCAGATTATCATGAGCGCAACACCGCCGATAATTTCCCATGTAGACATATTTTACCTCCGTATAAAAATGACAGATAGCCATATTATTTTTATTAGCTTTAATATTATACCACAACACCGGTAATATTGCAATAGGCTTACGCAAAAAAGCTCGGAGAGTTTTAAAGCTTTAATTTGTTGGTTTTGTACAAGAATTTCCTTTTTCAGCCGGTGTTTGCGCGTATTATAGTTTCGGTTGACACATAAATTCATTTGATGTATAATCTAACTAATATCATATGCTGTCCGCATACATAACAGAAAGGAGCACTATGACACTCCCTGCATTTGAACCATTTGAATACCGTAAAGAGCTCGAACCGCTCCTGATAAGTTTCCTGGAAGAATGTCTGCCCGAATCCGGAAGATGTCTCGACATAGAAGGTCGGCATTCGTATTATAAGCATATACCGGAGCACTTTGCCGGCTTTTGGTGTATGTCCGACGGAAAGAACATAATAGGAACAGTCGCTGTCGCAGAACTTAACAAAACAGACTGCGAGCTCAAATCACTGTACCTGTCCGAAACCTATCACGGAAACGGATACGGAAAGAGACTGCTTCTCCACGCTATCGGAAATGCAAAGTCACTCAGCTATAAAAAGATGTACCTTGACTCGCTGTCAACAAGCACGAAAGCGATTGAACTGTACCGCCGTACAGGCTTTGTTGAAACAGGAAAATACAATTTAAACATATTCGCTGATGTGTTTATGGTGCTTGAACTGTGATAAAGATAAAACTCCCGGAAGCTTTTGCTTCCGGGAGTTTGCTTATGAGCACCTTTAGGATACTCTTACTTCTTCTTGTTTTTCTTTGAGTTGTTTGAGCTCGGCTTCTCAACCTCTGCGCCAAGAGCTTCAGCAACTTCTTCGATAACTTCGTCTATATCATCGTCGTCATCATCATCGTCGCCGTCTCCGCCGGCATTTCCTGCAACTGCTTTAACAGCTTTTTTCTTGCTCTCGTCCTTGAGCGCTGTAACGAATGCAACACCGAAGTAAATGAGGAAGATAAATGCTTCAGCAAGAATAATAAGTTTGAGTGAGCCCTTGATGATAGCCTTGATTCCGGCTGTCTTGGAATTTGCAGCAGGTACGAGCACTTTGTATGCATTTGCAAATTCAACTTCTTCGTAGTACTCCTCAGCAGCAGCCTTTGTCTTGGCAACTATATCCTTTACCTTTCCGTCAACACTTGCGAGTCTCTTCTCCATGTCATCCATCTGCTCCTGTGTGCAGTTGGAAGCCTTGTTGAGAGCTTCCTTTCTTGACTCATAGAAGTTGATCTGCTGTCTTGTTTCAGCGATCTCGGCAGCAAGATTTACTTCCTTCTGAACAAGGCTGTCGTACTCCTCGGAATTCTTGGAGATCTCCTGGTTTGTACCCTCACCGTTCTGAACAAGGAGGAGCTTATCCTTTTCGTATGTCTCCTTAGCGGAAACTACTGCCTTGTAGCTTTCCTCGTCAGCGTCCTTCTGACGTGTAAGGCTGTCTATTCGGAACTGATAGTAGTCGATAGAATCCTGCTTGTTCTTTGTGATGTTATTTACTGTAATGAGTGACTCAGCCTTATCAAGGTCAAGACTGCGGATAGTCTTGATCGTCTCATAGAGGTCGTCGAATGTATATCCGTCTGAAGAACGGAAATGTGTAGTATCTGCATTGGAGATACCGTTGATATACTTTGCAAGTGTTGAAAGTGAGCTTCTGAAAAGATCTACTGCTTCGGGGTAGTCATAATCATTGTAGTCGATAGTTGCAACTGCGGCACCAAGTGTGTCGTTGTAGCCATACTGCTTATAGAAGTAATCACGGTACTTGTCAAGTGTTGTGTTGAGAACCTGAACAGCCTTTTCCTTGCTGAGGCCTGCTCTGCCATAGTTGAATGTTACCTCATACTGTGTAGGGAAGTATGAAACATCAAGGATAGCATCAGCAGCGCCGAGGCTGCCGTTCTGAGCCTTGTCCATAACACTCTTGTACGCTGTGATCCTGTCGATAGCATCAGCAGGGATAACTCCGGCAACTGTTATATTCTGTCTTACATCCTCGAGTTTCTCAAGGTCTATATCAAGCTCTGTAAGAGCATTCTTGATAACTTCAGGATTCTTGAGAGTATTTACATCAAGTGTTCTGCCGTCAGGATCAAGTCCCTTTTCAACACCTTTGTATGAGAAACTTACAAGTGCAGTGATCGGTGGCTTGTTTCTGATAGTTTCAACTGTTTTAAGACCGACTATCATTGCACCGAGCATTGCTGCGATGATTATCCAAGGAAGAAAATACTTCTTGAGTTTTCGCATTATCGACGGCAAGGAGATAATTACTTCGTCTTTTTCGTCTCCTGCATTTTTTATTGTAACGTTAAGGTTACGGTCATTATTCTTAGCCATTTTTACCTCCGGATCTCTCTGTTTTTATATTTATCTGGCGAAAAACCGCCATTTAACATTATATCACTTCATATCTGCAACGTCAATATTTTTTCACCATTTTACGCATTTTTCCGGTTTTTACCCAAATATTCCGGGAATTACGGCTGTCGATTGACCAAAATGCACCACGCAGCTCAGTCGAAAGATATTTCTTTCAGCTCTGCCTGACCGTTTCCGGTATATCGCAGATATATAGGATAAACGCCGTCTTCAAGGCTTACTGCTGCACTCACTTCCGTCCACTCGTCACAGGCAGGAACATCTATCGTGCAGAGTGACTCACCGTCAAGTGACGTGCTCACTGCAAAGCTTCCTGCTCCGCCTCTGACTGTCAGTGTCATGCGTTCAAGTCCCTTGAAGCTGAAATACTTATATCCGATAAGCGTTCCTTCACTTATCTCGGCTATAAATCGGTCTGTGCCGCTCTCGGTTTCTCTGTGATTTACATTCGGGAAGCTCTCCTCGAATATCTTGTTTGAACCGTGCGGCATATTGCCGTTGGTTATATTGCAGGCAATAGTTGCCGGATATGTTCCTTTGCCCTCAAGCGGACCTCCGTTAAGACCGCAGGATGTCATCTCCGCCTGCTTTATTGTACCGTCTGCGGATATCGTTATCGGCTCGGCACACGCCTGTCTGCTGTAATCGGACTTATGTGTGAGACGGTGGTAGAATACGTACCACTGACCGTCTATCTCGATAATGCTTCCGTGAGTCGTGCCCGTCATATTCATGCGGCAGTCATCCGTAACACCGTTCACGCCGACGTCACCGTTTGAAACAATGGTTCCCTTGAACACAAAGTCCCTGTCAGGATAGTCGCTGACTGCATAGCAAAGCTCATGGTTCTTCTGCGATGAATAGATAAAGTAATACTTGCCGTTCACCTTTCGCATGGAGCTTGCTTCAAAGAACTCGTGTCCGCCGAAATCAGCTTCATACGGAATGATGTGACGCGGCTCACCTTTTACGGTGAGCATATCGTCTTCAAGCTCAACGACTGCCGGACCGTTCACATTGTCTTCTGTTGCAAGTATTTCCTCGCGGCTCTTGTTGAAGCGCTTCATGGTATCTGCCATTTTTGCTTCATCAGCTGCAAGAACTTCATTTGTCTCGCCCTGATACTGCGTTCCATAGTAAATGTATACCTTTCCACCGTCAGCAAATGAACAGGGATCGAAGCAGACATACTTCTTCATCGGCGTACCGTCAGGATAGCGGACAAATCCAAGATATTCATGTTTCCCGGCAGGCTCGTCACAAACTGCAACGCTTATCGGTCCGTAATATCCGCCGTAGCCGTATTCCCCGGACATACAGTAATACAGATAATATCTGCCGTCTTTACCCTGTACTACATCCGGAGCATACATATACGGTCTCTCGGAATAGTCAGGATCCTGTTTTGCACGGTATATAACTCCGTCACAGCGCCAGTCAGCAAGATCGCTGACCGGTGCTGAATATACCGTATAATCGCCCATACAAAAAGTCCAGCCGCCTTCAATATCATGTGAACCGTAAAGATATACTCTGTCACCGAAAATATGCGGTTCTCCGTCGGGAATACATGTGTCAGCCGGAAGAAAAGGATTAAAAACCTGTTTTTTCATAATAATTCCCTCTATACCGTCAGTAACGCTAATCAAAGCGCCCTGTCTTTTTTATTTTTCTATCATTGCCTATACTGATATTTTAAAATCAAAGAGCGTGACCGTTTTTCTTTATAACTTCTACCACCTGGTCAACATACTTGCGGCAGGTAGCTTCATCTTCAGCTTCTACCATTACACGTACGAGAGGTTCTGTACCGCTTTCGCGGACAAGTATTCTGCCGGTAGCGCCGAGAGCTTCACCGACTGCCTTTACAGCTGCCTGAACATCAGGATCGTTCTGAGCCGCTGTCTTATCCTTTACGCGGACGTTCTCAAGTACCTGAGGATATACGTGGAACGGTGCTGCGAGCTCGCTGAAAGGCTTCTCCTTGGACATAATTACCTGCATCATCTTGAGGCTGGTGAGGATTCCGTCGCCTGTTGAAGCGTACTTCGAGAAGATGATGTGTCCGGACTGTTCGCCGCCGATACAGCAGCCGTGCTCCTTCATATATTCGTAAACGTACTTGTCGCCTACTGCGGTCTTTGCATAGTCAATGCCTATCTCGTCAAATGCCTTGAAAAGTCCGAAATTGGACATTACTGTTGCAACAACTGTATTGTTGACGAGCTTTCCGCGCTCCTTCATATATCTTCCGTAAATGTAGAGGATATGGTCGCCGGAGATAACATTTCCCTTTTCGTCAACACAGAGACAGCGGTCAGCGTCTCCGTCATATGCGAAACCTGCGTCAAGTCCGTTCTCAACGACATACTTCTGGAGTCCCTCGATATGTGTTGAGCCTGCGTTGTTGTTTATATTCACGCCGTTAGGATCAGCGTTTATAACGTGTGTCTCAGCTCCGAGTGCGTCGAATACTGCCTTTGCGATATTCCATGCAGCTCCGTTTGCACAGTCGAGACCTATCTTCTTGCCGCGGAAAGAGTACATTCCAAGAGAGATAAGATAGCCGATATAGCGGTTTCTGCCAGAAACATAGTCAACTGTCTGACCTATCTTGTCGTCCTTTGCATAGGGAAGCTCCTTCCATTCCTGACCGAAAGCGTTAAGCTTGCCGTCAAGATAGTCCTCGATAAGGTCGATTACGGATTCCTCCATCTTCTCGCCCTGGCTGTTTATAAGCTTGATACCGTTGTCGTGGTATGGGTTGTGACTTGCTGAGATCATGATTCCGCAGTCGAAAGAGTCAACGCGTGAGATATACGCTACTGAAGGTGTAGTAGTTACGTGGAGAAGATATGCGTCTGCTCCTGATGCTGTAAGTCCGCCGACAAGTGAATACTCGAACATATAGCTCGAACGGCGTGTGTCCTTACCGATTATTATACGCGGTGCGGAATCGTCTCCGCTGCGTCTTTTAAGTTCCCCGAAATACCATCCGAGAAAACGTCCTACTCTGAATGCGTGGTCGGCTGTGAGGTTCTCGTTAGCTGTTCCTCTGAAGCCGTCTGTGCCAAAATACTTTCCCACTTGTATTGCTCCTTAATTATAATGATTTTTGAATAGCTCTGAACTCCGTCAGGACGCTATACAATATAATTATATCACCGACAGTTACCAAAGTCAACAAAAATCCCGAAATATCACCTTTGATTTTAACAAGTTTTGTCCAAATAAGTAAGTATAAACTAACATGTTTAGGGTTTCAAGCGGTTAACATACAGGCAAATCTGCGGTATATGCGTTATAATACTAATGTACTATTATAATGTTACTATCAGAGGAGGGCTTATTATAAAAACTGTTGAGATCTTCTCAGACGGTGCCTGCAGCGGCAACCCCGGTCCCGGCGGATACGGTGTTGTTCTGAGGTTCGGCAATGTCGAAAAGGAACTCTCCGGCGGTGAACGTTCAACTACCAATAACCGTATGGAGCTCCTCGGCGTGATAACCGGTCTCGCCGCTCTCAAAGAACCCTGCAAGGTCATCCTCACTACTGACAGCAAGTACGTCGTTGACAGCGTTACAAAAGGCTGGGTGTACGGCTGGCAGAAAAAAGGGTGGATAAAATCAGACAAAAAGCCTGCCCTCAATGTTGATCTCTGGGAAAAACTGCTCCCCCTGCTTGAAAAGCACGATGTGACTTTCAACTGGGTAAAGGGACACGCCGGTCACCCGGAGAACGAGCGCTGCGACCGACTTGCCGTCGAACAGCGCGATATATATTCGGCAAAATAAGGAGGTATTATTTTGGATAAACGTTCAATTTACGCAGATAATGCAGCGACTACCGCAGTATCAGAAGAGGTGCTCAATGCAATGCTGCCTTACTTCCGTACAGCTTACGGAAATGCTTCAAGCATATACAAGCTCGGCCGTGACGCTCAGCGTGACGTTGAGGCCGCAAGAGAAAAGGTAGCTGCCGCACTCGGAGCTGCTCCGGCTGAGATATTCTTCACAAGCTGCGGTTCAGAAGCAGACAACTGGGCTCTCAAGGGTACTGTTGAAACTATGGCTAAGAAAGGCAAGAAGCACATCGTTACTTCTGTCTTCGAGCACCACGCTATCCTTCATACTGCTCAGTATCTCGAAAAGCACGGCATTGAAGTTACTTACGTGCCGGTAAGCGACAAGGGCCTTGTTTCACCTGAAGATGTCAAGAATGCTATCCGCGAGGATACAGCTCTTGTTTCCATTATGTTCGCAAACAACGAGATCGGTACTATCCAGCCTATCGCTGAGATAGCTGCTGTATGCCACGAAAAAGGCGTTCTCTTCCACACAGACGCTGTTCAGGCAGTAGGTCACGTTGACATCGACGTTAAGAAGATGGGCATTGATATGCTTTCACTCTCAGGTCACAAGATACACGCTCAGAAGGGCATCGGCGCTCTTTATGTCCGCAAGGGTATCGTTCTCCCGAACCTCATTCACGGCGGCGCTCAGGAGAGAAACAAGCGAGCAGGTACAGAAAATGTTCCCGCTATCGTTGGTCTTGGCGTTGCTATCGAGGCTGCCACAAAGAACATCTCTGAGAAGAATGTTTCCATAACAGCTAAGAGAAACCGTCTCATCGACGGAATCCTCAAGATCCCGTACACACGTCTTAACGGCGACAGAGACAAGCGTCTCCCCGGAAACCTCAACATCTCTATCGAGGGTATCGAGGGTGAGTCACTTCTCCTTATGCTCGATATGTACGGTATATGCGCTTCATCAGGTTCAGCCTGCACATCAGGTTCACTTGATCCGTCACACGTTCTGCTCTCTATCGGTCTGAAGCATGAGATTGCACACGGTTCACTCAGACTCTCTATCGAAGACGACATCACCGATGAGGATGTTGACTATATCCTCGAAGTTCTGCCGCAGATCGTGGACAAGCTCCGCTCAATGTCCCCTGTATGGGAGAAGATGATGAAAGGCGAGAGCTACGAATAATGGGACTGTTCAGTAAAATATTTGAAAAGCGCGAAAAGGATTTCATTACTGACGACGAACGCGAGATACGCGAGTATGAGGAAAATGAATACCGTCCCGAGTCAGGTGTCGCTGATACCTGCCACGCGGAATTCATCATAACCTCAACAACTCCTCTGTCTATAAGCGGCGGAGTTACAGTCCGCGGTTCAGTTACCGAAGGCACTTTCAAAGTCGGCGATGATATTGCGATAAATGCGCGAAACGGGCAGACTCTTACTAATACTATCAAGGCCATTTCGGTCTATTCAAGACTCAGCGAGACCGCTACCGAAGGTCAGACTGCTGAATTTGTTCTCGGTCCCATGGACGTGAAAATGATAAAACGTAATGATCTTATAAAAAAGATGATAAAGGAGTAATTTTATGCTTTATAGTGAAAAGGTTCTCGACCATTTCTCAAATCCCCGTAACGTTGGTGAAATCGAGGATGCAGACGGTGTCGGCGAGGTAGGAAATGCTAAGTGCGGCGACATAATGAAGATGTACCTCAAGATAGACAAGGGCGTTATCAGCGATGTTAAGTTCAAAACTTACGGCTGCGGTGCTGCTGTTGCAACTTCTTCTATGGCTACTGAGCTCATCAAGGGCAAGCCTGTTGAAGACGCTCTCAAGCTCACAAACGCTGCTGTTGTTGAGGCTCTCGACGGACTTCCGCAGGTTAAGATACACTGCTCAGTTCTCGCTGAACAGGCTATCAAGTCCGCTCTCTCAGACTATTACACACGTCAGGGTATTGATCCTCTCCCGATCGTAGGCGAGATCAAAGAGCCTGAGGAATAATAAGAAAAACCGGATAGGTTCTCAGTGAACTTATCCGGTTATTTTTATATAAAGGTGACTTTCAGCTTTTTTTGCACTTCATCACCGCTGCCATACTTATACATTATCTCAGCATGATCAGGGAACCATTCGATATCATATGCGCCGTTATTCCTGAAACCGTCATCGGTGTTAAAATTGCCGATGATCTCAGCCTTATTGTCACTGCCAAGCTGATAGACCGTGCCTCCACCCCAAAGCAGATATGATTTTTCCTCGATAACTAAAGTGTGACTGCCATCGCTGAATTCAAAGCATTTCGGCGAATGATCAGCAACAGCATCACTGCCGCGCGGATCAAGTACAAACGCCGAAGCAGCTATGAGGAGAATAGTTACAATCGACATTAGCCAAATGGCAAATCGACCTGTAAGCTTATTAGCTTTATTCCGGACATTATATATAACAGAGGACACGTTGTATATCAGAGCAGAAGCTATAACCACAACAGAGAATATCGCCGATACAGCATAGAAAGTATTATGCCATGAATGTGAAATTATCTTACCGTTCCTGTAATAATACTCTATATTTTCAGGCTTGGAACTCAGTTTGAATGACAGGATCAGCAATATAAGAGATAGTACAAGAAATATTACATGGATAATTCTGAACGCTCTTGATAACCTCTGCACTATTTTCGCCTCCTATGCAAAAAGCCCTTCAGGATTTCCTGAAGGGCTATCTTAGTGCCGGCATTGAAATAGTTTCCCGGGCCGTCGCCAGCCAAGTATCGTCTTCGCGGCAGAGCTTAACTTCCGTGTTCGGAATGGGAACGGGTGTGACCTCTGCGCCATAAACACCGACTA
>JAEEGJ010008135.1_pt1 | contig 29168 bp, 24 predicted proteins | sample 8958761 | NCBI WGS metagenome assembly JAEEGJ01 (sample SAMN16246546, study PRJNA631951) | gut metagenome | biome: gut microbiome; feature: rumen; material: RS-attached | host: Bos | place: Iran: Karaj | collected 2018-10
AAAATTACTTTTCTACCAAATCTATAGCTTTGTTAATCGCTGCTATGTAATCATCATGTTCTGCAAGCTCATTTGCAGATTTAAGTCTAGCATTTAGTTTGTCAGAAAGTTTTTCGTCGGAATATGCTATTATTTCCTTTGAATTTACATCAAGCATGACCATAATTCCTTTTATTTCCTTATACTTACGATTATAATATGTTTTCAGTATTTCTTCGTTTGATATGGATGTTCCATTTTTTGTTGAAAGAACTGTAACATCTTTTTTTAAAGATATAAGCCGTTTTTCAATAAGCTTTATATCCTCATATGCAAATAACTGTGAGTTGTCTATCATATGAACAGGACAAAGCTCTCCTAGTTGTAAAAGCCTCATCACAGCGTTGCGATAATTGTTTCCTATTATTTCTTTTGTAGCCCAAAACATAGCGTTATCAGCGGATTGCTGATTGATATTTGTAATGCATGAGCCTGTTCTGTAGACGATATCCTCGTTTGATTGATTATTAATAAGGATAACAAGACCGCTGCCCTTCCCTTCATATATCTCATTGAAACTGTCTACTGCATAATCCCAGGGCGACTTCCCTTCAAGATCATTTGTAGTTACTACAGCGACGTTTATGAGTTTGCTTTCGTAAAGCCATCCTGCATAGTCATTGCAAGCCTGTATATCTTCAGTACTGAGAACTGAAGCTTTATCGAAAATGTAAGTTCCATCTGTATGACCCACATTCCTTTCGGTAAAAGGCTGACTAGTAGCTTCGGTGCTCCTTTCTGCTGTAGGTACGTCCTTCCCTGGTGAACAACTGAATAGCATAATACAAGTAAAAATAGCTGTAATGCTAGTCCAAAAAATTTTTTTCAAAAAATCATCCTTTGCTCTTGTATTTATAATTATATTTTAGTATAATTTAATAGAAAAATCAAGTATAAAAAGCTATTTTATTTGTATAATATTTTACTAAAGGAGCTCGTATATGGATTATATAGTTAAAGGTAAGGACATCATTGTTTCTGAAAATGACCTTGATTTAGATGAAACACTCGATTGTGGTCAAGCTTTCAGATGGAAAAAAATACCTTCTGATTATGTTTGTACTTATACAGGTGCTTTTGTTAATGATAGGCTTACTGTTTCACAAATAGAAAAAGGAAAGTTTATATTTCACAATATTGATGAAAATTCTTTTATTAATAAATGGGTTAGCTATTTCGACTTTGATACTGATTATTCCGAGTTGAAGCGTCGTTTCTCAGATGATGAAACTCTTTCCAAAGCATGCAATTATGCGGGCGGTATCAGACTTCTCAAGCAGAACAGTTGGGAATGTCTTATTTCTTTTATTATTTCCCAGAACAATAATATTCCTAGAATCAAGGGAATAATAGATCGTCTTTGTGAACATTACAATGGTGTTTTCCCTACAGTGGAAATGCTTTCAAAAGAAAATGAGGGTTCACTTGCGTATCTCAGAAGTGGATTCAGGGCAAAGTACATTGAGGATGCAGCAAATAAAGTATCTTCAAAGTGTATTGATCTTGATAAGATTGCAAAAATGCCTATTGATGATGCAAGAAAAGCTTTGAAAAGCATAAAGGGAGTCGGTCCGAAAGTTGCAGAGTGTGTTTTATTATTCGGAATGTACAGGACAGAGGCATTTCCAATCGATGTATGGATAAAAAGAGTTCTTGCACAGTATTATCCAGATGGTTTCCCAGAATTTGTTCAGGAAAATGCTGGAATAGCTCAGCAGTACCTTTTTCACTACATAAGGAGTATTTCTTAAAAACTTGTACCAAAGGAGTAACAAATGGAACAGAAATTACCTGATGATATTGCAGATAAAGCCTCTCGGCAGATCATATGTACACCAAGTCCTTCTGCAAAGAACACTTTTTTTTATGTGCAGGAGGCAGGATATTCTATCAAGGATGAAGCCTCAGTTTATCATAAAAACAATTTAGACTCGTTTCTTATTGCTGCTGTTATAAGCGGGTTTGGCGAGCTTATGGTTAGAGATGATACATTTCCATTAATAAAAGGAGACTGTTTTTTTGTAGACTGTTGTCAACCATATTATTATAAAAGTTCAGAAGCAGAGCCTTGGGAGCTTTTATGGATTCATTTCAATGGAAGTTCTTCACAACAGTATTACGAATTTTTCACTTCACAGTCAAAAGCAGTGTTTCGCCCTCAGTTTTTTGACAAAGTTGTTTCTACTATTACAAAAATAATGGATATATATGATGAAAAGCTTCCAAATGCAGAAATTCTGAGTTCTAAACTTATTGTTGATCTTCTTACAATAGCACTAACTATCAATCAGAGTGATCAGCAATTTGAATCTGCTTTGAAACAAAAGCTTCTTGCGGTCCATAATTACATTGACGAGCATTTTGCTGAGGACATTTCACTTGAGCAGCTCTCATCTCGGTTTTACATAAGCAAATACTATCTCACAAGAGAGTACAAGCGAATTTACGGAAAGACTATTTTTCAGCATATTATCACTGCCAGAATAAATTACGGAAAGAAACTACTTCGGTTTTCTGACAAAACAGTTGAACAGATTGCGCAACTATGCGGTTTCAACGATCAAAGTTATTTTGCAAGACAGTTCAAGAAATTGGAAAATCTCACTTGTTTTTCATACAGGAAAAAGTGGAGAGAATGATAAAAAAAAGAGAGCTTTAGCTCTCTTTTTTTATGACCAGACCGATAAGCCGTGTTCTGTCGAGTGCGGTAATTTATCTAGTCTTACCGTTGCCGATAAGCTCAAGCCGCCATTACTTGTTATCCGCCGAGCAGACGTTAAGATAACAAGCACCAATAGGCGTTGCATCGGATAGGGTTTACATAGCAGCGTTGTCTCCAACACTCTGGTGAGCTCTTACCTCGCCTTTCCACCATCACCGTCATAAGACGGCAGTATATCTCTGTTGCACTAGCCCTAAGGTTGCCCTCGGCTGCCGTTAGCAGCTACCCTGCTCTGTGATGCACGGACTTTCCTCGTAAACTATAACGTTTCCGCTACCGCATAGTCTGCTCACTTGATAATAATACCATTTCCATAGCTAAATGTCAAGCTTTAACTTTATCTCCAACTTTATAGCCTATAATGTGAGCTATTTTCCTAGCGTCCTTAACTTTCATTGCTTTGATTTTGAACTTTCTATGTTCTTCTCCCTCAAACCAAATGCTCAATGCACATCTGCCGCTCAAAGCTTGCAATAGATTTTGTTCAAATTCAAGTTTTGCTATTTTTTCACGAGATGAAACTACTGTGTGAAATTTTGTCCATTTAGAGCATCTTATAATTATTTTATCGTCAAAAATGGCAACTCCGCTTGTCATCAATGCTACAAGCTTCACAATAACGAACCATACGGCTGGTATTTCCAGCATGACTGCCACAAAAAAAGAAAGTTCTGAAAATTGAGGAAATAGTCTAGCAGCCCAGTCGTGAGATGGTATTATTAGAGAAGCAATAAGAAGAGGAATAAGTAGATATGAGCCTATTCCAGCAACCTGAGCACTATAATCATTTTCTATTCCGCTGTATACTCCTATAACCTGCAAATTCTTTCCGAGACTTTTTTCTGTCTTTACAGGAAGAAGAACAGGAAGCCTGTTTTTGGATGCTCCATATCCAGCACAACTAATATTTACGGCGACAGCTCCCATTATTTTCATTATAAGGTTTTGCCTAAGATCAGTATAATTTATATGTGAGTTTTTAATTCTGTATTCCTTGCGTTCGATAATACCATAAGAAATTTTCATGCAGTTTTGGTCGCAGTCTATAGAAAACATTCCATATCTGAATAGATTGACTATAAAAGAAACTAGCCATGAACCAATAAAGAAAACTCCTATAAAAATCGCGGCTGTTGGTATTTTTAAAAGAAGTTTGTCTGTAATTTTTGCGGTTTCCTCAGTTATCAGATTGAGCGAACTCATTGTTATATTATAAGCGATATCTCCGCCTTTAAAGAAAAAAGTAGCAAGATATATCGTTCCTGAGAACCCGCTTGAAAAGAACACTGAAAACAAAAGTACAGATAAGGAATTAGGTTGAGGTATACCATCTATCTTGTTCTTTTCGTTTATGTCAGGCATTTGTTGCATAATAGCTTCACGCGCTTTTTTGCCAACAATAAGTTTTAGATCTACGGTTTTGAAAATTCCGGCACGTGTATCACAGCGAAAACGTACTGCATTAAAAGGGAGCATAAAAAAAGGACTTTCTATAGTAGCGGAGCTAACATTTTTAAATGGAATATACGTATTAACGCGTATAAATACTCCGTCATGATGCACAAGCTCCTCTGATGTAAAATCTATACGTGAAAAATACCATCTTACAAATCCAAAAATAAGGATTGCTCCAAGTACAGCAATATCAAACCATGTACCCTTTATCCAACTGTAGAGCCAGTCTTTGTCAAAATGATATGTATAAATACCGCGTATTAAGGGAAAAATCAAAAGCCAAATGTTTTTGGCGGAATATTTTAATATTTTTATAGGATGTTCATGGTACATTTTATTATGCCTTTCCGCTGATGCTTCCTGACATGGCGATTATTTCCATTGCGTCTGACTGTTTTAAAAATAGAAGTCTCAGTTGTCCCCCATAAACAAAGAATATAATAAAATTAAAACCAGTATAATGTGAAAAGGGGCTACTAATGACAGTTGTGTACTGTATTGAAGAATATCTTACAGATTGATGAACTTTTATGAACACGCCACTGCTTTTAGTTATTTCTGTATCAGTGGCAGAATATTTTATAGAAGAAAAGAAAAGTGGAAGATGAACAAACATCTCGACTAATGCAGCAAAAATAATAATAATTTCTGTAAAAAACACAATTTTATCGAAAGTAATAAAATATCTGACTGCAAAAAGGATAATTATTACTGTAATTGTAATAAGTATTCTCATAGTTGTCAGACAATGTCTGTCAGGTGCATATTGCTTCATTTTGCGCCTCCCCCATCAAAATCTAATACATTATAACACATTTTTATATCGATGTAAAACTAAAAATAAAGACAAATTGTAAACTTTAAGGATTAAAATGACAGAAAGCGGTGTATTATGCTAGAGAAGCTTAATTCATTCATATGGGGAACAGGACTAATTACGCTTATTCTCCTTACAGGAGCTATTTTTACAGTGAAAACAAAGTTCGTTCAGTTAAGGATGTTCCCATTCATTTTCCATAAATTAAGACAATCAAAAAGTAAGCGTTCACAGTTTAGAGTTTTCTGTATGTCGCTTGGAACAGCTATGGGGACAGGTAATATTACTGGAGTAGCTTCAGCTATAAAACTAGGAGGGGCGGGAGCAATTTTTTGGATGTGGATTTCTGCATTTACTGGAATGTCAATAGTTTATGCAGAAAATAATCTATCTGCAAAGTATAGTCGTAAAGGTATCTTTGGACCAATGGCGTATATTCAATTTGGTGTCAGAAGTCGGCCGCTTTCTTTATTATTTGGGTTATTTTGCATTTTATCGTCTTTAGGAATGGGCGGAATGGTTCAGATAAACGAAATGACTAATAATATCGAAAAATGTGTAAGTATTCCTTCCCCATTTATTTTTGTGGGATTGTTTATGGTAATATATATAACTATAAGAGGTGGCTCCAGCACTATAAGTTGTGTAGCACAGATCCTTCTCCCTTTGTCAACAATTATATATTCTTTACTTTGTATAATAGTCATAATTAGTTCTGATATAAGTATTAATGATTTGCTTAATCGTATTTTTACTGAAGCTTTTGGTATTAAACAGGTGTTGGGAGGCGTTTCGGGATATAGCCTATCCAGAACAGTGTCTGTTGGCATAAGACGTGGGATTTTTTCAAACGAGGCAGGACTCGGAAGCTCACCAATTCTTCATATCTCCCCTGAAAACTACGGTTCAGCCGAGACTCAAGGGGTATGTAGTATGTTTGAAGTGTTTATTGATACATTTTTGTGCTGTACACTGACTGCTGTAACTCTTTTGTGTACAGGTTCTCAAACTGTTAATCAATCTTTTTCTTATTTAATAGGTGGATATGCAGATATAATACTTGCAGTACTGATGTCTGTTTTTGCTTTTTGTACGGTTATTGGATGGTCGTATTGTGGACAGATTGCGTTTAAGTATGTTTTCAACAGAAATTCTTTAATTTTTTGTTTTATATATTCAGTAGTTTCTTCTATGGGAACTTTAATTAAAAATGACGAAATTTGGACATTATCAGACATTTTTAATGGATTAATGGCTTTTATCAATATTTTTGCACTATTGTTTCTGATAAAAGATATTAAAAAGGAATATTAATGGCTACTGTTGTCCATAAATACTATGATTGAGCATTATGTGGAAAGTTTAAAAAATCAAATTGGTCAGCCAATAATATTTGAACGAATATAACAGTGATTATATCTTTATATCCCTGTATACCGATAATAAACACTTATAAAGCCGCATACAAATGAGCATAAGCTGTGAGTAAAAATTATTTATAATGCCTAATGTTAAAATCCTTATGATTTTCTATTGACATCCATATTTTATTTTTGTATAATTATATTTGAATACTTACGCTCACGGTGCGATCCCGTATATGCGTTATTTATGTTTTTAGGCTTTTATGGCGTAACAACGTCATTAAGATATAGGCTGCTAAGCGATATCAATCATTTTTGCTTCGGAAATTATATTTTTTCAGATCACATATGTTTTTTGCAGGTTCGGCTCGATAATGAGCTTGTACGGTTCCCTGTTTTAGTATGTGGTCAGCGTTTTTATTGTTATTTTATTCTAATGTGCATCTTTGCGCCTTGATATTGTTACGCAGTTTTACTTAATTACACTTTTAGGCTTTCGCGGCGTTCACGCGGAGGTCTTGCTAATTGTTGAAAGTGAGGTCATATAGTGAACGAAAAAGAGAAAAACAGCAAGGCAAAACAGAGCGCTTCTGCCGCTCCTAAGAGAACTTACAGAAAAAGAGCTGTTCCAAAGGATAAGGAAACCAGGGAGAAAAAAACGATTTTAAAAAAAGAATCTCAGCCTGAAAACAAGACAAAAAGTCGCGTAAGACAGCCGAAGGAGGTCAAAAAGACCCCTGTAAAGATCATCCCGCTTGGCGGATTGAACGAGATTGGTAAGAATATGACTGTTTTCGAATGCTCGAACGATATGTTTATTCTTGACTGTGGACTTGCATTTCCAGATGCAGATATGCCTGGTGTAGATATTGTTATACCTGACTTTACCTATGTTGAACGAAATCAGGAGAAAATAAGAGGTATTGTTATTACTCATGGTCATGAGGACCATATTGGAGGACTTGCTTATCTTCTAAAAAAAATAAACGTTCCTGTATATGCCACAAGGCTTACTGTTGGACTTATTGAGGGCAAGCTTAAGGAACAAGGGCTATACGGAAAGGTAACATTAAATGTTGTTGAGCCTAAAAAAACTATTAAGATGGGTTGTATGGCTGTTGAGTTTATAAAAGTAAATCACTCTATTCCGGATTCTGTTGGTATGGCTATTCATACTCCTGCAGGTGTTATCGTTCATACTGGTGATTTCAAAGTTGATTATTCCCCTATTGACGGAAAGATTATTGATCTAGCTAGGTTTGGCGAACTTGGAAGTCGTGGTGTTCTTGCTCTTATGGCAGATTCCACTAATGCTGAGCGTCCTGGTTATACCCATTCTGAACGTACTGTTGGTGATTCTTTTGATAAACTATTTCAAAAGGGCGAAGGTAAGCGTATTATAATAGCAACTTTCTCATCGAACATCCACCGTGTTCAGCAAATAGTCAATTGTGCTGAAAGGTACGGTCGTAAGGTAGCAGTTTTCGGCAGAAGTATGGTAAATGTTATTAATACTGCTATTGAACTTGGATATCTTGAAGTTCCGGATGGTATTTTCATAGATATTGAAATGATGAATCGTTATGAAAGTGAGCGCATCGTTCTTATTACTACAGGAAGTCAGGGCGAGCCTATGTCAGCTTTGACACGTATGGCTATGAATGACCATAAAAAGGTTAATATTACTCCATTGGACTTTATAATAATTTCTGCCACTCCTATTCCTGGAAACGAAAAATTTGTTACAAGAGTTGTTAATGAACTGATGAAATCTGGAGCAGAGGTTGTTTACGAAGCCATGTATGAGGTTCATGTTTCTGGTCATGCCTGTCAGGAAGAGCTCAAGCTTATGCAATCACTGACAAAACCTAAGTTCTTTATACCTGTGCATGGCGAATATAAGCATCTAAAAAAGCACGCAGATCTTGCATTGCAGCTTGGTATGCCTAAGGAAAATGTTATTATTGCGGAGATCGGCAACGTTATCGAAACAGATGGAAGTACTATGAAGGTTGTATCTCAGGTACCGGCAGGAAGAATTCTTGTTGATGGTCTTGGAGTTGGGGATGTTGGGTCTATCGTTCTAAGAGACAGAAAACATCTTGCACAGGATGGTCTTATTATAATAGTTATTGGAATCGAAAGAAGTTCCAATGAGATTGTTGCAGGTCCCGATATAATTTCAAGAGGATTTGTATACGTCCGCGAGTCAGAGGAACTAATGGTTGAGGCAAAAGGACTTCTCACTGATACTCTTGCAAACTGCTCCGCAAGTGAGCTTAGAGAGTGGAACTCACTAAAAGGCAAGCTTCGTGATGCTCTCTCAGACTATATTTATCAGAAGACTAAACGTAGCCCTATGATATTACCTATTATTATGGAAACATGATTGATCCGAAAGGAGCATAAAGGTGAAAAAGAAATTCCCCGCTGTTATGTTGATACTACATCTGCTTGCGTTGGGGGTATTGATACCTGCATTTCTTCTCAGCAATAATAAAAGTACATTCATCAACATACTATACTGCGCTGCTATCGCTTTTATATTTAGTTGTATTATTTATACAATTATATATTCACGAAACTCAATGCGCCGTATCTCTAAAATGAATCAGCACCTTGAAAGTTCGGCTGCTGAATTTATGAATTCTCTTCCTGCACCTGTTGCTGTTATTGACGATAACAAACAGTTCGTCTGGTATAATCAGATATTCTCTGAGAAAATAGGTCTTGGCCAGGATGTTTATGGTTTGAATTTTGAAAGTTTTGTAAAAATGGATGTTGATATGATATCTAAAAATGGATATGCGATATGTCCTATAAATGGCTGTATTTATAATGTAACGTCTGAAAAATTTGAAAAAAATGATATGTCTTTTCTCGTTATGTACTTTCATGATGATACAAACTTTTATACCATAAAAAAAGAAATGGTAGAATCACATCCTAATGTAGTAATTATCACTATAGATAACTATGATGAGATAATGCAGAATGCCAAGGAAAGTGAAAAGGCGCAAACTTCCGTAGAAACCGAGAAGTTGATTGAGAATTTCATGAGTAAGACAAATGGTTTTATTAAAAAAACCTCTTCAAATACTTTTTTTGCAATTATTGAGAATAAACATCTTAATGAAATAATTGAGGAAAAATTTAAAATTCTCGATTTCGCAAGAAATATTAAAATTTCAGGCAAATATCCCCTCACATTTTCTATAGGCGTCGGTTTGGGAGCCCACTCGCTTGACGAAAGTGAAAAGTTTGCGAGACAATGTCTCGATATGGCGCTAGGTCGTGGTGGCGACCAAGCTGTTGTAAAAACTGATAACGGATATAAGTTCTTTGGCGGAGTTTCTAGTGGCGTTGAGAAGCGTTCGCGTTCAAAAACAAGAATCATAGCAAATGCTCTTCAAGATCTAATTTCAAATTGTGAGAGAGTTTTCATTATTGGACATCGTTTTGGCGATCTTGATTCTGTTGGAGCTGCTTGCGGTATCGCTGGAGCAGTCATAAATCTTGAAAAGGAAGCTTTTATTGCTGTAGATCGTACAAAAAATCTTGCCGTTAATCTTATTGATAAGATTGATAAGGAAACTGATGGTGCTCTATTCATAACTCCTTCAGATGCTGAAAGCATGATTGCTCCAAATGATTTGCTTGTAATTGTTGATACTCACAATAAAGATTATATTGAAAGCCGTATTCTTTATGAGAGGGCAAGAGCGATTGTCGTAATAGATCATCATAGAAAAACTGTTAATTTTATTGATGACGCTGTTATTTTTCATCATGAACCTTATGCATCATCGGCTTCTGAAATGGTTACAGAGTTAATTCAGTACTTTAATTATCCGAACGACGATAAAATTGCAAGCTGTTTTGCCGACGCCCTTCTGTCTGGAATTATGCTAGATACTAAGAATTTTGTAATGCGTACAGGCGTAAGAACATTTGAGGCAGCAGCTTTCCTTAAAAAGCTTGGCGCTGATACTATCGCAGTAAAGCATCTTTTCTCTAATTCTATAGATTCTTATAGAAGAAAAACACAGATAGTTGCTTCTGCAAAGATACATAACAATTGTGCCATTGCTTCAGCTGATTTTAACTCTGAAGATATTAGGATAGTTGCTCCGCAGGCGGCAGACGAGCTTCTCGGAATAACTGATGTTGATGCTTCATTTGTCATTTATTCAACAAATAATACTGTCAATATCTCCGCGAGGTCACTTGGTGGACTTAATGTACAGGTTGTTATGGAACAGCTTGGCGGTGGTGGACATCAGACAATGGCTGCTGCGCAGCTTGAAAATATTACTTTAGAAGAAGCAGCAAAAGCTTTGATAACTGCAATTGATGACTGCAAAAATAGCAGTACCGATCTCTAAATAAAGAAAGGCTGATGAATATGAAGGTTATTTTTTTACAAGATGTTAAAGGTTCAGGAAAAAAAGGAGAAATAAAAAACGTTGCTGACGGTTATGCACGTAATATGCTACTTCCCAAGGGGTATGCTGTTGAAGCAACTGCTTCTAACATGAATAAACTTGAGGGGGCACAGGCTTCTGCACAGCATAAAATTGATGTTGATATACAGTCAGCGCAGGAGGCTGCTGCAAAAATTAAAGGTAAAAAGGTGGATATTACTGCAAAAGCCGGCTCTAACGGAAAATTATTCGGATCTGTCACAGCTGGCAATATTGCTGATAGTTTGTCAGAGCAGTTTGGAGTTAAGGTAGATAAAAAGAAAATAGTCCTCAGTTCTGATATTAAAAACTTTGGCTCTTATACTGCTACTGTAAAGTTATACAATGGTATTTCGGAAACTATTGACGTTGAAGTAATAGAAGGCTGATAGGAGTATACTATGGATGAACATGAACTCCTTCTTTCTGCTCGTGAGCTTCCTCACAGCATAGAAGCAGAGCAGTCTGTCCTCGGAGCGATTATATCGCAACCGTCTGTGCTTCCAGATGTAATTGAGATTATTAAACCTGAATATTTCTATAACGAACAACATAAGGCTTTATACTCCATAATGTTACAAATGAACTCTATGAGTCTACCTGTTGACATTGTAACTGTTCTTAATGAAGCTGAAAAACAGCATATTTTTGAAAGTCCTGCTGAAGGACGAAGGTATCTTGCTGAAATAGGTAATATGTTGCCCTCTACATCGAATATTCAGAGCTATTGCAAAATTGTTGCTGACAAGTATTTTCTAAGAAGTTTAAGTTTTGTTGCTAAAAGTATTCTTGAAGAAGTACAATCCGGGGAACAGGATGCGCAGCTTTTGCTTGATTCTGCCGAGCAAAAAATATATGATATCAGACAGGGCAAAGATGTTAGAGGTCTTGTTCCTCTTTCAGAGGCTATTGCTGAGGCGTATGACAGACTTGGAAAGATTTCTGGACCAGACAAGGAAAAATATGTCGGTGCTAGAACAGGCTTTACTCTCCTTGATAGTATTACCTCAGGTCTTAATAAGTCTGATCTTATTATCATTGCAGCCAGACCTGGTATGGGAAAGACTTCATTTGCTATGAATATTGCTACGAATGTTGCACGTAGAGCTGAAAAGGAAGTTGTTACTTTTAATCTCGAAATGTCAAAAGAACAGATAGCTACTCGTATACTTTCAACAGAAGCTTTAGTTGAATCGAATACTCTTCGTAATGGAAGGATTTCAGGTGATGACTGGGTTAAACTTGCTACAAGTGCTGGCTATCTCAGCACTATACCTCTTTATATTGATGATACCGCTAGCATGACTGTTCAGCAGATGAAAGCTAAACTCCGTAGAACTAAGAATCTTGGATTAGTAATCATCGATTACCTCCAGCTCATGGAATCAACATCGCGTTCTGATAATCGAGTAACGGTAATCAGTGAGATAACCCGTCAACTTAAGGTAATGGCAAAAGAGCTTAATGTACCTGTCATTCTTCTTTCACAATTATCTCGTGCTGTTGAGAGCAGAACTGATAAACGTCCTATGCTTTCTGATCTTCGTGAGTCTGGTTCTATAGAGCAGGATGCTGATATAGTTCTATTTCTGTACAGGGATGCTTATTATAACAAAGAAAGCCAGCGACAGAATATTTCAGAGTGTATTGTTGCTAAAAACAGACACGGTGAAACAGGCACAGTTGAATTAATATGGGATGGCCAGTTTACTAGATTTTCAAATCCTGATTATAATGCGCCGCCTGATAATGTATGATAATGTTAAATAAAGTTTATAATTTTGTAAAAAAATATAATATGCTTAACCGCGGTGAAACTGTATTATGTGGTCTATCTGGCGGTGCTGATAGTGTTGCTTTACTGCTTATTCTCAACGAGTTGAGTGAAACTCTAGGCATAAAAGTAGAGGCTGTTCATGTTAATCATTGTCTCAGAGGTGATGAAAGTGACATGGACGAGCTTTTCTGTAAAAATCTTTGTGAAAAAAAGAATATTCCCTTCACAGCAGTTTCATGTGATGTAATGAGTTATTCTCAAGATAAATCACTTTCTATAGAGGAAGCAGCTAGAGAACTACGCTACTCGGTTTTTAGCAAAAATTCAGTAGGTAAAAAAATGGCAACTGCTCATAATGCAAATGATGCGCTTGAGACAACTATTTTGAACTTGGCTCGTGGAACGGGAATAAAAGGAATTGCTGGAATACCTCCTATACGTGGCAACATTATTAGACCACTGCTTTCATTGACCCGCTCCGAGATAGAAGATTACCTCAAATGCAAAGATCAGGATTTTGTTACAGACAGTACTAACCTTTCCAACGATTATACAAGAAACAAGATAAGGCATTTGATTGTTCCTGTTTTGAAAGAGATAAACCCTTCGGTTATTGAATCGTCGGTTAGTTCAATAGACGTTATCCGGGAAGAAAATATGCTAATCGAAAAAATGGTCGATGAAGCAATAAAAATCTGCCTTGATAACAAAAAGTTCTCTGGTCTTGATAAATATGATAAAGTAGTGAGAAAAAGAGCTATTTCTAGATTATTATCAGAAAATCATCTTCCTTATTCGCATAAGCGACTTGACGAAGCGGATAATATTCTTATAAATGGAGGAAAAATCAATATTTCCGGTCAGTATTATCTTGTAGGAGCAGAAAAAACTATTGAACTAAAAAAAATATTACCTATTACAAATGAATTTGTCTCAGCTCCGTTGAAAGTTGGTTTTAACCAGATTTTTGCAGAAAGTGTTCTTATATGTGAACTTATTGAATGTGATAATTTGAAGAAAAATGAAACTGTTAACAAAATGTCCACATTTTTTCTTCTTGATTATGATAAAATAAGAGGAAGAGCAACTGTCAGAAGTCGTATATATGGTGACAAAATAAAGCTCAGTGGAAGAAATTTCACTTCTTCTGTTAAAAAATTGATAAACGAAATGATTGTTGTTGAAAACAGAAGTTCTTTGCATTTTATTGAAGACGAGGAAGGAACGATATTTGCCGAAGGAATTGGTATTGCTGACAGAGTTGTTCCCGATAAAAATACAGTTAGATTTCTAAAGATTTCTGTAAATCGAATATAAAGAATGGAGAGGATAATTTGACACCCAAAAAGAGTAAAGGAGTTCTTACTTATCTGCTTATAGTAGGAATTGCAGTTTTTATGCTGGTATTTATCAGCTCAAAACTTAATCAAAACGCCGAAAAGACTGAATATACTGAGATAATTAGTCTGTTTGACGACTATAAAGTAGCTTATTACGAGCTTGATCTCGGAACTGGTGAACTAACCTACAGACTTGAAGACAGTGAAGAAGAAAAACATTATAACGTTCCAAATGTTAATATTTTTCTTAGTGACACAGAGAATTACCGTAAAGAATATAATGCGACACATGATAAACCTCTTGAACAGGATTATATTAAGATAACTGATAGAACCTGGATATATTCGCTTATCCCAGTGATATTGACAGTTCTCCTTGGAATCTCCATACTGTACTTCATTATGAAGCAAAATGGTGGCGGAAGTAAGTATGCTACCTTCGGTAAAGCTAATCTAAAAAATGGTGCAAGTGCACGTAAGGCAACATTTAAAGACGTTGCAGGTGCTGATGAAGAAAAACAGGAACTTATTGAGATAGTTGATTACCTCAAAAATCCAAGAAAATATACCGAGCTAGGTGCTAAAGTTCCGAAGGGCGTTCTTCTTCTTGGACCTCCTGGTACAGGTAAAACTCTTTTGGCACGTGCAGTTGCTGGTGAGGCAGGTTGTCCCTTCTTCCCTATTTCTGGTTCGGATTTTGTTGAAATGTTCGTTGGTGTCGGTGCTTCACGTGTAAGAGATCTTTTTGAACAGGCTAAAAAGCATGCTCCTGCAATCATATTTATTGATGAAATAGATGCAGTTGGACGTCACAGAGGCGCAGGCCTTGGAGGCGGACACGATGAGCGTGAGCAGACTCTTAACCAGTTACTTGTTGAAATGGACGGATTTACTGGAAATGACAGTGTTATAGTAATTGCAGCAACCAATAGACGTGATATCCTTGATCCTGCTCTTCTTAGACCAGGTAGATTTGATCGTCAAATTGTTGTTGGATATCCTGATGTTAAAGGACGTGAGGAAATACTCCGTGTTCATGCAAAAAATAAATCACTTGGTCCAGATGTAGATCTTAAGGTTATTGCTAAGACCACACAGGGCTTTACAGGTGCTGATCTTGAAAATCTATTAAATGAAGCTGCTCTCCTTGCGGCTAGAAATAATCGTCTTGCAGTTACGGAGGCTGATATTGAAGAAGCTACAATGAAAGTTATTGCTGGTCCTGAAAAGAAATCTCGAATTGTAACAGAGCACGACAAACTTGTAACAGCTTATCACGAGGCAGGTCATGCTGTTGCTGCATATAATCTCAAAACTCAGGATAAGGTACACCAGGTTACAATCATACAGCGCGGAATGGCTGCTGGTCTTACTGTTACAAGACCTGATAACGATGATAGACATGTTTCGCGTAATCAGATGCGCGAGAGTATCATTATGCTTCTGGGTGGTCGTGTTGCCGAAGAGCTCTTTATCGACGACATCTGCACCGGTGCTTCAAATGATATAGAGCGTGCTACTTCAACTGCTAGAAACATGGTAACTAAGTATGGCTTCTCAAAGAAGATAGGTACTGTTGTTTACGGATCAGAAAGTGATGAGGTATTCCTTGGTAAGGATTATGGTCATACAAGAAATTACAGTGAAGCTGTTGCGGCTCAGATTGATGAAGAAGTCAGAGCTATTATCGAACAAGCTTATGGAGACTGTACTGTACTTCTTAAGGCTAATGAGGATAAAATGCATTTTCTTGCAAAATACCTTCTAAAGTTCGAAAAGATAGATGGAGATGACTTTGAAAAGCTCATGAGTGGTGAAATGTCTGAAGATGTCCTTCTGGCAGATCCTATTGATGAAGGAACCACAGTGGAAGCTTCCGATGAAGAACCTACAGAAGAATAATATAAAATCCCGAAGAGCTCTCTTCGGGATTTTTATTGAGAATATTCTTAACTTTCAAAACAAGAAGGTATTAATATGGAATCTATTAATTTAATATTATGTATTATAGCTGCTGCTGCTCTTGATATATGTGTTCTAGTTATATTACTGACAGCTTATCGAGAGAAAAAATCAGCTAAGAAAAAATGGTCTGAGATATCTATGGATATGGAACTTGCTGAACAGGGTGTAATTTATGAGCTTGGATGTGACGAAGTACTTATCGGTCGTCATGCGTCAGCAGATATTCGTCTTCCTGACCTTTCTGTTTCTCGCTATCATGCTATACTAACAATTTCTGGTGATAAATGGTCTATTAAAGATATGGACTCAAAATCAGGTCTATTCATTAATGGACGCATGGTAAAAGAGGCAGTTCTTAACGAAAATGATATTATTACTCTTGGAAATCGTCGACTTATATTCAGGAAAAGGGGGCGTGAACATGTACGCTAACCCTATTTCATACGGCTTTTCAAGTTTTTTTGTTTTGTTAGCTCATATAGCTATGCTTTTCAACGTATATATAAATGGAAATTATAAAAATGTAAGAGATGTTATTGTTCTTGGAGCAACAGTCGTAATCATAGATATTGCATATTTTGCTGTAATACTTTTATTCAAACAAATATCTTATGCGCTTGACTTCCTTCTTATACTAATACTTAACATGAGTTTTATATTTCAATCATGCTTCGGAGAAGTTGGCTTTAATTTTAAGCATTTGATAACATGTATAGCTTGTATTGTTTCATGCAAGACTGGGTTTATACTATGCAGAAATCATAAAGTGCTTCAGAGTAATAAAAAGATTATTTACGGTATAGCAGCTGCTGTTCTTCTGTTAACTCTTATAGTGAGTCTAGTAAAAAAGGATATGTGGATATACATAGGAAAATTCACATTACAACCATCCGAGTTCATTAAGCCGCTTTTTATTCTTGCTTGTGCTACTTCCATAGAAGATCAGCAAAAAAAACATAAGGTTCTTTGTGTTAATGTTGTTTATGAGAATATTACTCTAATTATTCTTACTGCTGCGATATGCCTTGTTCAGGTTAAAGCACACGATTATGGCAGTTTACCGACTTTTCTTAGCATTTTTTGCGTAGGATTCCTTCTTAGAATATGCTATCCTAAAGCAAAATTCTCTAAAAAGAAACTCTTTGCTGTTATAGGAGTAATAATTGTCTTTGTTCTTATTGGTTTGAAATATGCTCCTGATTATGTTCAGCATAGACTTCATGTAGACATATGGAGTGATAAAACCGGCGATGGATACCAGCAATCTAAGGCTCTTATAGCTATTGCAAACGGTGGTTGGCTCGGACTTGGTCCTGGAAATGGTTTCCTATATAATATATTTGCTTATGACAATGATATTGTCTTTGCAACAATAAGTGAAGAGTGGGGGCTTCTTTTGGCACTTATGTCAATTCTTGCAATTATAATAATAACTGCCATACCACTAATTAATCCGGCAAGGTCATATTATCATGGAACTATTTCTGCTTGTGTTTGTGCGGCATTCATTATTCAGATGGCCCTGAATATCTTTGGATCCTGCAATCTTATTCCATTTACTGGTGTAACTATCCCCTTTCTATCATCCGGAGGAAGTTCACTTATGGTCAGTGGTTTTATGGTTGGTATGCTTATGGCTACTCAATCTCCCGTATTTAAAGAATCTAAACATACTAAGCATACGGAGTCTGTACCCTCATGGAGGTGGCAAGAGTGAAAAGCATTAAACGAACTCAACGTATTATAAGTGCTATAATACTTTTGTTTATTATTGGAATGGCTCTACTGGTAATAAAGCTTGTACATGAGTCTTCATTTTATATGATGAACTCTGATGTTCATCAACTCGGATATGTTTATGATCGTTCTGGCGATGTTCTTTATGATGGTACAGGCACTGGTTCGTATCCTGATAACTATTTCTTAGATGTAGGTAATCTTATAGGAGACGACAAAGGACAAATGAATAATACACTAGTATCACGCAATCTTCAGAAAATAAACAATTACAATTTCAATGACGGCCTTGTTCAAAACGATGGAAAGGCTGCTATATATACAACACTTGATCACAATGCTAATAGAGCAGTATTTAATGCATATGGTTATATGGAGGGCTGTGTTTCTGCGTATAACTACAAAACAGGTGAACTTCTCGTGTGTGTAAGTCTGCCTTCTCTAGATGTTACTAAGGGATACGATGATTTAGAAAACTTCGAATCAGGAACTCTTTTGTCTAAAAATATGTATAGAACTGTTCCTGGCTCGACTCAAAAGGTATCAACAGTTATTTCCGCTATTGAAATAATGGGAAGTAATCAATTATTCTCGAAAAGCTACACTTGTTCAGGTAGATATCAAAATTTGTCAGGAGCTTTCATCGACTGCCATAATCCATATGGACATGGTACCCAGAACATTCAAGAAGCATTTGAAAACAGTTGTAATCCGTTTTTTGCACAACTGATAGAAGATGATGATCTCCCTCTTGAAAAAGTGAAAAAGCAGTATTCCAAGATGGGATACGCTATTAACAGCGAGAAAATGTCATATATTGATATAAATGGCATTGAATGTGAAACAGCATCTACTACCCTCAATGATCCATATGAATTTAAAACGCAATGGGGGTGTATTGGTCAAGGAGATACTCTTGTAAGTCCGATACAATTAATGATGTGGCAAAGCGCTATTGCAAACTGCTCAGGAAAGATGACAATGCCATATCTTATTGATCACATAACAGATACTCGAGGAAAGGAGAAAGAAAAGGCTTCAACAAAGTTCAGTGAAAAGCTTTTCTCCGAAAATACAGCAGATGCTGTAAAGCAGATAATGCTCACAAACGGTGCTGATAGATATACATACCTGATAAATGGATATAAGGTCGGAGTGAAGAGTGGAACAGCTCAGGTCGACGAGGGCATGAAAGAAAATTCATTGCTTGTAGGCTTTGTAGACGATCCAACATTTCCTATCGCTTTCGCAATTCTTATAGAAAATAAGGATAGTGGTTATCTCACTACGGAGCAAATAGCTCAGGTTCTTCTTGATAATTTAAAAAACGATTTCTGATGTCAGATTAAACAAAATATACCATTTAGTTTGTGCATTTCAAACGAATTTAACAAAATTATCTTGTAAAGCCTGTTCTTTTATGGTATAATATAACCATAAAGTACAGTTTTGCATCTTGCAAAGCTATAAAAGGAGGACTAATATGAAAACAACTATCACAGCAAAAAAAATGCAGATACCTACCAACTTTACTGAGTATGCAGCAAAGAGGATTGATTCACGTCTCGGAAAATTTTTTGGAGAGGATGCTGATGCTAAGATTGTTATTTCAGAAATAAAGACTCAGATAATTCTTGAGCTTACTGTTAAATATAACAGCATAATTTTTCGTGCAGAGCGTAGTGCTGAAGATAAATATGTTGCACTTGATGACGCTATTGACAAGATAATCAGACAGATAAGAAAGAACAAGACTAAAGTAGAGAAAAAGCTTAAGGACGCTGCTTTCAAAGAAGCCTTTGCTTATCCAGTTCCAGACACAGTTGACTATGAGGTTATTAAACATAAGAAGTTCAAAATGAGACCGATGGATATTGATGAAGCAATTCTTCAGATGAATCTTCTTGATCATGAGTTCTTTATGTTCACAAATGCAGAATCAGGTCTTATAAATGTTGTTTATAAGCGTGACGATGGTAATTATGCCGTGCTTGAACCTGATAATGATTAATTACAAGAATAATATGCGGGGCTTATGTCCCGCATATTAATTTTATGATTGGAGTGTATTAAAATGGATGAAAACAAGAAAATAATAATTGAAAAACGCATTCAAAAGACAGGAGAAAACCTTCTAAAAAACAACATGGAGTTCTATTATGCTCCAACAAAAGAGAATGTTTTGGCTATAGTAGAAAAATTGCTTAACGAAGGTGATGTTATTACAAACGGAGGTACAATGACATTAAAGGAGTGTGGTTTATCAGAGCTCCTTAATTCTGATAAGTATAGATACCTTGATAGAGCAAAAGCTAATACTCCAGAAGATGTAGTGGAGCTTTATAGAAAAGCTTTTTTTGCTGACGTTTATATATCAAGTTCTAACGCTATTACAGAGGATGGAGTACTTTATAACGTTGATGGTAACAGTAATCGTATTGCGGCTATTGCTTTTGGTCCTAAGTCAGTTATTATTATTGCGGGCTATAATAAAATAGTTAAAGATTTAAACGAAGCAGAAATAAGAGTTAAGCGCGAAGCAGCACCACCTAATTGTGTGCGCCTTGATTGTACTACTTATTGTAAGGAAAAGGGTGAATGTGTTTCTTTGAATAATGCTGGTAGACAGATATCTGATGGGTGCACCAGTGATAGTAGGATATGTTGTAATTATCTTATATCTGCTCATCAGCGCCATAAAAACAGAATAAAGGTGATTATAGTAGGCGAAGAACTTGGTTTTTAGTTGCCTATGTTTAAAAATCGTTAATAGTAATTTTACATATAAATATCATTGTTTTCATTTTATTTTGATACAATAAGGAAAATCTTGGAAATCGTTTGACAAATGCATAATACTGTGCTATACTATTATCAATGAATGTCGCTTTAAAGTATTACAGTGTAAAGCGGTATAGTCAAAAAGAGTGAGGGAAAAGTATGAAAGAATTATCAAAACTTATGAATTACAGATCTGACGTCAAGGTGGTTGATGCTACACTTCGTGATGGTGGACTTGTCAACGATTTCAGATTCAGCGATGAATTTGTAAGAGATCTTTATCTTTCAAACATCAAGTCGGGCGTTGATTACATGGAGTTCGGCTACAGAGCTGATAAAGAGATGTTTGATGTTAATAAATTCGGTCCATGTAAATTTTGCGACGATGATTATTTGCGCTCTATTGTGGGTGATAATCACACTGATCTCAAAATAGCTATAATGGCTGATGTTGGACGTTGCAATTATAAGCAGGACATTGTAGAGCGCGAAAACAGTCCTGTTGATCTAATACGTGTTGCAGCGTATATCCATCAGATACCTACTGCAATAGATATGATCGAGGATGCAAAGAAAAAAGGGTATGAAGTTACCTGCAATATTATGGCTATTTCTAACGCTCAAGAATCTGATATAAAAGTAGCTCTTGATCTGCTCGGTCAATCCCCTGTTGATGTTTTCTACATAGTTGATAGCTTTGGCTCAATATATCCAGAGCAAATGGCTCGTATTGCGGAATTATACGTAGAAATAGCTGATAAATACGGAAAAAAAGTAGGCGTTCACGCACATAACAATCAACAGCTCGCTTTTGCTAATACCATAGAAGCAGTAGGTGACGGAGTTGATTGGCTAGATGCTACTTATGCATCGATGGGTAGAGGTGCTGGAAATTGTGCTATGGAGCTCCTTCTTGGTTTCTTAAAAAATCCTAAATATAATGTATATCCTGTATTTCAATTTATCGAAAAGCATATTACTAAAGTTCGAGAAGAAGGTGCTGTATGGGGTTATGATCTTCAGTATCTATTAACAGGTCTTTTCAATCAACACCCGAGAACAGCTATACAGTATACAAAAGATAAGAGAAGTGATATTTCTGAATTTTATAAAGAAATTATCTCACAGGAATAATCTGAAGATAGTGAATTAACTTTCAAAATAATAGTCAAGAGATTATACCGCTATTTCTTTTCGAAATGCATATGGAGTATTTATTACTTGTCACTCCATATTTATAGTTTGATTACTCTCAAGAGCCCATTTAATATATATTGGGCTCTTTTATATTATTAGCTTAGTCTTGATCTTTTGCCCTGAATTGACAACATGTGATAATTTTGCTATTTTCTTAATTATGATTCAATTAATAGTAATAGTTACACATGTTATTTTTTTAGTTTTGAACATGTTCCCTTTCAAGACTTTAATATTGGAGTCTAATTCAGGTAATAAAAATCCGCATTTTTCAATGCGGATTTTTAATCAGAATGTAAGTTGATTGCTATCGCCTAGATCTTTTGCAGGTTTTCCTGCAGCAGGAACACTTTTTGAACGATATTTTTCTAGTTCGGGTAACTCTTCGGGAGCGATAAGCTCGGCAGAAGATAAAGCTGCCTTTCTTCGGAGCGTGATGACTTGAACTCCTTGAGAATCCCTTGTTGTCTTTGGAAGTATCATACCTGTATTGAACACAAGTGCATGACCGCTAGTAGTCCTTAGTAATATATCAGACTCTTCTGAAATATAAATAGCTGCTATAAGCGGAGATTTCGATGAATAAGCGTTAGCAAGTTTTTTTCTATTTGTTTTTGTTTCATATGATTTTAAAGGCACCTTTGCAGCCTTGCCGTTTTCAAAGAAGAATACGATATAACCAGAATAATCTGTAGTCGCAACAAGGGCTTGTAAATTCTCACCATCATCAAATCCTAGCTTTGCAGGAATATAATCCCCCATAACGCTCGCCTTAGTATCGTCAAATGCACTTGCTCTTGATTTATAAGCCTGAGCTTTATCTGAAAAGAATATGAGTTCTGTCTTGTTTGTCGCTTCAAAACTCTGGCTGATGTAATCGCCTTCCTTAAGCTTTTGTTCGTTGCTCATGCGTAGTGACTGCGGAGTTATCTTTTTAAAATATCCACTGGCGGAAACAAATATATTTACTGCATAATCTGGCGTATCATCTATTTCCTCAGATTCTTCGATATCTGACTGATAGTAGAACATGGTTTTTCTAGGCTGAGAATAATTCTTTATAACGTCTTTAAGTTCATCTACAATTATCTTGCGTATTTTCTTCTTATCTCGAAGAATATCTTCCATTTCAGCAATATCTTTTTTTAGTTGATCAACTTCTTCTACTCGCCTGAGAATATATTGCTTATTGATATTACGAAGTTTTATCTCGGCAACAAACTCGGCCTGTACTTCGTCTATTCCAAAACCTATCATCAAATTAGGAACTACATCAGCCTCGTTTTCTGTCTCACGGATTATTTTGATTGCTTTATCTATGTCAAGAAGTATTTTTGAAAGAGCTTCCAATAAATGAAGTTTCTCTTTTTTCTTTTGAAGATCATGATAAGTTCTTCGTTGAATACATTCTTCACGGAAGGCAGTCCATTCTGTTAAAATTTCACGCACGCCCATTACTTTAGGAGTGCCAGCAATAAGAATATTAAAATTGCAAGGATAGCTATCTTGCAATGGTGTGAGCCTATATAGCTTCTGCATAAGTTTGTCCGGATCAGTACCTCGTTTTAGATCTATTGCTATTTTCAAACCATCAATATCAGTTTCGTCTCGTATGTAAGATACTTCCCTGATTTTACCTTGCTTGACAAAGTCGATTATTTTTTCAATAATTGCTTCAATAGTTGTAGTATATGGAATTTCAGTAACTTCAATGCAGTTTGCCGTTTTATCGTAGCTATACTTTGCACGAACTTTTATGCTTCCTCGCCCTGTTTCATAAACTTTATTCAACTCGGATTCATCGTAAAGCATAAGTCCGCCGCCAGGAAAATCAGGACCTTTAAGTGTACTGATTATATCGTGATCTGGATTTTTCATTAATGCGATGGTAGTCTCGCATACCTCTTCGAGATTAAACGGGCATACATTGCTTGCCATCGATACAGCGATACCTGTATTAGAGTTGACCAATACTGTTGGGAAAGTTGCAGGCAAAAGAGTTGGTTCCTGCATTGTATTGTCATAATTAGGTACAAAATCTATTGTTTCTTTGTCTATATCTCGGAAAAGCTCATTACATATTCTTTCTAATTTAACTTCTGTGTATCGTGGGGCTGCAAAATGCATTTTGCTTGAATACTGCTTTCCAAAGTTTCCTTTACTGTCAATATATGGATGTAGAAGAGCCTCATTACCTCTTGTCAAACGTACAAGAGTTTCATATATAGCTTGATCACCATGAGGATTTAGTTTCATAGTTTCACCAACTACGTTTGCGGACTTTGACCGTTCTTTATCAGGACTAAGCAGTCCCCTCTTGTACATCATATATAGTAACTTTCTATGTGAAGGCTTAAAGCCATCTATTTCGGGAAGAGCTCTTGAAATGATAACACTCATGGCATATGGCATATAGTTTTTTTTCAGAGTATCAGCAATTTTTTCGTCAACAATACTGCCTGAACCCTCTATATATGCTTCATGCTTGAAAGCTGGTTGTTTTGATGGAGTACTTTTTTTTCTTGACATTTATTATTCTCCTTCTGAACGTCTTTCATTTTTTTTCAGAAGCTTTTCAGGATCTTTTACAAATGTCCTCACAACGCTTCCGCAGTCACGGCAAATTGTATGATAAAGAGATGTCGAACGCAGTAGACTGTCAGCACTGTAAACTGCTCCATAAAAGTTCTGATATCCTATTATGAATTCGGTTCCACCGCAAAAGCGGCATTTCGTCATCCTAACCTTTTTCATATTATCACTCCATTTTAGCTAATATCAGCAAGTTCAAGATAATCGGCTCCAAACTCGGAGATATAATCCTTACGTCCCTGAAGATCGTCACCTAATAGCATTTCGAATATTTCAGCGGACTCGTTGATATCTTCAGCTGTTACCTTGATAAGACGTCTTGTATCGGGATTCATTGTAGTAAGGCTCATCATGTCAGGTTCGTTTTCGCCAAGTCCTTTTGATCGCTGTATAGTATACTTTTTTCCGCCTATCATTTCTAAAATACGTTGCTTTTCTTGTTCTGTATAGGCAAAATATGTTTTATCTTTTGTATTTATTTCAAAAAGCGGAGATTCTGCTATATAAACATATCCTTGCTCGATAAGAGTAGGCGTTAGCCTATAAAGCATTGTTAGTATAAGAGTTCTTATCTGAAAGCCATCTACATCGGCATCTGTACAAATAACTATTTTGCTCCAACGGAAATTATTTATGTCAAAGTTAGAAAGTTCCTTATTAGCTTTAGTAGTAACCTCAACACCGCAACCAAGAACTTTTATCAAATCTGTGATTATTTCGCTTTTAAATATTTTTGAGTATTCTGCCTTTAGGCAATTAAGTATTTTTCCTCGAACAGGGATTATAGCTTGAAATTCAGCATTCCTAGCGAGCTTTACCGAACCTAGAGCCGAATCACCCTCAACGATGTATATTTCACGTCTTGAAACATCCTTTGTACGGCAATCAACGAACTTCTCGACCATGTTTGCAAGATCGATGGTTCCTGTGAGCTTTTTTTTCACGTTTAAACGAACTTTTTCTGCATTCTCACGGCTTCTTTTATTAATTAGCACCTGTTCTGCAATCTTCTGAGCTTCATCAGGGTTTTCAATAAAGTATACCTCCAGCTGATGACGAAGGAACTCCGTCATAGCTTCACGGATAAATTTATTAGTAATTGCTTTTTTTGTTTGGTTAGCATAAGAAGTCTGAGTAGAAAATGATGAAGAAACAAGAATAAGACACTCTTCAACATCGGCATAAGTTATCTTGCTTTCATTTTTCTGATAACCGTTTATTGACTTGATATAACTGTCTATTTGTGCCTGAAAAGCTCTTTTTACTGCTTCGGAAGGAGAACCACCATGTTCGAGAAAGCTGGAATTATGATAATACTCTGTAAGTTTCGCCTTATTAGAAAAAGTAAGTGCAACATCAAGCTTTACTTTATATTCAGGTTTGTCATCACGGTCTCTGCCTTTTTTCTCAGCAGTCCAATGTTGGATAGAGGAAAGTGTCCCCTCGCCTGCTATCTCCTGCACGTACTCGGTAATACCCGATTCATAAAAGAACTCTTGCTCGTTGAATCCACCTGCCTCGTTTTCAGAGCGAAAAATAAACAGTATATTGGGATTAACGATAGCCTGCCTTTTTAAAATATCACAAAAGAACTCGTCAGAAACGTTTATATCGGTAAATACTTCAAGATCAGGGCGCCAGCGTGTTTTTGTACCAGTCTGTTTTTTCTTACAAGGTTCTTTCTTTAATCCGCCAACATTATTGCCTTTTTCAAAATGAAGATCGTACTTGAAACCATCGCGAATAACTTCAACATCCATAAATTCTGATGAATACTGTGTAGAACAAAGTCCCAATCCGTTAAGGCCAAGCGAATATTCATATGATTCAGCTGTAGCGTCATACTTACCGCCGGCATATAATTCACAGTATACTAGTTCCCAGTTATAGCGCTTCTCGTTATTATTATAGTCAACAGGGCAGCCTCGGCCAAAATCTTCAACTTCAATATCGTTGTTCTTGTAATGTGTGATGACTATCTTGTTGCCATAGCCTTCACGAGCTTCGTCAATAGAGTTTGAAATGACTTCAAAAATTGAGTGCTCACAGCCGTCCAGGCCGTCGGAGCCGAATATAACTGCAGGACGCTTACGGACTCTGTCCGCGCCCTTAAGCATTGATATACTGTCATTGCCGTAATCTTGTTTTTTAGCCATAATCCTCTGCCTTTCGGTCTCGTTTTAGATGCATACTTTATCATTATAGCACAAATATTTCGAATTTGCAAGTCAGCGGAATATTTTTTACGTTGCCCTTGCATTATGTGTATCCAATACTCTTGCGGACAGAACTTCGCCTGATATTGTCAGAGTATTTGATCAGTTTTACCGTATGGACGCAGAAACGGCAGGCGGCAGCGGCCTCAGGCTTTATGTTGTGAAGTTGTTATGTGACAGGATAGGCTGGTATGTCAAGGCTGAGCTGAATATAAATGTTTTTTTGTTTTGTGCTAATGATATGAGTTTTTTATTTTATATAACGCTCTCTGAGACTTTAATTTACGACATATAAAACGCTATAAAACATGTATTTTATAGTGTATATATGTGTGGTTGATTTCTAAATGAATTCATAACAGGCAGTTCGTTTCATATCGAACTGCCTGTTATGTTTATTTTATCATTTCTTTATAATCTATTTCGCTGAAGCCTACAAGTGTTTTATTAGATGTAATAATGATTGGCCTTTTTACTAACATTCCATCAGAAGCAAGTAGCTTATACTGCTCTTCCTCCGACATGCCCTGAAGTTTGTCTTTAAGTTTCAAAGATTTATAGATCAGTCCACTTGTATTAAAGAACTTTTTAAGCGGAAGTCCACTCATTTTGTGCCATTTTTTAAGTTCTTCCAGGGTTGGATTATTTTCTTTAATATTGCGCAGTTCGTATGATAAACCATTGTTGTCAAGCCATTTTTGAGCTTTTTGACAGGTTGTACACTTTGGATAACATAAAAATATCATATTATTTCTCCTTTTGTTTTTTAAGAAAAAACAGCCGGCTGAAAAACCGGCTGTTATTTCCTAATTGATCAATATGATGTTCTGAAAATGTTTTGATAGCCATTACCTGTGAAATACATATACCCCTGAGTGAAGGAGTCTGGTTCTGTAAAATAAAGGGTAACTGAGTCTTTAACACTCTGTGTGACCTTATAAGAGTATGTTCCCAGGTTAGCGTATGTCCAACATCCCGAAAACTGACCTGCTTGAGTTATTACATCATATATCGAGTTCGGGAAAATTGGAGAAGCTTTTCTATTCATGATCACTTCTACTACATAAGCCTTGTTGTAATTACTGATATAGTCACTGCCTGCTTCGTGAGCAACAGCATTACAGAGAAGTATGTATTCTTCATCTGATATTGGCAGTTTAAAATCAGTTGATTCAACTTCGGTAGAGGTAAGCTCTGATTGTGGTTCAACATATGTCTCTGTTGTTTCCTCTGGAGCTTCAGTTACTATTTCGACAACAGTTGTAGTTGTTTCTGCTGTTGTTTCAGCAACTGTATTAGTTACCGTAGTTGATGTTTCCTGCGTTGTAGCAGAATGTGTAGTTGTCGAAGAAATTTCAGCTATGGTAGCTGTGGTAGCCTCCAAAATTGTATCAGCAGCAGTTGCAATTATTGTTGCAGTAGTAGCTGCCTCTGAAGGAGACTCTGTGATAACTTCGGGCGCAAAAGCCCTTGCTGGCACCGATCTTGAAATCTTTGCAGCCTTGTCGGCTGCTGTACTGGACTGGGAAGTTGTGCCTTCCTGTACAGAACTTGTTTTTTTGCTTGTTGCCGATGTAATATCAGCCTTGTTAGATTTCTTGGTGGTTGTTCCTTTGTTTGTGATTGCCGTTAATGTCTCACCTGCTGTTGCAGCTGTTGAAGTATCGTCGCTGTCATAGTAATTGACCTCAACTTTTTCTTCAGTGACAAGATCAGCTGTGCTTATGGTAGAGGAACTAAGATATACAACTCCTGCACCACCGCCCAGAACTGTAGCAACCACTCCGCAAGCTATTGCTGCGGCTTTGAGATTACCCATCAACTCATCCTTTCCTGAAAAAGCATTTTCATTTTTTCGGGCTGTTGATATGATAACATATCTTCCATGAAATGGCAATAGTTTCAAATTTATTTCCATTTAATTGCTATAAGTTTCCACTAAAAATGCCGTATCGAAGTAAAACTGCACATATTAATTGTCTTTTTTATTGCCTATATGTTAATTTATTATTAATAATAAATGATATTTAACTGTACTTTATTACAAAATAGTTACAAATAAGTCAGTAAAGTTACCTTGTAAAGCTAATTTTCCAGGATTTTTTATCTTAGCTTTTTGTTCTATTTGATAAATATTGATTTTTATGTAATAAGTCATAATAAAGAGTTAAAAATATGACTTCTACTATTGCAAAGGATATAAAAAAATGCTATAATATATAAGTATAAACATATTTTAGGAGAAACATATGAATAACACATATTATACCGAACAAATTAATTCTGTCATCACTGAAGTTAAAAAGGCCGTTATTGGTAAGGACGCTATAGTTATAAAAGTACTTCTTGCTATGCTTTGTAAAGGTCATATTCTCATTGAAGATATTCCTGGTGTTGGAAAAACTACACTTGCTCTCGCATTTTCCAAAGCACTTTCGCTTGATCATAACCGTATGCAGTTTACACCAGATGTACTACCTTCAGACGTTACTGGATTTTCCGTATATAATAAGAGTAACGGAAAATTTGAGTTTCGCCCTGGAGTTGCATTTTGTAATCTTTTCCTTGCAGACGAGATAAATCGAACATCTAGCAAGACACAGTCGGCTCTACTTGAACTGATGGAGGAAAAAAGTATTACTGTAGATGGAAAAACATATAAGCTTCCTGAGCCTTATACTGTAATAGCTACACAGAATCCTA
>JAEEGJ010008137.1_pt1 | contig 29161 bp, 12 predicted proteins | sample 8958761 | NCBI WGS metagenome assembly JAEEGJ01 (sample SAMN16246546, study PRJNA631951) | gut metagenome | biome: gut microbiome; feature: rumen; material: RS-attached | host: Bos | place: Iran: Karaj | collected 2018-10
TAACTCATCAGAAAATTTAAACCGCGAACAGGCTGAACAGTATTTTCAGAAAGAAATTGATAAAAGATATATAGAATGGAAAACACAAAAATTTCTTGAAGAAAATGTAAAGATTGAAAGAAGTATTATCTCGAAGAAACTTAATGAAGCTGCATCTTCCTGGAATTATACAAAGGAAGACAATACAGCAACAAGAATTCTTTCGGAAGATGAAGCAGCTTCTGCAAGAATACAGTGGCAGAACTTTGCCGGAACTCTTGTTAATGAATATGCTGTAGTATCAAATTTCAGCGCAGAGCAAATTTTAGGTATTAATCTAGCAGGCAATACTAATAAAACTGAAACCGAAGCAATCATAGAACAAGTCCGTAAATCATATCAAAAGCAACTGGAGAATGAACGACAGGATATCATACAAACAGAGGCAAATGAACTGTTGCGATATCTTTTATACGACCAGTATTCATTAAGGAAGGATTCTGATTCAAAATCTGCAGCAATGATTGCGACAGCTCTTGCAAATGATACGAATACTGTGACTACAGACAGAATGAACAATCTTTTTGCCAGCTTGGAAACAGTGCTTGAAAATAAAGAAGAGGATATGACAGCTGCGCAGGAAGAATGGTTAAGAAATTTCAACAAAGCCATGACAGCAAGCCTCGAAAAATGGGATGAAGCCGAAGAAACATTTTTAATTAAGCGCAGTGAATGGGAAAGAGAAGCATACGGAGCTTTTGAAGAAGGGAACGAAGCCTGGGATACAGCTTTAAATGAATTATTAAAAAGACGAAATGAATGGACAAAAGAAATATTGCAAAAATATGAAGAGGGTTGTCTAAAGTGGGAGAATGAACAGACAAAACTCAATAACGAAGTAAAGAAAGCGTATGAAGATTTATATACAAATCTTTTGAATGAAAAAAGTATAAAAGACAAAATTCTTGAAACACAAGTAAGTATGTATAATACCAATCGAAATCTTGTTCTTATGACTCAAAATGGCATTGATGGCTGGTTTACACATTTTGCAGAAAAATATAAAGGATTATATTCATATTGGAAAACAGAGCCGGAATCAAATTCTTCAAGAGCTACAGAATTAGATAATCTTAAAGATTTTGATAATTCTGATTCAACAAAAAAATCAAATTTTGAAAAACAGGCATATATAACATCAAAAGATACTGCTGTTACTTTATTAAATACAATTAATATATGGAAAACAAGTTATATTGCTACAATTAAAAATGAATTACAAAAAATATTAGATGAATCACAGTCAAGAATCGATACAATAAAAAGTAAAAAAATTACCATAACAACTTCTATGACAGATGACGAAAAATCAGCTGCTACTATTATTAATGCATTATGTGAGAACATATTAAAAAATGAGGAAGATAAAAAGACAGAGATATCAAGATTAATTTCTGAACTTAACTCTTTTCCCCATAAAACAACTGATATAACCGATTTTTTCAATCAATTATTTCCAGATTCAGATAATCAAAAAAATACTAATACAAATCCTGATGAACAAATTGCGGCAATAAAAAAAGAAATAACAGATGAGAAAGATTCTTTAATAAAAACCATAAAGAGTATTCAAAGCTCACTGGAAAAACTATCATTCAATTCGACTTTATTCACAAGTTATTATGACATTAAAGAGAATTGTAAATTATTCGATGAGAAAAATGAGCTGTTCTCATTTGATGATATGATTTATGGTTCTGAAGAAGCTCTTTATGATTGGCTTTACAATCAAATATTATCTGTCAATAAATGCCAGCAAACTATGGACACTATTTTTCAATATACAGGAACTGTCTCGACCGGTGTTATAGGGGAAGGAGATAATGCAATTAATCCTGATTATGACGAATTATATGTAGAATATAAAAAGGCTGAAGCAGAAGCTAACTATTGGGCTGAAAAAGAACAAATACTTGATTATTGTATTAAATATATTAAAAATGAAACGGCATCGAGTGATGATTTAGAACAGACAAATCAAAAAAGAGAAGATTCCCTATCGGCTTATGAAAATGCATATCAGTTATATACAGAAAAGATTACAGCACTTGATGAAAAATATAAAATAGTAGCAGAAAAAAATGAAAATCTTATACAAGGTCAAAAGGATATCGAAATAGCCTTAAAGGAATTATATGCTGCTCGGGATTATTATAATGATGTATTACTCTCATATAATGATGTTTCAAATGAATCACTTAAAGCACAAATAGAGATATTTGTTGATAGAATAAATAATTTATACCCAAATTCTGGTGATGCAATAGATCAAAAGAACTTTGATTTAAATAATTATTATTCACAACTTAATAAATATAGTTTATACAATATTCAAGAGCAAATTAATCTGTTTGTAAATCTTCTTAAGGATGGAGATTTGGAACATGGATATTTACCTTTAAAAGATATAAAAACTGATTATGATGCAGATAGCATTATTAATTGTACAGATGCTGAGGCCTTTACATTAAAATATAAAGAAATACCTTATAGTTTTTCCTATGAAAAAGAATCTATTAATATGAACTGGCTAAATCTTACCAAAACAGATATAACTGAAAAAGAAAAAGACATTTCCAGGTTAATAATTCAGAAAATTGTTTCTCAAATAAATATCTCGAATAAAAAAGAAATTGACAAGAGAAATCTTGCCATTGAATATCTTGAAAATAAAATTCTTACAAAAAATGAAACCAATCCTATTATTGATAAACAAAAGGCATTGCTGCAAGCTGCTGCAAATATCATTAATGAACTTTTAAAAAATAAACTGTTAGATGATCAAAATGATTTTTATTTGAATCTTTCTACCGGTATTTCAAATCTTCTTGAAGACAATCAATTTGAACAAAAAATTGAAGAAATTAAAAAATCCAACACCTTTATAAATAACATTCTTTGCGGTTATGGTATTTTTGAGAATTCATATTTGAACGATTGTTTATATTATGAATATCAAACTGTCATGTATAATGATTATAATGAAACTATTAGAAATGAACTTATAGATGAAGTTAAAAATGAATATGCTGACTATAATCTAAAAGAAATTGACCAAATTAATAAAAATGCAGTGTCAGACATTTATTCAATTATTACTACGAATAATCCTGAAAGCGGATCATTAATAAAAGATTATGATTCTTTAGTAAAATATCTTCAGAAACTGTATCTGGCTGGAAGTAATCTTAACCAGACAGGCTCCGAAGCTCTTGATGGTTATATAAAAGAGTATGTTAAAAATTATGTGATTAAGAAAAAAGAAGTAAAAAATACAGATCCAGAGAAACAAAAAGAGTTTGTTAATAGTCAGCAAACAATACTTAAAGACAAGAATAATGAAATTAATTACTTGATTTCATTTACACAGGTTGAGACTTTTGATCAAATTCTAAAGCTTATAAATAATTCTCAGTTTGAAGCTATTTCAAGTGAAAATAGCGATTTTAAATCTCAAGTGTTATCACAGGCATCACTGCTTTTGTACTCGGACTTTATTACAAAACTTAAAACTATAAATATAAATAATTTTAATAGGGAAAATTTGACAGCCTGGCTGTATAATAATCTCCCGCAACCACCTGAAGAACTAATTATTTCAGAGGAAGATATTACTGCAATTATTGATGGGGCAATGAATTTTTATAATAATTCATATGACAATTATAATCAGAAAGAACAAATCTTTTTTGACTATTTTATTTATAATCAAAAACCTGATAATAATACAGAAATAGAATTATTTATAAAGAATCAAAATGATACTATTGAATTAAAGAAAATTAGAAATGAATGGAATATTGATCAAGAAGGAAAATACTTGAATTATCTTTCTTCTGATAATTCAGAACTGATTAAAATACTCCAATTATATACAGATAAAGATATAATTGAATCCTTTACTGGTGAAACTGTACTAAATCATTTATCTTTAAGTGTTTTATACTCATATATAGATGTATATAAAGTTAAATGCTTAGGAACTAATAAGTATTATTCAAAAGATATTTATTATGAAATATGTCAGGAATTAGAAAAATTATATTCTGATACTTTTTATCCTGAGCAAACTAATGACACTGAATATTTCAGTTTTACTATTCCTGATGGAAATATATATGAAGAGGATGCTCTGAATAATTATATAGAGGGTCAAAGAAGCCTGGCATATGAAAATTATAAGCGGCAAAATATTACTGCAAAGAATTATGATTTAAATATGCTTGATGTGTTCTGGTATGATGTTTTTAGAACTTCTCCTGAGTTTCTTTATGTATATGCTTCAATTAATGATAATAATCAAGAACTTCTTTCAGAAATAATAGAATATAATAATGCAAAACAAATCTATTTAAATGACGAATCTTTCACTAAGCTTGTAGATTACACAAGAAGAAAGAGAATAATCAACAGCTATAGTGTTTACTATGATGGTGATATTAGTGAATGGCTGCTTTCAAAGAACGTAGAAGAAAAAGATAGAAAAATTATTTATGACTGCTTAGAGTATGGAATAGAATACTGGACAGAATCCCACTATAACGAACAGCAGGCTGCACTTACAAATCTTTATACAGTAAATGATAAAGTATATTTATCATCACAAAAATATAATTGCGAATATGATTATGTTTTGAGTTCTCTTAATACAATTCTTAAAGACCTTATAACAGAAAGAGAGGCCATTAATACCAAAGCCAATATTGAATTAATGATAAATAATATTTATCAGACATACATATATGAAGATACTTCATATGCATCTGATGTATTGGATTTAATTCATAAAAATCCGGAAGAAAAAGATTTTACGATAAAAGAAGCAGATCCTTCAATTAACTTTACATCCTCTTATCTTGATTATTTCAAAAACTACGAAGATAAGTATTCATTATGTTCATTAGCCAAAGTTGGGGATGAAGAATACATTAATATTTCAAATGAATTATATTCATTACAAAATAATCTCATGAGCAAAGATATGCAGCGTTTGCAATATCTTGCACAAATTAAATCATTGTATAAAACACTTGAATTCAACCAGAATGAAAATCTTGACTCTCTAAAATTGGAATTAAAAAAAGCCGAGCAGGCTATGGCGTTAAAAAAAGATGACTATGAAGAAGCAAATAATGAATATAATAGAAAATTTTCTGAATACACTCAATCAGTTACCGATTATAATATGGCTTTAACGGATGTAGATGCCGCATATAAAAATCTTGAAACTGCACGATTGCAATATAGAAAAGATAATGAATTATATGAGTGGGCTGAAAATACATATTTGCGTGCAGAATATGATACTAATAAAGTTGAAAGTTATAATGAAGAAGATAAACTTGTAGTTTATGAAACTCCACAAGAGAAATTAGCAAAGGTAAAAAAATCAAAAGAAGCAGCAGATCTTTCTTATAATGTATTACGTGCTGTTATAGATGAAATCAATGCTAAAACAGAAAGTCAAAATATTTCAGACACACAATATAATACATTACTTAAAGACTATAAAACTGCCGAAGAAAATTATTATTTAATAAGTGTCCTTGCGGACGAAATAACTACAGCTATTGCAAAACAGCGGGAAAAATTAAGTCAATCAGAAAATATTGCACTTTATAGTTTAAACGCTATTATTAATCCTGATACCAACAGAATGGACCATCCGAATAAATATGAAATAAAGGATGAGATTTTGAACTATATTGTTATTTCAGAAGAACCAGAGGGCAGTTCAAAATATACATTTAAATTAAAAAAGAATATTAAGTTTGATACTAATAAAATAAAAGATGAACAGGGAAATGTAATTAAAACTGAAATAGTTTCCAGTATTTATAATGTAGATTTGGCAAGTGCTACATTAGAGCAGAACCAGAAAAAACTCTTTAATGACTATTTGAATAATGTATATGCAGATTCAGAATTGAATGAATATCACGACAGGTTAGCTCAGGTTGACGCAGAAAATTGGCTGCGTAAAATGAATGATAAGTCAGAGTGGACAAAGGAAACCACAGAATTACCAGAGGATTATCTATCTAAGGTTGTTATTGCTGCTTTGTATCTTGAATATATGGGTATTACAAATAATAAGGAAAATTCATTGCCGGCTGATTTAAAATTTATTGGAGCATTTCAAAATATTTGTGATGACAACATAGTCTTTGATATTAGTACGAAAGATAAAAAAACGCATGGTATTGATTATCAGCAGGAAATGAAAGATAGATTTGGCCCGACATTAGAAAGTATATTTGATGAAGTAGATGAAGAAGATATCGCAAAATATCTTCTTTACAAAGATAATTATATAAGCAGTGGATTAGGATTAGAACAACGCGCACAACAATACTTACACTCTATTTTATTTAAAGAAGCATTAGATTATGCAGAAGATGAAGCCGATGATTATTGGACTGCAGGAGCTGTTTTAACAGCTTTAGCCGCTCCTTTCTTTGCAATAGCAGCATCTATTTTTGGGTGGTGGGCAATAATTCCAGCATTAGGATATACAGCCCTTGCAGCTACTGAGTATGTAAAAGCCAGAGACACAGATGATCTTGTATCATTTTTTAAGACTCAATATTCTACACAGATTCAGGCCTTAAGAAAAATTGCAATAAAATTACCAAACGGAATTAGTGATATTGATGCAGCAAACAAAACTGTGAAAGAAAATAAAGACTATTTAAATCTCCTGCTTTATGGAACATCTGACAATATTACTCCTGAAAACGCAAAGCCTCTTACATATGAGTCTTTTAAAAACTCACTTACTAAATCATTAACGGATATCAGTTATTTATTCAAATCAAATCCAAAAGATAAAAATAAAAAATATAAAGAACCTCTTGTTGATTCTCATATTGAATATCTGTTTGAAAATTTAATAACAGGAACAAACTATAAAGAAATTGCAGAATTTTCTGACGGTACTATTCCTAATTCAACAAGTGAAATAATTTCTAATATATTAAATCATTATAGAAATCAGATGGAATCAAAACTAAATGCTCTTAATTCTTATGCATGGGGTACTAAAGATAAAGCAGGTAATTATACATCTGATGATAGTCTTATTCAGACAAAACTAAAGAATGCCAAAGAATATAATGATTATGTTGCCAGCTTAATTAAAGGCGAAACAGAAATCATTACAACTGCGGAAAAACCGGAAGATACGACAGAAGCTATATTATTAGATAAAGCTATTAAAGCATGGGGCTTTGGTACATTCAGATCAAAAGATTATTATGAAGACATAATAGCAATTTATAATAATCTAGATAAAAATAAATTAATGTATAACCGTGAGGTAGAGACCTATCTTGAAGGTTCAAAAAATGACTTGGGGCAATTATCCGGTTATCCTGGAATTATAGATTCTTATATAAAGAATTATAAAGATGCTTTGGATGCAGAAATACAGTTAAAACTGGAATTAAAAAATGATGAAAATCAACGTTTGTTAGACGATTTAGCAGAACAAAAATCAAACTGGTATACACAGATGTCTTATATATTATCTGTAGCAAATGCAGAATGGAAAAAAGCTGAGCAGAGATTAAATAATGATAGAAATACCTGGGAACAGGAATTTGTAAGAGTTTATGATAATAAGATAGAAGAATGGAATCAGACTTACAGAGACTTCTCTGAAAGTAAAGCTGCATGGGTAAAAGAACAGTACATGAAGGCAAGCCAGGGCAAATGGGAAGAAGCAACAGCCGAACAGGATATAAACAGAGAAAACATTATTCAGCAGGTATTCTTAAAGACTGGGCTTATAAGCAAAATAAATGACGCAGTCCAGAATATGGCAGAAGAAACTGACAGTTACATTCAGGGTCTGACTTCTTCAGCAATATTCAAGAGGTCTCTTGAAGTTGCCGGCAGCATAACAGACAATATAGGAGCCGGAATAAAGCATACAAAGCAGGGAAATACTATAAACACCCAGAATGATACGTGGCTAAAAGAAGCATTGGAAAGTTCAAAAGAACTGGAAGAGCATTATGAAAAAATTTCGGCAAAACTTACAGAGCAGCAGATGGCAGATCAATTGAGAGCAACAATAGACGGCTACATGGCACAGATAGATGCAAGAAACGAAGGAATGAGGGACTGGGAAGAATCTCTTGTTCTTCAGAATGGATATACAGTAAACGGAAATACAATTCAAAGGGAAATAATAATAGATTCAACGCTTACAAAAAACATTAAGAAAACACAGAGCGTTTATGCATATGAAAATTTCAGGGTTGCACGCCCGGAACAGGAAATAACAGCAGGCGGCAGCGAAGAGGGAAAATCACTTATAGAAAGTATTCTTGACGGAATTGTAAACGTAAAGAAATGGGCAGAAAAAATCTTCGGAAAGGCAAAAGATGCTAAGGGAAATCCTGTAGAAAGGACTATAACAAAAACAAAGGCCGGAACCGACACCCGCAAAAACATGGAAAATAATGATGCCCAGCAGCTTCTGGAAGATTACCTCAAAACCGCTAAAGAATATGATGACAATCAGTCAGACTTATATGCAACTGACGAATATAACAAATACAAAGGAATTAAATCAGATATAGAAAAGATGACATCAGAAGAATACAAAGACTGGGCAAAGAATAATAAAAAAGACAATGAAACTTATAACAAAGTAAGCAGGCAGATAACACAAATCCAGGACGGAGCCATAAACGAGTGGATAGGCTATGCCCCGACACTCAAGGAAGGAGAGGAGTTTAAGATAAACAAATCCAAATGGGAAAACATTGAGTATGAAGGCAAGGGCCAGATGGGGCTCATCATGCTGGATTTCCAGTGGAACAGCATAGAAGAGCAGAACGGCCTTGCAGAACTGTCCAAGCCGATGTACGATAAGAAGATGTGGGATGACGACGGAGCCTGGCTCCAGCCACCTACGGTAAGGAGTGTAGCAGACATAGCGCTGGATATAGTAGGCAATGCAACCGGCCAGAAATGGCTGGGCTGGGTAGATGATGCTCTTTTTGGTCTTATGGATGTGAGCGGAGGCTATAAGACAGCACAGGAAGTAGGCTTGGAACTTGGTAAAAAAGCTCTGACACAGTTTGTATCATCCAAAATAGGAAATGCTACCGAATGGGCTAAAGATGCTGCAGGAACTGCCCTTAAGAGCGCCTCTACCGCCGCTAACGTCGCCGCACAAGCCGGTATTAGCGTTGCCTCAAGTTATGCTTCTTCTGTTACCTCAAGCGCTATTAATAGTTTTAATATTGTGGATGGCGAACTTAAATTTGATTCTAAGAATTTTACCAAGTCGTTGTACAGCTCTTCTGCCATTGGTGGAGCAATAGGAGCAGGTATTACTGCAGGTCTTGGGGAATATAACCTTGGAACAAGAAAAGTAGATGCCCTCGATAAAGACGGAAACATAATAACAGACAAAGCGACAGGAAAACCTGTAAAAATAAATGAATACACAAGGGCAAAAGGATTGAACTCAGCACAGATAGAAAATATGGGTAAATTCAATTCTCTTATGGGAGGCCTGGCTTCCAGTGCTGTCTCATTCGCGATAGACGGACAGGCAACATTCAATCTCTTAAACATCTCTGATTTTGGAGTAAAAAGCAATACAGGTCTTTTTGAACTTACCGTTGGAAAGAAAGGTGTAAGTTCAAGAATTGGAACAGGTGGAACAAACATAAGCATGGGAAATCTTATGGCATCCTTTAACGGAGCCAAGGCAACGGTTAAGAACACCCAAATAAATAATGCCGTTAATAAGAATTATGAAGGCAATAAGAATGTGGCAAACATGCTGCGCGCCCAGTACGGCTTTGGAGACAAAGTGCAGTTGGATCAGCTGGATTCAATCTTAAAAGGCAATACAGAACTTGTTTTCGGAAACACAACAGACGGCCAGGCCCAGACAGTTGACGAGAACGGAAAACGTATTGTACACATGAACATGGACCAGAACGGCGACTGGAAGATGGGTGCCATCATGCTCGGCCATGAATCCTACCGCGACGGCATCGTAAGCAGCGCCGACGCCCAGCTTGAAGAAACACGTAGAGCTGTAAAAGGTCATACTGAGATGACCGTTAAGATGATGAACGATAAACTTTACATGACCTCTATGATGGACCTGATAGGAAGTAATCAGAACTTACAGAATGATTTAATATATTATACACTTGGTGATGACGCATTTAATTCGTATATAGATGGTAATTATAGCTCTAAAGCGGACTACTGGCTTTTGAAAACAGATGGAACAATAGTATGGGATGGCTCTAAAGACTTAAATGCGGAATATTATGATGAAAATGGACAACTTCATACTAATGATAAATCAGAAGAAGATTATAAAAGTTCAGCAACTCCCTATATAGTCGTAAAAGCAGGTAAAGATGCCACATATGCTGGCACACTTGCAGAATATGTAGGAGAAGAAAGAGCAGAACAAATATTATCTTCAAGTGGGAAAAATATAAATGATGCAGGAAGCTACAGTAAGACTGCTTTAATGGATATATTTGGAGTTTCAAAAGAAGTAGCAACACAGATGCAGCATACTGGTAGACTACCGTCAAATATGACACCTGAACAAAAACAGCGCCTTATTGGTGAAGCTCTAATGGCAAATGGAGGTATGACTTGGGATGGCAAATCTCGAGGTAATACAAATAGTTTCAGTTTGGCAATGAGCGATTATGATATTGGACAGATTGTTATAAATCCAATTTATGACAGTAAAAAAAATATAATTGGTTATGATCGATTTGGTATAACAGCGGAAGTATATAGGGATGAACTAAGTTATTCTTCAACACGGAATGAAACAAGTACCCATCTTGCAATTAATGGAAAACAAGGTCTTGATTATATGTATTTATATAAAAAAGACTTGAATGGTAATACTATTGCATCAACTATGAATGAACCATTTTCTAAAGGATGGCAGACAGTCGCAAATGGTTTTGCCGACCCTGATATGGAAACAAGGGCCTATCCAAGTTTTAATATAAAAGATGGTTACTCAGATAATGTTTACCGAGGCTCTACTGTTGTAGAAAATCAAAATTTCTATATGCGATTTGGTAATTTTACAAGTGATACTAAAAAATTTGACGGAAATATCTTTATTATCAATCGTGCTCAAACTTTATCAGAAGGAATGACTAATCTTGTTGGATTAACAAAAGTTTCTAACGATCCAATTGAAGGACATTCAAATTGGTTAAATAACCCAACTCCACACGAAGATACAGGTGGATTAATATCAGCTTCTTGTTTTATGAATACTAGAGATAACCTTAATTTTACCAATAGTTGGGTTATGAATAATGTGCCTTATCCTTCTTATGATGTAAAGACAGTTGTTCGTCCTAAATATGGTCCAATGTGGAGATAACATGAAAAGAAATATAATATTTATTTTATGTAATTTGCTCTTAGTAGAAATCATTTTCGCTGTAGATTGGAAAATGGAATTAGAGAAAAACTTTATATCAGAAGAAAGTATTTCTTTAGGTAGTTATGAATATGGAAATATATATACGAGAGTCAAAGATTGCTTAACAATAAAATATAACTTAGAAAATAAATATCTACAGTTACCCGAAAAAATTTGGATAAAATACTATGCCGATATAACATTACCTGATTCTATGAATATTTACTCTGATTTTTATTTAAGAAATGATGGGTTTTTATATGGTAAAATTGCAAATGAACCATTTTCAAGTGAACCTGTACAAGAAGTTCCTGTTATTTTGGGTAATGAATTCTCTTTTGCCATTCCCGGGGTTATTCTTTATACATTAGAATTTGGTGAAGAAAAATTTAAGAAAAATTTATCTTTCTATGAAAAGTGTGAAAAAGAAACTAAAGTTTTATATCATGGAAGAGTTTATAATGATGTATTTGTTGATGTAAAATCTAGTTCTCATCTTGTAGAAGACAATAGAGGAATAAAAATTGACTATTGCGGGAAAAATCTAGATTGGTATATAACTAAGAGAGGTCGTGAATTAGCAACAGATATTTTAAATGAATATTGTTTTCCCTGGGTAGAAAATGCAGATGGACCAGGAGTTGGTGAATGGATAGAGTTTGAACTAAACTCTCCACAATCAATAACTTATATTCTAAATGGTTTTGTAGATGGTCACAGAATGCATTTATATAAAGCTAACAGCCGATTAAAAGAAGCGGAAATTACAGGTTGGACAGAAAATGGAAAAGAAATAAAGCAGAATGTTCATTTTGAAGATTTTGTATATTTTAAAACTGTCCAGTTTTCAGAGCCAGTAATCAAATTCCGCATAACAATAAAAGAGGCTTATCCCGGAGATAAATGGCAGGATACTTGTATATCAGCAGTGATGTTTCCTGTTGAAAAGAAATAGAGGAATATAGCTGTGGGCGTTACTGGGGACACTTAGGACAAAATTGATCAGACTTCGAAATCACAAACATAGGTACTTTATTATGCCCTCGTTAGAAAGTGCGAGCGAGAGGAAAACTTTCTCCTCTTATATAAATACTCAGAAACTCAGTGACGGTGCCCTGAACGAATGGATAGGCTATGCCCCGACACTTAAGGAAGGCGAAGGGCTTGATATATAGAAAACAAAATGGGAAAATATAGAATATGAAGGCAAAGGTCAGATGGGCCTTATCATGCTGGATTTCCAGTGGAACAGCATAGAAGAGCAGAACGGCCTTGCAGAACTGTCCAAACCGATGTACGATAAGAAGATGTGGGATATACGAGAAAAGTGTTTCTGGTGATGTTGATATGTGATTATATGCTTTTTTACTTACAAAAACAATAAAATTTAAAAAGAATTTGCATTATAAATAATTCCCCTTTATAATAGAAGTAATTAATAATTGTGGTCGATATGAAAAAGCTTTATTTGCCTGTTTTAATTATTTCGCTAATTTCTCTTTTTTCCTGCAAAAACAAAAATGACTATTCAAAATTTGACAGCAATTTATCTGGTGAAGAGCTTTTTCAGGCAATTTATATTTATGAAAAAGAAAATACTCAAGATTTTTGTTCAAAAGTTGATTTAGCAAATTATTATGTGCTTCAAGGCGATTATGACACTGCTTATGAATACCTAATAAGAGCTACTTCTGTATTAAAAAACTGCCCTAATGGTAAGAAAGGAAAGCAATATAAAACTCTATTATATGGAATGAAAGCTCAAATTGAATTGTATTCTGGTCTTTTGGAACAAGCTTTATCAAATGTTAATTTAACCATAGAACAAGATAAGAAACAAAACAATAACTATAACTATTTAAAAGCTCATATCTATTTTGCACAAGGTAATGAAAGCGCGGCTTTAGATTTATTTGATAAAACTTACAATGAGATTCCAGAAAAGATAACAAAAGAAGATGAACAAACATATCTTTATTTACTTGCCAAAGCTGAACGTTTTTCAGATGCAAAAGATATGCTTGAAAAATTCTTTATTGATGGAGAATATTTTAATGGATTAGGAGCTTTTGCTTCTGCAATATATGAAGAAACAAAGGATTATGGAAAAGCTATCCTTGCTGCATATCTTGACTATGAATATAATTCTTGTTTTTACGGTTATAACAATGAACAATTTGAAGAAAATATTGATAAAGTAGTTATGTCTTTTCTATCTGGAGAAGCCTTATTACAGACAACTGATATTGTAAAATTATTAAAGAGCCGGATAAAAGGAAATTATTCTTATAATTTTGATTACGATTTTTATGTTGCAAAATATATTAATTTATTAAATAAAATAGATAATGAATCCTTTTCTATTGATGATGTTCAAGATTTTTTAGATCTGGAAATTTATTTTAATCTATTTCCTTCATATTATTGGTATGCATGGAAAGGTTTTAGTCTTGTTCAGCCTGCAGCATTAAAAGATTACATTCCTTTATTAAATAAAGTAATTTTATTAGGTCAAAATATTTTTAGTGAACCGGCAAGGCTTGAATTAGGTAAGATAATTGACTTACCAGAAGAATATGCCCAGAAAATATTACTGGCTCAAGAAGTAAATCAACTTATTTCTTCCTTTCTTACTACTCTTGATTCATCATTATTAATTCCAATTTTTGATTTACTCGATACTCCTGAAAACACGTACGAATTAAATGCATTGGTCTTACTAAAGAATAACATAACAAATACAGCTTTGTATAATGAAATAAATAAAAAAGCAGTTTCTGCTTCGGGGAGATTAAAGGAAAGACTATATTATATATTACAATAAGCATGAAGAAAAGTTTACTATTATTGATAATTATAAGTTCAATTTTTCTATTTTCCTGCAATAACTCTAATGCAGATTCTACAAAACTATATTTATCTGCTGTAGATGCCTACTCGGTTCGAGATTTTTCAAAAGCAACAGAATTATTAATCCTCTCAAAAAAAGCAGGTGGTAAACAACCTCAAATTGATTTTCTGCAAGGAAAAATCTTATTTTTCCAAAATCAATATGATTTATGTATTCAAATATTTAATAAGCTTATTAAAAAGCACCCGGAATTTACAGAAGCAAGAATCTGGCTAATTAGAACTCTTATTGTTTCTGGGCAATATGATGAAGCCAAAACTTTATTAGACAAAGAAATTGAAATAAATATGACGGATTGGAGGGTGTTCTATTTATATTCATTACTTTCGAAGGATTTAAATCAGTTAGATGAAGAAATAGTTATGCTCAAAAATGCAGAAACTTGTCTAGAGGATGCTTCTAAAGTTTTTGCTGCTTCTGCATTAACATGGAGTATTCTAGGAATCGAAGAAAAAGAAGATGAATATATACAAAAAGCAAAAATAATTGGAAATATAGAGGATGTAAATTATGAATAAAAGAAGTTTTTACCCATTGGTTTTAAGTTTAATGGTATTGTTTATCTCTTGTTCTTCAATCCCTTCAAATACCAGTTTTATTGAATATCCAAAAGAGAATACTTTTTATGTCGTAGAGATAGGCGAAATTGAAGTTTCTCTTGATAAAGTAACAGATCCTGATATTTCAGGACAGCTTTACAATATTATAGAAACAATGCTTTACCCCGAAAACGAGGAAAACTCAATAAAAACTAAATTAGACATACAGATTGTACAACGATCCTTTTTCTATAAAATTGAACAAAAAAATTCTATTTACGTTTCATATGTTTTAACAAAAAATGATGGTGATGTTTTGCTGCAAGAGGGATTTTACTATGAAACACCACATACTGTTTTATCAAGTAAAGAACAATATAAAATAGCAAAAAAGATATCAAAAAATATAAATAAATATCTGGAAAAATCCAGAATGATTATAAAAGAAAAAAAATCAAAATAAGATATATAGAAAATGAAGAAAACAAAATATCTGTTTGTATTATTGTTTATTATAGATATTAAGTGCTATTCTCAAATCATTTTTAATACAGCTGAAGAAGCAGCCAACTATGCTTTAATTAATTCTGCAGATTTTAATTATCAGCGGCTTAATACTGAATTATCAATGAAGATTGCAAAACAGGCTATAGGAGATTTTCTTCCATCTTTTAGTTTTAGTGTTAATGATAATAAAACATTAAATTACCTTTCTCCAGACAACTCTTCTAAATCCATTATACTTTCTGTAAATCAATTCTTATTTGATGGTGGGAAAAAGTATATAGCCTATGAAATGGGCAAATCTAATAGTCTATATGCATACAAGGAATACTTACAAAGTGAAAAAGAGTTTAAATCCCAAATTATCTCCCAATACTATCAATGTGTTAATCAAAGTCAATTAGTATTATTAAAAAAAGATCTGGAAGATATTGCTAAGGAACAACTTGAAATATTAGAAACAGAATACGAATTAGGAATTGCACTCGAAAATGATTATCTGGAATATTTAATTTCAGTAAAGAAAATTCAGAATGAAAGGATGTCTTGTGAAAGAGAATATAGAACTTTAATGCGTAAATTTAAAATTGCATTAAGTTTAGATCCTGAAATAGAAATTATTTTAACAGAGAATCCTATTTATACGACTGATGAAAATATTGTTTTAGAAGATCATCTGGAATTCTTATGGGATAGATACAAACAATTAAGCATAGAAATGCAAAAAGCTGATATGATGCTATACTATGCCGAAAAACAATATCAATTTGCAAAAAAACAATATTTACCTGAAATTACATTTTCTGGAACTTTGAGTTTTTCTGGAGAAACGTATCCACTAACACAACCTTTTTATTCATTTAAAATAAATTTTGCATTTTCTAATTTCCCATTATTACCTGTTGCAGGAACATCTGGACTTGATTTGAATAGTAAAGGAAAATTGACAAAACTTTCAAATGAAGTTTCGGTTCCTTTGTCTGCCCCATTAAACTATTTAGAAAGTTTACAGACAAATGAAATTTCAATCCAGCAAAAAAAGCAAGAGAAGAAGAATACAGAGTTTTCTTCTTATGAAGCTTTTTTTGATTTAATTGCTCAGTATGATGATTTTTCAAACAACCTGGCTATCACAGAAGAAACTCTTAGAATTCAAGAGCGAAGACTTAAAATCTCAGAGGATCAAATGAATGCCGGTAGAATAAAAAGAATTGATTATTTAAAGCAATTGACCGAATTGGCTGGACAAAAAACTGATTTTATAAATGCACAAAATAATATCCTTGCGTCTGCTAGAAATCTTGAAATAATGCTTGATATTCCATTTGGAGGCTTAACTGATGTCGTTACCAAAGATATTAGACACTAAGAGTGTTATTTTTATTTTCTTTTGTTTTTCTTTTTTTTCATGCAATAAAAATTCAGCTGTTGATAATTTGAATTCGAATAATACTTTAGTAAATACTGTAAAAGTACAAAATAAAGTTTTAAAGGAATCATTAAACAATTTTGGAACTATTTCATATAAGACAAAAAATGATGTAACAAATCTTGTTGCAGGAAATGTTCAGGCAATCTATTTAAAAGAAGGAGATACAATTAAAAAAAATCAGGTAATATGTGTACTTAGGAATGTTCAGTTGGAAATACAAAAGGAGCAGGCAGAAAGCAGTGTAAAATCAGCAAAAGCTGCATTAACAATTCAGGAAAATAATTTGAAAGAACAAAAACTTTCTGTCGAAAGTCGATTAATTTCAATTGAAAAAGCTGATCTGAATATTCAACAAAAAGAATTGGAGTTGGAATTACAAAAAAAAGAATTAGAAAATCAGGAACATCTTAATGAATTAGGAGGAATAACGGATTCAGAATTAGAAAAAGCCAGACTGTCAATTCTTGCAGCAGAAACAAATATAAGTCTTCTTAAAAAAGAAAGAGAAATTTCTTTGCTTGGATTAAGAAACGAAGATTTAATCCAAAATGGAATAATACCAGCGGAAGATGAGAACGAAAGAAAAATACAGATAATAGATTTGAATATACGTTCATCGGTTTCTCAGGTTGAATCAGCAAAAGCTCAATTAGAGGCTGCACAACAACAACTAGCTTCTGCAGAAAAACTTATTGATGAATTAACAATTAGAGCTCCAGTTCCAGGCATTGTCAGTACAAAATATTATGAAGCTGGTGAATATGTTAAAGAAAATGAAAAAATAATTACAATAATTGATACAACTTCTGTATACGCTATTCTTTATGTACAGGAACAGGATATGGTAAATATACAGGAAGGTGTATTTATGGATATCACAATACCATCAATTAATAAATCATTTAATACAACGATAGATGAAATTTCTCCAATTGCAGATCCGCAAACAGGTAACTTTGCAATAAAATCAATATTAAAAAACAACAAAGGCGAAATAAAACCAGGAATGTTTATAAAATGTTCTTTGCTAAAAGGTGAACAAAAATCTTACCCTTGTTTGCCAGATACAGTATTAATATCAAATAATGTTAACAATCCAAAAGTCTTTTGTGTTGTTAACAATTTAGCCGTCCAAAAATCTATTAATATAATTGCACATAAAGACGGAAATATTTGGGTTGAGGCAGGAGTAAATGATGGGGATGTTGTAATTAATAAACCATCACCATTTCTAAAAGAAGGACAATATGTTGAAATCCATAAATAAACGATTCAGTTTAATATTTCTCTTACAAGTATTATTCATTTCCTGTTCATTTGTAAATTTTAAGGATATAACAATTGAACTATCAATCAATGAAAATCAAAGGTTTTTTGATGATGAATATATAATTATAGATTTTAGTTATTCTCCAGATGAAAAAACTGTTGAGCAGATTGTTATTATTAAAGAAAATGAAAAAAATACAAATCTTGATATTCTATGGAATGAAAATTCCTGTAAAATCAAACCACATGCTGGTTGGAAACCAGGTTTGAATTATCAATTAACGATTAAAGGAAATATTAGAACTGTAGAAAAAGGAGACTTTAGTTTAGATATTGAAAGAAATTTTACTTATGGTATAGAAAAAGATTTATTTAAACTAATAAGTTGTAGTATAAAAGATTATGATTATGTTGATAAAACAACATCCATAGTTTTTGAATTTAATAAACCTGTAAACCAATATTCTTATTTAGAATCCTTTCAGTTATCACCATCAATCGATTTTCGAAAAGATTTTATAGATAATAAAGTTGTCATTACACCAGCAGAGACATGGCCCATTAATACAGTTTTTTCCTGGAAAATAAAATCTATTCAATCGCAAGATAATTATTATATTGATAAAGAGTATAAAGGTACTTTCTTATCAAAAGAAGACCTTGAAATACCATATTTAAAATCGATAGGAATAATTGATGTAGCCGATGATTCATATTATTGGATTGATGATTCTTTAAATAATATTTCAAATGGGCAAGGTATTGGATTTGAATTCTCTAAGAAAATGTCTTTGGACTCAATTAATAATGCAATAACTTTTTCCCCAGCTATTAAAGGAGATGTTTTATTATTTCCAGGAGATGAGGGGTATAAATATATGTTTATCCCTTCATATGGATATAAAATTGATACAGATTATAAATTAACAATTGATACTTCTGCAAAAGATTATAATGGTATTCCAATAAAAAAAGAATATGTAACAATTTTTAAATCGTTAAATTCATTTCTTACAGTATTAAGTATTACTCAAGATAGAAGTGCGCAGAATATTGATGATGCAGTAATTTTTGATGGTATACATGATTCTGAAATTAATACCATAACGGTTGCAAATGACACCGATAATTCAGAAATTTTCTTAATAGACTTTTCAACTTCAATAATTCCAGAGTTGCAAAAATTAGCAGAACAATGTATTTCTTTTTCCCTCTTATTTCCAGCAACAGAAGCTTCTCTTTCTGTTTCAAATATAAAATGGAATCAAAGTAATAACCAGATGATTATTACTGTCAAAGGTTTTTCCTCTGGTACAAATAATAGAGCCGTGTATTATCAGATAAAGATTACTGGTGGAGAAAACGGAATAAAAAATTCGAATGATGAATATTTGAAGGAGGATTTATGTATAAATTTCAAATCCGAAAAACATTAATACTCTTTTTATTTGTTTTTTGTTCTTGTACTAACACTGTAATCCCATATATAAATATCAAAGGCATTTCTTTTGACTCAGATTCAGTTTGTATAACTTTATCGGAAGAGCCTAATCAAAATAAATTTATGAATGCTTTTTCTTTTTCACAAGATAATGAAAAAGTTTTGGGAACGTATAATTTTGATAAAAAGACAGTTACTTTTTATCCCCATTGCAAAATTGAAAAACATCACGACTATTTTGTAGAAATATCTACAGAGCTTGAAGCAACTAATGGTCATTCTCTCCAATATCCGTATTTCTATGAATATTCATTAAAAAATGAAAAAGAACCTCCTTATGTTGTAAATACAATACCGGCCGATGAAACAATTAATTATGATGAAGATTTATCGCTTGTAATAAATTTTTCTGAACCTATTGATATTTATTCTTTTAAAGATTCTTTTTCTATCTCTCCTACAATTAATTATATCTGTATCTGGAATAATGATAATTCTTCTGTTGAACTCAAATTTGAAAAACAGCTTGAAAAAAATACTACATATAAGTTTTCTATTAACACAACATTAAAAGATTTAAATAACAATAAGATTAAAGATGATTATAATTCCAGTTTCGTTTATTATCCTGCCGATGGAAATGTTTTTGATTATTCATTACTTTATTATTCTCCTGAGGAAAAACCACTATCTTCAGACACTTTAAATATTGTAGATAATGATGTGACATTTAAATTGAACTTTACCAACAAAATAAATGTTGATGCAGTTTCATCTTATATTTCCTTTTTTCCTTCTTTGAAAGTATCCTATGAACCAGATTGGAAAAATTCAGATTCAGTTGTAATAAAACTGGCGGAGACTCCTGACTGGGGAAAGAAATATACCATGATTGTAAAAGCGGGATTAACTGATATTTACTCTCAAAAACTAATTGACCAGCATGAATATTCAATTCAATTTTCAAAAGAAAAGGATAGACCTGTAGAGTTTGTAGGGGCCATTCTTCAAAAAAGAGAAGATAGTATTCAACCAAATGACTTTTTTTTAATTAATTCAGATAATGTATATACAGATTTAAATATACCTGTTGAAGGTTCCAGTAGTACAAATCCAAACCAATCTGAATCTGAAGTAAAAAAACTTGATTATTATTGTTTTTTCAGAATATCTGATGAAGCTGAGCGTTTACTTATCCCATCAGTACTTCAGAATATTAGAATACAAAATACCAATTCGTGTATAAATGTTATTATCAATAACTGCTCTTTTATAAACTTAACTGATATTATTTCAAGTCCATTCTATGATTTAATAATTAATGATGAAAACAGTAATTGGAATTTTATAATTGTAAAATTTGATTTACGAGTTCAGGTTTATAATCCTTTAGGAGAAATAAAGTTTTTAATTAATAAAGGAATAGAGGATAATATTGGAAATCAATTACTTGATGATTTGGTTTTCACTTATAATAAAACATGAAAAAATTAATTCAATTCTGCGTAAAACATTCAATATCAGTATTGATGATAATCTTTGGGGTTATCCTTTGTGGTATAATAAGCGCAACAACTATAAAATTTGATTTTCTTCCTCAAATAGGCGACAGACATCTTTTAATTACTACATATTTTGAAGGTATCCCAGCATCAGAGATGAAAAAGCTTGTTACAATTCCTATAGAAGATGCTTCTGCGTCATTAAAAGGAATAAAAAATATTGAATCAGTAACAAGGGATGGTCAGTCATTTATTACAATAGAATTACATTGGAACTCAGATATTGATTTAGCCCTTAGTGAATGTCGTCAAATAATCGATAATTGTTATGAGATTCTTCCGACTGGATGTTCAAAACCTGTTGTAAAAATTTTTAATCCTAATCAAACAGAAACATTTACTCTTGCAATTAAAAATATTGATTCTGACTTATCTTATTCAAGATATATTGCAGATAATGATATAAAACCAAGATTACAACGTATTGAAGGAGTTTCGACGGTTTCAATTACCGGAGGTCTCAAGGAAGAGATTCATGTATTAATTGATAAAACCAAGATGGAATCTTCCTTTTTGTCATTACAAAATATTTCTAATGTAATTGGCGAATCAAATTTTGAATATCCGGCGGGAACTATTGTTGAAGGTAATAAAGAATATATATTCAAAACATCTGGTTTATATGAAAACATCCAAGAAATCGAAAATACTCCAATTATAAATTCCAATGAAGGAGTTATTCGTATTTCTGATATAGGTGAAGTAAAATATAGTACCGCAGATAAAGAAACCTTTTTTCTTTATAATGGAGAAGAATGTATTTGTGCATCAATTACTAAAAAAACAGATGCAAGTCCTGTTGAGGTTTCAAAATTATTAAAGCAAGAAATACAAACTCTAAATTATTTGTATGGAAATTATTTTTTATTCGAATTAATTAATGACCAATCAGTTCAATTAAAATCAGCAATTACAAATTTAATTATAGCTGCAATTATTGGAATTATTATTACACTGATTATTCTTCTTATATTCTTTAAAACAATAAAAACTTCTATGCTGGCAGCAAGTTTGATACCGCTTTGTATTGTGTTTTCTATTTTGATATTACGAATATTCGGTAGAAGTTTAAATGTATTATCTTTATCTGGAATTGCAGTAGGGATAGGTATGGTTGTTGATCCTGTAATTATTGTAATAGAAAACATACATAAAAAGTTTAAAAGCAAGAAAGAGATACAAGAATTAATTGTAGAAGCTGTTCATGAAGTATCTTTGTCAACCATAGGCTCTTCTCTAACTACAATTATTGTTTTTATACCATTCTTTTTTCTTAATGGTTTATTAGGAAAATTATTTAAAGATATTGGAATTGCAGTTATTTCTTCAATCGCTTTTTCTTGTATTCTTTCTATGACTTATATACCTTCAATGTATTTTAGACTATTAAAGAAATCAACAAGAGCTATATCATATGGTATAACCATAAAAAGTCTGGAAACAAAATACGAGAGACTCTTATCTAAATTGTTCCATAAGAAATTTTTAAGAGTCTTGTATCTGGCTGGTTGCTTTATTATAGGTATACTAACTATTACTTTATTAAAGAAAGAAATGCTTCCTGTTGTGTTTAGTAATGAAATTTTGGTTGATGTCTTTTATCCAGAAAATACCTCATTACAGAAAATACAGGACGATGCAATCATACTATATGAAGAATTAAGCAGTAATTCTAATATTGATACAATATATATTTCTGGAGGCATAGATTCTTCTAATTTTGAAAAATTAGTTAATCCCAAAAATAGGACAGAGAATCTTCAAATATCCATAAAAACTCCGAAACCAGAAAAAATAAAAAAATATCTGGAGAGTTATATTTCTAATATTTCAGAGGATTATTCAATACATTCCGGCAAAGATCTTTTGTCGGCTGTGTTAAATGTTGACTCAAATACCTATTTAATAAAAGGGGATGATGAAGAAATATTAAATAGTATGGTTTTAAGAATACAGGATCATGTTAATGAAATATTGCCATATTCATATCTAGAGGAAAATGTCTTTAAGCCCGACAGAACAGCATGCTCCCGGTTTAATATAGGAGCAATTAATACAGCTATTATTGCCCATGATACACTAGAAGGTATTTATGCTACAAATTTCTTTCAAGATGGAAGAAGAATTCCAGTTAAGGTAATGTTTCCTAAACAATCAATTACAACGATTGAGCAGTTATTGGAAACAAATATTATTATTGAACAGTCTGTAATTCCTTTAAGTGTATTAGGAAATTTTATTAAGGAAAGGAATGAAAAAATACTGTATAGAAATAACCGTAAAGATAGTAAAAAGGTAATTGTAAATAATGGGGTTGACTTTGAATTGTCCGAAAATATTATTTCATTAGAAAAAGAGCAACTATCAGAATTATTTGGTAATACGGTAATTCTTCTGGTTATAGTTCTCTTCTTACTATATTTTATTATGGGAGCACAATTCGAATCCTTCTTAATTCCGCTTCTTATGTTATTTGCAATTCCTCCCGCATTTACAGGTGCCTTTACTGCTTTACTTATTTTTAATCAATCAATAAATATAAACAGTGTTATTGCACTTGTTATTTTATTCGGTTTGGCAGTAAATAATTCAATTATATTATATGAAGTTATTAAAGAACTTCATGACAGAAATGATAAAGCAATAATTCAGGCAAGTTCAAGTAAATTACGAGCAATATTAATTACAACTTTAACAACAATATGTGCTTTACTTCCTTTTGCAATTGACCCATTACAAAAGAACTCTCAATCTTCAATGTCAATTGCAATAATAGGAGGTTTATTATTATCCTTAATTAGTGTTCTTTTTATAATTCCTCCTATTCTTGAATTCTGTATGAGGGGAAAAGAATAATAAATGAATTTAACTGGCTGGTACAAAAAGAGAATAACCGTCTTTTTTATATTATGCAGTTTTTCTGTAATAATGTTGGCTTCGCTGTTAAAAATTGATTTTGGTCAGATAAGGAATTCAAAATACAATGTTTATTCTATTGAGTTTGATTATTATGGAGTAGATTCAAATAGGATTGAAGAGATAATAACTATTCCGCTTGAAGAAAAAATAATCGAATTAGAAGGGCTTGTAGAATTACGGTCTTCTAGTGAATACAATAAATCATATGTATCTGCTTATTTTACTAAACATACAAATAATAAAGAATTATATCTATCTATAAGAACTATTGTTGATAATCTATACAATGACTTACCGCAAGATGTACAAAAACCCAGAATTTATTCATCTTCTGCAAATGATAAAAGTATTCTTTCTTTATCAATAACAAGTAATAAAGAATTAAATGATGTACGTTCATGGGCAGATACAACTTTAAAAAAACAATTAGAAGGCGTAGATGGTGTTTCAGAGATTATTGTAAGTGGTGGAAGTCAGAAAGAAATAGCTGTTTCTTTTGATGTCGAAAAAACCGTAGGTGCAGGACAAAATCCGGTTGCTTTTTCATCAATTATTCAAGATGGAAACGGAGTAAGTCCTGGAGGTATTCTTAAGTCTCAAACAAAGAATGAATCAATTGCCTTTGATACAAAACTTAATACCTTGGATGAGATAAGGAACCTTCCTGTAAAAATTGGAGAAGGATATACAAAACTTGAGTATCTTGCAGAAATAAAAGAATCACACAGAACAAAAGATGAATATGTAAGAATAAATGGTAATGAATGTATTTGTATTAATATAAAATCTGCATCAAATGGTAATAGTATAAAGATTTCAAAAGAATGCAAAAGTATCTTGAATAGTTACAAGAATACAGATTATGTAATTGATGTATTGTATGATAATGGGGAAGAACAGCTAAAGGTATTACGTTCTGTCCTAATTGCTCTTATACAAAGCTTCTTTTTTATTTTGCTAATAGTTCCGTTTTTTTATAATAACAAAAGAGTTACATTAATGGTGCTCATCTCAATGTTATTAGATATTCTTTGGACATTAGGTTTTTTACAGTTACTAGGAATAACAGTAAATCAAAATACAATTTCAGGAATTACTATTTCATTAGGTTTAATATCAGATCCAGTATTAATAATAGGAGAGTTAGCAGAAAGTTCAAATAATGAAAATGATTACTTTGTCTCTGTATCCAAAACTTCAATTTCGTTAATTGCTGCTTCTCTTACAACAATACTTGTGTTAATACCATTATTCTTTCTTGAACCAATTATTCCAGGCATTAAAACTATTGCGTTGACCATGCTTGTTATGATTATAAATTCCATCATCATATCAATCGCTTTTATTCCTTCGTTTATATATTCTGCCAAAACAAACTTATCAATTATTTCTTTAAAATTTCAGAAAAAAATAAATCGAATTATGTATAGAAGCTGTTATTTTGGCACTTACAGATTGAATAAAATCGGAAACAAAGCTGCAATACTTTATGTTGTATTATTAGTATGTCCATTCTTTATGTTTGTTTTTAATGGCAAAAATATTACTTTAGATAATCAAAGTGCTGTGGTTTATTGTTCAGTTGATTATGAACCTGAGTTCAGGGCAAACTATATTGACCAATCATTAAATGATTTTATTGCCCAAGTTAGTAAGTTAGAAACAGTAAAATATGTCAGATCCGAATGTAGAAAAGGTTCTGCAGATATAGACATTGGATATTATGATAATAAAACAAATTATCAATCTATATCGTCTACAATAGAACAATTTTCAAATCTAATTACCGATGGATATTTATATGTCCCTGGCGCCAGTCAGAAAAAAAGTAAAAAACATTTGGAATTGGAAATTGCGGTTATTGGAGATGAAGAAAAGAAATGCCGCGAATATGCAGAAGAAGCTTCAGAATTGTTAGTTGAATATAATATAGCTGCTTCTTCAGTGTTAAATTTCAAAAGACCCGAAATTCAATATTCTTTCTTCCCAGACAGAGATAAACTTATAAAGAATGATTTAAGCGTTCAAAATTTATCTTCGTCTTTACGATGGATGACATTTGGCCCCGTTGCCGATAAGTGGCTTCAGGATGGCATTGAACAAGATATAAGAATTGCAGGAAAAAATATGCAGAACACCTCTCTTGACCGGATAAATAATCTTCATGTTAATTCTGGAAACTCTTATGTTATATTACCATCATTAGGTACCATAAGACAAAACAGTTCTAGTGGAAAGCTATATAGGAAAGATGGAAGATCTGCTGCTTTTTTTACAATCGAAATAAATGGATTAAGTACAGACAAAGCTTTAGAGCGTACAAAAGAAATTCTATCTCGTTTAGAATTAGAAAAAGGGTATGGTTTTTCTTTTCCACAAGAAATAACAACATTGAATCATGATTATAGAATGTTAGTTTATAGCCTGATAATTTGTATTCTTGGAATAATAATATTACTTACAGCTTTAACGGAAAAACCTGTAAAAGCTTTGGTACTAATATCAATTATCCCGGTATCATGTTTTCTTCCAATTTTATTACGTTTAATTACAAATACACCTTTTGTTCTTGGAGATGTAGTAGGTCTTGTAATCCTATCTGGAATAAGTGTAAACAATTCAATTTATATTGGAGAGTCATTAAAAACACGAGTTGCTTTTAAGTTAAGAGACAAAATTAAGAGTATATTTGTTACATCATTAACTACAATGATTGGTTGCGTTCCTCTTTATATTTTCTGCAAAGATGTATTTTCTAAGAGTCTGGCATTCTTTATGTTTTTTGGAGTATTAAATTCTTTTCTTGTTTGTTTAGGGGTGTTCTGTTGGGTGTATAAAAAAGTATTATGTTCTAATAAAAGCAAATAGGTATTTTAGATTACTATCATATAGTGTTACTTTTATCGTATTGTTGTCCGTTATTATTTATAAGAATTAGGAAAATAATTAAAATAATATTCTTCAAATCCAATCTTAAAACATTTTTCACCATGTTTATCAAACTCAATATCAGATAATGGGAAACGCAATTCTATGGGCTTACTAGGTGTAAAATACATATCCTCAATATCAGAAAAGCTATATCCACTAATATCTGAGTACTGTGAATACAAATATGAAAAATCATGATATAATATTTTTTTGATTTGTATTATTAAGAAACCGTTTTCTATAGTATACGTACCCTCATAACCATAAAATGATTCGAAATTATCTTTACCATCTGAACAATAATAGGTGATTGTATTATCACTTCTTATAATATAACGTTGTAAAGTACCGGTATAATCATCCGAATTAAAATCTATCCAAGTTCCAATATAATCATCTTTCAAGATGTTTTTAGAAATTGAATAACCTTTTTCAAATAATTCAATTTTCTTAATATTTTCTATTTCGACCATATCAAATTTTTCATCAACATTTTGATATTTTGGTTCATACCAGTCAAAGAAGTTTTCATAATAATCTGATAAATCTTTACTCGAAAAAATTTTTCCATATTTTGCATAAAACATATTACGAAGAATTCTTAATTCTTTTTTATTTAGCGATGCTAAAGCAACAGATGTAAAACTTTTTTTTGTATTTTCAATATTTCCTGCCAAAATTGAATTAGGTATAAAAAAACTATTATAGAAATCTACAGTTTTATTATACATATCTGTATAACGTTTTGACTTCTTCTTGTTTTGTTCAGTTCCTATGCACATAGTATTAATTGATAATAACAAACATAGAAATATAATCTTTTTCTTAATCATCTGTATCTTTGCTCCATAAGTTGTTTTTCAATCATATAAGACTTATATTGAGAATTACTCATCATCTTATAATACTTTGATTGTGCCATTTTTGTCTTGCCAAAGCCATTTATCATGTACATCTCGCCATTTGACATACCGGCTTGTGATATTTTTGGACCTAATCGTGGATCATAAATTCCATAATCAGAGATTACTGTTGCAACGTGTCCAGATTTTTCTTTCCCATTTTTATCCAATTCTGTATTAATAAACGATGCTGTAATAAGATCCCCTTGATTGGCAGCTAATTGAGCAAAAAAGCCTGCATCTAAAGTATTATAACTTGTTATTTCTGTATAACCTAAATTAGCAAATGCTCGTCCCATAGCATTTGCTAAAGTCTGATTATATATAAATATGTTTGAAAACTCATCAGGATTTCCGAAATAATCAAGATAATCTTCTCCAACTTTGAAATTACAAAATGTTTTCCAATCTATTTTGCCGTCTTCATCCAAAGCCCAATCTCTTTTCCAATCCTCATTAGCAGCATTTTCATTGGCGATATTTCTTATTTTTTGTGCATTTTCAATTTGTCCTTTGGAATATATAAAATCTGACATATTTCGCATTCCATGTAAATTTAATTTATTGTTCATTAAATAGTTATAAGAAACCTCGCTAGAAATGTAATTTTTTGATAAATCTGAAGCATCAAAAACTAAATCTCCTAATCTTTCGGAAAAACCCATATCTTTTAACAATTGAGATGAAATAGTAATAGTTTTATTATAGGTATCTGCATCGAAATTTTCGGCGAAAGAATAACCATTGTTTTGTTCAGGATCAAATACTGTACCTATTCTATTCCAATACCAAGACTCTTTATCATATGGATTATTTACATCATGTGTATGAACGAGTCCTGATTCCACCATCAGTCTTCTAACTTTTTCTTTTTGCGACTTATCAGCATTTTTCCCATATAGTATTTCAACTAAGCTACCTTCTATACCGCTTGAGGAAGATTCATAAATAAGTTTTTCTTCTCCATTAACATCCATATATAAGTTTGTTCTACCATCATATTTAATAGAACCATCATCCAACAATTTCCAATAATCTGAACTAGAATCATAACCACCATCAATATAAGCATTAAAAATATCTTCACCAAGAGAGCTTGCAATATAGTCCATGGTAAGGTTCTGGTTGCTGCCGATAATTTTAGCCATCGACTGAGAATAAAGAGAGTCATCTAGCATTTTCTTCATCATGTCAGTATGCCCTGCAACAGCAGCTCTTGTTTCTGCAAGCTGACTTTCTGCATCATCAAGAATACCATTTCTATAT
>JAEEGJ010008139.1_pt1 | contig 29158 bp, 23 predicted proteins | sample 8958761 | NCBI WGS metagenome assembly JAEEGJ01 (sample SAMN16246546, study PRJNA631951) | gut metagenome | biome: gut microbiome; feature: rumen; material: RS-attached | host: Bos | place: Iran: Karaj | collected 2018-10
TCCACGCCATTCTGTCCGTAATCGTAAACGGCTGACAATCCATCATAAATCTCGCTCGAAGGGAAAATAAAACCGTATTCCTTCGCATGAGCGGTTATCTTTTTGAAAAAGTCTTCTTGGTTCATTATTGTTAATTATTTAAAATTCAAAGATTAAAAATTTATAATTTGAGATTCAAAGGTTCAAAATTCAACATACCTCATACCTCATTCTGCATTCCTCATTCAGCATTCAAATAATCAGCATCGCGTCACCATAAGTGAAGAAACGATACTTCTCTGCAATAGCTTCCTTGTAGGCTTTCATGAGCAGGTCGTAGCCAGCAAACGCTGCCACTTCCATCATCATAGGCGATTTGGGCAGGTGGAAGTTGGTGATCATGCAGTTGGCTACGGAGAAAGTGTAAGGCGGGAAGATAAACTTGTTCGTCCAGCCTTTGTAGGGCTTGATCTTACCACCGATGGTCATGGCTGTCTCAAGGGCTTTCAGCGAAGTGGTGCCCACGGCAAACACATTGTTGTGGCGTGCGTTGGCCTCGTTAACCAAGGTGCAGCATTCCTCATCGATGTACATCTCTTCCGAGTCTGGCTTGTGCTTGGTGAGGTCTTCCACCTCGATGTCGCGGAAGTTGCCCATGCCAGGATGCAAGGTCAACTCAGCGAAGGAGGCACCGATGATTTCCAAGCGTTTCATCAGGATTTTGCTGAAGTGCATACCAGCGGTAGGGGCCGAAACAGCACCTTCCACTTTGGCGTAGATGGTCTGGAAGTCCTCAGCGTCTTCAGGGCGTTCCTCGCGGTTGAGTTCTTTCGGGATGGGCGTGTGGCCGAGTCCTGAAAGGGTCTTCTTGAACTCGTCGTAGGTGCCGTCGTAAAGGAAGCGCAATGTGCGGCCGCGCGAGGTGGTGTTGTCGATGACTTCGGCCACCAGCTCATCGCCTTCACCGAAGTAGAGTTTGTTACCGATACGGATTTTACGCGCTGGGTCGACAAGCACATCCCAAAGGCGGCTCTCGTGGTCGAGTTCGCGGAGTAGCAGCACCTCAATCTTGGCACCAGTCTTCTCCTTTTCACCGTAGAGTTTGGCGGGGAACACCTTAGTGTTGTTGATGACAAACACGTCCCCGTCGCGGACATAATCCACGAGGTCTTTGAAGACACGGTGTTCAATCTTTCCGGTCTTGCGGTCGACAACCATCAGGCGGGCTTCATCGCGGTTTTGTGTAGGTTGCAGCGCAATGAGCTCGCTCGGCAAGTTAAATTTGAATTGTGAGAGTTTCATTGTATGATGTTATTGTTGATTTTTCTGAAACAAACTACAAAGATACGACAAAACCGAAATTTTGTCAAGTGTTTTTTATTAAAGTGTTGATTGTCAAGCTTGTTTTTGCTCTTTTTCCAATTGTTCCTTTTTCCATTCCTTGAAAGCGTCGCCCGTGTCGATGATGTGCTGTTTCAGCTTTTCCAACGGCCAAGCATCTTCGACTTTGAAGTCGCCGATGCGGGTGCGGCGCAGTGAGGTCAGGCAGGCACCATTGCCTAAAGCTTTGCCGAAGTCGTTGGCGAGGCTGCGGATGTAGGTGCCTTTGCTGCAAGTCACCTCGAAATCCAGTTCGGGGAAGCGGTCGAGGCTGAGTTTGAAATCGTCGATGCGGACATCGCGGGCTTTCAACTCGATTTCCTCGTCGGAACGGGCATAGTCGAATGCGCGTTTCCCCTTGATTTTGATGGCGGAATACTTCGGAGGGTATTGCTTCAGGTCACCGATGAACTGCTGGCGGGCAGCCTCAATCTGTTCTGGTGTGATGCCGTCGGTGGGGAAGAAGGCATTAGGCTCGCTCTCCAAGTCGAAGGTCGGGGTGGTTTGTCCTAGCAGGATGGTGCCCGTGTAAGTCTTCACCTGTGCTTGATAGTTGTCGATTTGCTTGGTCATCTTGCCCGTGCAGAGGATGAGCAGGCCTGTGGCCAATGGGTCCAAAGTACCGGCATGACCAACCTTTAGCTTGCGGATGCCATAGCAACGGTTGAGCAAGGAACGGATGAAGTTGACTGTGTCGAACGAAGTCCAGTCTAAGGGCTTGTCGATGAGGATGACCTCGCCTTCTTCGAAGTTGAACATTTTCATGGTTCAGGTCCCTGAGCCTGTCGAAGGGCCGTTAATTAAGAACATACGGTAACACAATGGCCAAAATACCCACGATGGCGCAATAGATAGCGAACCAAATCAGTTTGCCCTTTTTCACGATGTTGATCATCCACTTACAGGCGATGCAGCCGAAGATGAAGGCTGCCAGGAAGCCCACGATGGCCGCCACGGGCGAAATGCCGCTCATGGCTTGGCTGAATCCAACCTCAAACATATCCTTGATGTCGAGCAGAGCCTCACCGAGGATAGGAGGAATGACCATCAGGAAGGAGAACTGAGCCAGCTTTTCCTTTTTGTTGCCGAGGAGCAAGCCAGTGGCAATCGTTGAGCCCGAGCGCGACAGACCAGGCATCACGGCGCAAGCCTGAGCTATACCGATGATGAAGGCATGCCAACCACTGATGTTTTCCTTTTGTCTGGGTTTGGCGAAGTAAGAGAAGGCAAGCAACGAAGCCGTCACCAAAAGCATGATGCCCACGATAAGCAGACCTGAGCCGAAGACTTCTTCCACCTTGTCCTTGAAAAACAAGCCGACAATCATCACGGGAATCATCGAAATGAGGATGTTGAAGGCGTATTTCGTGCCGTCATTGAGGTTGCAGTATTTGCGCCACGACTGTTTGGCAAACAAGTCCTTGAAAATCCATACGATTTCTTTCCATAGGATGACCAAAGTGCTGAGCACGGTGGCCACATGGAGCAAGACCGTAAATGCGAGGTTCGATTCGCCGTCTTCGAGACCGAAGAGGGCTTGACCAATGGCTAAGTGACCACTACTGCTGACGGGCAGATATTCCGTCAAACCTTGAATAATGCCTAAGATTAATGCTTGTAACCAATCCATAGTCGTTCATTTTATGTGCTTGTCGTCATTGCGAGGAGGAACGACGAAGCAATCCAGGAAACGGGATGTTTGGACTGCTTCGTGCCTCGCAGTGACGCAAAGCGATGAATTATTTTTTTCCTTTCCAGAATATTGCCACGATTTCAACGACAAACCCTCCCAAAATCAGGATGGTGGACAGAGTGATATGTTGGAAGTCAAACATTTTTGGGTTAAAAACATCGGGATCAGAGGAGCCTCCGCCAATCATCAGGATGAAGCCCAAGGCAAGCAGGGCGATACCGATGAGTACGATGATGTAGTTCTGTTTGCCGAAGGGCATGACCTTTTGGTTGTCAGCGACTTCAGCCGTTTTTGCTTTTGTCTTTGTTATTTCTTTTGCCATATTCAGTAGTATTTAAAATTCAAGATTTAAGATTTAAAATTTGGCTGGCCTTTCGACCCTTCGACCCTGCTCAGGGACCTCAGGCTCAGAGACCCTATGCATACAGTTGGTCGATGTCGGCGTGGAGGTATTTCCGGAGGGCCAGTCGCGTGGAAAGACCGCCGAGAAGTATGCCCAATATAAGGACACCGACAAAGATGCCAATGATGATTTTATAGTCTTGTACAAAAGTCAGTTCCGGTAAGCGTTTGGTGAGACCGTATAGCAGCAGAGCCAAGAAAGCATCGGCAAGTAAAGCCCCGAAAAAGCCCTGGGTGATACCACTCCTGATGAAAGGCCGACGGATGTAGGCGGGTGTTGCCCCCACAAGTTGCATGCTGCGCACGAGGAAACGCTTGGAGTAGATGCTAAGTCGTATCGTATTGCGTATCAATGTGATGGCGATGATAAGCAGTACCAAGCTGGCAATCATCAGCGCGAAGCCGATGCGGTTGACATTCTGGTTGATTAAGTTGACCAAGGATTTTTGGTAGTAGATTTCCTTGACATCCTTGTTTTTCTTGAGTTGGGCTTGGATGAGGTTAATGCTGTCATTGTTGGCCCAGTCGGCATTGAAGCGCACATCAATGGAGGGGAGGAGTGGGTTCTCCTCGTTGCCGAGCCATTGCAGGAAGTCCTCGCCGAGGTCTTCGCTCAAGCGGTGGATAGCCTCTTCTTTGGTGATGTATTCCGTCGATTTCACGGCGGGCATGGAGTCGAGTTCCTGTTGTAGTTTGAGGATATTGGCTTCTTTCACATTGCTGTTCATCACCACTTCGAAGCCGATATTTTCCTTGAGATGGTTGGAGAGTTTCTGCGCATGCATCATAAGCAGGGCAAACACGCCTAAAAGGAAGAGTACCAATGTGATACTCATCAGTGACATGAAATAAGACCCTGCCACGCGGCTTTTGCTTGAACTCTTTTCGGACATCTTTACTTCGATAAACTCAGTAACCTCATTATAAATGAAACGGCAAAGATAGGGGAAATATTTCAATCTTACTTTTCTATTTCAGGTTTTTCACTATTTTTGTGGTTTATTTCGACAAGCTCAATAACATATTTCGACAAGCTCAATTACCTTGTTTTTCATTTGATACACTATGCAAGTACTGAAATCCAACATACGCACTGATTCCGAGGAGTTCAAGCAGAACGAGAAGAATTTCCTCGCGTTAATGGCGCAATACCGCACTGCGATGGGCGAAGCCATGCAGGGCGGCGGCGAGGCGGCGGTGGCCAAGCACAAGAAACGCAACAAACTCCTTGCCCGCGAGCGCATCGATCTGCTCATCGACCCCAACACTCCCTTCCTCGAGCTCTCGCCGATGGCGGCCTATGGCACCTATAACAACGACTTCCCCTCGGCGGGCATCATTACGGGTATCGGCGTCATCCAAGGTCGTGAAGCCGTCATCGTGGCCAACGACGCCACCGTGAAAGGCGGCACCTATATGCAGTATACGGTGAAGAAACACCTTCGCGCACAAGAGATTGCCATGGAAAACCACCTGCCTTGTGTCTATATGGTCGACAGCGGCGGTGCCTTCCTTCCCGAACAGGACACGGTCTTTCCCGACCGCGACCACTTCGGGCGTTTCTTCTACAACCAAGCGCGTATGTCGGCAATGGGCATCCCACAGATTGCCATCGTGATGGGTATGTGCACGGCTGGTGGCGCCTATGTGCCGGCCATGAGCGACGAGACCATCATCGTTCGTAACCAAGGCACCATCTATCTCGGCGGTCCGCCATTGGTGAAGGCCGCCACGGGTGAGGTGGTCACGGCGGAGGAGTTGGGCGGTGGTGAGATGCACACCAGCATCTCGGGCGTGGCCGACCATCTGGCTGAGAACGATCAACATGCCCTGCAGATCTGCCGTAACATCTTCAAGACCTTGGAGAAGTCGCACCGACAGAAGTTAGACATGCTGCCCGTGGAGGCTCCTTTATATGACCCGCACGACCTCTATGGTCTTGCCCCCATCGACTTCCATAAGCTGGTTGACCCCCGTGAGATTATCGCAAGAATCGTTGACGGCAGCCGTTTCCAAGAGTTCAAGTCGCGCTATGCCACTACCCTTGTCTGTGGCTTTGCCCACTTGATGGGCTTCCCCGTAGGCATTATCGCCAACTATGGTGTATTGTTCTCGGAATCAGCGTTAAAAGCCACGCATTTCATTGAGCTTTGCTGCCAAAGAAACATCCCGTTGGTGTTCCTGCAGAACATCACTGGCTTCATGGTGGGCAAGCAGTACGAGCAGGGTGGCATCGCCAAGGACGGCGCCAAGATGGTCCATGCCGTCTCAAATGCCAATGTGCCCAAGTTCACCATCATCTTCGGCGGCTCATTTGGCGCTGGCAACTATGGCATGGCAGGCCGCGCCTATAGCCCGAGGCTGCTCTTCATGTGGCCCAACGCCAAGATCTCTGTCATGGGCGGCGAACAGGCGGCCAGCGTCCTCGCCACGGTGAAGGAAGACCAGTACAAGTACAAGGGTTTGGAAGTCCCCACCGATGAAATCGCAAAATTGAAGAAAGAAATCCTGGCCAAATACGACTATGAAGGCTCGGCGTTCTATAGCACCGCCCGCTTGTGGGACGACGGCATCATCGACCCCGTCGACACGCGCAAGATCCTTGCCTTGGGCATTGCTGCCTCGTTGAACCAGCCCTTCCCGCCGCAGCAGTTTGGGGTGTTTAGGATGTAAGAATTCTGCAAATTCGGTATAATTTTGCGTTTATTCCGCTACGAAACTCAAAATTTGCATTTCGTAGCGGAATAAAGTTGATTTTATTCAGAAATCACCTCAATTACTATTGATGAATTGTTTAAATAACTGATCAAGTTTTTTGACTAGAAAAACCATGATGCTGTAAATTATGGAAGCCGACAACTTTGGAAATAAAAAGCAGGAAAACCTTGGGAATGAGGAGAGAACGGCTAATGCGGTAGGCAAGTTTGCCTATTGGCGTGAGGATGCGGTTTATGTGGTGTTGATTGGGTGTTTGAAAGACTAGGCATACCGAGGATTTCTACTAGTGGCTGAATAGGACTGAGACAGAAATAGACTATAGAAAGGAATCCCACATTAACTTATTATTATATTTCCTTCATGTTTTTCAATATAAACAGACTTCTCTCCTTGATGTATTTCTTTTATTACTGGGGCAGTCTGTGTCGCCGTTGTACTTGAAACAGCAGAAATAGAGCCTATAGGAGCTGAATCAGAATCTTCAGAAAGAGCCTTTTTAATTATCTCAATAAGTTTCTGTGCGTTATTTGCGGTTAATTCTTCAATGCTTCCAGTCATAATCTCTGATATATATATCCATACATCATCCAATTCTGTAACGATATCATTAATAATTGACAATTCGTTTGTAAGCACCTTGATTTGGCCTGGTTCCGTCTTAATCTGCTCTGCTTTACGAGTTTTCTCGTTTTGCCAATAATTTTTCACCTTACGTAGACCGTCTGCATCACGTGTAATGTCATCTATCTCCACAACAGCTGTTACCCTGCGACGCATGTCGCCATTTTTGACAATTTCTTTCAGCTCATACATACACTGAATTGAATGTAAATACTCTGGTGTAATAACAACTATTACTTGCTTTGATTGTCCAATCTCGTTTTCATATTCTCTAATACTGTCACGTATCTCAACATCATGTTTATCAATTGACACAGGAATACCAGCATTGTTCAAATTGTTATAAAAAACATCTATTGCTTTGGCGTGACGAGTTAAGTGTTTATATGAAATATGAACTTTGTCAAGGTTATTGTTTTTCTTTTCCATAAATAAACTATTTATTTCAATTTGATTACTACTATTTTTAACCTTATGCGAAGCAAATACCACAGCAAATGATCTTTTTTGCTCACGAAGGGCATTGTTCAATAAAACAATATCTTCTTCTTCAATTACAGAGCGGCCTCTAATGCTTAAGATTATTATTCTAAGATCTTGGGAGTCAAAACAAGTAAAACACCGAAAAAGTATTTGGCTAACAATAGAATCTTTATGAACAAGTGAACCACACATGAGTGAATCCGTGAGTTTATTAATCACATCATCATTTAAATAATGAGTAATTGATAATACTAAAGCCTCATTGAACGGTTGTTCCTCTGAGGAACAGAACAGCCCAAGTTTTATGACATTTTTCATTCCTTTTATAACTTCTTCCAATTCCATATCCGCCAAAGGTGTTTCTATAAAAAAAACACCCTTAGCATAGATAATTTGCCGTAACCATCTCTGCCATTCCTCGACACGATTTAATAAGACTTTATTCATTGTCGAGTTTTTGGATGAAGTTATTAATAGTGTACTTGTTTTCCTGTCTTTGCATTAATGTGTCCAACACATCCATTGCCATATCAAGTAAGGGCTTGTTTTCTTCATCGTCAAAGGATTTAATTCCATTATATGATTGAATAATAATGTCAGTTATCACATTCCAATCATTATACTCTAATGGTTGTTCCTTTTCTATCATTTTTTTCAACCACGATAATGACTGAACGGGATTAATAAGCGCAAAAGAGGCCAAAAAATTATAAAAACTATGTACTTTCCCGCAACTCATTTTAGAATTTACAAATGTTTCAGCTAATAGCTTCTGATTCTCTACTGAAACATTCTCTAAATCATGAAAAACACTATCGCAACTATTTGCCATTTCTTCAGAGTAAAACTTGTCTTTCATTAAACTGCATAAATACGTAGTTGCCTCTTTGTCCAGTCCGTCATCTGAACTACTAAAAAAATGTATAAGAGAGATACGAGCTTTTTCTGTTCGTTCACACATGGCATCAAGCAATTCTTTGGCCCTAGATTTATGTGTGTGAGTCCATGCCAACCATAGTATAATCACTTGTTGTTTGTGACATTCTTCTATCTCTAAAGCTTTTTCAAAAAAGGGAACAAGTTCGTCAAAGGCGTAATTAACATAATACACTAAGGGGTTGTAATTATGTACGGGCATTGACATAAGAGAAGGATGGTAATCGTGCATCATTGCTAAGAAAAGCCTCACGCTTCGGTCCTTGTCTAATGTATTAAGGGCTGCAAAATTCAATAGAATAGCCGCCCTTGTAAATTCTGAAGCTGACATAGCAACAGTTTCCAAGGTTGTGAATAATTTCTCAGCATACTCTTTGTATTTGCAACATTCTATGAGTTTATATCCCGCATTACCCCTTGGTAAATTAATGCCTCTATTATAAATATCATCGCTAGATTCGCCACGATAAGACAAGTTTTCTTTTGCCTCCAAAGTAGCTTTGCAAATAAAATCAAATACCGCTTGGGGCAATTTGTCCAATTTCATAAAACCATCAAGAGCAAATAAGAAAGAGTGCAGATCATAGTTACGAAATTCTTTATTAATATCTTCTCCTATTTCCTTTGTGATATAAACGAATAGTTTTTCTGCTAAATCAATTCTGCCTGCCTCAAGTAAACCTTTCAAACCATAAATTGGATAAGACAAAGGAATATCTTTGTCTGGAACTACTTCCATTAACAATTTAAACTTTTGTTCTGGCTCTTTCTTCGTCAATTCCTCCAACAATTTCTGTTGGCCTGACAAAGAAGGTATATTCCAATCGTGATGAGAATCCGTATTATATGTACGCATAGAACTCTTCCATGTTTCATCATTCATATGTTCAGCCTTTTCTATTTTCATGGAAGGCCATCCTGAAAAAAAAGATGATTTATGTGGAGGTTCGTTCTCTAATGTGCGTTCATGCGGAAATCTTCGCTTTAAACAAAGTAACTCTTGATATGCTTCCCAATAATAAGTTTTGAGATCTTCAACAGGTAAAAGATTGAGCAAGACTCCTTTCCTGTGTCCAATCCATAGCAGAGGAAGAGTGTGCTCTAAACGCTCAGTTAAAGATAGTTTATTATAGTTCTTCTTTTCACCTTCATCGGAAATATTTACAATCAAGTTAATGATAGTATCTCTCTGTTCTCTATTGAACAGCTCGTATGACACTCGTAGTAATTCCGCAGCTTGATATTCAACCATAGAGGGCGCATTAGCTAATAACTTTCGATTAACAAGGGCCTCATGTATCTTATCTATATACAGTCTTGGTTTAACCGTGTAACCATATAAAGCAATGTAGACCAGTCCATCATAATCTTCATTTGCCAACTTATCCAATAATTCTTCATGATAATCTTTGTCGCCATCTATGTCGGTTTCAATTCTATCCAAGACTCTATTGATTAGTGTGTCAACCATATTGTGCGAAAACGCTGTATGCTTACACCTTTCGTATAACGAGGTTTTTATTGTCAGTTTAATATCATGAGAATCAACCAATATTGCGTCTTTAGACAATATCAGCTTTAACAAATCCAGATAAAAATCTACAACAAGCGTCGAATGCCTCTCTTCAATAAGATTAAATATATTCTCTTCAAAATGATTAAACTTTATATCAGACAAGTAGTCGCTCTCTTGGTTCTCCAACTGCAAACATATATTTGTGCGCAATTCATTCATTACGAACCGAGGTTCGGTGGGGACTAAATTTCTTAGTATATTCAAATTCTGCAAAGGATTACGACTAGTGGTAATGCGGTTGTATACTTGTATTAGTTTCTGTCCGGGATTATTTATGTCGTACAAATCCAGCATCCAAGCAACTCGTTGTTTGTCTTCCTCTAGTCCATAGTCCAATACCTCATTCGCAAAATCCAACACAACATCTAAGTCTTGCGATACGATTCGCCTTCCAATACCAATCATTCTGTCCTTGAGTTCTTTAGGGAGACATGCCCAGCCGTAGTGTTTATCAAAGATTGAATGAATCACATTGAACCATTCCACATTATGAATTGCATCAAGTAATATAGGTAACTGACTTTCGTCGTGTATCAGTCTCGTTTCTATAATATTAATCTCTTCTTTAATTGGTTCTTCAAAAAATACCATTGAAGACAAAACCAATGAGCGAATATGAAATCTATACACATACTCTCCATTCTCATCTAAATCAAATAACAAGTGAGTTATTGTCTTTCTATATTCAGAGGGGTCTGAGGAGCGCATAAAAGCAATAATACTTTTTACAGCAGATCTGATAAACAGCCCCTGATGCTTCCCTTTTAGTTCTTCCAAGAGATTCCGTTTTGTCTCAGTAAACCGACGAGCAAAGACATAATCGAACATCGTCTGGTGAAAGAATTGCAATTGCCCGTTTGGTGTCAATGTCAGTATTTCACAATGTTGCAAATAACGTATTTCTCTTGCAAAATCAGTTTCCACTGATATATATCGCACCGACAATTCCTGCCGTTCATACATACGATTGACCAACACATCTAACAATGCAATAACACTCTCCTTGCTTATTTTCTCATTGACATTATCAATTATATATAATTTCCAAAGTTGATCATACAAGTCTTCTTCTGTCAAAGGGTATCTTAGTTGTGCAGTTTTGAAAACCTTTAAAAACAAGTGAAGATGGAGGGGATTACCTAAAAAGAGTAGAACATTATTGTCAATCAATTTGTCATAACCATGTTGTTTCAATACTTGCTTAACAATTTCAGATGAAAACTCTTTTAACTCCCATTTGTTTTTAATCTTAAGCTGTTCTAATACAGGATCATATTCGAGATCATAAGGTCTACTAGAAATGACAACACGGACGTTTTTAATTAATTGGATGCGTTGAATAAGCTTTAATAAAGAGCGAAGGGGTGCGCGGTTAGTTGATAAGGATAGAGATAAAGCATCTATTTGGTCGATCAACAATACGACTCTTTTTGAAGAAGTGGCCATAGCTTCAATCACCTCTTCCATAGGTTGTGGTAAATGCAATTGTTGGCTTAATGTATCAGTATCCGTAAATTCAATTTGGTCAGACTTCAACCCAAGAACTTTATATCCTTCTATATGAGTAAGCCGTTGCAATAAATTATGCATCACAACAGACTTCCCAATTCCAGCCTTTCCATATAATACACCCACTCGATTTGGATTTTTCGTGTCTGCATCACGTTCTATCCAACCAAGTATTGTGTCAACCTCACTTCTCTCAATTGGCGGATTGATTGTTGGTAGATACATTTCTAGTTCAAATGAACCCTTTTCAAATGCGCGTTCAGCATCAATTACGTATGCATCTCCAATAAAGATATTACCTTTATGTTTATCAATATAGATACTCTTATCACCAAATTGGGTAACAGTATTTGTCATAGTTAGTTTAAAGAATTAAAAAGATCTTATTCAGGGTTTTCAAAATTGAATGACTGTCTCATCCCCGCAAATATTCCGAATCTTCATGCGCTTTGGCTTTTCGTCGCAACGGATGGTGGCGTCCCAAAAGTCTTGGGTCTTCACACCGTTGCGGATGACATAGCCGAGTTTGTCTATCTTGATTTCCGCGTCGCTGTGCCACGGGGATTGCTTGTCGGCGTTGGTGCAGTCGAGGCTGACCCATTCGATGGTTTCGAGGCCTTCATCGCTGATTTCTATGGGTTTGAAGGGTTTCGCTTTGCCTTTGGCAGTGGCTTGCAAAGCCTGTTGCTCGCACTTGAAGTTTACTTCGTCAATTTTACGTTTCACCCTATCGCTGTGGAAACTTTTGAGTTCCACTTTCCAGCCATTGAACAAATTGTCGTGTATCTCGGTGAGTTCCCATTCGGCTTCGTCTTCAACCACCACTTCGTCCAAAACTTGCTTCAAGTCGCGGAGTTCAATCTCAATGGTGGTGCGGTCGTTTTGCTCCTTGATAAACTGCACGATTTCAGCCCTGTCGGTAATGTCGATGTAATAAACGATGACGCGCTTTGTATCGTCAGTCAAATCGGGCAAGGCCTCGCGGATAATGCGGTTCATCAGCGGCTTGTCCAAAAGGCGGGTGCTGCTGTCCATCAGGTTGGGGAGATAGACGGGCATCATGCCGTATTTGGTATCAACAATGCTGCCTTCCCAAAACTTGTCCAACGCATCCTCGTTGCGCAAGCCTTTGATGAGGCTCTTCAGTTTGTCCATCGTTTGCACAGGGTTGCGGTAAAGCGACACACCATCCTTGATTTCCAGCACATCAAACTCGGCCTTGTCCGCCAATAGTCGGTCTCTCGTGGTTTGGATGCTGTTGATGCCGATGTCGCAATGGATGAAATTGCGGCTCAACTTGTTGGCCACGGCTGCCGTTACGCCACTACCGCCAAAGAAATCCGCCACCAACATTCCTTCGTTACTACTCGCTTTGATGATACGTTCCAAAAGGGCTTCAGGCTTTTGAGTGGCATAACCGACTGGCTCTTTGGTGTCTGCAGGTTGAAGCATCGACATCCGCCACACATCATCTATTGTTTTTTCATCTGTTTCAATATAGATAACTTTCCCGTTTTCGTCTTTTGCGTTAACAAGCTTTTGCGTTTCCTTGTCCCAAACACGCTTAATCTGTTTTGTGACATCGTCTCTTTTTTCTTTAATTGGCTGAAAGCAATAATCTTCTGACTTTTTATATAGAAAAATGACATCATGATTTGATGCAAAGCGATTGACATTGCCTTGCATTTTGTTGTAATAATGCCAAACTATTTCATTTACAAAGTTGTCTTCACCAAAAATCTCATCCAATAGAATCTTCACATAATGCCCGATATGCCAATCCAAATGCACATAAATGCTCGCCTCGTCGCTCATCACACTTTTGATGGCCAACAAGTTTTCGTACATCCAATTGAGGTAACGTTCCTTGTCCCACACGTCGCCATACATTTTTTCCTCAAAGGCTTTCAGTTCCTCAAGGTCGAGTTCTTCCTCGGCTTGCCTTATTACGGCAGCAATTTTTGGGTTGCGGCGGATATATACCTTTTTGGCATAATCTGCACCACTGGCAAAGGGCGGGTCGATATAGACGAGGTCAACTTGTATGCCATTGTCTTTCAGATAGGCGCAGGCCGAAAGGCATTCACCACGAATCACCAAATTATGGTTCGGGTTCTCGCCAATCCGTTCCTGTTGCTCCATTTCGTAGAGCGGCATTCCTCGCTGTATGCGTTCCACCACTTGGTCGTTGTCGCGATAGCGAAGCACGCGCTTGGTGCGGACAAAGTTGTCTAAAATCGCTTGCCCTTCAAGCGTGTCGGGATAATAAGGGATGTATTTGATAGCCATAACGATATGTATTTACAAATTAAAGAAGTCCTTAATGGTCTGCAATGTCTTTTGTCTGCGTTGCTCGGCATTCATCGTATCTTCCAAATAGAGGAACTCGAAGCGGCGATAGCCAAATTCCTCGTTGTTTTTCTTCACAAATTCCGTTTCCATAAACTTGCGCTTGTCGGCAAACTTGGCTGCGAAGCCTTCGCCTTTGGTTTCGATAATGATGACCTTGTCGATTTCATTCTCTGCATTTCTGCCAAGCAACAAGAAATCAGGAACATATCTTCCAATGTAATGCCATTGGCTGCCCACTTTGTTGTAACAATTGATTTTGAACTCCGTCAAAGTATCGTCGCCATTGAAATAGATTTCCAGATTCTTGTCTTTAATCAATGGAATGATCTCCGTCGAGAAATAATCCTTTTCCAAGCTGCTGTCGAAACGGTAAGGCAGATAATGATAGGTCTGATTCCGTTCCGGATGAGGGTCTTGCTGGGGCATTAGTTTTGAAACATCCTGCCCCAAGGCTTTCAGTTGCTCAAGCAATTTCTTGACTTCTTCGGTAATCTCGGTTTTAGGCGGATTGTCGTCCCATTCCTTAATTATGCGGACATCCTCTTGTGCAGGATAATATCGACCATCATCATCCACAGGCGAAGACAGTTTCTCAATCTGCAACAAACTTGCTTTGCATGGTACCACTTCTTCTGTCACCTTAAAATCGCGGACTGGAGCAAAAGCCTGACGAATAAGGGAACGGACGCGCTGATGATCAAACTTTTTGTTTTCAATGGTATTGCCGTCTTTGTTCGTGGTGATTTGAGCAAAAACGTCAAGCAATTCCTTTTCGCAAGTTTTCAGGTCGGCGACATTCAACATACCAAAACTTTCCTTGGCAATCTGGTGAAGCCACCAACCGAAAGTGATGCTTGTTTCTTCCGTGTTTTCCTGTTCGTAGGTGGCAATCAATTTGCCTTCCATATCCTGCTGGTGAATCAAAGTCATATCGGCCTGTGCCAAAACTCCGTCGTCTTGCAGCCGCTTGGCAGGTTCATTGGCTTCGTCAACAATCAGGGTTTCATAACTCACTTTCAGTTGGTAGAAGTCAATCGGCGGTACTTGCATTTTTTCCATTCTGGAAAAACGCTCGATTTGCGGGCGTTCTTCTTGGGTTTTACGGCTAAACTCCTGCAAAGTGATGTTTTGCTGTTGCTTCAACTGCTTGTTCAAAGTGTCCGCATTGAACTTGTTCATCCAAATCAAAGCGGTTTCCACCTCATGCTTTTCCACTTGGCGGAGACAACGGCAACTGGTTTGCAGCACCATATTGGTTGGACATACACCTTTTTGTGGAAGAATGACACCCGTCAAGCTCTTGCAGTCCCAGCCTTCTTTACCGATTTGGACGAGCAACACAATTCTCGTCTTTGAAAGGGTGGTGTCAAGCGAAGCAAAGACTGTTTCCGAACCTTCAGGTTTTGCAAATTGCTTGTTCCCCTCATGATATTTTAAAATTACATCGGTGGGATTCAAGCCGTATGAAGCCACAATTTCAGCAACTATTGGATAAACCGTTTCTTCCAACGTCTCAATCTGACCACAATAAATGGCCAATTTGGCACAAGTCCCATTGGCATAAACCGTGTTTTGGTATTTGTCGAGAAACTCCTTGACGCCATTTGTAACGATAGCTGCTGTTTCATTGTCGGCATATTTCACATCCGGCACTTTCAGGAAGTTTCCAATGCCTTCAATCAATGGATAATAGTATACTACATTGGAAAGGTCGGTGTTTCTTATGGAGAATTCTTCGGCCAAAACAACACTTTCTGCACTTTCCAAATAGGGCGTTCCCGAAAAACCAAGAACAGAATTGAAAGTATGGCTTTTCGTCCATTCATTCACCACTTGCCTCAACTTGATTTCTCCGTCAGCGGCGTGATGCACCTCGTCTATATAAATGGCCAAATTAGGTAGTTTTCCGATGATCGCCCTCAACTCATTGGCCTGTTGCATTCGCTTCAACTCATCTTCCGTAAACAAAGTCGGGTCTTTATCGGGGTCATAACGGTCGAGGATTACTTTTTCGGCATTGGTGATGGCAACCAGCCCCATCAAGTCGTCCAAAGGCTGGTGGTTGTTGATTTTCTGAGCATTCGGATTCTTGATGCGGTTGCTTTTGTTGGCCGTTTTCTGCTCGTCAAGCACTTCAAACTTAATCAACCGTTTCAATTGCGTGGCCGTGGGTTCTGGAATAATCCAAGAAGGGTCAAACTCCTTGATGTGCTTCAAACTCGGCACGATGGAAGACTTCAACCCCGAAGGAGCCATCACCATAAAATTATGCGCAAATGCTGGATTATTTGGCTCGTTTTGTGCAAAATACAAATCAAGATAGATAAAAGCCGCCATCAAATACGTTTTGCCAGCACCCATCGGTAAGCTAAACAAATAATCCGTGTAGCTTACATCATAGAAAATCTTCTTAAAGGTAGTTTCGTAATCAATTCTATCAGCATTTCGCTTTATAAACGATTCCAACTCTGGAGCCAATTGCCTCCCTGATTTGTCTTGAAGACGAGAATATTGGAACAAAGCAACGGCTGCTTTGTTTGTTTTGAAAATCTCTCTGGCGGTTTCGGTCAATTCCACCTGGCCTATATTCGTATCATTGAAAACGCCTTCAACAAACAGTTTCCACAAAGGCAGGTTTTTACAGGCAATTTTCATGAAAAGGTAGGTTTTTATGGCCTCCAATTGTGCGTCGCGCATCATGCCTCGATGCTCAATGTACTGAATTAACTCGCTCACCGAACAATCCTTTGAGCCAAGCCATTCATTGCATTTCTTTTCTATCAGTTTGTAAAACATGTTGGTATTTTCTCTTGCTGCAAAAATACAAAAACAATCTTATTTTGCAGTTAAAGTAGAAATCCCTTTTATTATACCTCGAATTTCTATTGCTGCATCTGTGGTTAATTGGAGATTAGATTCCTTCATGTCTTGATAGATATTGTTAGCTCTATCATAGGCGTCTTGGTATCTTTCTTTATTCTCTTCTAAGAAAGTCAATGCCTCTTGAATAAATTCATTGTTAGAGCCGAAAGGATTAAAATCTTCATAAATTGCATCAGCCTTTTTATGTATGTCGTTTATTCTTGCCAATTCACTACTATAATACACAGCAAGCCCACTGGCAAAAGTTAGAATGAAAACGACTATAGCCCACAAATAAATTCGAGATTTAAAAAGCTTTGAAGTGAAAAAACCAATTATTCCACAAATTGCAGAAACGATTGTTAATAATGTTAGATAGTTCATATTATACTATTTTATACTATTGTTTTTATTCAACATCTTTAACCTCATACTATCACCCGTTATTCCTCAATCTCTTCCGTTCCTTCAGGAAGCAAATAATCGCTGGCTTTTGAAGGCGAAATGACACTGTGTCCCAATTGATTCTCCAATTGTGTGCGGGCGGCTTTGGCTACGCTGCCGCCATCCTTGGCCACTTGTTTTTGTCCTTTGAAACCATTGGGGTCACGCTGTTTGGAAAGTTCCGCAGCCGAGGCTTCGGCAAGGATGTTGAGCGCGATTTCAAGGTTAGTCATGTTGTCGCGCAAGTTTTCTTTCTTCAGCCCTTTATAGTTTTTGTATTGCTTGGTAGTGAAGCCGCTCCATTCGCGTGTGATGATGTCGGTAAGCGAAGCATATTCCAATCCTTCTTGCACTCCAGTGCGTTTCCATTCATCGGTCAATTCCTTACGTACTTCGATGGACTTGATGCGCTGGTTGATCCATGCGTCTGAGTAACCTAAACGCTTATAATCGACAATGGCTTGGTCAATGCTCAACTCTGGGTCTTGCATTTGGTCCAAACGTTGGCTGGCCACCTGCGCCATCCATTGCTTGAAAGGCTCCGCTTTGGGTGACGGTATCGATTGGATAATACGAAAAAGTTGCTCTGTATCAGCGACATCGGTCATTCGCATCTTTCCATCAGCAGCACGAAGTTTCAACTGGTGACAATTTGTCACCGTTTCATTTCCCTCTTCTTTAAGACGTTGCTTCAGTTTGTTCCAATACTTTCTGGCAGTTAGCGCATCCTTACTATCGGTAAGAACTTCACAGACATCCACTATCGAGAAATACCACTTCTCTTCTTGGTCGTCCCAAACTGTGCGAACCTTCTTTTGTTCAAATAATTGAAGTGCCTCTTTTTTAGTCATATAGCGTTAGGTGTTTTGTTCCTTAAGTTCAAAAGGAAATCTGGCTTCAAAAATACAAAATTTTTCCTATTTTTGCCCCATCATCATAAACTTATCGATATGAAAAAACTTTCCTTTATCCTCTTTTGCTTGGCTTTTGGACTTTTCACAAACGCCTACGCTAACCCCGTCTCGGTAAAAAGCCCCGACGGACAACTTGAACTGAAATTCGAAGTCATCGGCGGCATACCGCAGTATTCCCTCGACCGCGCTGGGAAGCCTATCGTGCTGCCCTCCAAGATGGGTTTCACCCTCGAATGGCGCGACGACCTCGCCCATGCCTTTGTGCTGAAAGACACGAAATACAGCACCTTCGACGAGACTTGGGAACCTGTCTGGGGCGAAGAGGCACAAATCCGCAACCACTACAACGAGATGCTCGTCACCTTGGAGCAACCCATTGGTTCCGTGGAGAGTATGGATCATTCTACGGAGAAGCGTGCCACGGTGATGCAGATCCGTTTCCGCCTTTACGACGACGGCCTCGGCTTCCGCTATGAGTTCCCCATTGAGAACGCCTTGGTGTGCTTCTGGATTATGGAGGAACTGACTGAGTTTGCCATGGCGGGCGACCATCTGGCTTGGTGGATTCCCGGCGACCTCGACACGCAGGAATACAACTACACTGAGTCGCGGCTGTCGCAAATCCGTGACTTGTGGGAGGCTGGCCACAAAGACGGTGGTTGGCCTTGGACGGCATTCTCGCCCACGGGCGTGCAGACCGCACTTCAAATGAAGACCGACGATGGCCTCTACCTCAACATTCACGAGGCGGCCACGCTCGACTTCCCCACCATGCACCTTGATTTGATTGTTGATACGTTGAATGTTGAATCGTTGAATCGTTCTCAAGACAACAATTCAACAATTCAACAACGCAACAAATCAACATACACCTTCCGCGCCTTCCTCTGTCCCGATGCCACGGGCTATAAAGGTCGTATCCAAGCTCCATGTGTCACTCCTTGGCGTACGGTGATGGTCTGCACTTCGGCTACCGATGTCCTCGCCTCGCGCTTGATTCTCAACCTCAACGAGCCTTGCGCCTTGGAGGATGTGTCGTGGATTCATCCTGTGAAATACATGGGCGTTTGGTGGGAGATGATCTCGGGCAAGAGCACCTGGGCCTACACCAACGACTTTCCCTCGGTGAAACTCGGTCAAACCGATTACGAACATGCCAAGCCCAATGGCACGCATGGTGCCAACAACGCCAATGTGCGCCGCTACATCGACTTTGCCGCCGCCAACGGCTTCGATGGCCTCCTCATCGAAGGTTGGAACATTGGTTGGGAGGACTGGTACGGCAAGCAGAAGGAATTCGTCTTCGACTTCCTCACACCTTATCCCGACTTTGACCTGCCCGCGCTGAACAAATACGCCCATGAGAAGGGCATCCGCCTCATCATGCACCACGAAAGTTCCGCCTCTACAGTGAACTACGAGCGTTGGATGGAGAAAGCTTACACTTTGATGAACCAATACGGCTACGATGCGGTGAAAGGCGGCTATGTGGGCACCATCATCCCCTTCGGCGAAGGCCACTACAGCCAGCCCATCAACAACCACTACCATTACGCTATCGTAGAGGCCGCCAAGCATCATATCATGGTGAACTCGCATGAAGCCGTAAGACCTACCGGCCTCTGCCGTACTTGGCCCAACATGATCGGCAACGAGAGCGCTATGGGTACTGAGTTCCGCGAGCGTATCAATCCCGGACATACCACCATTCTGCCGTTCACGCGTCTGCAAGGTGGCCCGATGGACTACACACCTGGCATCTTCGAAACCGACATGGGCAAAATCGTTCCCTGGGGACAAAAGATGAAGACCACCATCTGCAACCAACTTGGCCTTTATGTGACCTTCTACTCACCCTTGCAGATGGCCGCCGACTTTCCCGAGCATTACGAGCCTTTCATGGATGCCTTCCAGTTCATCAAGGACGTAGCCGTCGACTGGGACAAGAGTCTGTACCTTGAAGCCGAGCCTGGTGCCTATATTGTCACGGCTCGTCATCCCAAACTATCGACTTTGAATAAGGCTGCCGAAGGTGTTGGAACGTTGGCTGATGGCAAGAAAGGCGTGGTCTCCAACGCAACAAAATTCGTGTATGATCTGCCCGATGACGCTACCATTGAAGACCTTTGGCATTCAGAGCCTCACGACGTGTGGTACGTTGGCGGCATCACCGATGAGAATGCTCGTGAGGTGGAGGTGAAACTGGATTTCCTGAAGCCTGGAACGAAATACGAAGCCACGATTTATTGTGATGCCAAAGATGCCAGCGGCATTCCCGACGAACATTACAATGCGCAAGCCTACACCATCACCAAAAAGACAGTGACGAACAAATCAAAACTGAAAGTGAAAATGGCACCTTGCGGCGGATTTGCGGTTTCGTTGCGTTCGCTGTAATACGAGTAGAGACGGTGCACGCACCGTCTCTACCAGTTTTATTACAACAGATTTTTCGTTGACAGTAGCCCGCAGGCAGCGTCGATGTCTTGCCCCCTTGACGCTCGGATGGTGGCAATGATGCCTTTCTCGTTCAGCGCGTCGCGGAACCAAGTCATGGTGGCGGCATCGGGACTCTTCAGCGGGATGCCGGGTACGGCGTGATACCTTATTAAATTAAAACGACACCGTGTGCTGCCGAGCAGCCTTGCAATCTCTTTAATGTGATCCTTGCTGTGGTTCAGGTCCTTGAAGATGATGTACTCGAACGACAGGCGGCGCTGGCCATGCCAATCATGTTGTTTCACGGCATGGATGACCTCCTTGATGGGATAGCTTTTCTCGACAGGCATCAGTTTGAGGCGTTCATCGTGGAAAGGACTATGCATGCTGATGGCAAGGTTGCATTTCGATTCTTCGAGGAAACGCTTGAGGTTGGGAATCAGTCCGCAAGTCGAGACGGTGATGCGGGTCGGACTCCAGCCTAAAGCCCATTCTTGTGTGAGGATATCCAAGCAGCGCATCAGGTTGTCGTAATTGGCCAAAGGCTCACCCATGCCCATAAAGACGATGTTGGTCAGCGTGTCGAACTCGGGCAGGCTGAGGATCTGGTTCATGATTTCAGCCACGGAAAGATTTTTCTGGAAGCCTTGTTTGCCCGTTGCGCAGAAGAGACAGTCCATCTGGCAGCCCACCTGTGTGGAGACGCACAACGTGGCGCGTTCCTTGTCGGGGATGTAGGCCGCCTCAATGAAATGCTCACCAGCAGGAAAGAGGTATTTCTTCGTGCCATCGGTTGACACCTGTTCCTTGACTGGAGCCTTCAGTCCAGTCTCATATTGCTCTGACAACAAAGCTCTTGCGCTCTTGCTGAGGTTGGTCATGTCCTCGATGGAGGCGCAACGCTTCTGGTAAATCCAGTCCACAATTTGCTTGCCCGTGAACTTGGGCAGTTCCAGTTTCTCGACCACCTCTTGAATCTCGGCGGGGGTCTTGCCTAAAAGTATCATTTTTTCCATGCCGCAAAAATAAGGAAAAATGATGTGTTCTAGTTTAGACAAGGTCGCAAACACCAAAAAATGTTTACTTTTGCACCCGTGTTTCGAAATATCATGAAAAAAATGACCCTCATATTCAGTCTTTTGGCGGCCTTGTTCGCCATGCCGTCATGCGGTACTAATACTTCAGACAATGTAGTTGAAAAACAAGAACCTATCGTGGAAATGAGCCTGATGGACACTGTCGTCATCGTTCCCGCCGATACGGCGACTTATTATTCCGAGGTGGTGAACAAAAAGAACTGCTTCATCCTCATTTCCAAGCCTGAATATCGTCTTTATGTCTGCGAGGTGGTGGACGGCGACACTATCAAACGTGTGCATTATCCCGTTTGCGTGGGCTTGAAGAAAGGTCAAAAAGAGAAGAAAGGCGACATGAAGACACCCGAATGTACGGCCGATAATCCCTTCACTATCACCGAAATTGTGGATGCTTCCCAATGGACGCACGACTTCGGCGACGGTCGCGGCTCGATTCTTTCCTACGGTCATTGGTTCATGCGGCTGAAGACACCAGGTCATTCGGGTATCGGCATCCATGGCAGCACCAACAACGAGAGCTCAGTGCCAGGACGCGGTAGTGAGGGCTGCATCCGCCTCCGCGACGATGACCTGATTCAACTCAAGGAGAACTATGCTTTTGTTGAGATGCGGGTCGTGATTTTGGCCGACGAATAACAAAAAAGTCCGATGTCATGCGACACCGGACTTTTCTTTTCAGATAGATAACTTACTTATTTCATAGCCTGTTCCACGGCGACGGCGACGGCGACGGTGGCACCCACCATCGGGTTGTTGCCCATGCCAAGGTAACCCATCATCTCGACGTGTGCCGGGACAGATGAGGAGCCTGCAAACTGGGCGTCGCTGTGCATGCGGCCCATGGTGTCGGTCATGCCATAGCTGGCAGGACCAGCAGCCATGTTGTCGGGGTGCAGGGTGCGGCCCGTGCCACCGCCAGAGGCGACGGAGAAGTAAGGCTTGCCTGCCAACAGGCGCTCTTTCTTATAGGTGCCCGCCACAGGGTGTTGGAAGCGGGTCGGGTTAGTCGAGTTGCCCGTGATGGACACGTCGACGTTCTCCAACCACAGGATGGCCACGCCTTCGCGGACGTCGTCGGCACCGTAGCAGTTCACCTTCGAGCGGAGACCTGTGGAGTAGGGGATACGCTCCACGACGGTCACCTTGCCAGTGTAGTAGTCGAACTCGGTGCGGCAGTAGGTGAAGCCGTTGATGCGGCTGATGATCTTGGCGGCGTCTTTGCCGAGGCCGTTGAGGATGACGCGCAGGGGTTTCTGGCGCACCTTGTTGGCCATCTCAGCGATCTTGATGGCGCCTTCGGCGGCGGCGAAGCTCTCGTGGCCGGCCAGGAAGGCGAAGCATTCGGTCTCCTCACGGAGCAGACGGGCGGCGAGGTTGCCGTGGCCGATACCGACCTTACGGTCGTCGGCGACGGAACCGTCGATGCAGAACGACTGCAGGCCTTCACCGATGGCTTCTGCAGCATCGGCAGCGGTCTTGCAGCCTTTCTTGATGGCGATAGCAGCACCGCAGGTGTAGGCCCACTTCACGTTCTCGAAGCAGATGGGCTGGGTTTCTTCAGCCATCGTGTAAGGGTCGATGCCCTTGGCTTCACAAATCTCGTCGGCTTCCTCAATGCTGTTGATGCCGTATTGGTTCAAAACTTTCAGGACATTGGCCATGCGGCGTTCCTGACTTTCAAATTTCACTTCTCTTCTTGCCATGGTATGTCCTCCTTATTCTTTACGTGGGTCAATGTATCTGACTGCATCGGCGAAACGGCCGTAAGTGTTTGTAGCTTTCCTGAGGGCTTCGTTTGCGTCATCGCCATTCTTGATGTAGTCCATCATCTTGCCGAGGCTGATAAATTCGTAACCGATAATTTCGTTGTTTTCGTCCAAGGCGAGGCGGGAGCAGTAGCCTTCGGTCATCTCAAGGTAACGGGGACCCTTTTCGAGGGTGCCGAACATGGTGCCGACTTGGCTGCGCAGACCTTTGCCGAGGTCTTCCAACGAAGCACCAATCAGCAGACCGCCTTCTGAGAAGGCCGACTGTGAGCGACCGTAAACGATTTGCAGGAAAATCTCGCGCATGGCGGTGTTGATAGCGTCGCAAACGAGGTCGGTATTGAGGGCTTCGAGGACGGTCTTGCCCGGCAGGATTTCGGCGGCCATGGCGGCGGAATGGGTCATGCCCGAGCAACCGATGGTCTCAACCAAAGCCTCTTGGATGATGCCGTCTTTCACATTGAGGGTCAGCTTACAAGCGCCCTGTTGGGGAGCACACCAGCCGATACCGTGGGTAAAACCGCTGATGTCTTTCACATCTTTGACGCGCACCCACTTGCCTTCCTCCGGAATCGGAGCGCTTGGATGGTTGGCGCCTTTCTTCACGCAACATTGAAGTTGCACTTCGTGTGTGTAAATCATTATTTTCTAACTGTTTAATTTGTTTTTCAACGAAAAAAGCCCTCAAGGACATGCTTGAAGGCTATCTGGTACCGAAGGCCGGGATCGAACCGGCACGAGTGTTACCTCATCGGTTTTTGAGACCGACGCGTCTACCGATTCCGCCACTTCGGCATGGTTCGGCGTGCTCACCAGAACGGGTATCTGGTTCTGAAACGCGGCTGCAAAGATACGGATTTTTTTTGTTTGCGCAAGTAACTTTTGAAAAAAACGTTCTTTTTATCGATTCTATCGATGTAAAGTATTGAAATTCAATCGTTTTTTATTTATTGTTTGTTTTGGTGAAATAAAGTGTTGTCAACAAAGAGAAAATCGCTAATTTTGCAGCCTCAATCAACACATCTACAAATGCCAGGAAAATTCGTTTCCATTTTTGCGGGAAGAGCCACTTCGGAGCTGGGCGCAAAGATTGCGGAAGCATATAGCCGCCACGAGAATAAGCCAGACTTCAAATTGGGAAATTCTCCAGTATCCGTTTTCTCTGACGGTGAATTTCAACCTTGTTATGAAGACAGCATCCGTGGTCATCACGTGTTTATTGTGCAGTCCACCATGCCGCCTACCGAGAATCTGATGGAGCTTTTGCTTATGATTGATGCGGCCAAGCGTGCCTCGGCCCACAAAATCATCGCCGTGATTCCTTATTTCGGATGGGCCCGTCAGGACCGTAAGGACCAACCTCGTGTGAGCATTGGCTCCAAGTTGGTGGCCAACTTGTTGGTTGCCGCTGGTGTCAACCGCATCATCACCCTTGACCTTCATGCCGACCAAATCCAAGGTTTCTTCGACATCCCCGTGGATGCACTTTATGCCTCCAGCCTCTTCATTGACCATATCAAGAAGATGCAAATCGAAGACCTGCTGATCGCTGCTCCTGACCTTGGCGCCTCAAAGCGTGCTTCGGCCTACGCCAAACGTCTCGGTTGTGACCTCGCCATCTGCCACAAGCACCGTCCGCGTGCCAATGTGGTCGACAGCATGACCCTCATCGGCGACGTGAAAGACAAGAACGTGATTATCATTGACGACATCATTGACACGGCTGGCACGATTGTGAAAGCTGGTCAGTTGATTATGGACAACGGAGCCAAGAGCGTTCGCGCCTTCGCCACCCACGCCGTTTGCAGTGGTCCCGCCATGGAGCGTTTGGACAATTCGGTGTTCAGCGAGGTGGTGGTCACCGATTCCATCCCGTTGCCGGCCAACGCATCAAAGAAAATCCATGTGGTCAGCACGGCCGATTTGTTTGCCGATGTCATCCACCGCGTGGAATCGTATGAATCAATTAGCTCATTATTCAAATAATGCAAAACTCTGTAGAGACGCGATTCATCGTGTTTCCACAAACAACAATAAACAATTAAACAATAAACAATTAAACAATCTAACACAATGAAAACTGTATCATTGAGCGGTTCTCTTCGCGAGAACGTAGGGAAAAAGGATACTAAGGCTTTGCGTAAGGCCGAGATGGTTCCATGTGTCATGTACGGTGCAGGTGAGGAGCAAGTGCACTTCGCCACTCCTGCCAAGAATTTTTCCAAGATTCTCTTCACCCCTGAGACTTACATCATCGATTTTGAAGTCAACGGTAAGAATTACAAGACCATTCTTCAGGACATTCAGTATCATCCTGTGACTGACCAAGTGTTGCACGCCGACTTCCTCATCGTGAAGGAAGACAAGCCCGTCACCGTTGTGCTGCCTATCGCCCTCGAAGGCTCGGCTGCCGGTGTCATGCGTGGTGGTAAACCCAAGATGGGTATCAAGAAAGTGAAGGTTTGCGGTCTGATTAAGGACCTCCCGGACTACGTGAAAGTCAATATCAGCAATGTGAACATCAACGAAGCCATCAAGGTGAAGGATCTGAACATTGAGAATGTGACGCCTGTCACTCCTGGCTATACCGTCATCTTTGCTGTCAACGCTGCCCGTGGTGCTGTCGTTGCTGACGAAGCTGAAGCATAAACTTTTGCTCAAGTATATCAAAGGGCCGTCTTCGGGCGGCCTTTTTTTGTTTAGGATTAATGTTAAGGTCCCTGAGCTTGTCGAAGGGCCGACAGATAATAGACGTTGCTTCGACAGGCTCAGCATACCTGCTTCTTTTTAATGCATCATGTCGATTATTAATAGTATTTTTGCACGGTTATTCCATAGAGAAAAACAAAACCAACCTGATGAAATGAAATACCTGATTGCCTGTTTGGGAAACATCGGCGCCGAATACGACAACACCCGTCATAACATCGGCTTCAAGATTGCCGACCGTCTGGCGAAAGACCTTGAGGGTACTTTCACCACGAACCGCCTTGCCCAGACTTCGGAGATGAAATACAAAGGCAAGACACTGCTGGTCATCAAGCCGACGACCTATATGAATCTGAGCGGCAAGGCGGTGAAGTACTGGCTGCAGCAGGAGAAGATTCCGATGGAGAATCTGTTAGTCGTCAACGATGACATAGCCCTACCTTTGGGCACGTTGCGCCTACGCAAACAAGGTGCCGATGGCGGTCACAACGGCCTGACCGACATCATCGAGAAGTTAGGTACCAATGTGTTCTGTCGTCTGCGTTTTGGTTTGGGCGACGACTTCCCGCGTGGCTGTCAGATTGACTTCGTACTAGGACAATGGAAGCCCTCGGAAGAGCCCATTGTCGACGAAAAGGTGGACCAAGCCGTCGAAATCATCAAAAGTTTTGTTACGCAAGGCGTGGATCGGACGATGAATCAGTTTAATAAGCGTTAATTTTCTTCTTCCGCCTCCCGAGCCTTCTTGTCTTTCAGCGACCCTTCAAAAATATCAAACCTCACGAAACGGCACTCCAAAGGTCCGTTCCAGACAGGTATTTTAGCCGTGGGCTTCAGACCGACATGTTTTAAGGCCACGGCATCATCGGTGATGAGCCAGCATTGGAAGCCTTGGAAGTTGTGCTTCAAGGTGCGGCCAATTTCCTCATACAATGTGTCGATGTCGTCTTCCTCCAGGCGGTCGCCGTAGGGCGGGTTGATGATGACGATGCCACCGCCTTCGGGTGGGGTGAGGTCGTGCATGTCTTTCTTCATTAGGTGGATGTCGTGCTGCAGGTGGGCGTAGTTGATGTTGCCCTCGGCAATGGACACGGCTTTCGGCGAGCGGTCGGAAGCCCAGATTTCGTAGTCGAAGTCACAGATTTTGGCATCGGCTTCCTCGCGGATGCGTTGCCAAAGCTCTGCATCGTAGTCGTCCCATTTCATGAAGCCCCAGTCTTTGCGATAGTAGCCCGGCGGTATCTTCATCGCGTACATCGCTGCCTCGATGGGTAACGTGCCCGAGCCACACATGCAGTCGAGGAAGTTGCAATCGGCTTTCCAGCCAGTGAGTTGGATGAGACCTGCCGCCAGTACTTCGTTCATCGGGGCCTTGTCAACCTGCTTGCGGTAGCCACGATGGTGCAGACTCTCGCCCGAACTGTCGAAAAGGATAGTCACTTTGTCCTCACGGATGTGCAAATTAATGCGCAAGTCAGGGTTCAAGGTATTAATATTGGGGCGTATGCCGTAGACATCGCGGAACTGGTCGACGATGGCGTCTTTCATGGTCAAGCCTGCATATTGCGAATGGGTGAAGAAACGGCCACTCGTAACTGCGTCGATGCAGAAGGTCTGGTCGGTGCGCAAGAGCTCGCACCAGTTGATTTCCTTTACCTTATTATATAAGTCGTCGGGGTTCTTGGCGAAGAAATTCTTAAACGGCTTCAGCACCTTAAGCGCCGTGCGCACCTCATAATTAATACGGTACATCAGTTCCTTGTTGCCTTCGCAAATGACGGCGCGGTGCATGGGGCGTACGTTTTTGGCTCCTAAGGCCTTAATCTCGGCGGCCAGCACATCTTCGAGTCCGGCGGCAGTTTTGGTTATTAATTGGTAATTGTCTTCCATTGGTAGAAATTTGCGGCAAAGATATGGAATAAATTCATATCTTTGCAGGCTCAATTTGTTGTAACAAATCTTCAATTTAATAATCAATCAATGAAAAAAGTATTAGGAATCATCGCGATGGCCATCATGGTTTCGGTGGGTCGCGTGTATGCCGATGAAGGCATGTGGCTCCCGATGTTCGTCGAGCGCCTGAACTATGTTGACATGCAGAAGATGGGGCTGCAACTGACCCCTGAAGAGCTTTACAGCATCAACCACAGCAGTCTGAAAGACGCTATCGTGGGCCTCGGCAGCGATGCCATGCCTCGTGGCTTCTTCTGCACAGGTGAAATCGTGAGCGAACACGGTTTGCTTTTCACCAACCACCACTGCGGCTACGGTGCCATCCAAAAGCTCAGCTCCGACCAACACGACTACCTCCGCGACGGCTTCTGGGCCAAGAACTACGGCGAGGAACTGCCCGCTCCCGAAATGACCGCCAGCTTCCTCATCCGCATGGAAGACGTGACCAAGGACATCCTCGGTGTGGTGACCGACGACATGGATTATCAAGACCAACAAGCTGCCATCCGCAAGAAAATCAAGGAATTGGAAACTGCTGCTTCAGAAGACGGCAAGTACAATCCCGTCATCAAGGGCTTCTTTGAAGGCAACGAGTACTACATGTTTGTCTATCAGGTGTTCCCCGATGTGCGTCTCGTCGGCGTGGCCAACTCTTCGATCGGTAAGTTCGGTGGCGACACCGACAACTGGATGTGGCCCCGTCACACAGGCGACTTCTCGATCTTCCGCGTCTATGCTGGCAAGGACGGTCAACCTGCTGCTTACAGCAAGGACAATGTGCCGTTGACTCCCAAGCACCACCTGCCCATCAGCCTCGATGGCGTGCAGAAGGACGACTTCACCATGATTTGGGGCTTCCCCGGCAGCACCGAGCGTTACATGTCGAGCTACGGCATCGACTATAATGTGGACACCTTCTATCCCACCATCATCGACATCTTCGGCAAGCAACTCGAAGTGATGGAAGAATACATGAAGGTCGATGAGCACATTAACCTGATGTATGCCGACAATCACGCTGGCTTGGCCAACACCTGGAAGAACTTCATCGGTCAGTGCAAGATGCTCCGCAAGAACAAGGTCAGTGAGGCCAAGGTCGGTTTGGAGCGCGACTTCACCAAGTGGGTGAACGCCAACAACAAGACCGAATACAAGCAAGCCCTCCCGAACCTGAAGGCTGCTTACAAGACCATGAACGAAGTGGCCAAGTACATCTATTATCCGGCCCAGATTGCCAATGTCGGTATTGCTGGCATTGCTGAGCAGTTTGCCGCTTATTACGATGCCTATCAGGAGAATGACAAGGACGGCCAAGAATTGGCGTT
>JAEEGJ010008141.1_pt1 | contig 29154 bp, 20 predicted proteins | sample 8958761 | NCBI WGS metagenome assembly JAEEGJ01 (sample SAMN16246546, study PRJNA631951) | gut metagenome | biome: gut microbiome; feature: rumen; material: RS-attached | host: Bos | place: Iran: Karaj | collected 2018-10
CCTTAAGCCGCTGGCGTGCCTTGGTAACGGAGGCGGGCGAAATGCCCAGAAGGATGGCCTGTTCGGAAACGGAGAACTGCAAGCGAGAAAGGATGTAGGCGCGGATGTCTCCTTTAGTGAGTCCGGGATACGATACTTGAAGGGATTCAGGAGTAAGATTGAAGGAGTTACGGAGCACGCGTTCCAATTCGGCCCATTCTCCGTCCTGGATGTACCGGGGAGCGGCGTGAATCTGTTCCAGCAGGTGGTTTTGTCCCGCCAGCGTTTGCATAAGCACATAGGAGTCAACATCGCCACCAGGACCTGCGCCCGCTTGTGGAACGAACCTCTCCCGCTCGTCGGCTCCGGCGCGGATAACCATCAGGAAGGCCCGGACATTCTTCCCAAGGATTCCGGAAACCTGCGGGATGCTGAGGGGGCATCCGCCCCGTGTACTGGCCTGCGCAAGTCCAAGTACGACCAGTACCATCTGATAATACAACATTTCAGCATCATGCCCCCGAAGACCGAAAGAAGCGGTGATGGCGGCAAGGCTCTCCTGCTTGAAGCCTACATATGTATCCACATAGTCTTCAAATGACTCCGTCGGCATATCCGCTTCCATGACAAGCGAGTAAAGCTGAGGCTCGTCCATGGCGAACCACAGGAGGGCCATCCCGAAGCCCTTGAAGGGAGGATTGAGGGAAAACCCGGCACTGACCCTCCTCCGGTACAGGGCCCTGGCCTCCTTTTTGACGGCATCACGAACCCCTTGGATGGATCCGAAAGAAGAAAAGATGGCGTTGGCTCCGCAGCCCAATGCTTCGCAAAGGCTGCGGGCAGTCAGTGCCGGCTGACCGCCTGAACGCACCAGATTCAGGGCAGCAGAAAGGATCCTCTCCTTTGTAACGGTAAGTGGTCTTGCCATAATATATGTTCCGAAACAGTCATTACAAAAATAGAAAAAGCAGCAGCGTTGTCCAAGGGGTATTTGGCGTAAAAGGCTGGATTGTCCACATATTTGTCCATATCGTTTTTTATTTCGGAACGCCGGATGCGCTAACTTTGCAGCAGATAGAATATGGACAAATGATGAAACACTCGCTTTTCTGCCAGAGCTGCGGGATGCCGCTCACCGATGAAATCCTCGGCACGAATGCCGACGGAAGCAAGAATGAAGATTACTGCATGTATTGCTACAGGGATGGAAAATTCTTGCAGGACTGCACGATGGAAGAGATGATCGAACATTGTGCGCAGTTTGTCGGTGCAGTAAACGAGGGGTTGGAGAAACCCATCACCAAAGAGGAGTATATCGGCCAGATGAAAACGTATTTCCCACAACTGAAGCGTTGGCGCCATACGTTGAATGTCAGTAACGATGAAGTCATGAGTGTCAACCCTGCTTTGGCAGGCGTTAAAGAACTCATTGCCCAGATGGCCGACAAACAGCCCTTCGCTTACATCTCATCAGTCGACAAGGACGGTTTTCCCTGGACCAAGGCTATGTTGAAGCCACGTAAGCGTGAGGGTATCAAAACCTTCTACTTTACGACCAACACCTTCTCAATACGTGTGGCTCAATACAAGGCTAACCCTAAGGCTTGCATCTATTTTTGCGATGCCAAAGGTTTTAAGGGCATGATGCTCAGAGGTACGATGGAAGTGCTGACCGATGCTGCATCGAAGGAAATGATTTGGCGCAAGGGTGACACACAATACTATCCCGCCGGGGTAACAGATCCAAACTACTGTGTGCTGAAGTTCACAGCTATCGATGGCCGCTTCTACAGCGATTTTTATCCCCGCAGTTTTTTGATTGACGAATGCTAGTCGTCAGAAGTCCTTGGTCCCTTCGCAGAAGGTCCGGAACCGAACCAATCGCAAGTATTGGTTAATCATCAGCGCCCTGGAAGAAAGGTGGTTCCCAACCTCCCGCCCAACAAAAGGGGCGCACTTCGTTACTTCAATCCCTCCGTTTGTTTCTTCAGTGACCGTTCCGCAAGTCGCATTGCGAGGATGGCTACGGGAATGGTCAGGACCAGTACGACTATGAGCACAGGGATGTTTTCGATGACCGGAATCATCAGTTGGTCGTATCCGGCACGCATTTCCTCGACGGCCGCGGCCAGCGAGCCTTCCGTGTCGAACCACCAGTGCGCGGTATAGGCAAAGAAGGAGAAAGCGAAGGGGATGAAGCTCCATCGGACGCCTTTCAGCGTATCATACTTGCAGAGGTAACGGATGATTTCGGCCAGTGCCGTCAGGATGGCGAAGCCGATGGCGAGCGCCGTGTCCGCCTCGCCCGCGATCAATAACATGACGAAGACAAACCCATTCAGGAGCGTCGCCGCCCCGAAGCCACGGACCGTCGCGCAGGTCAAGAGATAGATGAACGCGGTCAATAGGGGCAGAACCGCCCCGACATACGCATAGCATGCAGGATGAATGAGGCCGGTACACGAGCCCAGAATGTAAGTGAGAAGATAGGCTGCAGCCAGCAGGATAAGCTTGAAAATGGGTTTCATAGTTTTACAGTCTTGCGTTTCACGACTGCAAAAATACGGAGCTTTCCCTTTGAACGAAATCCCTATTTATGGCGATTTATCAATCGGAATCCGCCGCCTGCGGAAATGATGATCAAACCTGGGGAAAACCGGCGGAGCGCTATTTCTTGCTGAAAACAAAGTTTCCCGTCGCTTTGCGGCTGGGAATGCGCTTCTAGAAATCAAATCCGACTGACAGGGCGACGGAAAAACCGGTCTTGCTGCACCATTGCGCCCCAAACTTCATCGGGCCGATGATGGTCTTCTGTCCGAACTCGGCACCGAAGGCATAGGCCGAAAGCGGAGACTTGAAGAGGTCAGCCAGTTTGTTCTTATCTTGGAACAGGCCTCCGCGCACCGTGAGGAAGTTCTTGTGGTTGAGACGGAAGCGGACGTCCAGCTGGGCGGTGGCGGCGAAATTGTCGCACACGAAGAATCCTTGGCTGAATCCGAAGAACGGAAGCTGGTTGTCGATATACCGGCTTGCCAGCGTACCACCCGCGGCCAGCGTATGGATGAAATTCATGTGCCCGGGCTGCTCCGTCTGCCAGCCGAAATACACGGAGGGCTGCAGGACGACAATGCGGCCGAGGGGCAGCGCGGCGGACGCATGGGCCATCCCGACGCTGTAGGGAGGAACCTCCCCTTCATAGTGCTCGCCAGCCTCCATCCCCGCATCTTCCAGATAGATGGAGTATCCGTCGAACACATAGCGGGTGTCCAGCTTGAGCCGGTAGCCGCGGGTCGGGAAATAGCTTTCGTTGAACGTGTCATAGCGAAGGGATGCGAAGGTGGAGAACCAGCGGCTCCGAAAATCCCAGCCTTCCCAGTGCATCTCGTTGTCCAGATAGTTCTCATACGGCTCCATCTCGAAGGCGGCGCCGAAACGGACGTTCCCATAGACCATCCGGGCGTCTTCGGCATACAGTTCCAGGCGGGAGTTCACCCCGTTGTAACGGGCCTTTGAGAACACCCGGGTCTGGGCGATGTCGTCGTCCATCCGGTAAGTGAAGTTCCGGTAGGAGTTCTTCCAGGCGACGCCGAGGACTGGCAGTGGCGCGAGCGGCTTGAAAGAGAGGTCCAGGTCCACCTGCGAGACTTGGCCGATCTTGAGTTCCGAGACGAAGCGGAGTCCGGAAAGCCGCCGGGTGCCGATGCCCAGGTGGGCGCCGAGGTAAATCGCTTCGTCCAGGTCCGCGTGCAGGCCGACGCCGGCTTCGTTGGTCTGGCCCTTCTGGCAGTCGAAAATGAGCGTGTAGGGTTCCTCCGCGCCGCTGACCCGGTAGGTGACCGACTCGAAGGCCTTCGTGCCGTACAGGGCGGAGAGGACCTTTTCGATCTCTTCCCGGCCGTACAGGCCGTCCCGTGGCAGCAGGGCGGGGTTGATGATGTAGTCAGATTCCTTTTGGGAGACGCCCTCATACCGGATTTCCCCGACCCGGACCTTATGCTTTGAAAGGTCGATGGCCGGACGGCGTTCCAGTGCTGGAGCCGGTGCCGGCTCGCCCGACTTGACGCCGACACGCTTCGCGATTCTCTCGAAGGCCTCCTTGTTCTCCACCGCCTTGGCATAGCCTTGGGCGATGATGTCATCCACGCTCGCGGAGTCGAAGGACAGCATCGTGTAACCCTTCAGCTCGTGCTGGAGCAGGATGTCCGTATTCTTCCGGTTGGCCTCACAGATATCGACGGACATCAGGGTGATGTTCTGCAGGATGAGGTTTGCGAGGCCGCCGAGGTCGGCCAGGGTGCGGGGTGTGGGCATTTCCGAGCCGATGACGATGTCCGCACCCATCGCCTTCGCGAGGTCCACCGGGAAATTGTTGCGCGTACCGCCGTCCACCAGCACCATCCCTTCGATTCGGACGGGCCGGAAATAGCCGGGAATGGCCATCGTGGACCGCATTGCATCCACAAGGCTGCCCGCAGTCCAGTTCTTCTCGTTCATGCTCAGCATGTCCGTGGCGACGCAGAAGAAAGGAACCGGGAGCTGGTCGAAAGCCACGGAATCCTGGTAGCCGACGGTGACGGAACTGAGGGTGTTCCGGACATTGTATCCGAACAGGAAACCGTCCGGCAGGCCCATGCCGACCTTGGCCATCATTTCCTGGCTCATGTCGCCGGTACGGGTGTCGCTCTGCTCGTAATTCTTGTTGTAGCGGGTCTGCCGGTCGATCCGGGTCCGCATATCCGCATCGTCGTAATGGAACGGGACCGTCAAGGCGAAACGTTCCTTGTTGCGGCGGATCTTGTAGGTCTGGAAACTGTCCGGAATCTTGTCGGACATCATCACGGTCCAGTCGATGGCGCGTACCAGCGAATCCAGGTAATGCGCCCCGAAACCGAGCGAATAAAGGCCCGAGACCAGGCCGCCCATGCTGGTACCGCCCACCATGTCCACCGGGATGCCCATTTCTTCCAGGTACCGCAGGACGCCCAGGTGGGCCATGCCGCGGGCGCCGCCGCCCCCCAGCACGACGGCCACGGTGGGACGGTGACAGGTCTGGCGGATCGAGTCCATTTTCGCCCGTACGCGGACAATCGCGAGCGAATCTTCCTCTGGATTGACACTTGGGGCGATAAACCGGTTTTGCGCCGTTCCGATAAAAGCCGGCAAGCATAGACAGACAAGGGTCAGAAGACGTCTTTCCAAAAGATTCATAGGGTTTCGAGTCAGTGGTTTCTAACAGACAAAGATACGAAAAACAACGGATAAGTGCGAATAGTTTTTCGCAGTTACCGCCCCGCTGATGTTATGCCAATAGCCTTGAGGCCTTTCCTTACGCAAGCCCCTCGGCCCAATATCCATTCTACCCCAAATCGGCAAAGACCAGCGTTGGGATCGCCCTTGCCGCGCACGGCAATGCAATTCGCTTTTGGGACAGTCACGATAACCGGTTTTTCCGGCGGGAGATAAAACTCCTGATGATGTGCCCCTCCTGTACAGCGGCGAACGTGGCTATAGCCGCCACGATGGCAATAGGAATCACAGACCGGAACACGGCCGGAGCCACCAGAAAAAGAAGTAACCCGGTCAGCTTATTGGCCCATGTGTGAGGAAAGCAGAATCGTTTGCAGACGACCAAGGCTGATACCTGGTTCACCATCTTGATGAAGACAATCACTCCTCCCCAGGTCCACAGCCAGACAGGGATCTCCACCACCTGCAACAGCCGGGCAGCGCTGAAGGCCACGAACAGGAGGTCGGCCACACTATCCAGGATGGCTCCGGTTTTGCTTTCCGCGTGGAGTTTCCTTGCCAGCCAGCCATCTGCTATATCGCTGAGCCCGCACAGGACATAGAGTGTCCAGAAAAGCCATCCCTTCACATCGCAAAACAGCAGGCTGATGGAGCCTGCTATCCTTGATAATGATATGACATTCGGCCAATGCTTCAAATCACTTCAATGTAAAAACTCACCGGTCTGAAGCCGTCGTTACAGCTGATCATGGCACTCATCGGATTCTTCATCCATCCGTCATAGAAGTTTCCCTCACCACGGGCCAATGCCTCGACGAATTCCCGCATGGAGCCCCACGCCGAAGGACACATCCCCTCAGGACATTGGCCGTCCACCGAAATCCACTCCTGCCCCTCCAGCACATCGCAAGTGTGTTCGATAGGGTTCTCATATTTCGCCATCAAATCCGGATACGAAGCCTTCCTGACGGCCGTGATTCTGATTTTCATTTGAATTAAACAGTTCTGTGTCTCCGATGATTCCGTTTTCTCTGAACAAACATACGGATTCTGCGGGACAATTTCAAACTCAGCGGATGACTCCCTTCCACATTTACCAGATGAACGGTATCACTTTGTACTTCACCTTCTGCTTGTACTCCTTGTAACCCGCCAGCCCATCTTCCAGGACCATTTCCTCATTCTTTATCCGCTTGGCGATAAGCGGAATGTAAAGCAACATGATGAGGAAAGAGAAGGGCGAAGCCAGAACCAGCGGCATGGCCAGGAACAGGACGGTCGTAGCCATGTACATCGGATGTCGGACGATTCCATAAAGCCCTGTGTCGATTACCTTCTGGTTTTCCTGGACCTCGATGGTCCGGGACAAGTATGTGTTCTCCCGCAACACCTCGGCGTAGAGGAGGTAGCAGACCAGGAAAAGGCCTGCAGATACCCATACAATCCAGTCTGGCAGCACGCACCAGCCAAAACGCCAGTTGAGACCGGCAACGACGAATGCGACGATGAACAGAAGGCCGCTGAACCTTACTACCGTTTTCTGTTCATTTTCCTCTTCCTTGGCATGAAGCCGCTTACGGAGCAATTCAGGATTCTTCGCCAGCATGACCAGCCCGGCACAGAACATCGGAATAAAGAGAATCCCCATCAGCAACCATCCTTGCCAATAGTGCAAGGACCCGGCAGACAGGAAAAGCAGCAAGCCGATGACAGCTACACCAAGCAGAAACTTTGTGAGCGATTGTGTGAGCAATCTTTTATCCATAGCCGACGAGTTCCGTTTTTTCTAATTTTTAAAGGTAATGTTTTTCGGCCACATTGGCAGCTAACGACTCCGTTTTTATTCGAAAAATGAGTAAATTTGAGCCATGGAATACCTGTCAAAGCAACGATACGACGAGATTGCAACCGAGTTGAAGCACCTTATCAATGTGGTCTACCCCAAGGTGAAGGAAGACCTCGCCGAGACTCGCGCCCAGGGGGATCTGAGCGAGAATGCGGGATACCGTGAAGCAAGGCGCATCCAGGCGAAGACTATCAGCCGTATCCGTTTCCTGCAGAAGGTCCTGGAGCATTCCCGCGTGGTTGACCCCGACGCCCTCCCCAAAGACAGGGTTTGCCTTTTGAGCCGGGTCGAATTCACGAACCTCTCGACCAATACCCGCATGACATTCGAGATAGTCAGCCCTCACGAGATGGACCTCGAGGCTGGCAAGATTTCGCTGAAATCCCCGATCGGCGCCGCCCTGATGGGCAAAAAGGTCGGCGAGATCGCCGAGGTCGAAGTCCCCGCCGGGACTCTTCGCCTGAGGATCGAAAGCATCACGCTCGACTGAGGGTGACGTCTAGCGACATCCAGCTAATATCCGGGGTTTTGTTCCAGAGACGGGGCAAGGGCGCGGATATCGGCCGGAATGGGAAAAACATCCGTATAGCGGGACGTGGCTTCGCCGGGGAGTTGGGGACGAAGGGCGGTTGCCGCCCCGAATCGGCCGAATCGGACCAGATCCTGTCTTCTAAGGCCTTCCCACGCAAATTCCCTGAGCCTCTCTTCCAGGAGGACATCAAGGGTAAGTGTTCCCAGTCCGGGTGCTCCGGCGCGTGAGCGGACCTCGTTTACCAATTCCAAGGCTTCATCGTCTTTCCCGGTACGGAGTAAGGCTTCCGCCTTCATCAGTACGGCATCGGCATAGCGGAAGATGACCCAGTCATTGTCCATCAGTTTTCCGTCCTTGAAGGCGTTGTAGTCGGTCTGGTACTTGCGCATACGGGCGCCTGCGGTTTTTTCATCCGGGCTTCCGGTAAGGTCGAGGGCGATGGAACGGGGCTTGTATTCAACGGCAATCTCACGCCCGGCAGCATCGGTGGGCACTCCGCCCCAATAATTCATGGCGAATCGGGGATCTTCGTTTTCGGTGCCGAAAGCATTGGCATCGAGCACTTCCGGCGTTGCCGAAGCACCGTTTTCCGCCGTAAAGCCGATGGCCGACGCGTGGTCGTAGTGAATGGAGCGGAAAATATACTGGTTCTGAGCTGAATAAAGGTGCTTGTCCAGTGGAATCACAAAGATGTTCTCATCCGACGACTCATTGTGTACCAGGAAGTTGTCGGAGTACAATGGGGAAAGGGAATAGCCGAATCCCTCCAGGGACAGAGCCAGCTTGAGCACTTTGTCGTAGTGCTCTTCGGAAGCGTAAACAGGTGCGTTCAGATACAGTTTCTCAAGAAGGAACCAGGCAACCGGGAGGGTGAAACGGCCATAATAATCACCCGGGTATTGACTCATCACGGCAGGAAGCAGTTCAGCCGCTTCCTCCAGTTCTCCCACGATGAAGTAGAAGACTTCGGCCCGGGGGCTCTGCTTAACATCAGAAATGGAAACACCGGGCTCCTTTAATACCGGGACATTGCCGAACAGGTCCATGATATAGTAATAATAGAAGGCCCTGAGTGCGCGTGCTTCGGCCTGCCATTCCGGATAATCCTTCAGTTCCTGGATGGCTTCATTGGAAAGGACGACCATCTTGTACAGGTAGTTCCAGGCGTTCTTGATGGGCGCCTCGCCGGTCTCCCAAGTATGTAGGAACAGCCGCTGCCACAGTCCGCCATCGTACCAGTCGCCGCCACGTGTGGGGATGATGGCTTCGTCTGTTGTGAAAGTGTTCAAGTCATAGATGCCGCGGTAGGTGCCGGCAATGCCTTCTCCTTCGGTGGAGGACCCGATTTGCCGGTAGAGATTACCCAAGGTGTTCTGATACAGGGCTGTCTCTGAATTGATGGCTTCTTCGCGGGGAAGGCTGCTCCGGGGATGTTCTTCCAGAAGCGTACATGCGGGAAGAGCGGCAAAGGCCAGTATGACAAAAGCTTTTTTCATCTAGAATTGAATGCTTGCAGACATGGAAAAAGAACGGTAAACGGGATAGGAAATCTTGTCATCGAGGCCGAAGGTGGAGCCCGTCACGGAGCTGTTTATCATGGGAGTAAGTCCGCTGTAGCCTGTGATGGTGGCAAGATTGTTCACCGAGATGGAAAACCTCAGGGAGCGGACAACCCGCTTCACAGGGACATTCCATCCCAGGGTAATGTAGTCGATGTTAACGTAGTCTCCCCTTTCCAGCCAGTAGTCTGTAACCGTTTGGTCCACAATGTTTTGAGCAGGAGCGTCGGCCGCCACATTGTAATATGGGAGTGAGCCGGTGTTCATGTAGGTGAGAGCGGTACCGTTAAAAATCTTGTGGCCGAAAGCCCCGTTCACCTGCATGGAGACATCAAACGCTTTGTAACGGAAGCTGATATTGGAGCCAAGAAGGGCTTTCGGCGCCGCCTGGCCGCAGATATGGTTTATTCCGTCAGTCTCATAATATCTGGTCCCGTCATCAGCTACCTTCAATCCTGTGCAATGAGGCAGATAAAAAACGCCAAGCGGCTGCCCGACAATTTGATACACAACGTCATTGTGGCCTCCGTGGAAGCCGGCGCCCGTCATCGCATTCATGGCCTGGATTTCCGGTGCCTCCAGATACTGGCCCTGCCACCATCCCGACAGGGAAATCAGCTTGTTCTGTTGGAAGGCCAGATTCATGGAAAGGTTCAGTTGGGCCTCAGACGTCCTCAGGATATTGGCGCCAAGTCCAACTTCCACGCCGGCGTTTGACATCTTGCCAAGGTTGGCCATCAGTTTGTTATATGCAAAGGGCGGCACGCTTACTTCGTACATGTAAAGCATGTCCCTCGTGATGGAATTGTAGTATTCGGCCGTGAACACCAGCCTGCCCTCCAGGAAGGCCGATTCCAAACCCAGGTTCACCTGCTCCCTCACTTCCCATCGAAGATCCGGATTGGCGTTGTGCATCTCGCCGAAGGTTACGGCAACGTCTCCGCCATAAGGGGCAATACCCGTCGGCGAAATGGTCTGCAGGGAATAATAGGGCGTAAGTGCGCCCTGATTGCCCGAAAGGCCGTATCCGACATTCAGTTTCAGCCTGTGCAGCCACGCCACGTCTTTCAGGAATGGCTCGTTGGATGCAATCCACGAGGCTGACACGGAAGGAAACAGGCCCCAGATATGATTGGCTCCGAAAAGCGAAGCCGCATCGGACCTGAGGGTCCCGGAAATGGAGTAACGGTTGGCGTAAGAGTAGACGGCCTGGCCCATCACGGACAGCATGTTCTGCATCTCCCAGACAGAGCCCGTACCCTCCCACGGCCTGATCGCTCCTGCCTGGATGGCATTGATACCGAATGCGTTGGTGGTAAAGCCCGTGGTTGTGGCATAGAAACCACTGGAACGGCTGCCTTGAATTTCGCCCATCAGGTTTGTGGACAGCTGGTGCGGCCCGCTTTCAAATCCGTATGCCAGGTTAAGGTAGCCGCGGTATTCGCTTTGTGAAGTGGTGCTGCGGTAGGCCTCGCCGCCGGACCAGATGATGGTGGGAAAGAAGTGGCTGTCGTTCAAGATATTGTAGCTGTAAGAGGCAAATCCGCTGAGGGAGAGGCCTTCCAGCAGCGCAGCCTTCGTCAGGACATGGGCGTTGAAGTGGGCCGACGAGCCGCCGAAAGTCTTTTCCAGCAGGGAAACCGGATGGTTTATTTGGCTGGCGGTGGGGATTTGTACGTAGCTGCCGTCGGGCTCCGCCCCGGCGCGGATCGTGGGGTTGAACGCAGCGGCAGAGTAAAAGAGTTTCTGCATGTCGTGAATGGCATCTTCGTTTTGCAACGAGCCGAAAAGCCCAAGGTCCACCTGCAAGAATCCAAAGGCCTTCTGCCCGACGTCCAGTTTCACCGAATAATTCTGGATATTCTGTTTTTTTACCACGGCTTGGTGGTCAAGGACGCCGACAGATGCCCTGTAATGACTGTTCTCGGAACCTCCGCCGAAAGCGATGTGGTGGTTCTGTACAAAACCAGTCCGAAGAATGGATGATACCATGTCCGAGTCGAAACCGTCGTCTCTGAATGGATATCCATGGCTTTTATTCCAAGTCCTGAAGCCATCGGCCGAAAGCATTTCCAGGTTCCTGTATACGGCTTCTGCACCTGCCGTTCCGTCATAGCTGATGCGGAAATCGCCGCCATGGCCTCTTGTGGTGAGGACCTGGATGACGCCGGATGCGCCCCTGGATCCGTAGGGGGCCGTTTCCGAGGCGTCTTTCAGGACGGTAAAACTCTCTATGTCGCCGGGATACAGGGAACTGAGGGTGGCCAGGTCTGACATCACTCCGTCTATCACCACCAGGGGATCGTTGCCGCCGGTAAGCGACGTGGTTCCCCTGACCCGGACGGCGCTCAGCATGGCCGACTGGTTGGCTCCCGATACGGTTACGCCCGCCGCCTGCCCCTGCAGGGCCCCCAGGCCGCTTGTCACAAGGCCTTTGTTCATCTGTTCCCTACCCACCGTGTGAGATGTGCTCAGGGTATCGTTCTGTGCCCCCGCTGCCCAACTGGACAATAATACGGCAGCCGCGAAACATAATACTTTCGGGGGCATAGTCAACAAGAAGCTATTTATAACTGTTTCCATCGTTTGAGCATTGCAGGGGACGGTAAACATTCCAAAAGGCATCACGCGTGAGGTTCTCGACCTGCCGGTAATCGGCCGGGGTTTGGAGTCTGATTCTCATTTTTCACATCTATTTTCGTTGATAAATATAGCCATTATTTGGCGCATATTCTAAAATAAGGCGTGAATTATAGAATATAATATTATATTTGTACGATTAAGAAAAGGTTAGTTTTTAGACAACACACCAATTATCAATACACACCAATCAACTAATTATCTATGTTCAAACGTTTCATGATGGTTTTGCTTGTCGCCCTGACATTCGGGTGGCAGGCATTTGCCCAGTCGACCATCACCGGTAAGGTGGTGGATGAATCTGGGGAACCTGTTGTCGGAGCGTATGTCCTTGTCAAGGGCACGAATTCCGGCACGATGACGGACTTTGACGGTTCCTACTCCTTGCCCAATGTCAAGCAAGGCGCCGTCCTTGTCTACTCCTGCATCGGTTACGCCAACCAGGAGATCCCCGTGGGATCCAAGGGTGTGGTCAACGTAACGATGAAGAACGACACGAACTATCTGGATGATGTCGTCGTCGTGGCTTACGGTACTGCGAGGAAGAAAGACCTCACCGGCGCGATGACCGCCATCAAGGGTGAAAACATCGCGGCGCAGAACGTGTCCACGATCTCCCGCGCCCTTGAAGGTGCCGCCCCTGGTATCCAGGTTACCTCCGTTGACGGCCAGCCCGGCCTCGACATGGCGATCCGTGTCCGTGGTGCCGCTTCCACCCTCGATGGCTCTGCCACGGCTCTCGTTGTCATCGACGGCGTGCCCGCCCAGACCAGCAACCCGCTCTCCACGATCAACCCCGCCGATATCGCCAGCGTCTCCGTCCTGAAGGACGCCGCTTCCACGGCCCTGTACGGTTCCCGTGGCGCTAACGGTGTCATTCTCGTGACCACCAAGAAGGGTGACGGCAGCGGCAGGGCGCAGGTTTCCTTCGATGCGCGCATCGGTTGGAACAGCGTGGGTCAGTTCGCCATGTCCAACATGACCAAGGCCTCCGACATCTATGAGTTTGCCTGGAAGTCCATCTACAACTCCTATCGTTACGGCGTAGATGGGACCGGTAACCCCAAGAAGGGTGCGGACGGTATCCCTTACACCAATTTCTCCAACCCGAACTACTCCCACGAGGAGGCGGCCTTGTTTGCATCCCAGCATTTGTTCAATTATATGAACAGCGAGACCAGTTTCTCCCGTAACACCTTGCGGAACGCCCTGGTCTATGACGTCCCCGGAATGAACCTCGAGTTCACCGGCACCGGTAATAACCGCTCCGCGACGATGACAGGCGCTTACCTGGTCAATCCCGATGGCAAAATCAATCCGAACGCCAAGTACTTCCTCCAGAAGGAGAATGAGTACAGCACCCTCTTCCAGAACGCTTTCCGTCAGGAATACAATGTCTCTTTGAGGGGCGGCACCGAGAAGCTCAATTATTTCGCTTCCCTCGGTTACGATAACGATCCGTCCTACATCCCGACTTCGGCATTCGGAAGATATTCCGGCCGTGCCTCTTTCAACGCCCATCCCCTGAAATGGCTCAAGATTGGTGCCAATATCGGTTACACCCGGACGAAGACCAATGAGATGGCTACCCGTTACGGCCGTAACCCGGGTTCTGCCGGCGGTAACGTATTCCGCTATGTGAACGGTACTTCCAACCTCATCCCGATCTACATGCTCGACGAGAACCACAACTATGTCTATGATGCCAATGGGAATAAGCTTGAGAATGTTACCGGCGGTACCGAGACCTACTCCCCGCTCGGCCCCACCTCGGGCAATGCCTTCGGCAAGGGCGTGATGAACGAGTTCGCGCACAACAAGAACGAGACCATCCGCAGCATCTGGACCAGCCGTTCTTATGCGCAGGTCATTTTCTGCAAGGACCTCAATTTCCTTGTCAACTTCAACTACGACTCCGACAATACGGATTATACGCGTTATCGTGCCGCCGGCACCTACAATGGAGGAAACAACGGCGCCCTGAACAAGACGCTCACCAACCGTTTCATCCTCAACACGCAGCAGCTCCTCAACTACTCGCATGAGTTCGGCGACCACCATGTGGACGCGATGGCCGGTCACGAGTGGAATGATGATACGTACAACTCCGTGCTTTACGTTTCTTCATACGAGCTTATCCCCGACTGGGTTTCGGCGGGTAACTTCATCGGACGCTACACCAATGGCGGAACCACCCTCAGCGGTTCACCGAGCTGGAGCCAGTACATTCTTCGTATGGAATCCTACATCGGCCGTCTTAACTATAATTATGCAGAAAAGTATTATCTCAGCGGATCGCTCCGTGCGGATGGCTCTTCCAAGTTCATCATCCCGGAAAACCGTTGGGGGCTCTTCGGCTCCGTCGGCGCCGGCTGGGTAATCTCGAAGGAACGCTTCATGGATTCCACAAATGGTTGGCTCGATCTATTGAAACTCCGTGCCAGCTGGGGTGTCCTCGGTAACCAGAATGGTATCGGAACTTATGGCAACCACTATTGGACCTATGGTGCTCAGGCTTATACCCAGACGACGGGCGGTACCGGTACTCCTGACGGCTACAAGCTTACCAGCGGTGCCCTTGTCAACGAGCAGCTTACTTGGGAGAAGACGCGGGAGTTTGACATGGGTCTTGACTTCAGTTTCCTGAACCATCGCATCAACGGCGCGATCGACTTCTACGACCATAGGACGCTCAACGGTTTCTACAATGCGAACTATTCTCCCCTGGCTGGTTCCGGTAACGACTTCTTCCAGCAGAATGCTGCCGTTCTCCGCAACCGGGGTGTCGAACTCGAACTCAGCGTCGATGTGGTCCGCACGAAGGATGTCACCTTCAACATTACCACCAACGGTACCCACTACAGGACGGTCCTCTTGGATGTTCCGGATGAGACCATCCCTGACAACACGGGGCTGGATCTTCCCCAGGGTTGCTGGCAGGCTGGTGTCGCCGCATTCTCGGCGGCCGGTACTTCCGGCGCTACCGCTGTCGGTTATCTCCGCGGTGAAGGCCGTGACTGGTACAATCTCTACATCTATAAGTATGCCGGTGTAGACAAGGCTTCCGGCCTGCCGATGTACTGGCACCGCGTTACTGAAGCTGATGTGACGAAGAACGACCACGGCGGACGCTATGCCTCCAATAAGCAGGGCGAAAATGTCAAGACGCTGGTCGCCGATGACGCATCGCTTTACGAGATAGGCAGTGTCACTCCTGACTGGATCGGGGGTCTGACCTTCAATTTCCGTTATAAGAACTTCGATGCTTCTGCACAGTTCGCCTATCAGCTGGGCGGTAAGTTCTTCTCGACCGAGTATGGTAACGGCATTTACCGGAGCGGCAGTGTCTCCGTCACTTCCGAGATGCCTTCGACCGATCTGATCGGCAAGACCTTCGGCGAGGGCAACGAGGATGCCTTCTTCCCGATCCAGTGGTGGAACGCCACCTATTATGATGGCACTACCTTCGGCTCCTGGAAATACACCGACATGGCTCTCTTCAGTGCAACTTACGTCAAGTGTAAGAACGTCCAGATCGGTTACACCGTTCCGAAGAGCCTCCTCAGCAAGATCAACATGAGCAGCATGCGCATCTATGCTTCCGCGGACAACCCCTTCTATGTCTCTGCAAAGAAGGGTGTCGATCCTTCCATGTCACTTCTTGGCGGTTTCGAGGTCGGTCAGTATGTCTATCCCAACATGCGGACCTTCTCCCTCGGCGTCAACATTAATTTCTAAAGAATTGACTCGTTATGAACAATAAGATTAAGATTTTCGGTATCATTGCGATAGCTGTCTCGATGCTCTTCCAGGGTTGTGCGGACAAACTCGCCGTCACGGACCCGAACAGATTGAACGACGACCAGATCCGTGAACTCCTCTCGAGTTCTGACGAGGGCAAGGTCGAAGAGACGCTCAAGGCGATCGGTTCCGGCCTGGAGGCTTATATCTGCCTCGCGCACACTGCCCTCAGCGGCGGATTCTCTAACAACTATGCCAATGAGTGGTCGGTCAACATTTTCCGTAACCTCGCTTGTGAGGATATGATATATGGTTACAGGGGCATGTCTACCACCGATGGCTGGCCCGCTTACTATAACCATACTTTCGACCCGACCTTGAATACCCAGAACGCATCCAATTACGGTTGGTGGTTCGGTTCCTCCTACATCATCGCCCAGGCCAACAAATCGGCTACCTACCTGACCGATGAGGTGGCTACTTCCCCTAATGCCCTCCCTTCCGTCAAGACCTACGCTGCACAGGCCAAGACCCTCCGTGCATACGGTTATATCCAGTTGATGGAGCGTTTCCGCAAGGCTTACAAGTACGGCGGCAGCGAGCAGCAGGGCATGCCTATTTATACGGAGTATAAGTACAACACGCCTGCGGCTCCTTATACGGCTCAGGACACCTGGGAGTGGATTATCAAAGAGCTTGAGACCGCCGGCCAGTATTTTGCTGCCGGTCTCGATGCTGCGACAGACGGTTATGCCGTCGTCAATCCTTCCACGCTGGCGACCTACTACCGTATCGACCGCACCATGTCCGATTACTTCCTCGCCCGTGCCTGCCTGGATTACGGTGCATACGACAAGGCCATCGCTGCCTGCCAGCGTATCCTGGCCAAGTATCCGAACTTCATCGACGAGGCTCACTACGGTGTCGACACCAAGGATCTGGATGACATCGCCACTCCGGTCAATGACGAGTGGACCTTGGGCAAGAAAGATGTGAGGAACGACGACAACGCCTTCCTCTCCATGACTTGCAATCCCGAGGCCATGTTCGGATGGACCAACGACGGTTCCCTCTATAATTACAGTTTCCTGAACTGCCTCCAGGCGTCCTTCTCTACCGGATCCGTTTTCCAGATCAGCCAGGAACTCTACGACAAGATCGACGACAACGACTACCGCAAGGCTCGCTTTGCAGATCATGCCATCGCAGAGTTCCCTTATTTCAACTCCAGCGGCCGCTATACGGCGAGCCTTCCCATGTACGCGAACCTCAAGTATGGTGCTACCATCCATCAGAATGCAACGGAGCGTTCCTACGAGACCATCGGTTCCGATATGGTTCTCTACCGTACTTCCGAAGTCTGGCTCATGCTGGCTGAAGCCCAGTATCAGGCCGGCAAGGAGGGCGATGCCAAGGCAACCCTTAACAGGCTTCTTGCCGCCCGTACGAAGGCCGGCGCTCAGACCCTGACCTGTGACAACTACAAGGGAAATCTCTCCACTTGGGATTTGATCATGCTCCAGTGGAGGATCGAGATGTGGGGTGAGAATGGTCTCAACTTCTACTGCCACAAGCGCTGGAACACGCCTTCCGTCCGTACCGGCAGCAATCATTGGAACGACACTTCCTGGAGTGTCGACGAGATGGAGTGGAAGATCCCCCTGAAGGAACTCCAGACCAATTCTTACTGGGAAAGGTAGAATTTAAAGACAATGAAAATGAAAAAGATATTCGCAATCCTCGGAATAGCTTTCGCTATTTGCGCGACCTCCTGCAAGCAGGTGGAGCCGCCTTTCTACGAGACGACCGGCGTTACGCTCGCCATGTCGACCCTGTCGATCTATCCCGGAGACTTTGTCAAGATCGACGCCACCGTAACGCCGTCCAATGCGACCAGCACCTACAAGACCTGGACCTCTTCCAATACGAAGGTCGCCACGGTCGATACCTGGGGACGCGTGTATGGCGTCGCCCCCGGCAACTGTGTGATTACGACCGAGACGGCGAACGGTGGCTATACCGCGAGCTGTAACGTCACGGTCAAGCCGATTATCGAGACTGCAGTCTCCATCGATCCGGCCGAAACGACCGTTTACTACGATGAGTTTGTGACGCTCACGGCTACCGTGGAGCCTTCCAACGCCTCTTACAAGACCGTCACCTGGACTTCCGCCAATCCTGCCATCGCCTCTGTCGATGATGCCGGTAAGGTGAAGGGCGTGGACCTGGGCACCACCACCATTACCGCGACCACGAAGAACGGCCTTACCGCCACCTGCAAGGTTACGGTCACCGTCCGCATGCCTACCGAGCCTGAGACCGTCGAGCTTTGGAAGAGTGACAAGGCCGGTTTCCGCGGCCTCTACGGCGCAACCGCCGATGAAGGCAAGACTGCCGGCACCGGCAACTGGCTCAAGTACGAGAACGGTGCCGCGACCTGGACCGCCAACGAGACGGGCAAGATCCGTACGGCTACCCTCACGCTCAGCACCGGTTCTTCCATCACCGTCACCCAGCTTGAAGGAAAGGATTTCGCCGGCTCCTGGTCCGTGAAGTCCCGTCTCTTCAACCCGAATCTCGGCCGTACTGACAAGCCGAAGGGCACGACCGGTGCCGACATCTCTGCCGTGACGATGTCCGTCGTCGCAGAACCTGAGACGCTTGACGGCCACGAGAACGTGCTTGAGATGAGCGGTCTGTACAATGCTGCCACGATGAAGGTCGCTTTCGACATCGACTACGAGGCCAAGACCGTCAAGATGGGTCTGTTCTTCGACAAGAGGACGACCCAGCTGGCCAAGGAAGGTGTCTACTGCGCATACATCCCTGAGCTGGAAGGCAAGAACTGGGGCGACTACAACTTCGCTCCGAAGTCCTTCGGTCCCGACAACTGCAACTATGAATGGATGTGGTGCACGGGTGAGGACCTCAACACCTTCAGGTGTCTCCCTCACAAGCAGGCAGTCGTATGCGGCACCTCCACGCTGAAGCTCATCGGTATCTCCATCGTCATCGGCACTACGGCCGATCCTGCCGCGCTTGGCGCTTCGTACAATACGATCTACCAGGCCAACTACAACGGCAGTGACACGGAGGGTCTGTGCATCTACAAATAATCCCTGTCATACTACGAATCAAGCCAGTCCGGAAGGGCTGGCTTTTTTCGTAATCTGTCAGAATATGCAGGCGGATGCCCGGATTACCGGAAGATCTTGCCGGCAAAAGAGGTCAGATAGATCCTCCAGTTGCGCCAGATATGGCCCCCCGGGCTCTCTTCGTATTCGTAAGGATAGCCTTTTGAATCGAGATAATCCCGGAAAACCTTGTTCCCTTCATAGAGGAAATCCTTCTCCCCGATCCCGATCCAGTAGAGTTTCGGTTTTTTGGCAAACAAGGTGGCCAGCTGCTCCTCGATGAGCGGATCTACGCCATCGGCCACGATCCGCTTTCCGTCCACATAGGACACCTTGTTGAGGAAGGCCGCCGCGGAGAAAAGACCGATATAATCGAAGGTGTCAGGCCATAACTTCGAGATCGAATAGGCGTGCCCGCCGCCCATGGAAAGGCCGCAGATGGCCCGGCTGGATTTCTTGGCGATCGTCCTGTAATGCTTGTCGATATACCGTACCACATCGGGGAAACTCTCCTCCATCGAAGCCGCGGCTTCCCCTTTGACCCGTCCCCCGATGGTGGACTCATTCAGTCCTGCATTGAATTCACCGGGCGCGGCGGGCGTGTTGGGATAGCCGTTCGTCATGACGACGATCATCGGCTTCGCACGGCCCTCGGCGATGAGGTTGTCCAGGATCTGGGCGGCCCGTCCGAGCGTAGGCCAGGCATCTTCGTCTCCCCCGGCTCCGTGCAGCAGATAAAGGACGGGATATTTCTCCGTTCCTCCCACATAGCCCGCCGGCGTGTAGACCGTCATCCGCTTGTCCATCCCGAGGGTCGGACTGTGGTACCAGACCTTGGACACGTTACCGTGGGGAACGTCGTTGGCCTGGTAAAGCCAGCCGCGGTCCCCTTTTTCCCGGGAGACGATGAAGATGTTGAACAGGGAGGCCACATCCCGGCAAACGAAGATGTTGGAGGGGTCCAGCAGGTAGGTCCCGTTGACCACGAAATGGTACTTGTACAGCTCAGGTTCAAGCACTTCCGAGGTGTATTCCCAGACTCCGTCCTGGCCTTCCTTCATCGGGGCGTCACCGCCGGGGAGAAAGTCTCCGGAAACGGCCACGGTGATGGCTTTCGGCGACACCAGGCGGAAGGTCACGGTCCCGTCGGGGTGGATTTCGGGTGAAGCGGTCCGGGTCCGTCTTCCCAGGGATTCCTGGGCGAAAAGGCTGGCGCAGAGCAGTGTCGCGAAAGATAAGAGGCAGAGAAAGCGTTTCATACGGATCTGTTTTCAACTGGTTCATGGACAAATATACCATTTTTCTCGTGACATTTCTTTTTTAATCCATCTGTATTCGTACCTTTGTCCTTGTAGTATCAGTAGTGTATGAAAAAGACCGTCTTCCTCATCCTGGTCGCCCTTGCGATCTTTGCGACCCAGGCCCGTTCCCAAACCGTTTCCGACCTCGGCACTTGGAGCAGTGTCCAGCTCGTCAAGTCTTTCGGCGCCCCCTACGCCATAGCGCGGTTTGAACACCGTTCTTTCGACAACGTCGGCAGTACGGAATGCTGGTTCGCGATGGCGGGCGGCGGCTACAATTTCAACAAATGGCTCAAGGGAGATCTGAGCTATGAGTACTGGCGCATCCCTTCCGCGGGCGACATGGTCCAGCACAAGGCGGTCTTTTGCCTCACCGAGACGCTCAGGCGCGAAGGCCTGGCAGTCGCCCTGCGAGAAAAATACGAGCTGGCGTACAATCCGGGTACGGAATCCTTCAGCAACACCCTCCGGACCCGTCTCCGCGCCCAATACAAGGCCCCGGAGAGCATCTTCACGCCCTATATGATGTACGAGTTCTTCAGCAGTTTCGACAGCGGGAAATGGGTGCGTTCCCTGCATTATGCCGGCACCGAGATCAACCTGGGCGGCGGCCACGGGCTGGACTTCTTCTATATGTTCCACCTATATGACAAAGGCGGCCTTTCCGCCGCCTGTCATCTTTTGGGTATAGGATACAATTTCGTCTTCTAGTCTTCCGCCTCGTCCACCAGGGAATCCGCGGCGCGGACGGTGACGGTGTTGTCGTAGCAGCCGAACATTTCTTCCACTTCTTCTTTCCTGTCCACCTTGGTGACCAGGCTGACGACGGGCACGATCACCAGGCCCAGCAGCATGGCCATCATACCGGCGTTGATCGGCGACGTGAAGTACGGGCTGATGAACGTCTTGCCCGTGAAGGTACAGTACATGCAGGCGCACATGACGCCTACGCCGGCGATGAAGGAAGCCCAGACCGAGGCGGCCGTGGTGCGCTTCCAATAGAGCCCGTACAGGAAAGGAGCCAGGAATGCGCCGGCCAGCGCGCCCCACGAGATGCCCATGAGCTGGGCGATGAAGGTCACGGAACTCTTGGCCTGGATGATGGCAAGCACCGAAGACACGACGATGAAGAAAAGCACCAGCAGGCGGATGCAGAGCAATTGGCTGCGCTCGGTAAGCCGGGCACCTTTGCGGGCCTTGGCCACGGCTGGATCGATGATGTCCAGCGTGAGCGTGGAGCCGGAAGTGAGCACCAGCGAGGAAAGGGTCGACATGGACGCCGACAGCACCAGGATGATCACCACGCCAATCATCAAATCCGGAAGGGAAGCCAGCATGGACGGGACGATACTGTCATAAATGGGCGTACCTGCCGCCGTGTATTCGATGCTCTGGCCATAGAGACGCCCGAAACCGCCGAGGAAATAGCAGCCGCCGGCGACGATGATGGCGAAGAAGGTGGAAATGAACGTGCCCTTGCGGATGGCCGCCTCATTGCGGATGGCGTAGAACTTGCCCACCATCTGCGGCAGTCCCCAGGTACCCAGGGAGGTCAGGAGCACAACGCCCAGCAGATAAATGGGCTGCGGCCCCAGGAAGGACACAAAGGCGCCGTTGAGCGAAGGAGCGGCCTCCGACGGCAGATGCGACAGGCTTTCCACCGCAGCGCTGAATCCCCCGTTGCCGGCGAGCACGGACGCAATCACGGCGACGATGCCGACCAGCATGATCAGGCCCTGGATGAAATCGTTCACCGCCGTGGCCATGTAGCCGCCGACCAGCACGTAAATACCGGTCAATACGGCCATGCCCAGCACGCACCAGATGTAATCGATGTTGAAGGCCATGCTGAAAAGCCGGGACAGACCGTTGTAAAGCGAGGCGGTATAGGGAATAAGGAATATAAACACGATGACGGACGCCGCCACCTTGAGCGCCCCGCTGAAGAAACGTTTCCCGAAGAAGTCGGGCATCGTGGCGCTCTGCAGATGCTGGGTCATCAAGCGGGTCCGGCGGCCCAGGATCCTCCAGGCCAGCAGGGAGCCGATGAGGGCGTTGCCAATACCGATCCAGGTGGCGGCAAGGCCGTACTTCCAGCCGAACTGGCCGGCGTATCCGACGAAGATAACCGCCGAAAAATAAGATGTTCCGAATGCGAAAGCCGTGAGCCAGGACCCGACATTGCGTCCACCCAGCACGAAACCCTGTACGTCAGATGCGGTTCTGCGGCAATAGATGCCGACGCCGATCATTACGGCAAAGAACAGGATCAGAAGAAGTATCTTTAGTAACATGTTTCAAAGATAATTATTATTTGTAAATTAGTAGTTGTAAATCTAGCCCGAACCCAGATGTTGTTACAGATCCTTACCTTGCTCGGCTCATTGGCCATGTTCCTCTATGGCATGTCCCAGATGAGCGGCGGTCTGCAGAAAATGGCCGGAAACCGGATGCGGGTCTTCATGGCCAAGATGACATCCAACATCTTCAAATGCATCCTGACCGGCATCGTGGTGACCGCCATGGTGCAGAGTTCTACAGCGACGACCCTCTTGATCGTGAGTTTCGTCAACGCCGGCCTGCTGGCCCTGGGCAGCGCCATTGCCGTCATCATGGGCGCCAATATCGGCACGACCGTGACCGCCTGGATCTTCGCCCTGAGTTTCGGCGGCGGCAGCTGGAGCATCGCCACGATCGCCATCCCGCTGATGTTCTTCGCCTTCCTATTCCAGCGGAGCAAGAAATACGCAAACCTGGGCGAATTCCTCATGGGTTTCGCGTTCCTTTTCCTGGGCCTCTCCATCCTGAAGGAAACGTCGACGGTGCTTCTGGACAATGAAGGGGTGCGCACCTTCCTTTCCACCCTGTCCGGCTACGGGATCTGGAGCATCTTCCTGTTCATGGTGGCGGGAGCCGCCATCACCCTCATGCTGCAGAGTTCCGCGACCGCGACCGCCATCACGATGGTACTGGTGGCCCAAGGATATATTCCCTTCACGATGGCGACGGCCATGGTCCTGGGCAGCAACCTCGGAACCACGGTGACTTCCAATATTGCCGCGGCGGTGGCGAACCAGAGCGCCAAGCGCACCGCCCGGGCCCATTTCCTGTTCAACCTGTTCGGCGTTATCCTGGCCCTGATCTTCTTCAAGCCCTTCCTCAGGCTGGTGGGCCTTACCGTCGAGGCGCTCGGATTCCCCAACCCCGTTTCGATCGACTTCGCCTCTGCGGACGCTGCGACGCAGGAATCCCTCGTTGCGTCGCTCCCCTACAGCGTGGCCGTCCTCCACACGGTCTTCAATATCATCACGACCCTCATCCTCGTCTGGTTCATTCCCCAACTTGTCAAGATGGTGACCTGGATGGTCCCGAACAAGGGTGAGACGAAAGAAACCTACCGGCTGAAATACATCGGCGCCGGTAAGATCGCGACGGGCGACCTGGCCCTCAACAGCGCCAAGATGGAAGTCGTTGAGTTCGGCAGCCTGTGCCGCAGGGACCTGGGCTACATCCGGAAGGCCATCAATGCGACCACACGGGCCGAGTTCGAGGAGGCTGACAAGAAGCTGATCCACTACGAAGAAGTGACCGACAACATCGAACGGGAAATCGCGACCTATTTGCGCGAGGTATCCAGGAACGAGCTGAGTATCAGCGCGCTGGCCCGCATCCGGGAGCTTTACCGCGTCATCGGCGAGATGGAGTCGCTGGGCGACAGCGGAGAGACCATCGGCAAGATTTTGACACGCGTCTGGGAACATGACTGCCATTTCACGGAAAACATGCTCTCGCAGCTGAATCACCTGCTCGACCTCCTGGAAGCGGCCTATGTCGCCATGGACCATAACCTCTCCACCCCACTGATCGAACTCACGGACATCCGCAACGCGGAAGAAGCGGAAGCGGCCATCAACGCGTATCGGGACACGCTTCGCAACGAGCACCTGACCAATATTGAGAAATCCTCGTATCCGTATGAGACGGGATCTTTCTATATGGATGTGATCAACTGTATAGAAAAGATGGGAGATTTCATCATCAACATTTCCCAAAGCGTTTATGGCGCCAAAACGATCTAGCCGCGGATGAATACATTCACGGAAACGATACTCGACTGGTACGGCACGTATGGACGGGACCTGCCTTGGCGCCGGACTCGGGATCCGTATGCCATCTGGCTCAGCGAGATCATCCTGCAGCAGACCCGCATCGCGCAGGGCACGGCCTACTGGGAGCGTTTCATGGATCGTTTCCCGAACGTCGAGTCACTGGCCGCGGCCGAGGAGGACGAAGTACTGCGGCTCTGGGAAGGCCTGGGCTATTACAGCCGCGCCCGCAACCTGCACGCCGCCGCCCGTCAAATCGTCTCGCTGGGGGCATTTCCGGGCTCTCTGACGGGCATCAAGGCCCTGAAAGGGATAGGAGACTATACGGCGGCCGCCATCGCCTCCATCGCCTTCGGAATCCCCGCCGCCGTCGTGGACGGCAATGTCTACCGCGTCCTGTCCCGCTACTTCGGCATTTTCACGCCCGTCGGGACGACGGCCGCCAAGAAGGAATTCACCGCCCTCGCCCAGTCGCTGCTTCCGGCCGACAGGCCGGGAGAGTTCAACCAGGGAATGATGGATTTCGGCGCGATCCAGTGCACGCCCCAATCCCCCGCCTGCCTTACCTGTCCGCTGGCCGATACGTGCAAGGCCCTGCATGAAGGTTGGACCGAAGCGCTGCCGGTCAGGAAAGCGGGGCCGGAGATACAAGACCGTCATTTCATTTATATCTATCTCCGCTGCGGCGAAATGACAGCCATCCGCCGCCGGGAAGCGGGAGACATCTGGCAGGGCCTCTGGGAGCCTTTCCAGCTGGAGCACGACGGGTCGGGAGCGGCCTTCCCGGAATGGACGGCGGAAGGCTCCTTGCGACTTCTCAAAAGCGGCGTCCGCCACCAGCTGACGCACCGCACCCTGCATACGGATTTCTATTTGTTTGAATCCGACACCCGACCCGCCCTGCCGGAGTCGTACCGATGGATCCACGAATCCGAGCTGGACCATTATGCCAAGCCGCGGCTCTTCGAGCTTCTGCTGGCGGAACTGAACAAACAAAACACCCCTGCGATATGAAAAAAGTCTTTCTACTGCTGAGCCTTTTCCTCTCCCTGACTCTTTCCGCCTGGGAGCGGGAAACTATCTGGCCCAAGGGCAAGATGCCCGACAGCCAGGACCACCAGATCGCCGCAATGACCGACGAAGTCAAGGGCGACAAGTTCAAACCCGAGAAGCACCGCGTCGCTTATCTGGAGTGGTTCGAGGCCCCGGCGCCCGAAGTGCGCAACGGAGGCTGCATGATCCTCATTTCCGGCGGCGCCTATAAGAATTGCTGCGACGTCGGTCTGATCGACCAGTGGCACAAACGGTTTACGGAGTTGGGATTCCAGTGCGTCAATTTCGTTTACCGCACACCCCGTCCGGTCGGCATTCCGCTGTACCAGACGGCATGGGAAGACGGCCAGCGCGCCGTCCGCATGGTCCGCAGCGAAGCGGCCAAGCGCGGTTTCGATCCGGAAAAGATCGGCACCATCTCCATGTCCGCCGGCTCCCATCTCGCCTTGCTGCTGGCCACCAGTTCGCAGACGCCCGCTTATGAGCCCGTTGACGCATTGGATGAAATCCCCTGCCATATCAACTGGGCCATCGTCAACGCCCCGGCCTACGCCACCAACGACGGTGAGTTGGGCTCCCAGTCCACACGCGAAGGATACGGTACGGACGTACGGCTCAGCGAAGTGTTCAAATTCGATGAGAAGACTTGCCCGATGAGCTTGCACCACGGTGGGAAGGACGTCTATTCGCCCAATGCTTCCACCCTGGTATACAGACAGTTGCGCCGAATGGGCATTCCGGCGGAAGTGCACCTTTATCCGGACAAGGGCCACGGCGCTTTCGGTCTGGAACGGGCTGTCGAATTCATGCGCCAGATGGGCTGGGTCGGAGACCTCGGCGAAGAAGTCGCCATCATGGACCGCTGGCCCAATGATGATGCGCGCGGCGACTATAAGAAAGAAGACGTCTGGCCCGAAGGAAGGATTCCCGATTACTACGAGAAACAGTGTCTCCCCTACCTGGAATGGCATTTCCCCAAGGAGCGCAAGACCAATGCCATCCAGATCATCTATTCCGGCGGAGGATACTACGGCAATGATCCCGACGGCTTCGAAGTCGTGCCGGCCCGCCGCTTCCTCAACGAGAAAGGAATGACCGTCGTCACACTGAAATACCGCACCCCGAGGTCCAATACGCTCGCCAAGCACACATCCGCCTGGCAGGACCTGCAGCGTGCCATCCGCATCGTACGCAGCCAGGCGGCGTCCTACGGGCTTGACCCGGACCGCATCGGCATCATGGGCAGCTCCGCCGGCGGCCACCTCACCCTGATGGGCGTGACCTCTTCCCGGCACATGATCTACCATCCCATCGACGCGTTGGACAAGGTCTCCTGCAAGGTGCAGTGGGGCATCGGCATCTATCCCGCCTACGCCCTGACGGACGGAATCGACAGCAACAATGTCGACGGAGGCAACGAGGACGCCAACGTCCTTACCCCTGAATTCTCTTTCGACCTGGATACCGCGCCCATGCTCTTCGTCCACGGTGACGAGGACAAATGGGCGTCCATGAATTCCGTCAAGACCTGGGAGAAAATGCGTGCGATGGGCATCCAGAGCGAACTGCATACCCTGGCGCTGCGCCCCCACTGCTTCCAGCGCACCGCATCTCCCGGCACGGGAAGCTACACCTACCTGGACCGCATCTGGGAGTTCATGACCGCAAAGGGATTCAATAAGTAATCTATCCGATGTCGCTGGTATCCAGAGCCTTGACGATTTGTCTGATTGCCTGCGCCGCAGCCTCCTGCCTGGGAGGACGCGCGGCGCAGGCGCAGGCTGTCGGGGCCGAAACCACCTGGCGCACGACAACCAAGGATTCGTTGCTGGCCGTGCAAGTGCTGGATGGCTTGAAATGCAGCCAGACCGATTCCGTTTCCAAGCTGACATTTATGGCCGCAGCCTGCCTTTGCGGGCAGTCCTACGTCGCCGGCACCCTGGAAGAATACCCGCAGGAGCAGCTGAGCATCTACCTGACCCGCACCGACTGCATCCTTTTCGCGGAGACCTGCCTGGCCCTGGCACGGACGGCCAAAGCCGGCGGCGGCTTCCCCGAGCTGGCGGAAGAGCTGCGGCAGAGCCGCTATCGCGACGGGCGCGTGACGGCCTATTCCGACCGCCTGCATTATACGAGCGAATGGATCCTGCAGGGCGAGCGCCGCGGCACGCTCAAAGAAATCACAGCCGAATTGGGAGGCGTCCCCTATGACCATCCCGTTTCCTACATGTCCACCCATCCGGAAGCCTATCCCCGGATGGACGACGTCGCGGCCATCCGCTCCGCCGAGGAGCGCATCAACGCCGTACCTGTCTGTATGATTCCGAAAACGAAGGTCGCCGACGCACTGCCGGAGATCCGTCCCGGCGACATCCTCTGCCTGGTGTCCGGCATCGAGGGCCTGGATATCCTTCACGTCGGGATAGCAGCCCGCAGGACGGATGGCGCGGTCTTGCTCATCCATGCCTCATCGGCGGCCGGGAAAGTGGTCGTGGACCCCTCCAAGCCGCTGGACGAATACCTGGCCGGGCGCAAGAGCGTCGTCGGCCTCCGTGTCCTGCGTCCGCTGGATTAAAGACGCGGATCAGCGGGGCGGCAACGTGCCTTTGCAGATGGCGCGGATGTAACGCTTGACGACAGCGTGGGCGGGAGTCGGCATCCCGCCGTGATCGTAGCCGTCGAATTCGTAGAGGAAGACATTGTCATTCCCGTTGAGTTTCATCATCCGCCAGAAATAGGCCTGCTCCTCATAGCGCCCGTTCATCTCCATTTCCCGATCGCCGGAAAGCACCACCATCGGCATGGGCAACCTGCGCACGTGGTACAGGGGCGCCGTGGAATCCACCAGGGGCTGCAGGGGCCCCATCCCCAAATCCTTGCGCACGTTGAAGTGCGTGATTTTCTGCGCACTGTAGGGGAATGCGCCCGCGATCCGGTCGGCATCCACGCCATATTTCTCCAGCCAACGCTTGTCCAGCACGACCATGTCCGTGAGATAGCCGCCGGCCGAATGTCCCGCCACAAAGATACGGGTCGTATCCCCGCCCCGGGCCGCGATCTCGCGAAAGGTCCAAGCCACGGCCGCAGCGGCGTCATCGATGCACTCCTGCACGGTGGCACGCGGAAGCAAGCGGTAGTTGACCGCCACGATGCCGATGCCGGCATCCTTCAATCCCTCCGGGAAACGCTTGTTTCCCCCGGTCAGGCCACCGCCATGGAACCACACGACGGTCGGGAAACCGGAATGGCCGAACGGATAATAGACGTCGAGTTTGCAACGCTCGGCGGCATATTCCCCCGCCTCGGCATGGTAAGGAATGTCCCGCTCGATGACATATACTTCATCGGATTTGTTCTGCGCGAAGGCACAGACGGAGGCCGCCAGGGCCCAGAAGACAAGGATCAGGATTCTTCTCATGGCGGATCATTGAAAGAGTCACCGGTGCGCATCCAGCCCCCGGTGCCAGAAACGGGCGGTGATATCCTGGAAACGGCGTCCCGCATGCGTTGAGACTGCCGCAGCGTCCGAGACGCGCTCCCCTTCCGAAAGCAGCCGGTAGAGCCGCTGATTGGTCGTGGGCTTGTTCAGAGGCCCCAGTTCCTCCACATACGGGCCGACTTTCACATAATCGAAAGACTCCCAAAGCAGGTCATCGACCTCCCGGCGACCGCTGTACACGGCCGCTTTCAGTCCCAAGGAGCGCACGTGGGAAGCCAGGGCGCACAGCGCTTCCGGATCCCGTCCTTCCCCGAGGAACAGGAAACAGTCCACGCCGAAATTGTCCCGCACCAGCGCATCGATGATGGCCGGCGTCAATTCCTCACCGATATCCTCCTTCAGGAACGGGGAATGGCAGCCCGGGCAGTTACCCCGGCAGTGGGAGATCTCGACGGCCAGGGAGACCCGGTCGGGGATTTCCTCCATCACGACGGAGGTCAGTTGGGGGACGTACTTGATCATGGGGCGAAAAGACCCCCGGTCGAGCCGGGGGTGACGGCCAAAAGGGTCTGGGTGA
>JAEEGJ010008142.1_pt1 | contig 29149 bp, 20 predicted proteins | sample 8958761 | NCBI WGS metagenome assembly JAEEGJ01 (sample SAMN16246546, study PRJNA631951) | gut metagenome | biome: gut microbiome; feature: rumen; material: RS-attached | host: Bos | place: Iran: Karaj | collected 2018-10
CCGCATCGCCCAGAACGACCTCGACGGCGCCATCGCCTGCTACGAGGAAGGCTACGCCTACGATCCGTCGCCCGCCATGACCAACGCCGTCGTCCCGATGATCGGCCGCGCGTACGGCGCCTTCTTCCGCGAGAAGGAGGGCATCGCCTACTGCGAGAAGCGCGGCCAGCTGCTCGCCGCCGCCGCCCTCTGCCAGACGAAAACCTACGCCGACGAGGCCGAGGCCAACCGCCTGCTGGCGAAGGTGCTCGATGACGAGAAGCAGCCCGTCGACTCCCGCCGCGCCGCCTACGAAAAGCTCTTCGCCCGCGACTTCGCGCGCGGTGACCGCTATTACGACCTCTACGTCTCGGGCAACTACCGGAACACCAACGGCGCCATCCGCGCCTTCTGCGGCTCAATCACAGCCAACGGCGAGGGCTTCGGCTTCTACGGCCAGTACGACCGCCTCCTGCACGTCTACGAGAAGTATCTCCGCCCGCTCCTCGACGAGGACCGCCGCGCGACCGACTACGCCGTCGCGCAGTACGTCCTCTACGCCTACAGCTCTTTCGGCCGGTTTGCCGACGCCGCCGAGGCCGCGCGGCACATCGTCGAGACCTCGCCGAAACTCGCCCCGGCCGAGCGTTACCACCTTCTCCTCGCCGCCGAGATCCTCCCCTGCGAAGGCGACGCGGCGAAGCTCAAGGCCGCCATCGCCAAGGCGGACGCAGCGCTCGCCGACAACGTCCCGCCCGCCTCCCGTGTCGCGAAAATCCAGTCCGTCGGCTGCGCCGCCATGATCGGCAACCGCGAGGACCTCGTCCGCGCCCTCGAGGAATACCGCAAGTCGCTCTACGTCCCGCAGCCGAAAAAGCGCTACACCGTCCGCTTCAGCGAGCGCCAGGTCCTCGGCGCGGACTCGTGGGACTCCCTCCCCTTCAAGCCCGAGGAGCAGCTGATGGACCGCGTCTACGGCGGCAGCATGGACTTCCTCAAGACCGACGTCGCGACGGGCGACCGCGGCGAGGGCGTCGGCGGCGCCTCCGACGGAGAGGCTGTCTCATTCCCGACGCTCTCGGCCGTGGCGGACGTCCAGGGCCTCCACTTCCGCTTCGTCGCGCCCAATCCGCGCGCCCGCGAGGTCGAGAACCGCATGCTTGAGGGCGGCTCCTACGAGGGCTACATCGCCCCCGGCGCCAACCAGCCCTACATCTGCTTCCTCGGCCGCATGTCCACAGGCGTCTTCACGCTCTACAACACCGCCTACGACTCCCCCAACCACAGGCGCATCCCCACCGAGGACCGCAGCCTCTACCGGTCGCAGATCTCCTACTCCGACGACGCGATCACGACCTACTTCATGCTCTCGTGGGACGCCTACGCCACCCTCATCCCCGAGAAGGGCACGGTCTGGGACTTTGAGAACATCAACTGGCGCAAGCCGGGAAGCGCCTGCTGGAACGGCACCGAGTCAATCCACGGCCGCTCCACCTGGGGCGAGCTCGTCTTCGACTTATCCGACAAGGACCGCATCGCGATTCTGCGGCGAGTCCTCTTCAAGGTCGTCGCCGACTACAAGGCCGAGAAGCGCACCACGCATGGGGGCGAAGGCGTCCTCGAGCACTGGTCCGACCCCTCCGTCGGTGACCCAGCCTTCTACAATGAATGCCTCGCCCCGCTCGTCGAGAAGCTCGACGGCTACGCCGCGCGCGTCGTCCCCGGCATGACCGACGCCGACGTCATCGACGTCGCCGAGAACGCCTTGAAGGAAATGCGCGAAATCCGCTTCGTCGTCGAACGGCTCCGCACCCGCTATTTGCGGGAAACTCTCCGCTAGTGGAAAACACGTGCGGCTTTTAAAATCCGAGAATCTTCCGGCGCATTTTATCCGTCCAAATGCAGAGTCGGATAAAGGCGTTGTTTGAAACAGACTCGAGCTTGTCTGACAATTCGTCGTTTTTGGTTTTCAGTCTGTCGATTTCACCACACAGGGCGGCAATGATCGCGGTTCTGGCGTTTGGGACCTCCGCACTAGTTGAAGGCACGCAGAATCCATCTTTCCGCATTGTCTCCACAGCCGTGTCCAACTCCGACTTGGCCGAATCACTCAGGCCCTGCATCCTTGCCCGCAACGCCGACAAATCGCGATTCATGTTTCGCAGCATTTCCAACTGGCTTGCTTCGTCCCTTGCAATGGCATCCGAGTGCGCGCGGAGGCATTCTTCAATTACGTCCAGCCGCAACCTTTGAGCTTCCAGCTGCCCTGTCTTGACATCAAGCAACATCGCCTCAATTTCTGGAAAGCGGCTTTCAATCCGTTCCATCCGGCCGAGGAATCTGTACCCAAACGGAACGCCCAGCAGATCGCGAAACATTTCCGCATCACGCGCCATAAGTGTGTCGCCAAAAGTCCGTTTTTCTTCCAAACACCCGTCGGAATCGACGCATCCAAATAAATCACGCCAGAAACTAGGTGAAAAATAATCCTGGTAGATGCTGACAAAGGAGTTCAGGGAAAACTCCTCGTCAATCTTGAAAAGCGGCTTGAAAAGGTATTCGGTTTCCTTCCCGAAGAAATGGGCCTCATAAAGAACGGAAGACGAAAGGGCAACGACCTTTTTCACTTTGGGCGAAGCCAGTAGATAATAGGTCGGCACATTCTCAAGCACCTCGACTCCCGGCGTCGAGGACAGGAAGGAGTCCACTTCCGGATTCCGTCCTGCGCTAGGATGCGGCACATAATAAACCCTGGAATAAGTACGCGCAAGTTCCGCCACCTTTTCAGGGTAGTCGGTAATGTTTAGATATCTGGTGCCGTTTGAAATGCTCTTGTCCTTATAGGTCTGGCCCGCGAAGACGCAACAATTGTCCTCAATGGCAAGATCATCGAGGAAATGCTTGCGCTCGGCAAGATGGGAATAATACCTGCAGTAAAAGCGAAGCCGTGCCTGGGGGACCCGGTAGTTTTCCAGCTTTTTGTATATTGCCTCCGAATTGGTTCCCACCAGGAAGAATGCATCATTCAGCAACTTGTACGGATGGAACCAGAAATTAACATATGTAATTCCCAATTCGGTCAATTTCTCGCGAAGATCCATCCCGAATTCCGAAGCGACAAAAACCGTGTCAGGGCCGAAAAATGACTGAAAGTATTCCCATGACTCAGAACTGATGTTGCGAATATCATACAAATAGTAGGAGGGCGCGGGATCCGTGACGCCGCTCAGTTCATAGAAACGGGTCCGTGAGAATTCCTCGCCGGCGGCATTTTGGCAGCGTGTGATAAGTACAGGCTCTATGCCAGTCCCCTCCGATATGGCGACGGAAAGCAAGGAAAACAGTTCAAGGTGCAAAACGCTTGGAACCTCATCCTGACCATGGAAGAGAAAGTCATTTGAGAAAACTATTGTCATGGCACGCAATCGCCTCTAATTCAATCAAACCTTACGGAGAAGAGCTTTAAGGCAAGAAGCCTGCTGTCCGCGCTTCTTTTTAGCGCTTTTGGCGAAGTCGCGTCGGGCAGAAGAAGCGTCAGCGCTATATACCCATCCGCCGAAGCGCATTCCGATGGGATTCCAATTGTCTTCTTTTCTTCCCCGCTTGCCACGTAGTCCGCTATTTCGACGCCATTCACAATGACGGAGACATGCTCTTGGTCAAGGAATGTCTTATAGTGCAGGGTCAAAGAGCGGGGCATCCCGTCGAAACCGAATGGACATAGGCGCATGACCATCTTCTTCCCGTTTGTCCAAGTGAATTTCCTTTCCGGATGGCTAATCCCCTCCAGGCAGTATTGGACGGCAACCGCGCCATTTTCCTCGCTAAAATACATATCATCGCCGCGATGGTAGGCGAAATAGCCGTCTTCGTCGAAACACCGAACGTCAAACAGTCGCAAGGCGAGGAGTCGTTTGTCGCCGTTCTGGATCACTTCGTCCGGGCTTATGGCTCCAGGCAACTCCATGCGGAGAGCCAAGGTCTTGTCCTCCCCAATGCATGAAGCGGGAATTGAGAACACATGGCTGACGCGACCGCAAGCGTCGATGTTGCCGATAAATGTTTCATTCACGTATAAAGCGACGAGCTGTCTGCCGTTAAATGTTGATAAAACCATGGCAAGGCAAAGTCCTCGCCTAAAGTCCCCGTGAATTTTCACGCGAAGGACTGCTTCGTGCCCCTCCGTCCAGACATTGCCGTTCATGTCGACCGATATGCCGGAGTGGCTTTGGTGGTAGAGGCATATTGGCGAGCCCAGGTTCACGTCGGCGAATGAAGCCGCCCCATCTCCAAACGACACTGCCGGCGGACGCACGTCTGACTTCCTAAACAACCTGAAAAGACGTCCGGAGACTCGCCCGGCCCAGGAAGAAGAGGATGCGCCGAGAAGCATTTCGCCAATGCTGGCGGACACTTGGTCCCATGTCACCGGCCTATATGTAGACACCATCTTTCGCAACGCACCGTATTCTTCCTCTGAGGCGAGCAGAGGCATAATTGCGTCCCGGAACGCATCCGGGGAATGCGGATCGAAATACCTGCAGAACTGGCCACCCACTTCGCGAAGGACTGGAATGTCCGATGCGATGACGGGCGTACCGTGTTGGAACGCCTCTATAGTGGGCAGTCCAAATCCTTCGCGCAGTGTCGCGAACGCAACGCAGAAGGCGTTGTCGTAGAGATAGTCGATAGTGGTGTCGTCCATTCCCTCAAGAAGGAACAACTGCCGGCCCAAGAGCTTATGCTCGCGGATTCTGCGTTCCAGCGCCTCGACCTTCCATCCGATTTTCCCGGCAATGACGAGGTTGAGTCCGCGGCTGAAGAGGTCCTTGTCGAATGCGTCAAGGACGACTGCGTGGTTCTTCAATGGCTGGACGGTGCCGACCATGAGCACGTATCTTCCGGATGCGGCGCGTACGGCCGCGGGGTTTGGCGCCGATGGTGCATTGCCCGTGTCATCCCGTCGGAAGTCGGCGCCAAGCCACGTCGCGCGGCTGCGGGTTCTTCGAAGCCCAAGCTTCTTTTGGAGTGATGCTATTTCATCCAGGACGCTTTGCGTGGAGGCCAGAATAACATCCGAGTACTGAATAACCGCGCCAAGATAATAGAGGAAGTTGGTGACAAAGCCCAAATGCAGGACTTCGGGGTTCGTGTAGGGGATGATGTCATATATGTATGAGACGACTTTTACGCCGGACTCCCTCAGTCTTGGGTAGAGGTCGCTGCGCCGCCATGTCGCCGCCCATGCGGCGTCGAAATCGAAGAAAACGTCCCCGGGGGCGAAATCATCCAAGGTGACAAGCCCAAGCAACGCATCATCACCAAGAGCGCCGTCGAACTTTTCAAGCCATTCCATGAACTTTTTTGAATCAATCCGTTGGAACGTGCGTACGGATTCCTCGTACCGCAGCAGCGAAATTGGAAGGCCATCCTTCCTCAAAAGCCGCCCAAGAACCTCGCGAAGGACGCGTTGGATTCCCGCCCTGTAGTTTGTGCGGCTAAAGCAGCTGACGTCAATATGGATTCTCATGCCCCAAGATACTCCTCTCCGTTGACGATGGATACGCCATGCTTGCCGCCGGAACACCGATTGAGCACAACGCGTAGAAAGCTTGCCATAAACTCTGACGACGGGAGGGTGTCGAGGTACTTGCTCCAGTGGCGCAAAGTCTCCTCCCCCGGTATTGCCGAGAGCAGACAAAGGTATGCGGTTTCAAAAACGGCGCGGTTGCCGACATGATCCAGAAGCGAGACGTCCAAAACACCTGGCTGCATCTCGGCAGTCGCAAGAAACGCGTCTCTTGAAACCGGCATGGCTTGACCATCCTTTTCAAGCCGTCGATTGACATCGTCGTACAGTTCAGCTAAAGGTGAGTTTCCATGGGCCATTGCATTGTCCTCCAAAAACCATTTTCTACTCCAACGTCATTGAGTAAAGTCGCAATGCGAGTCGGCGCTTATCCTTTGCCCCCTTGTAATCATGAGGGGAAATCGCGTCGGGAAGGTCAAACTCGATATTCAAAACGCCATTTGATGAAGTGCCCACTTCCGGAATCTGGAAGGTTCTGGTTTCCTCGCCACAGGCCACAAAATCAGCGACAAGGCGCCCATTGGCTGAAATTGCGACTCGCTCTTCCTTCAGGTATGTCCGGTAATGAAGGGAAAACTTGAGAGAAGCTGAATTGGCAAACCTGCTTCCGTCAGTCACCAAAAAACGCATTTCCGCCTTTTTCCCAGATGTCCATGTAAAATTTTCCTCGGGCTTGCTGAACCCGGAAACACAGTGGTTCATGGCTGGAGCCCCGTCCTTCTTCGCGAATGAGAGACTTGTGCCTAGATCGTACTCGTATGCGTTTTTCTGGTCCGTGGATGAAAGCTTCAGGGAGTAGAACTTGAGTGAGAGAGTACGAAGATCGCCGTTCCCCACCAGGCTATGCGGAGAGACGGCATCCGGCAAGTCGAATCTAAGCGTAAGCAAACCGTCATCGCCAATGGCGGCGTGCGGTATTACAAATGACACCTGACTTCGCCCGCATGCCGATTCCTCAGCGACAAGCCAGTCGTTTGCACGGACGGAATAACGCTGGACGCCGTTGAAAGTCGAGAAATCCATGTCCAAACGCAGGTTCCTGAAACGCCCGTCCAATTTGAGTGGAAGTACAACCCGCTTCTTTGCGGCCCACACGAATGGGGTGCCGTCCGGGTCAAGTTCCTTGCAACCAAAACCGGTTTGATCTGCCACGAAGATGGGTTTCCCCAGAAGATAATCCGTGGTGAACTTCGGGGTCTGCTTGAGCATTTCCCCCGTAAAGTAGTGTCGTGTCACTTTCTGGTTATACCGCCGATCTATGGCGAGGTCAAGCTCGTATGTGTAGAACGGGCGATTGCGAGGACATCCTTCGGGAATGTCGAACACCGTATCACCGGAATTGCCCGAACCGCGCACGAGAGCGTCAAAAGACCGCGACCAATCCTGAATCATCGACACCGGGGCCATCGATACGCGCAATTTGCCTCTGCCGCCACGCGGTTTTACAAGCAGAAGGGGATTCTCACGCGGCTTCCAACCGTGATCCGCGGAAAAAATGACGACCGTCCTGTCATAAATGCCCTTGTTTTTCAAATCCTTGACAATGTCGGCGAAGAGTCTGGCGACGCCAACAGACTGCTCGAACGCCAGACGTCTTTCACCCTCGGAGACACCGATGTTCGCGTGAAAGACAGATTCCGCTACCGGTTCCCCATCCCGCGTCATGGTTATGGGAAGGTGCGCGCCTTTAATCCAGTAGAAATGGAACACATTGCCATCTGTGGGGACGCACACGATTCCATCTTCCCGCAAACGTCGCCAAAAGTCGATGTTGTCCCAGGAGAATACATTGCGCCGTGCCAGATCGAAGTCCATCGAAGTGTACCAAAAGTACTTCTTCAGTAAATGCGGGGCGTACTTGAACATGACCATCTTGAAGAGCGTGGAGCTTAATGCGGCCTTGTCGTACTCACCCGCCCCGGACTGACGCGCGTTTTTGATTTGAGAAGCCACCGAGGCCGATACAAGTTCCTCCTTGCCCATGAAGAGCGAGGTCGCATAGCCGTATTCTTTCAGCACCCCGTTGAAAAACGACTCCTTCCAGGCCTTATCCACGTTCTCCGCAAAAGGAACATTAAGCAAATCGAATTGATTTCCCGTCAGAAGCGTAACAACGGAATCCTCTGAAAGCAGGCTTGTGCCAACAGTGTCGGGGAAAAACGTAAAGCCGTCGAACGCATCCTTCAATGCGGGGTCCTCTTTCAATACTTTCGAAAAAGTGAAGCCGTCGAAACTGTCCGCGCAAACAACCAGCACGTTGTCGTGGTCTGAAGAAAGATGGAACTGCCCCTCCGAGGTGAAATGGTAGCCGCCATGACTGGTGGAACCGCCTTTTGCAAGCCGCCCGCCTGAAATCGCAAGAAGACTGAGCAGTTCAACGGCTACGATGCCCAAGGATACATACGAAAAGGCCTTTTCGGGAATCTTCCTGGAAAAGGCCGCGCAGAGACACGCGGCAAGCGGCGGCAACGTCCAGACGAGCGTGTTCGCGACGGCGCGCCATCCGTATTTGCCCCAGTCGATTGCCGTGCCGTCCATGATGCCGTACTTCGCGAAGAACCAGTTGCCCTGCAAGTAGAGCAACACTCCGACAACGAAGAAAGCCGTCAGGGGAACACCATTCCACGGGGACTTCAGCCTCTGGCACAGGGAAAGCAGCGCATAGATTAACGCAAAGGCAGCCAGAAATGCGAACACGACAGGCAGGATGACCGTGGAGACCCCGAAGTGGAATGCCCCCGCCTGCGTTAGAAGCATTTCCAACGGCCCGAACAAAAAGACTGTAAAAGAAATCAGAAGTGAGATTCCAAGTATGGCGATGTTAGTCATGGGCGTTTCAAATCCTCAATCCACAAAGGCCGTATGGCTGCGCGCACCGCTTCGGCCAGCTTGCCTATTCCAATTCGGGAAAGGTGGTTGCCGCTTTGGGCGTCGTAGTTGGCGCCTGTCGGCGTTGAAGGGTCGTTGGCGCCGAGGGCCGTCCGCGACGAAACGTAGGTCATGCCCGCCGCAGAGCAGAACGAGGCCAACTTGCGGTCCAGCGACGAGAGCACGGATTCCTGACGTTTTCTAGGACGCTCCGGCTCGTCACGGACATGGATTGGACCGACTAGGACGGGAACAATCCCCCGTCTCCTGCATTCAAGCGCCGTCTCGGCCAGGCATCTGAGAATCTCGAATGACGATGCGTCAGCGAAGGCGTCGTTGTGTCCGGAAAGAATTATGCAAAGCGAGAATGGCTTGGAAGCGCCAGACGCGGAACCGACGGCCGTGTCCAGCTGCTCTTCCAGATCGCCCGCCAAAGAACCGGGGACAGAGGCGTCAACGACCAAATCCGAAGAGGCGTTCAGGAAAAGTCCGCGCATTGCCATGGAAAGGGTTGTTTCGCCATCGTCGCCCGCGCCTTTCGTTCCCGTCCCGTGCGGTATGCTGTCCCCTATGACAAGTATGCGTCCCCCGGCCTTAATTGGCGGATTTTGCAAAAGAAATCTGGCTTCACGTGCCTCCTCGCCGTAGAATGGGTCTCTTTCCGCTGCGATGCGAAACTCCCTGGCGGCGGTCTTCCAGTCGAGAAGCTCCCTAAGGTATTCCGCCCATCCGAAATGGAAGGATCCGTCATCGGCGCCAAGCGCGGCGGCCTTCCTGAAGCACTTGAGCGTGCGAGCCTCGTCGTCGCCGAAGAGCGAACCTATCAGCGCGCGCTGGCGGTTCAGGTGCATGCTCTCAGGTTTGCGGCGCAAGGCCGAGTCCAGCAGGTTCAAGGCCGATTCCGGATCGTTTTCCTCGGCATGCATCTGCGCATACGAGCAAATGCCGTAGTCGAAATCCGGGTCGAGACGAAGCATGCGGCGGAATTCCAGCCTTGCGCCTATGAAGTCCTCGTGTTCCTTCCAAAGGCCCCATGCATGGTTGTGGGCGGCGAGGACGGACGAGGGATTCTGCCGCGAGGCGAATTCCCAGTACTCCGCCTCGTCTAGGTAGTTCATGCACAGAGAGAAGGAGAATATGCCGTAGATGAACACCAGCGCCGCCACGGCGCCCCGCGAAACGATTGCCGGAAGGCGGGACATCAAAATGGCCGCAGCCCAAGCGAAACCGAAGGAGGCGAGGTACAGGTATCTGTCTGCCAGAACGGCGGTGGCTCCAATGCGTAGGAGGCCGGGGAAAAGGTACGGGACCAAGGCAGCGCATATCCAAAGAAGCGGAATGGAGACAGGATTGCGATCCCGAAGAAGAAGGACTAGAAGTACCAGCCCAAGGCATCCGGCGACAAATGAGCATATTGTCTCCGCCGACAACAGGGGGACGTGCAGTGCGATCACTGGATCAGGAGCATGCCAGAACGGAAGGAGGAGAAGCAGAAGATTGCGGGAGAAGGCGCGAATCGCGGCCGAAAATGCCTCCGCCCATGCCACGCCCATCGTGAAATGGCCGGCTCTTGCCTCCTGCTCGCCGGGGTTGCCGCCCGCGAAGTCCATTGCGGCGTGGATCTGCCACCAGAAAAACGCGGCAAATATGACCGCGAACGAGGCGTAGACGGCAAGGGAGCGCACCCAGCGCCGATCCACCCCCGCGGAAGAATCCCCTTCCCCAGGTACCGTCCGAGAGGTGTTCATACTGCCACTCCACACCAGAATGGCGAAGAGCGCGGGAAAGACAAGCGAAGTCTCCTTGCCTGCCGCCGCCAGAAGGAAGCAGGCCACGGCCCGCCATGAAACCCGCGATGGGTTCCGCAAGGCGAAGAAGAGCCCCAGCAGAACGAAGAAGGCCCCAAGCATTTCCTTGCGGTGGGATACGATGCCCACCGACTCGACAGTGACTGGATTCAGAAGGAAAAGAAGCGCGGCGGAGGTGGCCACCGCTGCAGAAGCGCCGCATCGCCGGCGCAGAAGAAGCAAACCCATTCCCACCACCGCCAAGTGGAGCAATATGTTGACGGCGTGGGGATAGGCCGCGTTTTCGCCGACCAGGCACCAGTCGATGCGGTGCGAAAGCTGACGTAGAGGACGCGGCTTGCGCCACAAATCCTGCAAGAGCGACACTTCGCGCGAACCGCCGCCGTCGCGCATGGCCGCCTCGACAATGGCGCTGTCACTCTCGATGACGGTATGGTCGTCGAAAAGGAACGGCGCCTTGAGCAGCGGGGAGAAAACAAGCGCGGCAAGAAGCGCCACTCCAACCGCGACAAGCCAGGCGCGGGTACGACCCGACAAGATGAAGCGTGGCTTCATCTTGGACGAGGTAATTGAAACTGGACGATTTCTTGCCATCAGTACTCGTAGCACCCCTTGTCTATTGCGCGCACAGCGCAATGGCGATGATCTTTCTCATGACTGCTCAAGTGTTGCACAAAAATGGTTTATTCCGCCGATGCATGGCGTCCTTATCTCCGCCATCCTTATTATCTCCGTCGACTTCGTCCCCGTCGTCCCTATCTTCGTCATCCTTCTCATCGTCCGCGGCTTCGTCTGCGTCATCCTTCTCATCGTCCGCGGCTTCGTCTGCGTCATCCTCCTCGCCATCCGCCGTATCCTCGTCATCCTCGTCCTCGTCTTCGTCCCCATCGTCCTCGTCGTCCCCATCGTCTTCGTCATCTTCTTCGTCGGCGGCGAGGAGGTCAGCGATGTAGGCGTCTTCCGCATCAAGGATCTCAACGTCGATCTCCTCGTTGAAGTCGTCGGAAAATTCATTCTCGTCGACGACGAATGCGGGGTCGTAGCCGATCAGGCGCTCAACGTTGGCCGACAGACGGTCAAGCGCGTCCGCCTCCTCGGGAAGAAGCGTCTCACGCGATGCCAACGCGCGGTCCAGAAGGGTCTTGGCGGTCTCGTACGCGCCCTCCTCGACCACCGGTTCGAAATCCTGGTCATCGCGATGAAGGCCGTACTCAAGGTAGTTCGCCATCGTGCGGACCGCCAGGCCGAGATCGGAGTCCGCCAGAAAGGAAAGCTCACGAATTGGAGTGTCCCACACCTTGTAGGGCACCTCCTCGTCGTCCGGATCCGACAAATGGGCCATGGCCGTCCACTTGGCAAGGGACTCGGCCAGAAGCGATTCGCCATCCTTTTGCCCGGAGGCCAGTTTTTCCAGGAGCTCCAAGGTTGAAGCCTTGTTCTCCGGCTCCAGCAATTTGAAAAAGGCCTGCTCGCGAACATCGTAGGCGACGCCAGGAGAAAGAACGACGGGTTCAAGGGCGTCGGACACCGTCTCCTCGTCATTCCGCGCGAGTAGCAGGTCAAGTGCCGAGCGCCCGCCCGCCACCTGGCTCGCGCTCGTTTCCAGAAATGCGGTCAGTTCTTCGTCGGAAATCTCACGTGCGCCAAGAGCCTCTGAGAAAGTGGCGACCTCATCGTCCGAACCGAAGTCGCGTATCCAGTCGAAGACCGCCAGTGGAACCAGCAGATCGCCGTCCTTGGCGACGGCGGCCGAAGAGTTCCAATCAAGTTCCTGGTTCAGGAAAAGCAAGACTCCGCCCAACGCCCGGTCTTCGGCAGACCTCGCCTTCAGAAGACGGCGCCCCTCGGCTATCTGACGTCCATCCGGCAAATCCCGCAGCTTGCGAAGACGACCCGCAAAGCGCATGGAGGGACGCATCGACGCCAATGTCGGATCGTTCGGGGGCGCCGTTTTCACGGCAAGGGGCTTTATCGCCGTCGCATTGGTCGCCGCGCCCGCCAATCTGTCTGAACCGACCTTCACGTTGGTTGCGGCCGACGTCCGTGAAACAACCGAGGCGCGTCCCTGCGCCTTGGCGCCTTCCGGAAGTGAGGCATCCTGCAACGTGGCGCCGCCGCCGCGTCTGCCAAGAACCAGGCAGACGACCAGCATGCATCCAAATGCGATTGCGACGACTTGCTTCATGCATTTGCCGCGGCGGCTAGTACTCGTAGCAGCCGCGGTCGACGTACTTGCCTTTGACGCGTTTGCCGCCGGCGAGGTCCTTGGTTCCAAGCTGCTTCATCTGCGTCCGGTTCAGCCTGCCGGCGTCGATGGCGTAGGACCCCTTCTTCAACTTGTAGTTGTTTTTGGAGGCGCCAACGAACTTCGGGTTCTTGTTGGTCTTGTCGGTGTACTTGTAGGTGTTGCCCGAATCCACGTTGTGGAGCCTCATGGAGGTTCCGGGCACATAGTCCGAATTTGACGACTTAGTCCATCCGGGGCAGAAATTGGAGAGAGTCCCCTCCGTCACGCCGTTGGCGCTGGTCGGTTCGCCCAGCGCGTCCGTGTATTCGATGCTGAAAGTGGTCGCGTCCGCCTCGCGGCAGCCTATCCAGTTGCCATCGGCATCGTAGTAGTCATAGCTATAGACCTGTACCTTCGGTGGCGTCACATAGTTGTTCCACAGGATGCAGTTGTAGTACTTCGACTTGACGGAGAATTCCGGAGTTTCGCTCCGGGACTTGACGGTGTTCTTCGCAACTGTGCAATTGACGAGTGTCGAGTTCCCGAACAGTTCGTAGCGCGGGGTGTTCCCGTAAAGGAGGCAGCTGAAAAGGTCGGCCTTGTCAAGCCCGTCATACCCTTCGTTGTTGCGGATCGCACACCGTGTGAACTTGGAGCCGGTCGCGGCGACGGCTTTGTTTCCGGATCCGACCGCGCCACGCTCCGCCGGGGCAATGCCGTATACCTTGTTGTTCTGGACCATACAGGCCGTGAGGCTTGAATTGACGGCCACATAGGCCCTGTCGTAAGATGCGAATCCGCCAAAGGTGTCGGCGTACCGCTTGCCGAGTCGCTGAATCCTGCACGACTTGACCGTCCCGCCGGAAACGCCGATTAGTTCCCCGAAGGAGCCGACGGCGCGGTTCATGCCGTCAAGCAAAAAGCCCTCGAGCGTCGAGGCGGCCCCCTTTGTCCAGATTCCGGAGGAACCCTTCTGCCAGTTGCCCTTCGCGTCAGTGCCGATGTAAACGTTGTATGACTTTCCAAGTTGCGCGAGGGCGACCTTCTTGTCAACGGCCGCGGGCTTGATGATTTTCGTCTTGGAAACGCCCTTCAGCGAGACTATCCTGACCTTCTTATTGTTCGTCTTGATCGGGGCGTAACTGCCGGGTGCCACGACAATTACGTCGCCGGGTTTGGCAATGTTGATCGCCGCCTGAATCGTCTTCTTGGCCGTCGCGAGTTTGAGACCGTTGCCCCTGTTGTTGGGGCGCCGGGCATCGACGTAGAGCGTCCGGGCCTCGGCCTGGACTACGAACATGGCGCAGAGCGCCGCGGCAAATGCGAACTTGGTGAACTTCATGTCCATTCTCTCCTTGTGGGCGGAACAACATTTGCGCGTCTACAGGGCCGTCTCCCCCCGGACTCGCTTCAATTGGCTCTTACTATTGTAGCATAAACAACCGCAGCCGGCGGAAGTTTTGCCGTGTAAACCGTTTGGGAAACGAAGAGAATCCCTGCACGATCTACACGTTCTGCATGGCCAGAAAAAAACTACGCCCTACCCGCTGCCGCCGCCTCGGCCACTTTTTCTTCGTCCCCGTCGTCCGCATCGTCCCCGTCATCCGCATCGTCCCCGTCGTCCGCATCGTCCCCGTCATCCGCATCGTCTGCATCGTCGCCGTCGTCCTCATCGTCCTCATCGTCCTCATCGTCGCCGTCATCTTCATCGTCCGCATCGTCTGCATCATCCTCGTCGTCCTCGTCCTCCTCGTCGTCAGCATCGTCATCTTCATCCGGCTCATCGCCGTCGTCCTCGACCGTCTCAAACGGGTTGAAAGCGGGGTCGTACTCCACAAGGCGGTCGAGGCTGACGGCTATGCGGTCGAGCGCGTCCAGCTCCTCCTTGGAAAGCGTGTCGCGTTGCGCGGAAAGGCGGTCGAAGCATTCGTTGGCGAATTCCCACGTCCCCTCCTCCACTATCGGCGGAAATTCAGGGTCGTCGCGGCGAAGCGCATATTCAAGGTAGTTGGCCAGGTCGCGGGCGGGAAGCCCCGATTCAGATTGTGAAAGATAGAAGACAACCGCCGACTCGGCATCCCAGATTTTCTCATCGTCGCCGTCCGCATTGGAGATTTCGGACAATTCCTTCCACTTCCGCGCCGTCTGGGACAGCAATACGCCGGAGGCATCGGTAAGATCCCCCGCGAACTTGTCGAGGGACTTTAACGCCTCTTCCCGGGTTTCCGGCTCTAGCAGCTTGAAAAAGGCTTGCGCCCTGACGTCGTACGAGGCGTCCGGAGCCGTGACGACAGAGGCAACGGCATCGACGGGGATTGACTCTCCGGCGAAGTCGGCCAGCCACATGTCAAGGGCGGAACGTCCGCCACCGATAGTCGATGCGCTGGACTTGGCGACTTGCAGCAAATAGTCCCGTGAAAGACCGCGCGAGGCAATGGCCTCTCGAAGAGTCTGGATATTTTCTTCAGTACCGAAATCGCGAACCCAGTCAAGAACGGTGAGGGGGACGGTCGGATCCGCATCGGCGGCGACACGGGTGCACAAATCTCCATCCAATGCGTCCGTCAGGAAAGCCAGAACCCCGGCGAGCGCGCGATCAGCCGGCTCCTCCGATTCGAATCTGGAGGCAATCTGCCCCTGGATGTCGTCTGGGGGAGATTCGACCATCGACCATACAAGGTCGGCAAAATCCTTTTCGTTTCCCATCGTCGCAAGCGCTGGATCATCCTGCGGGATTGGCTCCGGGGGGGGGACATCCTCTCCATCGTCATCGTCTCCGTCACCGTCATCGTCTCCGTCGTCGTTGCCGTCACCGTCTCCGTCATCGTCTTCGTCGGGATCTTCTTCGGATTCGTCATCTTCTTCCTCGTCATCGGCGTCTTCATCAGCCTTTCTGGACGATGAGGCCAGAGCGGCGAGGTCGGGACGGGGCGCATGGCGAAGCGGCAGAGTCGTCGGCTTGTAGACGGCTCCTGGGCGTTGGCGTCCCTGCACGACAAGCATCCGCGTGGCCGTCTCGCGCCCGTTCCCGCATGACTGACGCCTGTGCCATGCGGCAAATACAATCGCAAAGAATACGATTACAATGCCCAGGGCAGTTAACGCCCGTCGGCAAAAAGACTTGTTGCAGGAAGTCATTTCAAACGTGCCTCCGTGTTTTGAGATGGTCACTTCACCGTCAGCGAATAGAGGCGAAGGGCCAGACGCCTGTCGTCGCCGCCGCGTCCAAGATCTTTCGGGGAGATCGCGTCGGGAAGCGTAAGCGAAAGCGTGACCGTTCCGTCTTTGTCCAGGCATGACGCGGGAATCAAGAAGGCTTTTTCCTCTTCGCCCTTCGCCACGAAATGCTCCAGTTCTCGTCCGTTGGCGGCCGCGACCACGCGCTCCTTGGGCAGGTATGTGCCGTATTTTAGCGTCACGGTTACGGGCCGCGACCGCCTAGGTCTTGCCTGAAGCCTGATTTCAAGCCTGTCGCCGATGGTCCATGTGTATTCCCTCTCGGGCCGACCGACGCCGACAGGGCAAAGCTTTCGGCCAGGCGCGCCGTCGTCGCCCGCGAAGGAGAAGGTCTTTTCTGGCATTTCCTCGTCGCCTTCGGAATAGATGCGCAGGGTGTAGAAGCAGAGCGCAAGCTGACGCATGTTGCCGTTGTGGGTCAATTCATCGGGGGAAACAGCTCCTGGCAGGTCGAAGTGAAGTGTCAGCTCGCCCCTTTTCCCAATGCATGTGGCTGGAATCGGGAAGGAATGTCTTCCGCGCTTTGAAAAATCGGTCTGGCAAATGACGGCGCCGTTGGCGCTGAGCGTCACCGGCTGAACGCCGTTGAACGTCCCGCAGTCGAACTCTAGTTGGAGGTCGTCGACCTTCTTGTCGAGCCGGAAACGCATGGTGGCCTCCTTTTCGCAGGTCCATGTCTTTACATCCGATGCCATTCCAAAGCCGCTGGCGAGGTACTCGCGCGTTGTCTTGCGCCCGGCCCTGCCGAAGTCCAGCGTCGTTCCGACGGCGTAAGGTTCGAAATCCCCGCCGGTGACTTTTCCGCCAAACTGCCTGCCCGTGGACTCGAACGTCGCGCCATCGGTCAGCGCGGCGTTGCCTTTTAGGCGCATCTCCTGGATAAGAGGAAGATACCGCCTGTTCCAGGAGTCGTCCCAGCGGTAGAGAAGGTAGGTGAGGCCGCCCTGACGCTTTGAACGGGCCGCTATCGACTCTTCCGAGATGTCCGCGCCGTCGCGGACGAGGCCAAGCAAAAGTTCCGGGAAAAAGAGATACGACATCTGTGCGCCTGACACGCGAAAGGCGTGCCTCTCCCCTTTGTTCTTAACCATGAAGAGCGGGTTCTGGCTGTAGCGCACATGCCCGTGATCGGCCATGACGATGATAGTCGATGCGTCATAGACGTCTCCGGCCTTGAGTTTTCCCAGGAACGTCTCAAGCAATGTGACGCAACCAAGGGCGGCGTCCTGGTAGGAGGACTTGACATCTGCGCGCGGCACAAGGTCTTTTCCGAAGTTGAAGGGCGGATGCACGCCGCGGGCGTGGTAGAACCTGAACGCGCCCGCATTGCCAATCCGCTTTACGTCCCCGCTTTTCAGCCCTGCGAAGATGCTCTGCATGTTTTCGACATACGGGGTCGAATTTGAAAGCGATTCCCTGAAGGCCATAAAGGCGTCGTCCGGCACGACGAAATGCCGTTTCAACTGGTGGGGAAGGTAGTTGAACGCGACGACGCTGTAAAGGGTCCTCACGAATGAGAACTTGTCGGAAATGCGGCATTTGTCGGGATAGACGTTTTCAAAGACGCCGATGTCGCGGGGCATAAGGCGCAAGTCGGAATAGGCGCAGGCAGAGTAACCGCGCCGCGCCATTTCCCTGAATATCGGCGCTTCGCGGTAGGCTTTTGAAAGATAGTCCGAGAAAGGCATCTCGTTGGTGTAGACCCTGCCTGTCAGAATATGCGGCACGGCGCCCTTGGTCGTGGGGTAGAGGCCAAGGGTGTCCGGGTAGTAGGTGAAATCCTCAAGCGTCCGGCGCACGAAGTCGCCTTCGGGGCCGGCGAGGATATCGTTCATGTCCTTGCCGTCGAATGTGTCGAGGAGCACAATGAGCACGTTGTTTGTCGAGGAGAAGTCGAGCCACTTGTCGGACGTCATGGCTATGTTCGGGCTGCTGTTGTCATCCATGACGTTGTTCTGGAGGTAGAGGGTCGCGAGCGTGACGATCTGCAGTCCGCAGAGAATGACGCAGACGCAATTGCCGACGGATGCCAGTCCGCGCCGGACACGCGGCAGCGATACGGACAAAAGCCAGGCGACGGCTGAGACGACGAGAAGCGCGACGCTCACATTCCCGACGGACCTGTACTCCGCCGCGTCCCAGTCGATTTCAACGCCGTTGAGCACCCCGTATGGCCTGGGGACGTAGTTGCCCTGGACGTAGAGGAAAAGCAGGAGGAAAAGTAGAAGGGCGTAGGCGCCCGTGCTCAGCCTTGTCCTGCCAACCGCCACCGACAGGATGGCGAGGGAGGCAAAAACCACCGCGAAAACGACAACTACAACAGGCAGAAGGTGCGAAAGGTGGAACCAGTATTCCGACTCGTTCGAGAAAAAGGCCTCGAGCGGGGCGAAGACGCACAACATGAAACTCAACGCCAAGTCAAGGAGCAACCATGACTTGACGGAGTTTTTCCTCTGGGGGGGCATAGAACGACCACAGTGCTACTTTTTGGTCAGCTCGACCTCGTCCTCGACTTCCTTGCCGGCGTTTTCATCGCGGCCAAGGGCCTTGTTCGCACCCTTCTTGACCTTGCGCCAGACAACGCCGAAGACCACGCCAAGCGCTATTACCACTCCTGCGACGGCCTGAACCGTGTAGGACATTACAGATGGATCAACATACGCGAGAATCATTGTTGCCTGCCTTTCCTGCGACTAATGAGCGATTCCAGAATATACTTGCCGGCCGCCTCGCCCGAGTGGCCGGGGTTGAAGAAGTAATCTGCCAGCATCTTGTCGATGCGGTCACGGAAGGTGTCGGGATTCGCAAGGATGTCGTCGATTACGGAGGGAATGCGCGACAATTTGTCCGTGTCGACTGAAACGCCCGCCAAATCGCGGAACGTGATGTTGGTCGGCGTCATGCCGATTTTCTCCCACTCCGGATTGACGACTTTCATCGGGGTGTTGATGAAGATGACGGGCCGCTTGGTGGTGAAGGCGTATTCGTAGGCTATGCCGGACCAGTCTGTGATGAGTATGTCCGCGTCGTAGATGGAAGTGTTCGCGGAGAAGTCCATTTCGACGACAATGTCGCTTTCCCCGCCGTATTTCTCCGCAATGGCCTGCATCTTCGCGGGGAAACGACGCGTGTACTGCGGGTGCGGACGGAGGTGGATCTCGCGCCCGGAGCCCCGCAGCAGGGGCAGCAGTTCCGGCAGATGGGCGTCGAAAATGTTCCCGGGCTGGTGCGACGGGGCCACAAGAATGAGAGTCTCCCCTGTCTTCTTTTCGGAAGGATGGTAATTGGCGAACAATTCGTCAAGCAGGATGTACCCGGTGGGAACCATCTTCTTTTGCCTGAGACCGTACACGCGTTCGGTGGCGCGGTGCTCGTCGATCTGGTACTGGCCGTTGGCGAAAATGGTGTCGAAATTGTCGAAGGCGCCCTTGCGGTAGGTCATCTGCACAGAGGCGGGGGCATGGTCGAGATAGACGTACTCGACGTCCTTGCGGACATACGAGCGCTTGAGCTGGTAGGTGCCGAGGTCCGGGGTCGTCATGACCACCATGTCTGCGTCCATTTTCATCATGAGGGGGATGATCCGCACCGGGCCAATGTAGTAGGGCCGCAGCCGAGGCTGCGACTTGGCGACTTCGAACACTTTGTCGCGCGGGTCGTTGGTGACATAGTGGACTGTGACGTTCGAGTTCTCGAAGAGCCAGTCGAGGATGCTCTTGAAGTAGCGGTAGAATCCGCCGGACTCGGAATAGAAGACAAGATGCTTGTTGGCGACCTTGAAGAATTTCCTGTAATCCGCTTTTTCACGGCGCCTGTCCTCCGGGGAGACCACAGACTTCGCCTTAAGCTCGGCCTCGAAGCGCCGGAGCTCGTCCTGCACCTTGCGAAGCGCCGGATAGTCGACATGGCGGGAAGGCTTCATGCTCCAGTTGCAAGCAAGCTGGACAAGGATTGAAAACAGGTTGCTGCACGCCCAGTAGAGGCCTACGCCCATTCCGACGAACGCACCGAGGAAAAGGGAAATGGCGATCGAGATGCCGTTCGTCGCCCACTGCGCGGCCGTTCCCTGTTCGCGTTGGAGCGGATTGATGCGGTTTTGGAAAAAGCCCAGGAGCCAGGCCGAAACCCCCGCGAAAACAGGCATGAGCCAGGCGACGCCGCCGTCGCGGACGGGGATGCGTCCGAGGAGCGAGGACGAATCCTGTCCCGCGATGCCATAGATGACCTTGACAAAGGCCATGAGAATGACGATTTGCATTGCGAGCGGCACAAGTGAAAGCAGTGGGTGGTAGTGCTCTTTTTTGTAAAGCTCGGCTGTCTTTTCCCCAATCGTGTCAGAGTCGCCATAGTAGTCGATTTTCAGGCGAAGCGACTGCGGCATGAGCGACACCATCTTCAGGGAATTCGCCTGGCACCACAGGGATATCGGATACTGCAAAACCTTGGTAACGGCGGTGAAGAGAACGATGTCGATCCAGTAGTTTGGAACCAGCTGGTGGCACCAGTTCATTATCCATGCGAAGAACTGTACTATGAACTTCATGGAGGCTGCCGCTCTTGTCCGTATCGCGTCCCGTTAAACTGACTTGTCCTCGACGATCCGGCCATGGTCTATTTTGATTACACGACGGCAGTAAGTCTTGATGTCACCCATGTTGTGCGACACCAGGAATAGCGTGGTGCCACCGGCAAGAAGGCTGTTGATGCGGACACGGCACTTGCGCGAAAAGTCGGCGTCGCCCACGGCCATGACCTCGTCCACCAGGAGTATGTCGGGCTTTATCGCCGTTGCCACGGCGAATCCGAGCCTGGCCTTCATCCCCGACGAATAGGTGTAGACAGGGGCGTCGATGAAAGGCCCGATATCCGCAAAGGAGATTATGTCCTCCATGAGCGCATTCATTTCATCGCGCGTTTTCCCCTGGAGCACGCCGTTGAGGACTATGTTTTCGCGGCCGGATAGATCAGGGTGCATGCCGGCTCCCAGGGCCAGCATCATTGAGACGCGACCGCGCACCGTCACCTTCCCTTCATAATCGCGGTATACGCCGCCTATTACGGACAGAAGCGTCGTCTTGCCGCAGCCATTGTGCCCGACCAGGCCGACACGTTCCCCGCGCATCACGGAAAAAGTCATGTCGTTCAGCGCTGTGAAGATGTTCCGGTTGCGGCGGTCGTGGATGTACTGCGGCAGATGAAGCACTATGTTCCTGAAGCCGTACTGCCGCGAGTTTAGCACAAAGCGCTTCGTGAGGTGTCTGACCTCGACGATGGGCTCGGCGGGATTGCTGGTTGTCTTGACTGGATCCGACATGTCAAATGGCTCCTACATCATCTCCGCGAATTTGGCGTCGCACCGCTTGAAGTACGCGCGCCCGAGCAGCAGGACGACAAGTCCTATGAGAATCGGCGGGGCGAATAGTTTAGGATTGAATGCCGGCTCGTAGAAGATGTTGCGCCAGATGCACAGAACGAGCGCCATTGGGTTCACATCATAGATGAACCGCCATCTTTCCGGAACGTTCGAAATCGGAATGAAGACCGGGGAGAGGAAGCACCAGGCCATCAGCAAGATTCCGATGATGCGCTCAAGGTCGCGGAACCAGAGGTTGGCCGCCGCGTAGAAGTAGCCGATCCCTATGGAAAGCAAAGCTATTGAGACAATGCAAACGAGAAGGTTAGGAAGAATGCTCCACCACTGGGGCGTGACGTGGTAGTAGAGCATTATTCCGAGAAGAATCGGAATCGTAAGGATGAAGTGCATTCCCTCGGTGAAGAAGGTGCCGATTACGAGCAGCTCCCGGTTGAAGTTGGTTTTCTTGAGCAGTGCGGAGTTTGCTATTAGGACGTGGCCGTTCATCGAAATGACGTTCGCGAAGAACTGCCATAGGAAGTTGCCGCTGATCAGGTAGAGCAGATAATTGTTGGCGCGCCACCGCATCATGACACCGAATACGAAGTAATAGATGAGTGTCGTGAAAAATGGCACCAGCATGCACCAGAGGAATCCGATTGCCGTAGCGTTGTACTTCAACTTGAAATCCTTGGCTATCAGCACCCAGATCTGGTCACGAATCAGTTGGAATTTGCCATTCAATTGTACGCTCCTTACATGCCGAATGTTGCTTATATAATACCTTATTTCCTAAAAAATGGGAAGTAAAAAGAAGCTCATGCGGAATTTTGTTATGGACTTGCAGATGTGAAAAGGGTATTATCCATATGTCATGAAAATAATTCCCGAAATACTCGCCGAGAACGCGCGGAAATTCCCGAACGAGGTAGCTCTTGTCGAAATCAACCCGCAGGAACTTGAAGCCCGCCACACGACGTGGAAGGAGTATTCGCTCATCGAATCGAGCCCGATAGAGGCATTCCGCAGCGAAATGACATGGGCGGAGTTCGACGAAAAGGCCAACCGCTTCGCCAACTTCCTCCTCACCCGCAACGTGCGGAAGGGCGACAAGGTCGCCATCCTTCTCATGAACTGCCTGGAGTGGCTCCCCATCTATTTCGGCGTCCTCCGCGCCGGCGCGATGGCGGTCCCCCTCAACTATCGCTACACGGCCGAGGAGATCCGCTACTGCCTGGACCTCGCGGACGCCTCCGTCCTCATCTTCGGCCCGGAATTCACCGGCCGCGTAGAGGACATCGCCGAACGCATGCCGAAGGTGCGGATGCGCCTCTACGTCGGCGGCGACTGCCCGACATTCGCCGAGTCGTACAACGCCCTCGTCTCCTACTGCTCGTCTCGCGCGCCACACATCGAAATCGGCCTCGACGACGACGCGGCCATCTACTTTTCCTCCGGCACCACCGGATTCCCGAAGGCGATCGTTCTCCAGCACCACTGCCTCGCGCAGTCGGCCGAAATGGAGCAGAAGCACCACGGCCAGACGCACGGCGACGTATTCCTCTGCATCCCGCCCCTCTACCACACCGGCGCGAAGATGCACTGGTTCGGAAGCTTCATCGCCGCCTCAAAGGCCATCCTCCTCCGCGGCGTCAAGCCAGAATGGATTCTCCGCGCCGTAAGCGAGGAGAAGTGCACGATCGTCTGGCTGCTCGTGCCGTGGGCGCAGGACATTCTCGACGCCATCGACCGCGGCGACGTCAAGCTGGAGGAATACCAGCTCTCCCAGTGGCGCCTCATGCACATCGGCGCGCAACCCGTGCCGCCGGCACTCATCCAGCGCTGGAAGAAGGTCTTCCCGCACCACGACTACGACACCAACTACGGCCTCAGCGAATCGACCGGCCCCGGCTGCGTCCATCTCGGCGTCGAGAATGTCGACCATGTCGGCGCCATCGGCGTCCCCGGCTACCGCTGGAAGACGAAGATCGTAGACCTCGGCCGCAAGGAGGTCGCACCGGGCGAAGTCGGCGAACTGGCCGTCTTCGGCCCCGGCGTCATGCGCGAGTACTACAAGGACCCGAAGGCCACGGCCGCCGTCCTCGACGACGAGGGCTGGCTCTACACGGGCGACATGGCGATGATGAAGGACGGCTTCATCTACCTCGTGGACCGCAAGAAGGACGTCATCATCACCGGCGGCGAAAACCTCTACCCCGTGCAGATCGAGGACTTCCTCCGCGCGCACCCGGCCATCAAGGACGTCGCCGTCATCGGCCTCCCCGACGCGCGTCTCGGCGAAATCGCCGCCGCCATCATCGAGGTCAAGGAAGGCGCCTCGCTCACCGAGGAGCAGGTCCTCGACTTCTGCCGCGACATGCCGCGCTACAAGCGCCCGCGCAAGATCATCTTCGCCCCCGTCCCGCGCAACCCGACGGGCAAGATCGAGAAGCCGAAGCTCCGCAAGATGTACTGCGGCGACTCCCTCGTCGCCCAGCAGGTCGGCCTCGCGTAGGACTCCCTTGGTGAACGGCTGAACGTCATGGCGACACAAGGTGACGCCGGTGGTTTTCTGGAATCCGTCGGCCGCGCAACGTCCGACGGGGTTCGGGCGTTGCGTGGTGCATTCGAGTTCACGGGACGCGTGGTCGCCGCCATGGTTTCCGGCATTGTCCGTCCGCGCTCGTTCAAGCTCCCCGACTTCGGGGCCGTCTTTCTTCGGGCCGGGGCGGATGCGGTTCCCGTCACTCTCCTCGTCGGCTTTCTCCTGGGATTCATCATCGCGTACATGTCCGCCGCCATGCTCAACAAGTTCGGCGCGGAAATCTACGTGGCGAACTTAATTGGCCTCGCCCTCATCCGCGAACTCGGCACAATCGTCGCCGCCATCGTCCTGGCAGCCCGTTCCGCCTCCGCCTTCGCGGCGGAAATCGGCACAATGGTGGTGAACGATGAAGTCGCCGCCATGCGCACGATGGGCATAGACCCGGTGCGATACCTCGCCCTGCCGCGCATCGCCGCCGGCGCGCTGGCCCTCCCCCTCCTTTCGCTCTTCGCCGATCTGGCCGGATTGGCCGGCGGCTATCTGACGCTGGCGATTTTCGGCTATTCGTTGAAGATATTCGTGACGAACGCCTTCGCCTTTTGCACAGTCGGCAACCTGATCACAACTCTGGCCAAGGGCGTGATCTTCGGCGTCCTCATCTCGGCGACGGGGTGCAGATGCGGCCTTGAAACGGGTGCCGGGGCCGACGCCGTCGGCAAGGCGACCACCTCGGCCGTTGTCAGCTCCCTGGTCCTCTTCATCGCGGCGGACGGCCTCATCGCCCTCGTGTCGAGCGCCATCGGAATCTAGGAGCCGCCCAAGTCCATGCCGTCCAACCCGACATACGTGATTGAAACCGAAGACCTCTCCGTGGGATACGGCGAGCGCGTCGTCCAGCGCGGCCTCAACCTCTGCATACCGCGCGGCGAGATCTTCGTGCTTCTAGGCGGATCGGGATGCGGCAAAAGCACCGTCATGCGCACCCTCATCGGACTGGTTCCGCCCCTGGCGGGTCGCGTAAAGCTGCTTGGCGAAGTTTTCGCCGAGGCCGGACGCGAGCGGGAGGAGAACCCATCGCTTCTGCGCCACCTCGGCGTCATGTTCCAGAACGGGGCGCTCTTCGGATCCAAGACGCTTCTTGAAAACTGCGCCCTCCCCCAGCAGACGCTCACGGACAGAACACCGGACGAAATCGGGCGCATCTCCCGCGAAAAGCTCCGCGACGTCGGTCTCCTCGAATTCGCCGACTTCCTCCCCGGCCAGATTTCCGGCGGCATGCAGAAACGCGCCGCCATCGCGCGGGCCCTCACCCTGGACCCAGACGTCCTCTTCCTTGACGAACCTTCAGCCGGACTTGACCCCGTGACTTCGGCCGAGCTTGACGAACTCATCCTCCGCATCCGTGACGAACGCGGCACCACCATCGTGCTCGTCTCGCACGAACTCGCCTCAATCTTCGCCATTGCCGACCGCGCCGTCTTCCTCGACCGCAAGACACGAACAGTCCTGGACTCCGGCGCACCGGCATTCCTGCGCGACAACAGCCAGCACCAAGCCGTCCGCGCCTTCTTCAACAGAACCCCCGAAAGAAAGCCACAAGCCAATGCGTAAATCCTCTTATGCCAAAATTGGCGCATTCGTCTGCGCCGCAATCGTCCTGGCCGTCGCGGCGGCCCTTATCATGGGAGCAGGTTCGATGCGCAAGCGCGAACTGATGCTTGAGACTTACGTAGAGGAGACAGTGCAGGGCGTTTCCGAAGGATCGGCCGTCAAATTCCGCGGCATTCCCGTCGGTTCCGTGAAGACCGTTTCCTTCGCCATGGCCGCCTACATGCCCGACCCGCAAAGCCCCGACGCCGAACGGGCGCGCCGCTACGCCCGCGTCGTCTTCTCCATCGACATCTCGAAGATTTCCGACCCCGATTCCTTTGAAAAGCTAGTCAAGGAGCAAATCGACCACGGCCTCCGCGCGCACATGAAGAGCCAGGGCGTGACCGGCCTGGTCTATGTGGACCTCGACTTCGAAGACCCTTCCAAGCCGACGCTGCCTGTGCCGTGGGAGCCCGAACATCTGTATATCCCGACGGCACCCAGCTTCGTCAAGACGCTCACGGACGTCGTCCAGAACGTCGCCCATGAGATCCACGGCTTGTCAGACTTGAAGTCCGAGGTCACCAACCTTTCGTCCAAAATTTCGGTGCTTCTAGACAAGGCAGGCGCGACCTTGGAAACGGCCGACGCCTCCCTTGCCGATATCCCGGGCCTGATCGCAGGCGCCTCAAACGCCGTCGCGGACGCCTCGGCATTCCTGCGCGCCGCGAAGGACGACGCCGCTCCCCTTCCCTACCTTCTGACCGAGGCATCGAACCTCGTCGCGGACGCATCCGCCTTCATCGCCTCCGCAAGAAACGAGGTCGCGGACGTGACGGCCTCATCGACGAACTTCCTCTCCGGTGCGGACTCGACCATATCGGGCTTGCGCGTCCCGCTTCAAAACACACTTGAAGACCTCTCCCGCGCCTCAAAGAACCTGGCGGACATTCTCGATGCCATCCGTGACGATCCGGGCCGTCTTTTCCGTCGTCCTTCAGAGGAGGAAATGCCATGAACACCGTCAAAAACATTATTCCCATCACTGCCGCCCTCCTGCTTGCAGGATGCATCTCCGTTCTCCCAGAGCAAAAGCATGCAGTGCCGCGATACGAGGTCTCCCTTCCTGACGCACACACCGCATCAGCAGCGGTGTCAAACAAAGCGACATCGACGACAATATTCGTCTCTGGCCGTGTGCGCGCCACGGACGAGGCCTCAGGACGTTTCCTTCGTACCGCAGATTTGGAAACTGGCAAGACCGGCATCCTCACGGACGGCGAGCTTTCACGCACCCCGGAGGCGATTGTCGGCTCCTTCCTGCGCAACCGCCTCTCCGCACGGCATCCCGGCGCAATTGTCTGCGATGCCTCCATCGCGCCGCGTTCCGGTGCAAAGACGACAACCGAGGCCTGGATAGAGCGCTTCCGCCTCGAGAAAAAGGACGGGACCTGGTCCTTTGTCGCCCACATCCGCTTCTTCACCGAATCGCCAGATGGCACGATGACGGTGCTGGACGCCACGCCAGCCATCCCCATCCCAACGGAGAACGGAGCCCGTCCAACAGCCGCCGACACCGTCCTCGCCATCTCCAAGGCCCTCGCATCAATCGAACTCTAGCCTCTTCCCCGTTCCCCATTCCCTATTCCCCTTCCCCATTCCCTATTCCCCTTCCCCGTTCCCCATTCCCCATGAAAAGTCTAGACTGCAACGTGCTGATAACAGGCGCCTCAAGTGGCATAGGCGAGGCGCTCGCGCTTGAATGCGCGGCGCGCGGCGCGCAGCATCTTTTCCTTTGCGGACGAAACCGCGAACGACTGGACGGCGTCGCCGCAAAGTGCCGCGAACGCGGCGCAAAGGTGCGGGCGGACATAGTCGACGTCACGGACGAAGAGACTACGCGCCACTGGCTTGAGTCATGCGAGGCCGAGGCCCCGCTCGAACTCGTCTTTTCAAACGCTGGCGTGGCCACCGGGCGGGAGACACAGGAAAACGTACGCCGCACATTCGCCATCAACGTTGGGGGCGGGCTGAACGTCGTGCTGCCCGTGATCGACCTCTTCCGAGCAAAGTCGGACCGTCGTCGGCGGCAGATAGTCATTACTGCCTCGATTGCCGGCTACGCGCCGCTTCCCGCATGCCCGGCGTACGCCGGGACGAAGGCCGCGATGAAGAACTGGGGACTCTCGCTGCGCGGAATGCTCCGTCCGGAAGGCATTCGCGTAAACGTCGTATGCCCCGGTTTCGTGCGCTCCCGCCTCACGGACAAGAACACCTGCCCGATGCCGTTCTTCATGGAGGCGGACAAGGCGGCGCGCATCATCGTAAACCAAGTCGAGCGCAATGTCGGCCTCATAACCTTCCCCTGGCCGATGCGCCTCGGCGTCTGGTTCCTTTCGTCGCTGCCCTGGCGGCTGGCGGAATTCGTCGCGCGCATCCTCCCCGACAAGAACGGCGACAACGCGATGCCGTTCTAGTTTTTTACAAAAAAACTCACGCACCGGCGGCGATGCGGCGTACCAGCTCGGGGATGGCCTGCTCGAAGCAGACGCCGTACCAGTGGTCGTCGGGGGTGGCCTTGATCGACTCGCAGACAATGTCGGCCGCCAGTGAGGCGGCCTCGTGCATTCCGAATCCGCGCATGAGCGCGCCGGCGAATACGGAGGCGTAGACATCGCCCGTGCCATGCGAGAGCTTCTCAAGGCGCTTGTTGAAGTAGTAGCGGACGTTGACACCGTCGAAGGTCGCGACGCCGAGCTTGTCCGGCTCGAACGAGACGCCCGTCAGAATCACATTCTTCGCGCCAATGCCGCGGAGGTCGCGGACCATCTTCTCGATGAAGGCCTGGTCGTACCCTTCTAGGACGGGCTTCTGCCCGAGAACGAAGGCGGCTTCGGTGAGGTTCGGCAGAATGTAGTCGGCCACCTCGCAGAGACGGCGCATCTTCATCGGGAAGTCGTCGGCGAAGCCCTTGTAGAGCTTGCCGCCGTCGGCCATGGCCGGATCGACGATCTTCACCGCGCCGGGATTGGCGCAGGACTTCATGATGCTGAGAATGGGATCAATCTGCGATTCGCAGACGTAGCCGGTGTAGAAGGCGTCGAACTTGGCGCCGTTCGCGATCCAGCTCTTTTCGATGAGGGGCATGTCGTCCGTGAGGTCGCGGAACGTGTAGCCCGTGAAGCCGCCCGTGTGGGTGGAAAGAACGGCCGATGGCAGAATGACGGTCTCAATGCCGCAGGCCGAGACGATTGGCAGCGCGACGGTGAGGGAGCACTGCCCGAGGCAGGAGATGTCCTGAATTGTGAGAAGACGCTTGTTCATGGGTAAAGTACCTTTCTGTTAAGCGGTTGAGCGGTTAAGCGGTTGAGCAGTTAAGCGGTTAAGCGGTTAAGCGGTTGAGCTTCGTAAAACTGCGACCTAGGAACTAAGGAACTGGGAACTAGGAACTGGGAACTAGGACTACTGTCCGAGAACTCGGCGGTAGTTCGCGCCGATGCGATCCCAGAGCCTGAGTGCGTCCGGGGCGGCGACGACGGTGCCGTAGCCGCCGCGATAGGTCCAGGCGGCGATGCGGTCGACGCCGATCTCCTGCGCGATGTCGACCCAGCGGTCGATCTGCGCGAAGTCGACGGGCTGCTTGTAGTAGCCCATGAACCAGCGCTCGGCGAGCTTGCCGTGGCGGCGGGCGACGGCGACCGTGCGCTCGGTGATTTCGCGGAAGAATGACTCCGGAAGCGCCCAGTTCACAATTGTCGTCGAGAAGACGTCGAAGTACGGGCAGGAGGCGACGAGGTCCCAGTTGTCGTAGCCGCGGTACTCGCTCACGTAGTAGCCGTTCTGCGTGGCGTGGACGCAGCAGGTGATTTCCAGCTTAGGGTTGATCTCCTTGAGAGCCTTGGAGGTGTCGGAAAGGACGACGAGCGCCTCGCGCCAGCGGAACTGCTTGACG
>JAEEGJ010008145.1_pt1 | contig 29145 bp, 26 predicted proteins | sample 8958761 | NCBI WGS metagenome assembly JAEEGJ01 (sample SAMN16246546, study PRJNA631951) | gut metagenome | biome: gut microbiome; feature: rumen; material: RS-attached | host: Bos | place: Iran: Karaj | collected 2018-10
ACGGAGGTGTTACCCCTCACCTGATGGTGCAGCTCCCGTGCGCGGGCCCGTGAGATGGTGATGGGGGCGCAGGGCACGCCACGTCCGTTTTGCAGCATGAAGTTGACCTTCTCGGGGGTGATCATCTCGGCGGCGGTGATGAAGTCGCCCTCGTTCTCGCGGTCTTCATCGTCCACCACGATGACGAACTTGCCTTGACGGAAGTCCTCCAATGCGGCTTCGATATGACTTATGTTTTCCTGTTTCATGTCTTAAGTATGTCGGATATTTCTTGTGAAAGCACATGAAGGTCGATACGCTCGGCGATCATGGGCGAGAGTTTCTGTATCTGAGTGAGGTCGCGCCACAGTCGGATGCGGAAGCGCCAGACGCGCAGCCAGAAGAAGATGCCTAGCGGCAGGAAGAGACCGGTGGCCAGGCACAGACGGCTGGAATGGAAGGGGCGCGTGTGGGCGTCGGGCACGAGGATGGGATATTCGTTGATGGCGCCGATGACGACGTTGTCGCGCGAGTTGTGCAACTCCTCGATGAGGCGCTCCAAATGTTCGGAGATGGCCATCACCTGGCGATCCTCGCGATAGTGGAAATAGAGACGCCAGTAGGAGGGGAAGCGGCGCAGATTATGGTGTTCCTGATAGGAGCGACAGTCCTCTGTCAGACTCATGAGCTCGTCACGCAGGCGCGGATAATCCGGCTCCTCGATGATGACTTCCTTGCGGTTGATCTTGCGCGAATAGCGCAGGCCCAGCACCACCATGAAGAAGTGCCGGTAGCCCTCGATGTTGAAGACCATGGAGTCCTTGTTGGCGCGACTGATGAGGAAAGCGCCGATGGGGGCCAGCACCATGGAAGAGAGCCAGGCGCCGAAGAGCATGTTCCACTCGCCCTGCTTGGCCATCTTCTCGCCGGCCACATTGACGATGTAGTAGAAGATGAAGATGACTACCGAAACTACTACAGGGACGCCCAGGCCGCCTTTGCGGATGATGGCACCCAAAGGTGCGCCGATGAAGAAGAAGATGAGGCAGGCCAGCGAGAGGGAGAATTTGCGCTGACACTCCAGCAGGTGGGTGCGCAGAGAAAAGTTAACGTTCTCAGTGATAATACCGCGGAATTCGAACTCGGAGAGCGTGGAGTGTGCGCGACTCGTGGCAGCACGGTAGGTGCGCTGGAGGTTTTCGGTGGAGAGATGGGCCAAAGCCGTGTCAAGCGGTACGGCCGTCTCCAGCAGGCGCTCCATGCGGCGATGGCGCGTGAGACTGTCGGGAGAGCGGGGCAGGTCGCGCATGAGGTAGTAGTCGCGGGCGTTGGCATAGAAGGCATGGCCCAGGGAGTCGAGGCGCGCGGAGAGCGAGTCGATGCCGGTGTCAATGGCCTCAAGGTCCTTTGTTTGTGCGTTGTTGTTGAAGAGGTTGGCGTCCATCATCGAGAAGTTGTTGTCGAAGGGGATAATGTCCACCTCGCGTACAAATGTCTCGCGCATATAAGGGACGGAGGCCTTCAGCATACGGCCGCTTTGGGCGTCCATGTTGCGAAAGCGCTCGCCGCTATAAAGTGTCAACTTGAGGTGCATATGGTCCTCCGTGGACTGCATACGGGCAGAGTCGGCCAAAACAATTTGTGTGTTGTCGGGGCCGGCGTCGCTTGTGTAAATCATCATGCCGTAAAGCATGCCCGTTTCCTTGTTCTTGTGCTCAATGAAAAGGTTATAACCAGGGATGTCGCTATAGAAGATGCCTTCGGGAATCTCCACTTCGGGATTCTTTTGGCGCATGCTCCACAGGAGGGTGGCCAGCTGGCGTGTGGCTTCCGGACCGATGCGGTTTTGAAAATAAAAACTGCTCAGGGATATAGCTCCGGCCAGCAGCAATACCGGCAGGATGATGCGGATGAGCGGCACGCCGGCGGCCTTCATCGAGAGCAGCTCGAGTTTTTCGCCCATGTTACCGAACGAAATCAACGAAGCCAGCAGGACAGCCAAGGGCAGTGACATGGGCACCAGCGTGAGTGAGGCATAAAAGAAAAACTTGCCCAAGACCAGCCACGAGAGGCCTTTGCCCACGAGGTCGTCCACGTAGCGCCACAGGAACTGCAGCATGAAGATGAGGAGGCAGACGAAAAAGGTGCCGGCGAAGAGCAAAAGATAGCTCCGCAGGACATACCAATCCATTTTCTTTATAATCCTCACTCGCATGGGCTCGCGTATGTACGCACAAATGACGGCGCAAAATTACAAAAAAATAGCCAAGTTGGTGAATTTTGTTGCCGAAAAGTTTGCTTGAATGAAATATTTGTCATACCTTTGCACCGCTTTTAACGAAAAGGCGATGGCGGGATAGCTCAGCTGGTTAGAGCGTCGGATTCATAATCCGAAGGTCAAGGGTTCAAGTCCCTTTCCCGCTACAAACATGAGGGAGATTAGATCCAGATTACTGTTAGGTGATGAGGTTATGACGCGGCTCAAAGAGATTCGCGTCATTATTTTTGGTATCGGCGGTGTCGGTTCCTGGTGCGCCGAAGCCCTTGTGCGCACGGGACTGCGTCATCTCACCATAGTGGACTCGGACTGCGTGGCGGACTCCAACTGTAACCGCCAGTTGATGGCTACCGTGAAGACCTTAGGGCGCCTCAAGGTGGAGGCCCTGGCCGAGCGTTTCGCCGAAATCAGCCCTGAAGCGGAAGTGACAGCTCTGAGCCTGCGCTACACGGCGGAGACGGCGGATCAGTTTCATCTGGAGGACTACGACTACGTGCTCGACTGCATCGATTCGGTGCGCGATAAGGCAGACCTGATTCTGCGTACGACGGGCAACGCCCGTTCCACGCTCTTCTGCAGCATGGGCGCTGCCCTCAGGACCGATCCCACCCAGGTGCGTTCGGCCGAGTTTCGCAACGTCAAGGGTGATGCGCTGGCGCGTGCGCTGAGAAATCGTTTCAAGAAGGAGGGGCGTTTCCCGGGGAGGAAGTTTCGCTGCGTCTACAGCGAAGAGCAGGCCGCGCACAACCTTTTTGAAGGCGACGGCAACGGTAGCCTGATGACGGTGACGGCCGCCTTTGGGCTGACGCTGGCCTCGCTGGTGATCAACGATTTGCGGAAACTTTAAGGCTGCCCTTCTGCTTGCCGCTGGAGGCCGAGAGGGTGAAGCTGCCCGTGCCATCTGTCTCCACGATGACGGTGCACTGTCCGGAGAAGAGGTGCATGCGCGGCTCCTGCAGGAGATCGAGCGAAGTGGGGTCGCCGTTGGCAGCGGCTTTGAAGCGGGCGTTGCCCTTCACGCTGAACTCCACGAGCGAGGCGTCGTCGGGACACAGCGTACCTTTCTTATCCACCATCGACACCGTGATGTAGCAGAGGCGGTCGCCGGGAGAATAGTAGGAGGTCTCCAACTTCAGACGGCTGGGAGCGCCGGCCGTGCGGACGGTCTTTTCGTGCACGGAATGGCCCCTTTCATCGAGAAACACCACTTTCAGTTCGCCGGCTTCGTAGGGCACTTCGGGCCAGATGAGGCGGTAGCGGCGCAGGAGCCACAGAGGGTCTTTGCCCTTGAGCGCTTCGCTCTCTTCACGCGAGAGCTTGCGGGCTTCGCCGTGCAGCCTGCCGTTCACATAGAGGCGTGCGGCGGGGCACTGGCTGTAGGCCATCACGGGGACGGTGTCGCCTTCGTGCCAGGTCCAGTGGGGCAACACGTGGAAGGTGCCTGAAGGCTGCCACTGGCTCTGATAGAGGTAGAAGCGGTCCTTGGGCAGGGAAGCCAGGTCGATGATGCCGAAGAGGGAGGAGTGGCTGGGCCAGTCGTCGGTGTCGTAGGGAGAAGGTTCGCCGAGATAGTCAAAGCCGGTCCAGACGAACTGGCCCATCGTCCAGGGAAAGTCATCCTGCAGGCGGAAGTCTTCGTCGGGCACGTTGCTCCAGGAGCAGGCTTCTGTGTCGTAGCCGGACGACTGGTGGCCCTCGCGTTTAACGTCCTTACCCAACTTGAGGGGACGCGGATACACACCGCGTGAAGACACTGTGGAGGCCGTCTCCGACCCGAGTACAAACTTCTGGGGCAGAGCCTCATAGCCGGCTTCGTAGAACTGGGTGCGGTAGTTGAAGCCCGGCACGTCAAGCGCAGCGGCAAAGCCGTTGGAGATGACCGTGCGCACCTGATCCATGCCGCAGGTCACGGGGCGCGTGGCGTCCTGCTCGTGACAGAAGTGTTGCATCGCTTTGGCCAGCTCGATGCCGTCCTTACTGTGCTGCTGGGGGATCTCGTTGCCGATGCTCCACATCACCACGGAGGGGTGGTTGCGGAAGTTGCGTATCATATTGCGCAAGTCGTGCTGTGCCCAAATCATGGGATACTCAGCATGCGGTGTCATCGTCGTTTCGTTAAACCAGCAATGGTAGCCGTTCTTGCATTTTGCGGCGGTCCATTCGTCGAACGACTCCACCATAACCATCAGTCCGAGCGAGTCACAGAGCTCCACCTGCTGTGGGTCGGGCATGTTGTGCGCTGTGCGGATGGCATCGGCGCCCATGGCCTTGAGCATGAGCAGCTGATGGCGAAGCGCGTCGCGGTGTACGGCGGCACCGAGTGGACCCAGATCGTGGTGGAGACAGACGCCGCGGAACTTGCGCTTCACGCCGTTAAGGAAGAAACCTTCACCCCGTCGCACCTCCACCTGGCGGATGCCGAAGACGGTGCGGAATGTGTCCACCACGACGCCGTTTTCAATCAGGCGAGAGAGGGCGGAGTAGAGGTAAGGGGTCTCGGGCGCCCACAGATGAGGACGCTCCACGGTGATGTTTTGTGTGAGTTCTGCTTCTTCGCCCTCATTGGCCGAGGAGGTAAAGTCTTTGTTGCTGGCCACAACCTGCCCGTTGGCATCGAAAATGACGGTTTCAACGATTACTTTTCGGCCGATGGTGCCTGCAATGGAGGTGGTCAGAGCGACGTTCCAGCGACCGTCGCCCTCAGGCGTTGTCACCACTCGTGTGCCCCAAATCGGCACGTAAAGCCGGGGTGTAGTGACGAGATGCACGCGACGGAACAGACCGGCGCCGGGATACCATCGGCTGCTCTCGTTGGGGTTGTGGAGGCGGATGGCCAGCAGATTCTCGCTGCCGTCATCCTTGAGATAGGGTGTGAGGTCCAGGTAGAAGCTGTTATATCCGTAGGGCCAGATGCCGATGCGCTGGCCGTTGAGGAAAACGAGCGAATGGGACATGGCACCGTCGACGAGCAGATGGACGCGCACACCCCGGTCTTTAACGCCGGCGGGTGTGACGAAGCGGGTGCGATACCAGCCGGTGCCCGTCCAAGGCAGTCCGCCAGTGCGTCCGGTCTTCCATGTGGCAACGGATTCGCCGTTTTGTTTGACGGCCACCTTCTGCAAATCATAAGTGCGTGAGAATGGTTGCGTGATGGCCCAGTCGTGAGGAATCCGGACCGGCGTCCAGCTGCTGTCGCTGATGAATTCGGACTCGCCGCCTTCGGCCTCGCCCAAGTGAAAACGCCAGTCGTTCAGAAGCGAATCGCTGCGCTCCAAGGCAGAGGAGGAAAACGAAAAGAGGGTGGTGGCGAGAAGGGCAAAAATGAGTCTGTTGAACATACGATAGGGGTGTTACGCATGCAAAAATATAAAAAATATCTTTTCTGCGCTCCTTTTTGACAGATGCTTTGGGCCTAACTCCTCTTTTTTTTATAAATTTGCGCCCGAAAATATTCAATCACAAAAAATCCATATTCAATCATGGCAGAAAAAAGAAAAATCAGCCGCGCTCTGGTGAGCGTATTTCACAAAGACGGACTTGACGAAATTCTCAAGACCCTGCACGCTCAAGGCGTTGAACTGCTTTCGACGGGCGGCACGCAGGCTTTCATCGAGAGTCTGGGCATCCCCTGTACCAAGGTGGAGGACGTGACTTCGTATCCCAGCATCTTGGGCGGTCGCGTGAAGACGCTTCATCCCAAGGTCTTCGGCGGCATCTTGGGCCGTCGTGAGAACGAGGGCGATCAGGAGCAGATGGCGCGCTACGAGATTCCCGCTATCGACCTTGTTATCGTGGACCTGTATCCCTTTGAGGAGACCGTCAAGAGCGGCGCCTGCGAGGCCGACATTATCGAGAAGATCGACATCGGTGGTATTTCTCTTATCCGTGCCGGTGCCAAGAACTTCAAGGATGTCATCATTGTGCCTTCCAAGGCCGAATACGCTCCTCTGTTGGATCTGCTCAGGAAGAAGGGTGGCGAGAGCGACATTGAGGATCGCAAGTGGTTTGCGGGGCAGGCTTTCGGCGTCAGCAGCCATTACGACACGGCCATTCATGCCTATTTTGCAAAGTAAAGACAACTAGGAGGTAAAAAGACAGATATGGGATTCTTCAGTTTTACCAAGGAGGTCTCAATGGACCTCGGCACCGCAAACACCGTCATTATCAGCGACGGACACATTGTGGTGGACCAGCCCAGTGTGGTGGCTATGGACCGTCACTCGGGTGCCATGTTGGCCGTGGGCGAAATGGCCAAGATGATGTATGAAAAGGTCAATCCGAACATCCGTACGGTGCGTCCGCTGCGCGACGGCGTGATTGCCGACTTCAACGCCTGTGAGCTGATGATGCGCGGCCTGCTGAAAATGGCCGACACGGGTCGTCATCTTTTCACGCCTTCGCTGCGTATGGTCATCGGTGTGCCCAGCGGTTCGACGGAAGTGGAGCTGCGCGCTGTGCGCGACAGCGCCGAGCGTGCCGGCGGCCGTGAGATATATCTGATTTACGAGCCTATGGCAGCTGCTATCGGTATCGGGCTCGACGTCCTGGCGCCGGAGGGCAATATGGTCGTGGATATCGGTGGCGGTTCTACGGAGGTTGCCGTGATTTCTTTGGGTGGCATCGTGACGGACAAGAGCCTGCGTATCGCCGGCGACGAGTTCACCGAAGATATTCAGGAGTATATGTCGCGTCAGCACAACGTGCGTGTGAGTGAACGTATGGCTGAGCGCATCAAGATTCATGTAGGCAGTGCTCTTTCCGAATTGGGCGACGAGGCCCCTGAAGACTACGTGGTTTACGGCCCTAATAAGATTACTGCGCTTCCCATGGAGGTTAGTGTCACTTATCAGGAGGTGGCCCGCTGCTTGGAGAAGACCATCGCCAAGATCGAGACGGCCATTTTGGCTGCCTTGGAAGACACGCCGCCAGAGCTTTACGCCGATATCGTCCACAACGGCATTTGGCTGACCGGCGGCGGTGCGTTGTTGCGTGGTTTGAGCAAGCGTTTCCAGGATAAGCTCAATATTCCATTCCATGTGGCCGAAGACCCGCTCCACAGCGTGGTGAAAGGCACTGGTGTGGTGCTCAAGAATATCAATCACTTCCCCTTCTTGATGTAGTTGAGAGCAGTATTCACCTTTCTTGTCAGGAAAGTCCATTGGCTTGTATTCCTCCTGCTGGAAGGAGTGAGTCTGACGCTGGTCGTGCGCGGCAATCACTATCAGGGCAGCGTGTTCTTTACGCAAGCCAATGCCGTGGTGGCTGGTGTGCAGGGCGTGGAGAGGAAATTGTTGCGCTATGCTTACTTGCCGGAAGCCAACAGGGAATTGACCGAACGCAACGTGATCATGCAGAAGCAGATTGCCGATCTTCGGGCAGCCCTGGCCCGCCTGGGTCATGACAGCACGGAGACCGAACGCATGATGGCGGACAGTCTGCGCAGGTGTGATTTGATTCCGGCCAAAATAGTCGGGCGGAGTATACGCAGCCTGGACAACACGTTGACCATTGATCGGGGCAAAGACGACGGTGTGGCCGAAGGCATGGGTGTCGTCTGCGGCACGGGTATTGTGGGCATTGTGACTCAGGTGACGCAGCATCACGCCGAAGTGATGAGTATACTCAGTTCGCAGAGCAATATCACTTGCCGTATCCGCGGTTCGGGCTATATCGGTTATCTTCACTGGCAGGGCGGCAATATGCTGATGTCCACGATGGACGATGTGCCCCCTCACGCTCGGGTGAGAGTGGGGATGGCCATCGAGACCAGCAACTATTCTCAAGTGTTCCCGGCGGGCCTTTTCGTGGGGCGTGTGATTCGGATCGGCACTGCACCTGACGGTCTGAGTTTCCGTCTGTTTGTACAGTTGTCCACCGATATGGCACGACTGGATGACGTGATGGTGGTGAAAAACAATTAATACGGTCAGGGCAATGGATATCTTGCGCAAAAGTATAGAAATATTGGCGTTGTTGGCAGTTCAGGTACTGGTGCTCAATCACATCCATCTTGGGCTTTACGCCCTTCCCCTTTTGACGCCGCTTATCGTGATGTGGGCGTCCTACGACATTTCTCCCGTTAAATTGATGGCGACGACCTTCATCGTCGGACTCATACAGGACATGTTTGCGGGCACTCCCGGCATCGGCGCCTCCGCACTCACTTTTGCTGCTTTCATGCAGCGCCCGCTTCTGCGTTTGCTCATGGGGAAGAATCTGACGGATAATTTGAATCCTTCGCCTGATTCCATGGGTGCTTTGAAGTTCGTTTTCTATGCGGTGATGATTTTCGCGATGCATCATGCTGTCTTCTTTTTTTTGGAAGATTTCAGGATGATAGATTTTTGGGGCACTTTACTTTCCGCGTTTTCGTCTCTGCTGTTCTCTTGCGGTTTAGCCCTTCTGGTGGATTATGTCAGAAGAAAAAAACTTTGACTTCGAGCGCAGGAAATGGGTGCTGGCTGCCGTCACGGTGGGCATTGTGGCGGTCTATTTGTGCAGGCTGCTGTATCTGCAACTGATGAGCGAAGATTTTCGCGTGCAGGCCGACAGTAACGCTTTCTACCACCGGGTGCAGTATCCTGCTCGCGGTGCAATACGCGATCGTAAGGGGCAGCTTTTGGTGTATAATCAACCGGCTTACGACATCATGGTGGTGATGAATGAGCAGATGGGGGTGGACACATTGAGCATGTGTCGTGATCTGGGCATTGACAAGGCATGGTACATCAAACGAATGGAGGAAATCAAAGATCCCAGACGCAACCCCGGTTACAGTCGCTACACGCAGCAGTTGTTTATGTCACAACTTTCGGTGGAGGAGTTTTCCGGATTCCGTGAAAAACTGTTCCACTATCCGGGCTTTTATGTGCAGAAGCGCACTATCAGGCAATATGAACGCCCCATTGGAGCCCACATTTTGGGTGATGTGGGAGAGGTCGGTCCCAAGGACATTGAGTCGGATACCTACTACAAAATGGGCGACTACATCGGAAAGCTCGGCGTTGAACGCCAATATGAGAAACAGTTGCGCGGCGTCAAGGGAGAAGAAATCCTTTTGCGCGACGCCAGAGGACGTATCAAGGGTCACTATCAGGGCGGCAAATATGACAAACAACCTGTGCCGGGCAAGAACCTCACGTTGTCTATCGATGCAGATCTTCAGGCGCTCGGCGAGCGGCTGATGGAGGGAAAAAAGGGCGGCATAGTCGCCATCGAACCTGCGTCGGGAGAAATTCTAAGCCTGGTGTCTTCGCCAACCTATGATCCGAGAATCATGGTGGGCCGCCAGAGGGGCAGGAACAACATGCGACTCAGTCAGGACGCCAACAAGCCGCTGCTCAACCGGGCCATCATGGGCACCTATCCTCCGGGCAGTACGTTCAAGACAAGTCAGGCTCTGACTTTCCTTCAGGAGGGCATTATTTCTCCTTCCACCGCGTATCCTTGCTCAAGAGGTTTCCATTTCCACGGACTCACTGTCGGGTGTCATTCCCACGGAGCTCCTCTGCCGTTGGAACCGGCTATTGCGACCTCGTGCAACGCTTATTTTTGTTGGGGGCTCTTCAATATGTTCGGCAACCGCCACAAGTACCCCACCGTGCAGGATGCAATGACGCGCTGGAAGGATTACATGGTGTCCATGGGATTCGGATATGCTCTCGGTGTGGATCTTCCCGGCGAGAAGCGCGGCATGATTCCCAATGCGGCATTCTACGACAAAGCTTATCGCGGTTCGTGGAGCGGACTGACCATCATCAGCATTTCCATCGGACAGGGCGAGGTGACGCTGACACCTTTACAAATCGCCAACCTCGGGGCCACTATCGCCAACAGGGGATGGTTCATCACGCCGCACGTGGTGAAGCACATTCAGGATGAACCTTTGGATTCGCTCTACCGCACGCGTCGCTACACGATGGTGGACAGACGGTATTACGACTATGTAGTGGAGGGTATGCGTCGTGCTGTGACCGGCGGCACCTGTCGTTCGGCCGAGACGTCCGCCTACGAAGTGTGCGGCAAGACCGGCACGGCGCAGAATCCGCACGGACGCGACCACTCTGCCTTTATGGGCTTTGCCCCGAAGAACAATCCGAAGATTGCCATCTGTGTGTATGTGGAAAATGGAGAGTGGGGTGCCACCTACGGCGTACCCATCGGGGCGCTGATGATGGAGCAGTATATCAACGGACGCCTTTCGGCCTCGTCAGAGGCCCGGGCCCGGTCTTTCCAGGCACGTCACATCATAAAGTCGACGGAGGATGAGTAAGGAAAAGATTTCTATTTGGCAGTCGTTGGACTGGATCACGGTTCTCTTCTACGTGGCCCTGATGGCATTGGGATGGATCAGCGTCTGCGGTGCCAGCTATGATTTTGATACCGGTGGCAGCATCTTTGATTTTGCCAGTCGCAGCGGCAAGCAGTTGATATGGATTGCCTCGGCGCTAATCTTGGCTGTGGTGGTGCTGAGCGTTGACGAACACATCGTGGAGTCGCTGTCTTATATCCTCTATATCGGCATGATGGCGGTGTTGCTGGTGACGCCGTTTTTGGCACACGACACAAAGGGCAGTCTCTCGTGGATTGATTTGGGCGGAGGAGTGAAACTACAGCCGGCGGAGTTCGCTAAATTCGCCACGGCGCTCTGTGTGGCCAAACTCATCGACGTCTATAAGATGAATCTTTCCAAATGGCCGAAGTTGTTGATGGCCGCAACGGTGTTCGTCATTCCGATGGGTTTGATTGTCATGCAGAAGGAGACGGGCAGCGCATTGGTATATCTGGCGTTTTTCCTGATGTGCTATCGTGAGGGCATGTCGGGCAGCGTGCTTTTTGCCGGTGTGGCGGCCGTTACGTATTTTGTTGTGGGTGCCCGTTATGCGGAGGTGCCTTTTTGGGGGGTGCTGCAGACTTCAACCGGACAGTTTATGGTGCTCTCGCTCATTCATGTATTCACCTCTTTGCTCTTATGGGTGTACGGAGAATACCGGAGTGATTCTTTCCGCCTTTTCTTTAGCGGCCTTTTGGTGATTGTGTGTGCCATACTCTTCAGTCGTTATGTGGTGCCTTTCAATGCCTCCTGGGTCGTGCTCCTCGTGCTGGTGGCCGATATCGTTTATCTGATACTGCTGTCCTTCAAGGACCAGATATTGCGCTATTTCTACATTGCGCTTTTCACTTTGATCAGTACGGGTTTCTATTACAGTGTGGACTATGTGTTGAGCGATGTGCTGAGGCCCCACCAACAGACGCGTGTCAAGGTGCTGCTCGGCCTGGAGGATGACCCGAGAGGGGCTGGATACAATGTGATACAGGCGCAGATAGCCATCGGCAGTGGCGGACTTCGCGGCAAGGGCTTCCTGCGCGGCACTCAGACCAAACTCAAATACGTTCCCGAGCAGGACACGGACTTTATCTTCTGCACAGTGGGAGAGGAGGAGGGCTTCCTGGGATGCAGTGCGGTGCTGTTGCTGTTTCTGGCGCTGATATTGCGGCTTATCGTTTTGGCGGAGCAACAATACTATACCTTCGGACGTGTTTACGGCTACTGCGTGTTGAGCATATTCCTCTTTCACCTATTTATAAATGTAGGTATGGTGCTTGGCCTGACTCCTGTCATCGGCATACCGCTGCCGTTCTTCAGCTACGGCGGCAGCAGCCGGTGGGGATTCACGCTTTTGCTGTTTATTTTTCTTAGGATGGATGCAGGACGCCGGCGCTCGGAGCATAAGTAATCCTACGGCCTTGCCTGCCTGATTTCCAGACCTAGGTCACGGATGCCGATAAGCTTCACATATCCGGCATTGTGCCAGATGCGCACCTCCTTTGTGCCGGGTTGCAGATCGAAGGGGCCGTTGCGGTATTGAAGCAGCCTCAGCCCTTTGCCGTTAAGCCGTCGGCCGTTGCTGCTGAGCGGGATGGACAGACGTTTTCTTTGCGAGCATTGCCCGCCGCGTTGCTCCACCGTGAGCGGCAGTGCGGCATAAGGGAAGTCGCAGTCGATCCGTACTTCTATCCAAAACCGGTTGTCGCCACGAATACTATCGCTGTCAGGCGCAAAGCAGAGTGTGTCGCGATGGCTCCACCCCTCTTGGGGCAGGTTGCAGAAACGGTGGTAGTGCAAGCCCTCGCGGCAACTACTGAGCGCCAGTGTCAGGGTGAGGATTAGCGTTGGTATTGTTCTGACCCGAGCCATGTTTTTTCTTCTTCTTTTTCTTTCGCTTGCTCTTGAGCACGTCGTCGAAACGGTGCAAATCTTCCTGAGTAGCCAAATCCACGGGCTTGGGCGCAACACTCTTGCCGTCTTTCTCCAACGAACGGGGCTTTTCGCCCTGTTTGTTCATATTGATAATTTCCCACGCCCTCTCTGCCGGAATGGTGGTCACATTGGCGGCCAGACGCTTGTCACTCGAGTAGCTGACCTTTTCGGCAAGGATGTCCGCTTTAAACCAATAGAAGTCACCGTCCTGAGTGCTGAGCACGGCATCTTTCGGAGGCAATTTGCGGGAGGCTTCCATATATTGGTCCACCTCATAGTTCATGCAGCACTTGAGCTTGGCACACTGTCCGGCCAGCTTTTGTGAATTGAGGGTGAGGTCCTGGAAGCGTGCGGCTGCGGTGCCCACGCTCTGGAAGTTTTTCATCCAGGTGGCGCAGCACAATTCTCTGCCGCATGGGCCGAATCCGCCGATGCGGCCGGCTTCCTGACGTGCGCCGATTTGTTTCATCTCAATGCGCACATGGAAGGCTTCTGCCAGCACTTTGATGAGCTGACGAAAATCCACGCGACCTTCGGCAATATAATAGAAGATAGCCTTCCCGCCGTCGCCCTGATATTCCACGTCACCGATCTTCATTTCCAGTCCCAGGTCTTTGGCGTATTGGCGGGACTCAATCATGGTCTTGTGCTCACGCTTTTTTGCGGCCTCATATTTTTCGAGGTCGGCGTCCGTGGCGATGCGGTAGAGGCGTTTGATTTCGTCTTCGCTCTTGAGGCGGGCTTTGAGCATCTGCATCTCGGCCAGTCTGCCTGTCAGCGTGACAATGCCGATGTCGTGTCCGGGAGAGGCTTCTACGGCAACGCAGTCACCTTTTTTGATTTCCAGGTGATTGATGTTGTGCTAATATCCCTTGCGGGTGTTCTTGAACTGGACTTCCACCAGATCCGTTACCTCCTGGTTGTCCGGCAGGTCGGCCAGGTAGTCAAAGACATTGTGCTGGCAATAATGCCCCACGTGCCAACCTTTTCCCGAGAGCCCCCGTCCGGCGCCGCTTTTATATGTCAGTTCTTCGCTCATGAGGTTTAATTGTTTATTGTATTAGCAGAACGATGATGTGCAGGGCGTAGTCGAAGAACACCATTCTGGCATTAACGTTCTGTGTGATGTCCCGCTGTGCGCGGTCGGTTTCTTCCGCGATGGGGATGATATTGTTTTCATTGATGAAACGCGCAAATTTTCCACTGAACTGATTCTCCTCTTCCGTGAGCGAAATCATCTCCGGCTGTTTCAGATTGTAGATGAAGTTGTCTCTGAGCAGATGCTGGAAATAGGAGAGCATTCGGCATTGCTTTTCCCTTCCCAGACGGGAGGCTGTTTCGCTCCAGGCTCTCAATTCGCGTATTTTTCGTGCGTAGGCCAAACGCATCAGTTGTACAAACAGATCAAAAAAGAGGCGCTCTTCTTCGCTGCCGATGCGTTGCTCCCGATCAGGTACATCAATCCTTTGACAGCGGCTCTGGATGGTGCCGAGCACTTTTTCCGGCTCCTCCGTGACCAGGATGAAGTGCGTCTTTGCAGGAGGTTCTTCAATCAGTTTGAGCAACTTGTTGGCCGCTTGCTCCATCAGCCTTTCCGGGAGCCAGATGAGCACCACGCGCCTTCCGCCTCTTGAAGCGTGCAACTGCAGTTTCTGTTGCAGGAGGTCGCTTTCGTTGACGTAGATGGTAAGCTGTTGGTTCTCAGCTTTGATTTTGCCCATCCAATCTTCCAATTTTGGGCAACCGTTCTCTTTCAACAAGTCTCTCCAAAGCGGCAGCCACGGGTCGGTGGTAGGGTGGTCGCTGGTGTTTTTTTTGTAGACGGGCAATGTGAAATGCAGGTCGGGATGGGCCCATTCACGGCTCATGTGGCATTCGGGGCAGTCCTCGCAGATTTCCCCGTTCTGTTTCTCGCACAGGAGCGCACGGGCAAGCCTCAAACCCATGGCCAGGGCATCACTGTTGTTGCTGCCGGCCAAGAGGAGAGCTTGGGGCATACGTTGCCCGCTCACGAGGCGCTTCAAACGGTCTTCTACTTGCATTTCGTGTGCAAAAATACAAAAAAAACGCTTATTTTCAAAAAAATCTTCTGAAGCGTTGGCGGCAACTCTCAACTTTTTTATATATTTGGGACGTTGTAGACACATAAACATTAAAATACATATCATGAAATTAAAGAAAATCCTCCTTTGTGCAGCCTTTTCTGCAGCGATGCCCCTTGCGGCTCAGGACAATGTTGTGACTGTTGAAGCCGCTAAGCCCGGAAGTGTGATTCAGCCCACGATGTATGGTATCTTCTTTGAGGATATCAACTATGCCGCTGACGGCGGTCTTTACGGCGAGCTGCTGAAAAACCGCTCTTTCGAATTCTCTCCCGACCACCTCATGGGTTGGCAGGCTTTCGGTAAGGTAGAGGTGAAGAACGACGGCCCGTTCGACAAGAATCCTCATTACGTACGTCTCTCCTGCGCCGGCCACAACGATATGTGGACCGGTCTTCAGAACGAGGGCTTCTTCGGCATCGGTCTGAAGCGTGATGCTGAGTATCGTTTCAGTGTGTGGGCCCGTGTTCCCGAGGGCAAGGCTCAGACGCTGCGTGTTCAGCTGATTAACGAATACGGTCTGGAGGAGCACCAGGAGTTCGTGTCCAAGGACATCAAGGTGACCTCTTCCGACTGGAAGAAATATTCCGTTGTACTCAAGTCTCCCCGCACCATGCAGGATGCCAATCTGCGTCTCTTCCTCTGCTCGGAGAGGGGCCGCAATGGCGACGGAGTGATGGATGTGGAGCATATTTCTCTTTTCCCTGTAGACACTTGGATGGGGCATGAAAACGGCATGCGTAAGGACTTGGCTCAGGCGCTTTACGACATGCGTCCCGGTGTGTTCCGCTTCCCCGGCGGCTGCATTGTGGAAGGCGCCACGATGGACACCCGCTATCAGTGGAAGAACACTGTAGGCCCGGTGGAGAACCGTCCGCTCAACAAGAACCGTTGGGAGTCCACCTTCACCTATCGCTATTATCCTGACTATTTCCAGTCCTACGGTCTCGGATTCTATGAGTATTTCCTGCTTTCGGAGGAGATCGGCGCCGAGCCTCTTCCCGTGCTCAATGTCGGCATGGTGTGCCAATTCCAAAACGGAGATGATGCCCACGCCCCCGCTACGGAAGCCGGTTTGAAGCCCTTTATTGACGACTGCAATGACCTCATCGAGTTTGCCAACGGCGACGTCAACACCAAGTGGGGTAAGCTGCGTGCAGAGATGGGCCATCCCGCTCCCTTCAACCTCAAGTTCCTCGGCATCGGCAACGAGCAGTGGGCAGATCCCTATTTCAAGCGTGTGAAGATTGTCTCCGACGCCGTCCGCAAGGCTCATCCCGAGATTAAGATTATCGGCACTTCCGGCCCCGATTCTGAGGGTCACAACTTCGACATCGGTTGGGAGGCCATGAAGGAGCAAAAAGCCGACCTCGTAGACGAGCACTTCTACCGCAACATTGACTGGTTTAAGAATCAGATGAACCGCTACGATGAGTACGACCGCAAGGGTCCGAAGGTTTTTGCCGGTGAGTATGCCTGCCACGACAAGGGCAAGAAGTACAACCATGCCGGCGCTTCGATTTATGAAGCTGCCTTCATGCTGAATCTTGAGAAGAATGCCGACGTGGTGCACATGGCCACCTACGCTCCTCTCTTTGCTCACGTGAAGGGATGGCAGTGGCGTCCCGATGCCATCTGGTACGACAACCTGCGTTCGGCTCGCACTGCCTCTTACTGGGTGCAGGCCCTTTTCTCTCAGAACAAGGGCACCAACGTGCTTACAACGTCTCTTTCCAACCCCACGCCCAAGGGTGAAGACGGCGTCTTCGCTCAGGCTTGCCTCGACAGCAAAAAGGGTGAGTACATTGTGAAGGTGGTCAACACTCAGGAGAAGGCCGAGAGCGTACGCATTGACCTTAAGGGTGTCAAGAAGATTGGCGCCGTGAAAGCCATCACACTCGACCTCTCCGACTACGATTTGGAGAACACGGTGGACAACCCCAATGCCATCACGCCCCAGGAGAGCGCAATCAAGGCCGACGGCACGAGCATCAATCTCACTGTTCCTGCCAAGAATTTCATCGTAATCATTGCTAACAAGTAAATTATTCCAAACCCTTTTGCTTTATGACTTTAATTAAGTCTATTTCCGGCATCCGCGGCACCATTGGAGGTGCTGCGGGTGACACTTTAAATCCGCTCGATATAGTTAAATTCACCTCGGCTTATGCCACGCTCATACGCCGCACCCGCCCTAACGGCTCCAACAGGATTGTCGTAGGACGTGATGCCCGTATTTCCGGCGAAATGGTGAAGAATGTGGTCTGTGGCACCCTGATGGGCATGGGCTTCGATGTGGTCAACATCGGCTTTGCTTCCACGCCCACTACAGAGGTGGCTGTCACGATGGAGGGTGCCGACGGCGGCATCATTCTCACAGCGTCTCACAATCCCCGCCAGTGGAATGCCCTGAAGTTGCTCAACAACGAGGGTGAGTTCCTGAACAAGAAGGAAGGTGAGGAAGTGCTGCGCATTGCAGAGGCGGAAGACTTCACTTATGCCGATGTCGATCATTTGGGCCACTACCGCGAGGACAACAGTTACGACCAGAAGCATATTGACATGGTGCTCAATCTGGATCTGGTCGATGTGGAGGCCATTAAGAGAGCCGACTTCCATGTGGCTTTCGATGCTGTCAATTCCGTGGGCGGCATCATTCTGCCCAAGTTGTTTGAGCAACTCGGTGTGCGCCATGTCACCGGCCTCTACACGGAGCCTACCGGCGATTTCCAGCACAATCCCGAGCCCTTGGAGAAAAACCTTGGTGACATCAAGGCTCTGATGCAAAAGGGCGGTCAGGATATCGGCTTCGTCGTGGATCCCGATGTGGACCGCCTGGCTTTGTTCTGTGAAGACGGTACCATGTACGGCGAGGAGTATACGCTGGTTACTGTTGCCGATTACATCCTGCAGCATACGCCCGGCAACACGGTGTCCAACCTTTCTTCTACGCGCGCGTTGAGAGATGTCACGGAGCGTTTCCCTGGCTGTCGCTATACGGCTGCTGCCGTCGGCGAGGTCAATGTGGTGACGAAGATGAAGGAGACCCATGCCGTCATCGGCGGTGAGGGCAACGGCGGTGTTATTTATCCCGCCGCCCATAGCGGCCGCGACGCTCTTGTGGGCATTGCACTCATCCTGACATATTTGGCCAAGCGCGGCATGAAGACCAGCGAGCTGCGTGCCACGTATCCGCCCTATCAGATTGCCAAAAACCGCATAGACCTCACGCCCGACACGGATGTGGATGCTATTCTGCGTAAGGTGAAATCCATGTATGAGAGCGAACCCGGTGTCAGCGTCACCGACATCGACGGCGTGAAGATTGACTTCCCCGACCGTTGGGTGCATTTGCGCAAATCGAATACGGAGCCGATCGTCCGTGTCTATTCCGAGGCTTCCACAATGGAGGCAGCCGACGAGATAGGCAAGAAGATCATGGACGTCGTCTATTCCTTCCAATAACGGGGAATGAGGTTGGTCGAGTACTTTAAGGCGGAAAACGAGGAGCACTTGAGGAGATTGAAGGCGCGCGTTTATCGCATCATCTTCTACAGTGACACTCCGGCTGGCAAGCTCTTCGACGTCTTGCTGTTGTGGGCCATCGTGCTTTCCATCCTTCTGGTGATTGTGGAGAGCATGCAGGGCCTGTCGCCTTTGGCCAAGACGGTGTTTGAGGTGTTGGAGTATGTCTTCACCTTCTTCTTCACCTTGGAGTATTTGTGCCGTGTCTGGTGTTCTCGGGAGCCGCGTCGCTACATCTTCTCTTTCTTTGGCATTGTGGACCTTTTGGCCACATTGCCGCTCTACATCGGATGGTTTTTCGGCCCGGTGCGCTATCTGATGATTGTGCGTACGTTCCGTCTCATTCGCGTGTTCCGCGTCTTCAAGCTCTTCTCTTTCCTTGAGGAGGGTGATCGCCTGATGCGTTCGCTGATGTTGTCTTCGCGCAAGATTATGGTGTTTTTCCTCTTCGTTGTCATCATGGTGATTTCGCTCGGAACTCTGATGTTTATGATAGAGGGTAACCAGCCGAACACTCAGTTCCACGACATCCCCTCCAGCATCTATTGGGCTGTGGTGACGATGACCACGGTGGGCTACGGTGATATTGCTCCCGTGACACATCTTGGGCGTATGCTCTCCATGTTGGTGATGCTTCTGGGTTATACCATTATGGCTGTCCCGACGGGTATTGTTTCCGCCCAGTTCGTTCATGATCGTCATATCTTTGATGCCATCGGTCCGAAATGTCCGGAGTGCGGCTCGCCGATTACCGATGACATGAACTATTGCCCTCATTGCGGACTGCCGCTCCAACCTCATAATACCGCAGTGTCGTGATTCATCATCCGCTTATATGGCTTCGGCGTTTTCGCCATCGCAAGGGCTACGGCGTGCATTCCCCATATGCCTACAACTTTCTGCGCGATGTCATCTATGAGAGCAACCACTATTATGCCTATGATGAGATTGAGAAGAAAGTCAAAGGCAATTGCTGGCAGCGTATGGTGATGCGCAAGCGCGAGCGTTTGCTCTTTCGCCTCAAGAATTGGTGCGGAGAGCGTCCTTTCATTCACGCGATGTCGTGGAGCAGTGAAGTGGCTCGGCAGCTTACGCCGGATGCCATGCTGGTGTTGGACCATCTGCAGGACAACTTGGTGGCCTGGCAGCGTATTAAGAAGGATGCACGCACGCGGGTCACTTTCGACCTCTATGATTTGGGTATTGCCCTGTTCAATCCGGAGTTGACCAAACAAAACTATATTGTCAATTGGTAGACATTTCTTATCGGTATATAATTAACATAAATTATTCATAGAAAAGCACAAACATTATGTATTGGACATTGGAATTGGCCTCTAAGCTTGAGGATGCTCCTTGGCCTGCAACCCGTGAAGAGCTTATCGACTACGCCGTACGTAGCGGAGCCCCCCTTGAGGTGATTGAGAATCTCGAGGAGATGGAGGATGAGGGTGAAATCTACGAAAACATCGAAGATCTCTGGCCGGATTACCCCACGAAGGAGGACTTCCTCTTCAACGAGGATGAGTATTAACATCTGAGCATCCTTTGTTATGACACAGATTTATGATTTCAAGGCCCTGACGAGTAAGGGCAAAGAGTTGGATTTCGCGCAATTCCGCGGCAAGGTGTTGCTCATCGTTAATACGGCCAGCAAGTGTGGCTTCACACCGCAGTTTGCTGGCCTGGAGGAGCTCAACAAGAAGTATAAGGATCGCGGCCTGGTGGTCATCGGTTTCCCCTGCAACCAGTTTAAGGAGCAGGATCCCGGGTCCGACGGCCAGATAGAGGAGTTCTGCCAGTTGAACTACGGTGTGTCTTTTCAGATTATGAAGAAGACCGACGTCAACGGTGCGGCTGCAGAGCCTGTCTTTGAGTATCTGAAGTCCCAGGCCCCTACGGAGGAGTATTCCGGCCTGAAGGCCAAGGCAGCCAAGGCGCTTTTCAAGACGCTCAGCAAAAGTGTGGAGAAGGATAGCGACATCAAATGGAACTTTACGAAATTCCTCGTCTCACGCGACGGCGAGACCGTCAAGCGCTATGCTCCCACCACGACGCCAGCCAAGATGGAGGAGGACATCGAAGAGATGCTGGGCTGATTCTCAGGTTTCTTTTTGCAAAGACAAATCGGGCATCTGCATTTATTGCGGGTGCCCGAAATAGTATTGGCCGCGTCGTCGGGTGATGCTGCCGTAGTTGATGGCGTGACGTGGACAGTGGTGGTAGCAGGAGAGGCAACAGGTGCAGCGTCCGTCGTGCTGCCATTCCGGCGTAGATGCGCCGTCACCGTTGTCTGTCATCCGGATATCTCCTGTCGGACACACTTTAGCGCACAGACCGCAGTGGATGCAGTCCGCCGCGTCCACGGTGAATTTGCGGTCGGAGATCATACGGCTGTTGAAGTAGGCGCCGATGACGTGTGAGAGCACCCAGGGCATGAAGCCGCGTTTGGTGTGGTGCTCGTTCTCCCGGCGCTCTGTGATGAGGCGCGCGTAGACCTCCAGGTCAATGTTTGCCTGATTAATTTTCTCTTTTTCCCGCTGCGGCGTATCGGTGTACATGAAGGGCAGACAGACGTAGCTTTCGGGCATCACCAGTGAGAAGGTACTGGAGGCGTGCAGCCCCTTTTTCTCAAGATCTTCGTTGAGCATTTCCATGGTTAGTCCGATGCTGTCGCCACAGGTGACGAGGGCGTAGCAGTAGTGCGAGGCGAGCGGCTGTTCGGAAGAAAAGGTGAGACGGCGAATGAAGTTTCTTACCAGGCGGGGCGGCTGCCATCCGTGCACGGGAAAGCAGAAGCCGATGCGCTCGTCTGGGGTGAGGGTGCAGTGTGTGTTCCCGTCGGTCATCAAGGTCAGACGCTCGCCGGTGGCTTCGGCGAGACGCTCTGCCGCCCAACGCGTGTTGCCGGTTCCTGAGAAACAGAAAATCATGATTTACTTATTCTTTTTTGTTTTGGCTGGCTTCGCCAAATATTGTTTCACGTCGGCCTCGATGACCTGAATTTTCTCCGTGGGTTCGTAGCGCTTTATGACGCGGCCGTCACGGGAAACGAGGAATTTCGTGAAGTTCCACATGATGTCCGACGACTTGGCATAGTCGGGATTCTTCTCCCGGAGCATTTTGTCCAATAACTGCCCGATGCGGTCGGTGGGGTCGAAGCCGCCGAATCCCTTCTGCGACTTGAGATAGGTGAAGAGCGGAGAAGCATTGCTGCCGTTGACGTCGATTTTTTCAAACTGTGGAAAGTGTGTGTCATACTTTTCTGTGCAAAACTGACGTATCTCCTGCATCGTTCCCGGGGCCTGACCGCCGAATTGGTTGCAAGGGAAGTCCAGAATCTCCAGGCCGTCTTTCGCATAGCTTTGGTAGAGCTCCTCCAGCTCCTTGTACTGCGGCGTGAATCCGCAGTGTGTGGCAGTGTTGACGATGAGCAGCACCTTGCCCTTGTAGCGGGAGAGGGCCACCTCGCGGCCTTCGGCGTCTTTCACTTTGAAGTCGTAGACGGTTTGGGCCGACAGCGACAGCAGAGAGGCTGCTGCGGCGAGACAAAGGAGAAATCTTTTCATGGCGTGATGTTTATTTTGGCTTGCTTTCGTTGCAAAGGTAAGGATAAAAATGCAGACGTACAACGTTTTTTGGTGAAAGTTAGTGTAAAATGGCCGGAGATAGGACAAAATTGCTTATCTTTGCATTGTAATATCGGAGAATGAACACAAACGAGCATACTTCACTGTTGGAGGGACACGGTATCAAACCGACGGCCAATCGCCTCCTTATCGCGAAGGCTTTGGCTTCACAGCATCATCCGGTTTCTGTGAAGGATTTGGAGGACAGCCTCTTGACGTTGGACAAGTCCAGCATATTCCGTGTGTTGACACTCTTCCGGGAGCATCATTTGGTGCACGCCATTGAAACCGGTGAAGGCATCGTGAAGTATGAGCTTTGCCAAAGTCACAACGAAGAGGAAGACGATGACGAGCACGTTCATTTTTATTGCGAGCGTTGTCATCGTACCATTTGTCTGCATGACATTCCCGTGCCGCAAATCCCTGTGCCGGAAGGCTACCGGGCGGAGGGTATCAATGTCCTGGTGAGGGGCATTTGCGAACGTTGCCTCAAGCTTTGATGGCGGCTTCGTAGCCGAAGCTTTTCACCTGACGGATGAGCGCCTCGCTGTCGTGCGTGCCAATGACTTTGGCGGTGGCGGAAGCCAGGTCCACGGTTACCTCTTCCACGCCTTCCACGCTTCTGATGGCGCGCTCCACATTAGCCTTACAGTGGTTGCAGCTCATGCCGCTCACGGTGTAGACGGCGACGGCAGCACAGCCCTCATCGTTCGCCTTGTTGCTGCAGCGTTCGTGGCTGTGATGAGCGGCGCTCCACCATTGGCGCACCAGTGCATTGAGGAGCAGTGCGGCCAACAGTCCCATCCAGAGCCAATCCATGAAAGAAAGCGAGTGGGCGTGGTTGTGGCAGGCGCCCACAATGCGGCTTTGCACCTCAAACCACTCTTGCGGCAGCAAATAGTCGAGCCCCAAGCCGAAGACCACAGCCCCGATGACAATCGAGAGAATGTAGAGCCACAGTGTGCGGCGGCCGAATACTTTGCCGATAACGAGCATCGAGGCGGAGTTGACAGCCGGACCGGCCATCAAGAGCACCAGGGCGGCGCCCGGTGTCAGGCCTTTGGCCATCAGCGACACGGCGATGGGGATGGAACCGGTGGCGCAGACATACATGGGGATGGCTACTGCCAGTATCAAAAGCATGTTGAGCAATTTATATTCGTGCAGTGCGGCGAGCCATTCATTGGGCACGGTCACGGTGATGAGTGCGGCGATGAGCAGGCCTGTGACTAACCATTTGCCCACGTCCTGCATCATGTCAACAAAGGCATAATCCAGAGCCTCCAGCATTTTCCCGCCGAAGGATTGTGGTGCTTTCTGTGTATGTTCGCAGGAGCAGCTGCATCCTTGCTCATGTCCTTCGTGCTCATGTCCGCAGCAGCATTGGCTGTCGCCGTCATCGGCGGCCTGTGCTTCGGAGTGTATCTCGTCTTCGTGGGCGTAGGTGTTGGTCAGCCAGCCTCCGAAGATAGCGGTGAAGAGCGCCGCCAGAGGGCGTACGACGGCAAATGGCAGGCCCATCAGCGAGTAAGTGGCGATGATGCTGTCCACGCCCGTCTGCGGTGTGGCAATGAGGAAGCTGGTGCAGGCGCCGTGGCTGGCACCTTCTTTACGCAGCCCTACAGCTGTCGGTATCACGCCGCAGGAGCACAGGGGCAGGGGCACGCCCAATGCCGCAGCCTTCACCACGCTCTTCATGTTGCGCGGAGCGAGGTGCTTGGAGTACAGTGTCTTGGGCACAAAGACGCGGAGCAGTCCGGCAATGAAGAATCCCAACAGCAGATACGGCGCCATTTCCGCGCTCATTGTGAGCAGCGCGTTCCAATAGTTTCCCATCCAATTCAGTGTTGTTTACATCTTGGCCATGGCCTGCTCCAGGTCGGCGATGATGTCCTCCACGTTTTCGATGCCTACGGAGAGACGCACCAGGTCCGGAGCTACACCGGCTTCGCGCAGCTGCTCGTCGGAGAGCTGGCGATGGGTATGAGAGGCCGGGTGCAACACGCAGGTGCGGGCGTCGGCCACGTGGGTCACAATGCTGATGAAGTCCAGGTTGTCCATGAAGCGAATGGCTTCGTCGCGGCTGCCTTTCAGGCCGAAAGCGATGACGCCGCACGAGCCGTTGGGCATGTACTTTTGGGCTAGGGCATGGTATTTGTTGGAGGGCAGACCGCAGTAGTTCACCCATCCCACCTTGGGGTTCTTCTCCAACCATTCGGCCACACGCTGGGCATTGGCGCAGTGCTGCTTCATGCGCAGAGCCAGAGTTTCCAGTCCGAGGTTGAGCAGGAAGGAGTTCTGGGGGGAGGGAATGCTGCCGAGGTCGCGCATGAGCTGGGCCACGAGCTTGGTCGTGTAGGCCATCTTGCCGAAAGCCTTGGTGTAGGTCAGACCGTGGTACGACTCATCGGGCGTGGTCAGTCCGGGGAACTTGTCGCTTTGGGCGTCCCAGTCAAAGTTGCCGGAGTCCACGATGCAGCCGCCCACCTGTGTGGCGTGTCCGTCCATATATTTAGTGGTGGAGTGGGTCACGATGTCGCAGCCCCACTCGAAGGGGCGGCAGTTGATGGGGGTGGCGAAGGTGTTGTCCACAATCAGGGGCACGCCGTGGCGGTGTGCCATCTTGGCGAAGCGTTCGATGTCGAACACATTGCCGCCGGGGTTGGAGATGGTCTCGCCGAAGAAGCATTTGGTGTTGGGGCGGAAGCAGGCTTCAATCTTCTCGTCGCTCCAGTCGGGGTCCACGAAGGTGCATTCGATGCCGAGCTTCTTCATGGTCACGCCGAAGAGGTTGTAGGTGCCGCCGTAGATGCAGTTGGAGGTGACGAAGTGGTCACCGGCCTGGCAAATGTTGAAGACGGCGTAGAAGTTGGCGGCCTGACCGGAGGAGGTCAGCATGGCGCCGACGCCGCCCTCCAGGGCTGCAATTTTTTTGGCTACGGCGTCGTTGGTGGGGTTGGCCAGGCGGGTGTAGAAATAGCCTTCGTCCTTCAGGTCAAACAGACGGGCCATCTGGTCGCTGGTCTCATAACGGAAGGTGGTGGACTGGTAGATGGGCAGCTGTTGGGGCTCGCCCTTGGAAGGTTTCCATCCGCCGTGCACGCAGATGGTCTCGAGATTTTTTTTCATTGTATGTTTTTTATTGTATCTTGTTTCTTTTCGGTTGCCAGGCGCGCTCTTCTTTTCCGGCTTCCCTGTTGAGGGCGCGGGCCAGCACGAAGAAATAGTCGCTCAGACGGTTGAAATAGCAGAGCAGGGTGGAATCCACTTCCACACTTTCGTCCTTCAGACGCAGTACTTCGCGCTCCATTCTCCGACACACGGTGCGGCATACATGGGCTTCGGCGGCGGCTTTGCATCCGCCGGGCAGGATAAAACTTTTAAGCGGCGGCAGTGTGGCTTCAATGCGGTCAATCTCTTCCTCCAGAGCGCTCACGGCGTCGGCACCTACACACTCGCAGCGCCCGTCTTCCGAAGCCAGATAGGCTCCGCAGGTGAACAGATTGCTCTGCACCTCATGGATGAAATCGCCGGGCAGGCTCATGTCTTCGGCCTCAGCGGCCAACAGACCGATATGAGCGTTCAGTTCGTCCAGTGTGCCGTAACTCTCGAGGCGCTGACAGCATTTGCTTACGCGCTTGCCGCCCACGAGGGAGGTCTCGCCCCGGTCACCCGTTTTGGTGTAGATGTTCATTCCGTGCTATTGCTTTTCGTGCGCAAAGGTACGACTTTTTTTTGATAAACTACGCATTTCTCCGGAGATTCTCCACAAACTCGTCAATCTTGCGCAATTCCTCGGGTATGTCGATGTTTTGGGGGCAATGGGGCTTGCATTGTCCGCAGCCGATGCAGTGGGCGGCCTGTCGGAGCCGCGGCACGCTGCGATCCTGCCCCACAAGGAATTCCCGGCGCAGTTTCGCATATTCGCTGTCCTGAGCGTCCTCGGGCAGGCGGTCGTGGCTTTTCACCTTGTTGTAGTGCACGAAGAGGCTCGGGATGTCCACGCCGTAGGGGCAGGGCATGCAGTATTTGCAGTCGTTGCAGGGGATGAGCTTCACGTTGACAATGTGGTAGGCGATGTCGTAGAGGAAGTTTTCCTCCTCCGGTGTGACGGGCTTCAGAGGACAGTAGGTCAGGAGGTTGTCCTTGAGATGCTCCATGTAAGTCATGCCGCTGAGCACGGTGAGCACGCCCTCCGGTGTGCCGGCATAGCGGAAGGCCCACGAGGCGATGCTGGCGTCGGGGTCGCGCTGTTTCATGCGCTCCATGAGATATTGAGGGATGTTGGCCAGACGGCCGCCCAAGAGAGGCTCCATGATGACGGCCGGGATGCCCCGCTTCTGCAGCTCGGCGTAGAGATAGCGCGCATCGGTGTTGCGGTCGTTGATTTCGTTGGCGTAATCCCAGTCGAGATAGTTCAGTTCGATCTGCACGAAGTCCCAATGCACCTGGTCATGGATGGAGAGCAGGTAGTCGAACACGGCCACGTCGCCGTGATAGGAGAATCCGAGGTTGCGGATGCGCCCCTCGCGTCGCTGTCCGATGCAGTAGTGAAGCAGGCCGTTGTCCAGATAGCGTGCCTTGAGGTTTTCCATGCCGCCCATGCCGCATCCGTGCAGCAGGTAGTAGTCGATGTAGTCTGTCTGCAGTTCTTTGAGCGAATTCTCAAACATGTCGATGCTCTCCCTGCGGCCCCAAGTAGCTTCGTTGAAGTTGGAGAGCTTCGTGGCGATGTAGTAAGAATCTCTGGGGTGTCTGGCGAGGGCTATGCCGGTGGCTTTTTCGCTGTTGCCGCGACAGTAGGCAGGCGACGTGTCAAAGTAGTTAACGCCGTGGTCCAGTGCGTAGTCCACCAGGCGGTTGACCGTCTCCTGATCAATCTCTCCATCCTCCTTGTTGGGCAGCCGCATCATGCCGTAGCCCAGGAGCGACACTTTGTCGCCCGTGGTGGGGTTCATGCGGTAGGTCATCTGGTCTCCCCGGGCTTCCTGCAACTGGCTGTAGTCATCCTTGATGGGGCCGGTCTCGGTTTTGGGCCTGCATCCGGTGAGGGCGGCGGTCACGCCGGCGGCTCCTGCGCCGAAGAGTTTCAGAAAGTCGCGTCGTTCGATATGCTTGCTCATGGTGTGTTCTTTTTTGTGTTTAGACATTAAATGACACGGTGCATCTCATGCCCCTCGACGTAGATGGCCGAGAGCGGACGTGCCGGACAGAGATTCTCGCAGGCGCCGCAGCCGATACATGTGGCCGTGTTGACCACCGGTACTTTCAGCGACCATTCGTCGTCGGGGTCGGAGGGCACCATCGTGATGGCGCCGGTGGGGCAGTGGCGGGCACAGTTGCCGCACTCCACGCCATCGGTCAGAGGCACGCAGTTCTGCTTCACCCAAACAGCGTGGCCGATTTGCAGCGACGACTTCTCCTGTTTCGTGATGGGACGTATGGCGCCCGTTGGGCACACTGTTGAGCAGCGGACGCACTCTGGACGGCAATAGCCGTGCTCATAGCTCATCGTGGGCTGCATGAAGTGGTCGAGCGATGTCGAAGGGCGCAACACATCGTTTGGGCATTCTGACACACAGAGCTGGCATGCGGTGCACTTCTCGGCCATGTTGCGGGCCGTGAGGCTGCCCGGAGGCGTCAGCGGCGTCTGTCGCTTTGGAGCCACCTTGTCCTCTATTTCTGCCAGTCCGCCGTCCACCTTTTTCTCTTCCTGGGCCAGGGCGGTGCCGGCCAATAGGGCGGTGCCGATGAGGAACTGACGTTTGCTTTTGTCCACCGTCTCCTCTTTCTCCTCCTTCTTCCCGTTGCTTACGGCGAGTCCGTAGTTCAGTGCGCCTTTCGGGCAGAGGTCGATGCAGTTGCCGCAGACGATGCAGCGCGAGGAGTCGATGTCGTAGGTCTTGAAGTCGATACAGGCGGCCTTGCAGTTGCGCGAACATTTGCCGCAGCCGATGCACAGATCCTCGTTGAAGCGCACCTTCAGCAGTGAGGCGCGTGAGACGCAGCCCAGGGCCGTGCCCACGGGACAAATGGTGTTGCACCACGTGCGTCCGCCTCTGTAAGCCAGGACGGCGATGATGACGAGCGTGAGCGAAGTGACCATGAGGGGCACCCATCCGTAGAACACCCAGTCGGCCTCCGACACGGCGTAGCTGTCCACGGCCTCCGCTCCGAGCGCCAGCAGATTGTCGGCACCGATCCAAAGGGGCTGGACGAGATGGGTTATGATGCGTCCGTAAGTACTGTATGGGGCAATGACGGCGGCAATGCCCGTGAGGCCCGTCACCGTCAGCAGGACGAAGACGCACAGCGCCGTGATTCTCAGCCACCACATGGCGCCGGAATAACTGTAGGGATTGCGCTTGCGGTTGAGACGCGCCATGAGATCCTGCATCACGCCCAAGGGGCAGATGACGGAGCAGTAGAGGCGCCCCAGCAGCAGCGTTAGGGCGAGGATGGCGACCACAATCGTCAGGTTGGCCGCCAGCAGGGCCGGCAGCAGCTGCACCTTGGGCATCCAGCTCAGGTAGTGAAACAACGTGCCCGAGACGTCGAGCAGCAGCAACGTGATGCCCGCAAAGAAGAGGGCGGCGAGGATTTGTCTTGTGCGTTTAAGCATATTTCTTGGTGTGGTGTGTGATGAATATACTGAGTTCGTAGAGGGCGTATATGGGCAGACTCACGGCCAGTAGCGAGAATGGATCTCCCGTGGGGGTGACAACGGCAGCCACGATGAGTACGGCCACAATGGCATGGCGCCGGTATGTGCGCATCATCCCGGAGTTGATGAGTCCGTAGCGTGCCAGCAGCCAGCAGACGACGGGCAACTCGCACACGATTCCCATCACGAGTCCCAGTCCCAGCATTGTGTCTGTGTATGACTGCAGCGTGAGCATGTTGCCCACTTCGGGACTCACCTGATAGGTGCCCAGGAAGCGCACTGCTAGCGGGAACACGATGAAGTAGTTGAGCAGTGTGCCCAGGATGAACATCGCGTAGGCGCCGATGACAAGCCGTGCACCCAAGCGTCGCTCGTTCTCGTAAAGTCCGGGCGAAACGAAACGGAAGAGCACGCAGAGCACGTAGGGCGAAGCCGCCAGCAGTCCGGCGTAGAGCGCCGTGCGCATGTGGGTCATGAACTGCTCCGTCAGCCCCGTATTGATGAGGTGCAGGCTGAAGTCCGTGTCGGCCCCGATCATGCGGTAGGTGCAGAAGTCGCTGTGGGTTGGCGCCAGCAGCAGGGCAAAAAGCGGCTCCTTCAGCGAGAAGGCCGCCGCCGCCAGCAGTACCACAGCGATGAGGGCGCGGATGATGACACTGCGCAGTTCGTCCAGATGGTCCCAGAAGGTCACGCTTCTGTTTTTTCTT